>Ga0315279_10001332_pt1 | contig 41554 bp, 42 predicted proteins | sample YL17G06_20_MG_FD_203694 | JGI IMG/M metagenome (GOLD analysis project Ga0315279, IMG submission 203694) | Sediment microbial communities from Yellowstone Lake, YNP, Wyoming, USA - YL17G06_20 | ecosystem: Environmental > Aquatic > Freshwater > Lake > Sediment | place: USA: Wyoming | collected...
GGTCCCTTAATGTCAATACCATAATGTGTACCTTCTACGTATGGCATGGAAATATATATCTGATTTTTTATCAAATCGACCGGACAAACTCCTAAATATTGATGAACTAATCCTATTTCATCCATCTGCCCGCTAGTAATAGTACTTCCTTCTTCGATAGGTCTCGCTTTAATATTGTTCAATTCTTGTTCCAGGTCTATAACTCCGTTATTGTTGTATGCAGGAATAATGATCTTTGTTATCAACTCAATAATTTGTTTCATCTCCTCAGGTGTACCCGGATTAGGATCAGTAATCTTAAGAAGTCCCGATGTTCTACTTGTTGTATTCGGAATATTTAACTTCCCTGCAATATCCGTAGTCCCACAATCATTAACAACACACACTGTGTAACCAGAAAGTCCTTGTTCATCGAGGTCTCTTTCGCCAGATTGATTTTTGTCAAGATATAATTCTCCAATCCAAGGTGGTCTCTCAGTCGGGCTGACCGTTGGACTCGGACTCTGTGTGAACGTCGGCGCGTTTGCAGGCGTAAATGTCTTCGTCATCGCCGGAGGCGTGCTTATGGCTGCCCTAGTGCTGCCATTTGCCTTTGTGCAGGCCGCAGAGAACAGCATCGCAGCAATCGCGCTTACGGTGAGTATTTTATACAATGGCTTCATATTTCCTCCTGACCGAATGTCCCGTTCATATAATAAATCACATCGCCCTGCTGATGTGCTGATAACCAATTACTGGTTACTGGCAAGGAACTGTCTTGTCGCAAAAACCTTATCTCTTCCTACCTTTCCTGTCTGTTCCCAGTAATCCAATAATTGTGTAATCGTCAGCACCGCGTGCAGATGGAATCCGACCCCCTCCAGCGCCTGCTTCGCCCCGGACTGGCGGTCAATAAGCACGACCACATCCTTGACGATCAGCCCGGCGGCGGTCAGCTTTTCGATGGCTTCGAACTTGCTCCCGCCAGTAGTGGCCAGATCGTCAATAACCACAACTGTCTCTCCGGCATGGTATTCGCCTTCGATCTCGACTTTCGTGCCGTAGGTTTTGGCTTCCTTGCGCGGGTAGATGAACGGATAGTTCCCTTGCAGGCTGATCGCGGTCGCGATGGGAATGGCCGCGTAGGGCAGGCCGGCGAGGCGAGAGAATTCGAGTCCCCGCAGGATAGGAAGATAGGCTTCTGCGACTTTGGCGAGCAATGGGGGATGAGAAACGAGTTGCCGCAGGTCAATGTAAATGGGGGATTGGAATCCCGATTTGAGGGTAAATTCGCCAAATTTGATACAGCCTGCTTCGAGTAAACCATCCGCGAGAGTAGAGAATTGAGAATAGGGATTGGAGATTAGAGAATAGGGATGAGTGATTTTACTACTCTCTAATCTCTCCTCTCTGATCTCTAACATCTCATCCCGCAGTTTCGCCGCTTCCAGCTTTGGATTCTCAGCGCGGGAAATTGCCCTGGAAACGTTGACCAACATGCCCTTGCCGTCGGGTCTCAGACCCGACTGGAGCGCGGTGGTGAGATCGCCGCCCTGGGCGCCAACGCCAGGGACGAGGAACCACACATCCGGCGCGGCGGCGCGGACGCGGGCCAGCGCCTCCGGCTGGGTCGCGCCGACCACCAGGCCGATGTTGCCTCCGGTGTTCCATTGTTGCGCGAGACAGGCCACATATTCATACAATCGGACCGAACCTTGCGAAGGTTCTAAAACCTTCGCAAGGTTCAAGTCTTGCAAATCCCCCGCCCCCGGGTTGGACGTTTTACATAGCAGGAACACGCCCTTCTCATTATAAACCAGGAACGGGTCAATCGAGTCCTTGCCCAGATAAGGCGAAAGCGTGATGGCATGGACGCCCAGGTTCTCGAAAGCCGATTTAGCATACGCTTCGGCGGTCGAGGCAATGTCGCCGCGCTTGGCATCCAGGATGACGGGGATCGTGGAGCCGAGATGCTCTGATTCCTCCCGGATCGCCTCGATGACACGCTTCAGCGCAGCCCAACCGTCGGGTCCGTAGAGTTCGAAGAAGGCCGCGTTGGGCTTGAAGGCCGCAGCGTAGGGAGCGGTTAGTTTAACGAGACGCAGGCAAAAGTCTCGCGCCGCATCGGCGGTGGGGGCAGGGAGATCGGAAGGGTGCGGGTCGAGTCCGATGCACAGGAGCGAGGAACAGTCGTCCACGCGTCTTTCGAGAAAAGTAAAAAAAGTTTCCATGCCGCCAGTATACAACATCTTCCCCGATGGCGTCGGGTATAATGGGGCGGCTATGATCAAAGCCCTCATCTTCGACTTCGACGGCCTGATCCTCGACACCGAGACGCCCGATTACATCGTCTGGCAGGAAATCTACGCCGAGCATGGCGCCAAGCTCCCCATCGAACTATGGGGACAGCTCATCGGCGGGGCGGGCGCCACGGATTTCGACGCCGCCATTCACCTCGAGAAACTTCTCGGTCAACCAGTTGACCGTCCGGCGCTGAATGCCCTTTGGCGCGCTCGCAGCGATAAGTTGATCTCCCACCAGCCCATCCAACCCGGCGTGAAGGATTATCTCGACGATGCCCGCCGCCTCGGTCTGCGTCTAGCGATTGCCTCCAGTTCTCCGCACAAATGGGTGGACACGTATCTGTCCGATCTCGGCCTGTTGGATTATTTCGAGATCATCCTATGCGGCGACGACGTGCGGCGGGTCAAACCGGACCCAGGCCTGTTCCTGGCTGCCCTGTCTGCCCTCCACCTCCGGGCGGAGGAGGTCATCGCCTTCGAGGATTCGCCCAACGGCGTGAAAGCCGCCAAATCGGTGGGCATCTTCACCGTGGCTGTGCCGAACTTTCTTACCAGGCAATTGAAAGTCGAGGGCGCAGACATCCTACTCAACTCGCTGGCCGGGATGACGCTTGCCGACCTGCTCGAACAAATTGGCAACGAACTCGAAATCCGCTTGGAGAACCCCGAAGATATTCCTGGCATCCGGGCGGTTAATGAGAGCGCCTTCGGGCAAGTTAACGAGGCCAATCTTGTGGATTTGATCCGCTCACGCGGCAAGGCCAGTCTGTCACTGGTGGCGGCGCGAAATGGGCGCGTACTCGGACACATCCTGTTCTCGCCAGTCACACTCGGTCCGCGACAATCCAATCCACATGGCGTTGGCCTGGCGCCAGTGGCTGTATTGCCAGAGTATCAGAATCAGGGGATTGGCTCGCGGTTGATTTGCGCTGGTCTGCAAATGTGCCGCGAGGCTGGCTGGGATTTCGTCATCGTAGTCGGCCATCCGGCGTATTATCCCCGTTTTGGCTTTATAGCGGGTCGCTGCTTTGGGTTGAGCAGTAGCTATGGCGATAGTGAAGCATTCATGGTGATGGAACTAAAGCCAGGGGCGTTGAAAGGAGCAGTGGGGATGGTGAAATACTCGCCAGAGTTTGCAAAGGCGGGGTGTTGACCGGGGGTGTCGCTATGGGCGGCAAAAGAGATTATCGGTACAGCACGAGCTTTAATGCGGTATTCCGTCTTCCACCCCTTGGACGAAATCACGGGCAGCCTCGTCCGGCGGCATTAGGTTGTGACCCGTCTCAGATAGATAACGCTGGTGGTCTAGCACCCACAGGTACAGGTCGCCTTCCGTTTTGCCGGGGAAATCTATGAGAATGTCGCTCTCGTGGATGACGCGGATGATGGGCAGATAGACCGCCTCGTACCAGTGCGCAACCGCTTCCTCGTCAGAGACATCCCGCTTCAAATCCAGCCCCATGAAATAGCGGTGCACGGCGATATGCTCGAGCATACGTCTGAAACCATCCGGGATAGTCAGCTTGATATTCGCCTCCGGGCAAATGCGGTCGAGGCCGGTGCGTTCGAGGAAGTTCACTTTATCACCCAGGATTTCCAGGTCTTCCGGCCTGAGCTCGGGGGTGATGTTGATCTTGGTCGAGCACTCACGCACCTCGGCGTCAATGAATTCTTGTCCCTTCTCGCGGGCGACCGAGACGCGGTGATGGCCGTCTACCACGAAGTAAATCTTACCCACCTTGTACAGTACCACCGGCGGCAGGTTAACATCTTCGTAGAAGGCGCGATCAACGCGCTGCCAACGGCCCGCCGTATCATCCTGTTTCGGCATGAAAGCCCGGTCAAACTGCTGGTAGCGGTTCAAACTACCAACGATTCTCTTAATCGGCACGGCCTGAACGCCGCGATAGATCGGCCCGCCGATGCGTAACTTTTCTTTGACATCGTCATAGGATAGCAAAGTGTCCGGCCGGCCAGTGAGGGCAGCCTTGACGCCATTCAAGAAGGCCTTGAAACGGGCGTGGAAAAAATCATCTTTGACGCGCGATTCTAGTTCATCACTCATAAGGGTTCGATCTCGATGAGACGATAGGGAAAAACGTTAACCACCGTCGTCGCGCCGACCTGCGTCACCGCAGAGGCCAGGTTGCCCAACGGTATCGTATGCCCGTGCAGAAAATAGCGTGGCTCGAAGGTGCGGATGAAGTCCTTAAAGGCCGAGAAGCCGATGTGCGCCCGGTCGTCTTCGTCGTGGATACCGCGCGGCGGGGAATGGGCGATCAGGATGTCTAGCGCGCGGCCAAAGCGAAGGCGATGCCAGAGAAGCGCCGGTACGATTTTCAACATACGCAAGTACATTTGCGCCTGCGTGTATTGGTTTACTCGAGTCGGATGGTAGCGGATGCTGCCGCCCATCCCGGTGATGGTCAGCCCTTTGAGGCGCGTCACGCGTTGATCTAAAAACACGCAACCTTCCGCCCTGTGATCCGGAGAGCGCGGCTCGTAAACCGGATCGTGATTCCCAGGAACGTACAACAACGGTTTATTCAACGCCGAGACCAGGAACTCAAGGTACTCGTAGGGCAGGTCACCGCAGCCCAGCACGAGATCCACGTCACCGAAATAATCCCGCGCTTGGGACGTGTAGATACGATCATCAATCTGGTCGCTGACTGCCAATATTTTCATGGTGTGCTCTGCCTGTATTTTCCCCGAAATTGGCCATCCCTGCAAGGTTAGATAGGTTGCAAAATCCTTCTTTGGTGGCTATAATTTGTACAGGTTCTGCGCTCAGAAGGAGGCTCGTCTGGACAGCACCAAGAACATCACCAATCCACTCAAAGAAGACGAAGGCGGCGAATCAAAGCGCCTGCAAATCCGACCCGGGACGACGCTCGTTAACCGCTATGTGATCCAGGATGTGATTGGGGTGGGTGGCATGGGCTCGGTTTTCCGGGCGCGCGACCTGCACTTCCCGAACGTGGTCAAGCTCGTCGCCGTCAAGGAAATGATCAACAACGCCGGCGATCCGTTGATCCGCCAGACCATCGTCCACAACTTCGAGCGTGAGGCCAACATCCTGGCCACTTTGAACCACTCTTCTATTCCGAGAATTTATGATTATTTCTCACTGGAGGAGCGCTCGTACCTGGTGCTGGAATTCATCAACGGGAAAGACCTGGAGATGATCATCGAGGAGACAGAGGGTTTCATAGCCGAGGAACAAGTGCTGATGTGGGCCATCGAGTTATGCGATGTGCTCAGTTTCCTGCACACCCACAAGCCCGACCCGATCATCTTCCGCGACATGAAGCCTTCCAACGTAATGATCAACCAGTCCCAGCACGTGATGCTGGTGGATTTTGGCATTGCCAAGACCTTCCAGGCTGGTCAAAAAGGGACGATGATCGGCACGGAGGGATACTCTCCGCCCGAACAGTACCGGGGCGAGGCCACCCCGCTGGCGGATGTTTACGCCCTGGGCGCGACCCTGCACCACGCCCTCACCCGCCGTAACCCGCAACTGGAGCCGCCTTTCTCCTTCTCCGAACGACCGGTGCGGAAGATCAATCCGGCCATATCCCCGGAGATAGAGTCCATCATCACCACAGCCCTTCAGTACAACGTGGAAGATCGCTTTCAGAGCGCAGAAGCCATGAAGGATGCTTTGGTGGCAGCCGGGCACAAGACCGGCATCCTCAGGCGCGTTGGCGGGACGGCGGCCGCCATGCAGACCAGCGGCTTGAAGCCACTGTGGACTTTCCAGTGCGAAGACGAGATCCGTAGCGCGCCCATCCACTACGACGGCTCAATCTACATCGGCTCCTACGACCATAACCTGTACTGCCTGAATGCAGTGACGGGTGAATTCCAATGGAAATACGCGACGGACAGCGGCGTTGTCACGCGCCCGGCCGTGTACGAGAACAACATCTACTTCGGATCGGAAGACCAGCGCCTGCACGTCGTCAGCGTCCGCTCCGGCAAAGTTGTGTGGACCTATTACACAGACGGGCCTGTTCGTTCTTCGCCGCGCATCGCGGAAGGCCACGTCTTCTTCGGCTCTGACGACGCGCACATCCACGCGGTCAATGTGCTCACCGGACGGGCCGCCTGGCGTTTCGAGACCGCTGCGCCAGTACGCTCCACTCCCTTCGTGGCCAACGAGGCGGTATTCTCCGGTTGCGAAAGCGGCGATTTTTATTGCGTGGATTTCGGCGGTGAGTTGAAGTGGCGCTTCAAGGCCAAATTGGCCGTCACCTCCTCGCCGTGGGTCGAAGAAAGCGTCGTCTACTTTGGCTCGCTCGACAGCAGCTTCTACGCGTTAGATACGCGCGCTGGTTGGGCCATCTGGCGATTCCGCATGGGCAAAGGCTCCATCGTCTCGCCTTGCCTGGCCGAGGGCCTTGTCTTCACCGGATCCGCCGACAGCCATATCTATGCGATTGACGCCCGCACCTCGAGGGAGGTCTGGCGTTTTCGCACCGAGCACCAAGTCAGCGGGTCGCCGGTCATCTATAAGGATTCGCTCTATTGCGGCACGGCGGATGGGTATCTATATTGCTTGGAATATCGTACGGGGCGCCTGCGCTGGAAATTTTCCAGCCAGGGGCCTATCACCGGCGCCCCATTGGTCTATAATGATATTGTCTACGTGGGTTCCGCCGACCACTTTCTCTACGCTCTGTTAGCTTGAGCAGGTTGTATCTTCTCGATGATTAAGGGAAGATGGGGGGTGTGCAGGCGGTCGCGAAGCATACCCGAAGGGTGCGAAGCTTCCTGTACACCCCCCTCCCCCAGTTTATCGAGGATACAACAGGTTCATAAACTCAAGGAGACCACAAGTGACTCTAAAAAAATTCTTTCGTGGCAAGAAACGTGTGCGCTTACCTGCTCCACCGGCTAATGTGAGTACTGCTCCCCTTCTGGACCAGCAAATCCAGGAGGCATTGGTCAAAGGCAAACATTACGAACCGCAGCAATTGGATGCGGCTTGTGGACAATCTGTAGGAAAACAACGCGAGCACAACGAAGACAGCCTGTTTGCGTTCTCGATCACGATCGGCAACGAGAGCAGCAGAGTCCCTCTCGGCCTCTATATCGTTGCCGATGGGATGGGCGGGCACCAGTATGGCGAGGTGGCCAGCAACGCAGCCGTGCGCACGGTGGCCGGGAATATCCTGCGAAAGTTCCTTCCTTATATCTCCAACCAGTCGGAAACGATGGACGAACCACTCCAGGAACTCATCCGCGCCGCGGTTAACGAGGCGCAGCACACCGTGATGCAGTCCGCGCCGGGTGGCGGCACAACGCTGACGGCAGCTCTCGTACTCGGCAAACAAGTGACCGTCGCCCATATCGGCGACAGCCGCGCCTATATCCTCCGTCCCGACCAGCGGATCGAGGCCCTCACCCGCGACCATTCACTCGTAAAGCGCCTGGAGGAACTCGGCCAGATTACCGCCCAAGAGTCGGCCGTCCACCCTCAGCGCAACGTGCTCTACCGGGCGCTCGGCCAGGGAGAGATGCTCGAGCCGGATATCTTCACAGCGCCTTTCCCTCAGCCTGGATACATCTTATTGTGCACCGACGGCCTGTGGGGCGTGCTGCCAGAGGAAGATATCTATCAGGTCATCAGCGAATCGCCTAATCTCCAGACCGCCTGTCAAAACCTGGTCAACGCGGCCAACACGGCCGGCGGACCAGACAACATCAGCGTAGTGCTGGTTCAGTTGTTTGGTTAGGATGCCCGAAAAACCGGATCATTACACACTGCTCGGCCTTCAACGAGATGCCTCGCCCGAAGAGATTCGCCAGGCATATTTCAGCGCCGCGCGCCGCTTGCACCCTGATAAAAGCGGTTCCGTGCAGGATACCGAAGGATTCCTCGAGATCCAAGCGGCATACGAGGTGTTGAATAATCCCAAGAAGCGGGCCAAATACAATGCCACTCTCCCACCAGATAAAATCGAAAGCGGGCTGATCCGGCAAAAAACACTCTACAGCCGGCAGAGCATACCTCGCATGAAGGAGCCACAACTTGTTTATGCCCTGATCGAGTTCCTCGCTACGAGTGAATCTAAGGTCCCTCCCGCGCCGCCGCTCAACCTTTGCCTGGTATTGGATCGCTCGACATCCATGCAAGGCCAGAATATGGACATGGTCAAGGCCACCACCATCCAATTGCTCCGCCTGCTGCGCAACAGCGATACCATTTCGGTGGTGGTCTTCAGCGACCGGGCGGAGACGATCATCCCGGCCACGCACAACATCGAGTTGAAAAAGCTCGAAGCGCGCATCCAGATGCTCAAGGCCTCAGGCGGCACCGAGATCTTCCAGGGGTTAGAAAGCGGATACAACGAGATCCGCGGCGGGTTGAAAGAATCCCACGTCAACCACATCATCCTGCTTACCGATGGGCGCACCTACGGCGACGAAGAGAATTGCCTGGAGCTGGCAGGAAAAGCCGCCGAGGCCGGCATCGGCATCAGTGGATTGGGCATCGGAGACGAATGGAACGATGATTTCCTGGATAAACTCGCCAGCCTGACGGGAGGCAGCAGCCTTTACGTTTCCAGGCCGCAGGATATTCAGCACGTGCTGATCGAGAAATTCAACAAACTATGGCAGGTTTACGCCAAAGAGAGCACGCTGGAATTCAAGGTGAGCGAGGGTGTAGACCTGCGCTACGCCTTCCGGCTGCAGCCGGAGGTTGGGCTTCTGCCCATCGAAAGTCCGCTACGCCTCGGCCCGATCCTAAAGGATATTGATCTAAAAATCCTCATGGAATTCATGGTTCAAGCTCCTGGCAGCCAGGCTGAGAAGGTGCGCCTGCTGGAAGGAGAGTTCAAAGTTTCGGTCTCGTCGCAATCTGAACCTGTCCAATCTATACTGCTCCGTCTATCGCGGCCAGTGGCTGATTCGACCAAGTTTCAGACGCCCCCAGAGGAAATCCTAAGAGCACTTTCCCACCTGAGCCTGTACCGGCTGCAAGAACAGGCTCGCAGGGAGGTGGCGGCCGGCAAGTATGAACAGGCCTCGCGGCACTTACAGCGGCTGGCAACGCATTTACTCGAACAAGGACAGAGAGGCCTGGCGCGTACCGCCCTTTTAGAAGCCGAAAACATCCAACGTAAGAAAAAGTTCACACGAGAGGGTGAAAAACATATAAAATACGGTACGCGCGCCCTGCTCCTGTCTGGGCAGGAGGAAGATCAACCATGATCATCTGCCCGAGCTGCCAGTATAAAGAAATTCCTGGCGCGCTGTTTTGCAGCCAATGCGGCGCGAAATTGGCAATCGTCTCAAACCCAGACTTGCCGTTAGGCCTTCGGCAGAAAGACTCTATGACCGAAACCGGCTCGAATACTACAGGAAAACCTGATCTGAAATCCACCTCTCCCATGATGTCTGCGGGGGCGCGGGTCTCGTTACACCTGGTCGAAAGCGGACAGATCTTGCCTCTGGTCGAGCGGAATGAGTTCTCGCTCGGAAGAGTCGCCGAAGGCCAGCCGATCATGCCAGACATTGACCTGACGCCTTACAAGGCTTACGAGAATGGTGTTTCACGCCTCCACGCCATATTGAAACTGGTCAACAACCAGGTCTCGATCCTGGATCTGGGATCATCCAACGGCACATACGTGAACGGGAACCGTCTCGTGCCGAGCGTCGAGCGTCCCCTCAACCAAGGCGATATGATCCACCTGGGCAAGCTGAAAATCCAGTTCCTTTTCAGCCCAGAGGATAAATAAAGTAAGGTGCGCATGGCCCAAACAATCATTATCCACATCACGAACGAAGACCCAATTGTCTGCGAGGTAGACGAGCTGCCCGCTCCCACTGACACTCTGATCACGATCCACAGCCCGCGCCGGCGAGACGGCAAAGACGTTCACTACGTACAAAACAATGTCGTGACCGTCATCTGGCCGGTAAATCAGATCGCCTTCATCGAAGTCTTACCCAGCCAAGGGGAGGAAGAGATCATCGGTTTCGTGAGGGAAAAGTCATGAACGATGAATCGCTCAAACGACGTAAGATCCTGGTCGTTGACGACGAGGAGCGCATGGTGCGCTTCATACGCCTGAACCTCGAACATGATGGCTTTATCGTCGTCGATGCTTTCAACGGCAAGCAAGCCCTGCAACGTTTGCGGGATGCCACTCCCGACCTCATCCTGTTGGACATCATGATGCCAGACCTGGACGGCTTTGAAGTATTACAGATGATCCGCGAGATCAATAACGTACCGGTCATCATGCTGACCGCCAAGGGCGAAGAAGACGATCGCGTGCGCGGCCTGGAATTGGGCGCGGACGACTACATCACCAAGCCGTTCAGCCCGCGCGAATTGGTCTCCCGCGTCAAAGCCGTCCTGCGGCGCACAGAAGGCGCGGGCGGCAGTATGCACGGCCTGATCCAGGTAGACGAGCGTTTGAAGATTGATTTCGACCGGCGCGAGATATGGCTGGAAGGCAAGGCCGTCAAATTGCGCCCCACGGAGTACCGCTTGCTCTTCCACCTGGTGCAGAACGCGGGTTGGGTGATCTCACACGACCAGTTGCTGGCGAAAGTGTGGGGCTACGAGTATCGCGATGAGCCGCACTACGTCCGCTTGTACATCAACTACCTGCGCCAAAAGTTGGAGAAAGACCCAACCAACCCGAAATACATCCTGACCGAGCGCGGTGTAGGGTACCGATTCGTAGACTTCCGGCGGGAGCGAAAAGAGTAAAATTCGCAGGTGCACCCCACCTCAACTGTCCTTGCCAGACAACCCACTCTCGAATATACTTCCAGCACGGAGGTAAAGACCCGTATGAGCAAGCAACGCCTTCTTTTGGTAGATGATCATGAAGTCGTTCGGCTGGGATTGAAGGCCCTGCTGGAACGGCATCCGCAATTCGACGTGGTCGCCGAAGCCTCTACGGCGCGCGAAGCCATCGAAATGGTCAGCAACACGCAGCCAGATGTGGTCGTGATGGACATCCGCCTGCCCGGTTCTTCCGGGATCGAAGCCTGCGAGGAGATCACCCGCCGCTTCCCGAATACGAAGGTTATCATGTTGACCTCGTATGCAGAGGACGAGATGCTGTTTTCGTCCATCCGCGCCGGGGCTTCCGGCTACATATTGAAGCAGATCGGCGGGGAGGACCTGGTAAAGGCAATCGAGGCGGTCGGCCGCGGCGAGGCCCTGCTCGACCCAGCCGTCACGCAGCGCGTCTTCCAGGAAGTGCGCCGGGCGGTCAAAGAGGAAGAGGCCTCTGCCTTTGCGCATCTCAGCCAGCAGGAAAAGCACGTGCTGCTCCTGGTTTCGGAAGGTAAGACCAACCGGGAGATCGCCAAAGCCCTCTTCCTGGGCGAGGGCACGGTGCGGAATTACGTCAGCAGCATCCTTTCCAAGCTGGGGGTGAGCAACCGCGCCGAAGCGGCCGCCTACGCCGTCGAACATAGCCTGAGGGAATACATCACAACCTAGCGAAAAAGACTTCTGAAGTTTTTGAAACTTCGGAAGTCTTTGGTTTATCCCACAGCGCCGCCCGAGCGCTGCCTCTTCACTCAAAGTCCCATCGCCCTCAACATTTCATCGTTTGTCGCGAACTTGAAATTCTCCAGGTGACGGATCTGGGCTTCAGCCTGTTCCGCTGCCTCCAGGCGCGCCAGCCACCTCTTGGTTACGGCCAGCGGGTGGATATCGTGCAGCCAATCCGCAAACTTGAGGTAGACGTTTTCGTTATCCTTCATCGGGGGTTGAGTGTGCAGGTATTGCAGCACAGCTTGGGCGGCATTCTCGCCATCCCTGCGCGCCACGCCGACCAGCCCCGTGCTGGCTTGACGCGCCCAACCCGCTAAAAATACCTTCTCCATCGGACTGCTTGCGTCCAGGTCAAAGGCCTCGTATGAAATATCATTCACAGGAAAGCGCGGTTCCCTGACCACCACATAAGCATCGCCATAGATCGGCATACAGAAATCTTTGTCTACGGTATCGCCGATGGCAAAAACGATGGTTTCCGCTTCGATCTGGCGGGTTGTCCCTGACCCCTGGGCTTTGACGCTCCCATTCACCGTGACCAGGTGGTTTTCTTCTACCTTCAGCGCGCTGACGCCTGTGGTCCAATTGCCCAAGATGCGGACGGGGGATGCTAGGAACTCGAAACGCAGGCGCGTGTCTGATACCCGCTCGGAGGCTTTGGGGAGAGCTTCGAAAAAAGCGTTCTTCGCCGCAGCCACATCCTGGCCGACAGCTTGCATATACGGGGCGACGCGCTCGAACTCAGCATCCAACGCCTTTAGATCTAAATTGCTGGCGACGTTTTCCATCTCTTTCCGGGTAAATTTTACTTCCCTCGGGCCGCGCCGCACTACAGCAATCACCTCGTCCACTTTCTTTTCGTGAACGAGATAATGCGCCAGGTCCATCATCACGTTCCCGGCGCCGACCACGATCACCTTACGTCCGATAACGAAGCGGCGCTGGCTAAACGGCGGCAGCAGGTTGTAATGGTAAACGATGTCCTTGGCGTGATAGACCCCCGGTAGGTTCTCGCCGGGCATCCTAAGCCATTTCGTGCCTTGCGCGCCTGTTGCAATGACCACGGCTTGAAAGCCCCAATCGAACAGATCGGAAAAAACGATGTTACCGCCGCAGCAGACAGTGACGTTTCCATAATAATAAATCAGCGGCGAATCGAGAATCTGTTGGAATTGCTTTCGCAATCCCTCCTTCATCTTGATCTTATCGGGATAGATGCCGTATTCGGCCAATCCGCCGGGTTTGATGTCGCGGTTGAACAAGACCACCCGTACACCGTTGCTGCTGAGGTAACGAGCAGCAAACAGGCCGGCCGGGCCAGCCCCGATGATTGCCGCCAGGTATTTCGGTTCTTGCATAATATTCCCTTTCGAGTTGGCTCTATAAAGATTAGCCACTAAGAAATAATGTGGCGTAGATTATAGCTGCATAAAATCCATGAGGCAAGTACAATACAATAAGGCGATAGTCACCTAAAGTTGACCTGCCCCAACTCGGCGCGCACTTTGCCACTCTATGCTATATTAAACACCAGGATCAGGAGAAAAGCCATGAAACCACTCGAATTAATTGAACCGCTCCCTGACCAACCCAAGCCAGAGACTCAAGCCGTGCAGGAAGCAAAACCCACCTCCGCGCCGCGTCCTCGCCCGGTTGGGAGAGACATCAACCCCGGCCGGCGACTGCGCGGCATCCAGGCCGCCGCGGAGCGCACCAATCCCCCAAAAAAACCGTCCCGCTCCTGGTTGAACTTCCAACGCGAGAAGGTCGCGCCGGCATATTGGAACGTGACCAGCAGCCTTTCGCTGATCGTCAATGCCATCCTCATTGCAGTGGTTCTTCTGATGAGCCGTGAGATTTTCTCCTTGAAACGGATGCTCGTCCGCGATCTGCTCGGTGGCCTGGCTTATAATTTCTCCCTGATGGATCAGGCGCGCATCAAGGCTGATGTTCCGGTGAATCTGGAAGTGCCCCTCAATTTCCAGATCCCCATCAATATGGCGATGGACGTGACCATCACGCGGGATACCCCAATTGACAACGCGCCGGTCAAGATCTTTGCCGGCATCATCACCATCGACGGCCCAGCCGATATCATCATCCCTGCCGGAACGGTTTTGCCAATCCAGTTGAACGTGACCGTGCCATACCAGCAGACCCTAAAGTATTCGACTTCCGTTGCAGTGGACATTCCTCTCGTTGATACCAGCCTACATACGCCCTTTGTCAACTTGCAAGAGGTGGTCTCGCCCTTTTTTTGGGCGTTTGCCGGATCGCCTTTCTACTGGGAGGATATTGCCATCTGTAAACCGCTGCGCGCCGTCTGCACCTGGTGGTTCAAGTAATTGAATCCAGCCTGCCCTGCCTGCACCTGACGCCCTGGCCTGTCGCCAGGACAGGCAGGCACAGGTGGCTGGCAGGCCAGGGTAGGCTACCATAAACTCTGATACAATTGCCGCCTTTGGAGTTTCCATGCCCGATATCCGTCGCACCACGCTCGCCAACGGTTTGCAAGTGCTGCTGAAAGAGATCCATACCGCGCCCATCATCAGCAGTTGGGTCTGGTACCGCGTTGGCTCCAGGGACGAGCCTTCTGGCCGCACCGGTATATCCCATTGGGTCGAGCACATGCAGTTCAAGGGAACGCCCCAGTTCCCGGCCTCCATTTTGGATAAGGTCATCGCCCGCGAGGGCGGCGTCTCGAACGCCTTTACTTACATGGACTGGACGACCTACTTCGAAACCATGCCTGGCGACAAGATCGAACTGGCCTTGCGCCTGGAAGCTGACCGGATGGTCAACAGCACCTTCGACCCCGAAGACGTTGCCTCTGAACGCACCGTGGTCATCTCCGAGCGCGAGGGCAGCGAGAACGAGCCGCTCTTCCTGCTTGGCGAGGCGGTGCAGGCGGCTGCCTTTCGCGTCCACCCGTATCACCACGAGATCATCGGCGACCTGGCCGACCTGAAGACCATGAGCCGCGACGACCTCTACAACCATTATCGCAGCTACTACGCGCCCAACAACGCGGTCGTGGCCCTGGCCGGTGACTTCGAAACCGAGGCGATGCTCAGGCGCATCCGCGAGCTTTTCGAACCGATCCCGGCGGGACCGACTCCCCCGCGCTTGGCGCGCCCCGAGCCGCCGATGCGCGGTGAACACCGCCTCACGGTCGAGGGACCGGGCGAGACAACCTACCTTCAGCTTGTCCACCGCGCCCCGGCCGGCGCCGACCCGGACTTCTTCCCATTGACCGTCCTGGACAGCCTGCTGGCCGGCCCCAGCAGCCTGAACATGTTCGGCGGCGGGGGCGTCTCCAACAAGACCTCGCGCCTGTATCGCGCCCTGGTGGAAAAGGAACTGGCCGTGGCCATCGGCGGCAGCGCTATCACAACAGTTGACCCGTTCCTGTATACCTTTACCCTCACCATTCATCCGCAGCGGAAAGCCGAGGAAGTCCTGATGGCTTTCGATGACGAAGTCAAGCGCATCCAGGATGAGGCCATCACAGCCGAGGAGGTTGCCCGCGCCATCAAGCAGGCGCGTGCCCTGTTCGCCTACGGCAGCGAGAACATCACCAACCAGGCCTTCTGGCTGGGTCATGCCGAAATGTTCGCCACCTACGATTGGTTCCTCGATTACCTTGACAAGCTGGCGACTGTCACGCCGGCCGATGTCCAGCGCGCCGCCCAAAGTATCCTCCAGTCGCAGAACCGGGTGGTCGGCACCTACATCCCGTCCGGAACGGAGGTGGGGCATGAGTAAATCAAACTCATCTTTACCCGGCCCCGACGACATCTATCGGGCGCAGCTCCCGAATGGGGCAATTCTCCTCAGCCGGGCAAACTACAACAGCCCCTCGGTCGTGATCAGTGGCTACATCCAGGCTGGAAGCCTCTTCGACACGGATGAGAAACTCGGCCTGGCCGATTTTACCGCCTCGGCCTTGATGCGCGGCAGCGCGCAGCGCGACCTCCAACAGATCTACGACGCGCTCGAATCCTGCGGAGCGAGCCTCTCCTTCAGCGCCGGTGCGCACACGGCCGGCTTCAGCGGCCGCTCCCTGGTCGAAGACCTGCCCCTCCTGCTCAACACTCTGGCCGAAGTCGTCCGCCAGCCGGCCTTTCCTGGCGAGCAGGTCGAGAAGCTGCGCGCCCAATTGCTGACCGGGCTGGCCATCCGCGCCCAGGATACCGCCGGCATGGCTGCCCTGACCTTCGACCAGATCGTCTTCGCCAACCATCCCTATGGCCGTCCGGAAGATGGCTACCCGGAGACGATCCGGGCCATCCGCCGCGAGGATTTGGCAGATTTCCACCGCTGTTTCTACGGGCCGCGCGGCATGGTCATCACCATCGTCGGCGCGGTCGAGCCGCAGGAAGCGGCGGGGCAGGTGCAACGCGCCCTGGGCAACTGGGAAAATCCCGAACAGCCGGACGCCCCTCCCCTGCCCCAGCTGACGCCCCTGCAAGAAACCGTCACCCGGCGCGTGGACATCCCTGGCAAATTCCAATCTGACCTCGTCATCGGAGTCTCGGGGCCGGCGCGCCGTGACCCCGAATACCTCCCCACCTCGTTGGGCAATTCTGTTTTGGGCCAGTTCGGTTTGATGGGGCGCATCGGCGACGTAGTGCGCGAGAAATCCGGCCTGGCGTATTACGCCTATTCCTCGCTCAACGCGGGTGTCGGCCCCGGCTCGTGGGAGATCAGCGCGGGCGTCAACCCCGATAACGTTTCAAAGGCCGCCGGGCTGATCCGCAGCGAGATCACCCGTTTCGTCGAGAAGGGAGTCACAACGGAGGAGCTTTCCGATAGCCAGGAGAACTTCGTTGGACGCTTGCCACTTTCGTTGGAATCCAACGCTGGAGTGGCTGGCGCTTTACTGAACATCGAACGCTTCGAACTGGGCCTGGATTACTACCGCCGTTTTGCCGACCTGGTGCGCGCCGTGACGCCCGATGAAGTGTTGCAGGCCGCGCGCAAGTACTTCCACTCTGAGAGACTGGCCATCGCCATTGCCGGGCCATAAATGATTCTGCGCACCGGAATAGACCTCATCGAAATCGCCCGAATCCGTGCCGTGATCGTACGTCACGGCGAGCGCTTCTCGAGGCGCATCTTTACGCCAGCTGAACTCGCCTACTGTGCCGGAAGATTCGAATCGCTGGCAGCCCGTTTCGCGGCCAAGGAGGCCGTCTCGAAGGCCTTGGGGACAGGCATCGGGCCGGTATCCTGGCTGGAGATCGAAATCCGCGGCGGGGAATACGAGATGCCAGCCGTCATCCTGCACGAAAGAGCGGAAAGGATCGCGAAAGAACTCAGGCTGACCACCTGGTCGGTCAGCCTGAGTCACAGCGAAACGCACGCAATCGCGCTCGTCGTTGCGATGGGGGAAAATTAGTTTTTGTCCTCTATGCCGATCCACAGATGACCGGGCAGCACAAGCCGGTTCGGGCGAACAGAGACGACGAATTTCTTGCCAGCCTTGCCTGCACCTGCCCTGCACCGAACGCAGGACGGTGTGGTGCTGGCACAGGTGAGCAACGGCTCGGCCAACATGCTGGGGTGGACGAGGCACAGGTCCGGTATGTGGCCGTATTTTTGGCGGTAATAATCAGCAGCGCGCTCGACTTTGACCGTCAGCTCGGTGCGGGGATCGTTGTCGAACCAGAGCATACCTACATTCATGTCAATCTCCTATCAATCAAGGGACGGCAGCCGAAATAGGAGCCAGCCGCTTTCTTGTTTCAGGCTGAATTGCAGACCCGGCACCAGGTCCGCCAGGCCAGCCTGCGGATCGCCCGTCAACGTCTCGGCCAGGGCGGGTTGGTGGATGTAGCCGAAAATTTGCATGGGGAACAGCCCCAGCCAGGGGCGCAGACGCATGGCGCGTACCGCGTTGAGCGTCGCCACCGTCCAGACACGCCGTTCCGGGCCGCGCACCAGCAGCCTGCGCAAATCCTCCTGGGTTTCGTGACTGGCGCTCACCAGCAAGGCCAGGTCGTCCAGCAGCAATACCTGCACCTGCCGTCCTGGGGTCGAGCCATCCGCCCAGGACACCGTATCGTGGAGGAACTGCACCGCTGAACTGTGATTAGCGGGCCAGATGCCCAAGCTGGCAGGAGAGGCTTCCATACTATTCCATTCGTCTGGAAAATTGGTCACCACGCTGAACTGCACGTCGCCCTGCTATTGAAAGAGATCAGCGGTGCGCGCCAGCCGTTGCAGAAGCGCCGTCTTACAGCTGTTGCCATCTCCCACCACCAAGAGTGGACAGGGAGCCGGGTCGTATAAGTCCAGCAGCACCGGCAGACCATCCGAGGCCACGCCGAGCATAAGCGCTCCCTGCGGCAGGGATTCCAGTTGCACGAGCACATCTGCGAGAGCGGGCAGGGCTGGGGCGTGGATGGTTTGCCCCGCCTGCTCCCTTGTACCCCGTTCGCCTGCACTTGCGCAGGTGCCGGGGCGAGACGGCCTGCGCAAGTGCAGGCAAGCTCAGGCTGGAGTTCCCGGTAGGCCTGCAGGGCCAGCGCGAAGAAGTTGGAAGCGGACATGGCGTCACCGTGGAATGGAATAAGCTTGAACTAGAACGTATGTTCTAATTATAAACACAAATCCTGAAATGTCAAGCTCTTGTTGGGAAATTCATCGCGATTGCCTATTGTCACCCCCTCTTGAGTGCGCTATAATTATATCTATTCATTCAATAGGAAGTTCGAGGAAAGTATGCCTGTCTATTCTTATCGTTGTGGAACCTGTGGACTGCAGTTCGACCGCCAGCAAAAATTCAGCGACCAGCCGCTGGTCCGCTGCCCGGAATGCGGCAAGAAGAGCCTGCACAAAGTCTACGCGCCGGTTGGGATCGTGTTCAAGGGTTCAGGCTTTTACGCTACCGACCACCACTCCCCTTCAGGAGGGGCGAAGAAGCATTCGCAAGATGATATGGAAGAAAAGAAGGATAAAAGCGAAGACAAGGAACCAAAGCCCGAAAAGAGCGCAGAGAAGACTGCTGAATAAGCTGGCTCTGCCCAAGAAATAAAAGCGACGCACGTAGAAAGTGCGTCGCTTTTATTTCCCATCTCTGCAATTTTCAGACAACTAGCTCTTTCTCACCAGTTCACGCAGCAGCAGCCCCAGGCGGGTGATGCCCTCGCGGATGATCTCCGGCGAGGAGAAGGAGAAGTTGAGCCGCATGGTGTTCTCTCCGCCGCCATTCGGGTGGAACGACCCGCCAGGTACGAAGGCCACCTTCTTTTCGATAGCGACTTTCAGCACCTCGGCCGCATCCATCCCCTTGGGCAGGATGCCCCACAGGAACATGCCGCCTTGCGGATGCGTCCAACGCACGCTGGATGGGAAGACCTCCTCCATGGTTTCGAGCATAACGTCACGGCGCTCCTTGTACGTGGCGCGGATGAACTTGACGTGTTCATCCAGGAAACCATGCTTGCCGACCTCGAAGGCAACTATCTGGTTGAAGGTGGCCGTGTGCAGGTCGGCCGCTTGCTTGGCCATCACCAGCTTTCGGATCACTTCCTGTGGCGCGACGACCCATGCCAGGCGGATGCCCGGGGCGAGAATTTTCGAAAAGGTGCTCAGGTAGATCACGTTGCCGGTATAGGTGCCGTCGTCGCCCCGGAACTGGCTGTCGAGGGTGACGACCGCGGGCAGATGTTCGCCCTCGTAACGGAGTTGACCATAAGGGTCATCTTCGATGATCGGGACTCCGTACCGGTCGGCCAGTTCGACCAGCATCTTGCGGCGCTCCAGGTTCAGGGTCGAGCCGGCCGGATTCTGGAAATTCGGTAGAACGTAGATGAACTTGGGTCCCACCCGCAGGGCTTTCTCCAATTCGTCCACGATCATGCCGTTCTCGTCGGAAGGGACGGAAATATACTGCGCCCCGTAGGCGTTCCAGGCTTGCAGCGCGCCAAGGTAAGTAGGTGATTCGCACACAATATGATCGCCTTGATTGATGAACACGCGCCCGATGAAATCCAACGCCTGTTGGGAGCCTGATGTGATCAGGATGTTATCCGGCGCGATGTCAATCCCGAAGCGGGTCGCGTGGCGGGCGATCATCTCCCGCAACGGACGGTAGCCCTCGGTGGTGCTGTATTGCAGAGCCTGCGCGCCGAACTCGTCCAAGACTGTATTGCAGGCCTCCTTGAATTGTTCGACCGGGAAGACTTCCGGTGCTGGTAATCCGCCTGCAAACGAGATGATATCCGGTTGCTCTGTCCATTTGAGCAGCTCCCGGATGATGGAACTTCCCATGCGTTGCGTGCGATTCGCGTAGCGGTATTCCCAAGGTGTCTGCATTCTTTCTCCTTATATTTGATGTCGCTGCTTGAGACTAAAAAGGCCTGACAGGTGTGCGCTCGCCCCCGTTCTAAGAGGGTTCACCCGTCAGGCCTTGGCTGACTTTACGGCAAAAGGATGCCGAACATCGCTAGGTCGAGTAATGCTTGTAGCATAGCACTATTATATTACTGTATTTGCATCTTCTCAATGATTTTGGGGAAGATGGGGGTTCGCAATCGGGCTTCGCCCGCTTGCGAACCCCCACCCCCCACTCTTATGAGAAGTTACCTGTATTTACAATTTCAGTTTGAGAATTCGAATCAAAGTGAAAAGAGACGAACCGATGAAAGCAAGCAGAACCAGGACAGTAACTCGCAGAATGGTCCACTCCAGGGAAACGTCGGCTTCTCCGTGCACGATGTCTGTGAGCGCGAGGTGGCTGAAAGCCATCGTAATAAGAGACAATATGCCGAGAGACAGGGTAATAACGATGGTCTGCTTATACTTGTTCATAATCCTTCCTCCTGTAACAAGAATCTGGAAACTCAACTGTACTTTACTCAAAAGTTTCCGTCAAGGCTTTTGTTGCCCCTGATTGATCTATTCCCATTCCCTATTGCATCCCCACAGAACGACGAAAAAATCCAGGGCGTATTCGTCGCCACCGGCGTAAAGACCCTCATTATTTGATTCGTTTCAATCGGCTCTGGCGTTGACATGGGGAAGAAAGTCATGTTGGGTTGTGGCGTGAGGCTTGGCGTCAAAGTTTCTGGAGTGGCGGGACCAGCGGTGCAGGCAACGAGGGCAAGAAGGACAAAAGAAACAAAGCCTGACCACACCGGGCGTTTGTTGTAGGTTGTCATATTGGGGTGGATTCCAGGAACTTATCCAGTTGGTCGAGGGCTGGCGGCATATTCTTGTGCGCAAACCCGACCCGGAAATGGTTGCCGGGATGGTCGTACTTGCTGCCAGGCAGCAGGAGCACACCGCTTTCGTGGACGAGTTCATCACAAAAAGCTTCCACATCCCCTTTTAGCAGATGCGGAAAAGCGATGGGGCCTGCTTTGGGACGTACCCACGAGAACCGGTCAGCGTTGCGGGAGAAAAAGTCATCCAGCAGGGCAAGGTTGGACTGGATGATCTGCAAATTCCGCCCGGCGATCTGGTCGCGGTGGCGTAAGGCCAGTTCAGCCAGGAATTCGCTTGGCGCACTGTTGCAGATGGTGGTGTAATCTTTGAGCGTAGCCATGCGATTGTAAATATCGGCGTTGCGCGTTGCGATCCAGCCGATGCGCAGACCAGCCAGCCCATAAGTCTTTGAAGTCACACCCAGCGAGACGGCTCTCTCGTTGACGTCACAGGCTGCAGGCAACCGGTCGGCGGGATTGTATTCCAGCCCGCGGTAGACTTCGTCTGAAAAGAGCAGGAGGCCGTGTTCTTGCGTCAGGCGGCTGAGTTCGAGGAAGTCCGATTTCAGCATCAGGTAACCGGTCGGGTTGTGCGGGGTGTTGACCACCACGGCGCGCGTGTTCGGCTTGAGCAGCCGTTTGAGTTCATCCAAATCGAGCGCCCAGCCGTTCGATTCGCGCGCCTCCCAGAAAGTCACCTCGGCACCAGCGCTTTTGGCGACTTCAAACAGCGACTGGTAGCAAGGCCAGTGAACAACGACGTGGTCGCCGGGTTGCAGCGCGGCGTGCATGAACAGGAAAATGGCTTCCTCCGCGCCGCTGTGGACGAGTACCTGCCCCGGCTGAACGGTGGTGTAAATGGGCGCGATTTCCTGCCGCAGCGAGGGTGCGCCCACTGACTCGGTATAGCCCAGCCAATGACGGCGGAGGGCCTCCTCTGCGCCCGGTTCGAGAGCCAGCAGGTCGCCCACCGAAAGCGACTCACAGTCCGAGCTGCACAGCAGGTAACGGGCAGTGAATTCGTATTTGGCAAAGTAACGTTCGAGCTTGAAGGGAGAGAGATGCATCTGCTATATGCCTTTCGTGTTTTGAGGGGAAAGCTTATCCCACTACCTGTAACTCGCGCCGCATCTCACTCAAACACTCCGCCCCATCCTCTGCTATCACCACATTATCCTCGATCCTCGCACCGTTGCGCCCCGGAAGGTAAATCCCCGGCTCGACGGTGAAGGCCATCCACGGCTCCAGCAATTGCATATTGTCGCCGCGCATGTATGGTTCCTCGTGGCCTTCCATGCCGATTCCGTGACCGGTTCGGTGGGTGAAGTATTGGCCGTAGCCAGCCCGCTCTATCACCTCTCGCGCTGCCTTATCCACATTGGCACAAGGCACGCCTGACCTGGCCGCGGCGCGTCCAGCCGCGTTGGCTTTCAGCACAATTTGATGGATCTTCTTCAACTCCGGCTCAACCTCGCCCACCGCAAAGGTGCGCGTCAGATCGGAGATGTAACCGTCCACGCTCGCGCCCCAGTCCACCACCAGCAGGTCGCCGGGCTGGAGTCTGCGCTCGCTTGGCGAGGCATGCGGGTTGGCGCTGTTCGGGCCGCCGGAGACGATGGGTGCAAACGGCATCTCGGACTCCGATCCGTGCCGCAGCAATTGGATGACCAGTTCTGCGGCCAGTTCCTTCTCGCTCATGCCGATTTTGATCAGCGGGAGGGTTGCCTCCAGCGCGGACTGCGCCACCTTGACCGCCTTCCGCATCGCGGTGATCTCATCCGCCTCCTTGCGGACCCGCAGCTGGCTTACCACCTCCGAGGCGTCCGGGAAGTCCGCTTCGGGCGCGCCGGCCTTGACGTGATGGAACTCCAGCAGACGCATGGCGCGCGGCTCCACGCCGATGTGTTTGCCGTCCAATCCCAGTGACTTAACGGCCTTACGGAAGGCGCCGTCCCATTCGGCGGGGTTTTCAGAGTAGGGAAAGGCAGTAATCTCATACGGCAGGCCGGTCAACTTGAGTATTTCCAGTTCCGGTAGGATGATGATTGGTTCGTGGTCGGCGGTGAAGAGGGCGACGACCGGGCGTTCCGAGAGATGGAAATGCAGCCCGGTCAGATAGACCAGGCTGGGGCCGGCATTCAGTGCCAGGGCATCCAGGTTGGAAGCTTGCCCTACCTGCCCTGACGGCCAGACCAGGGAGCCAGGCCGAAGGGTCCGGAGAGATTCGGAAAGTTTGGTGAGGCGAGTGGTTGTCATGGAAAAACCTTTCAACACGAATTTTCACAAAGGATTTCCATTGTGAAAATTTGCCGTCTCGCACCCCGTTCGGGCCGATAGACCCAGCCCGCCGGGGCGAAACGGCCGGCGTCCACAGGATTGCTTCGCTGATGCCGCCGGTGTTCGCCTGTCCTGCCTGCCTGTGCTTGCGCAAGTTGCAAGTGCACCTGACGCAGGCACAGGTGGCGGCCAGGCCAGGGCGGCACGCTTGCACCCCGTTCGGGCCGCGAGCCCGCCGGGGCGAGACGGCCTGCGCACACTTGCCCCGGGCGCAAGTGCCGGGGAGTGCAGGTGAACGGTGTGTACTTCGTGTTTAGAAACGATGAAATCGCTTCACAAAGGCGACCTTCAAGAGCCAATCCACCAGGCCGGGGAAATGGTAATCGAATAACACCAGCGGTCGGAACCACCAGGGGATGACCAGCGACCGGCGGGGGTGTTTTGCAAGCCAGACAGCCTGCCGGGCGACGTATTCGGAACTCATAGAAATCCAGTTGGGAAGTTTGAGATCGGTTTTGACGGCGTTATCACCAGAGTGTTTGCCAAACTCGGTGAAAGCCGGGCCAGGATAAATGCCAGAAACCTGGATGCCGAACGGCACCACCTCGCGCCGCAGGGCATCGGTGAAGGCGCGCACTCCGTACTTGGTGGCGGCGTAAACGCTGTAGAGCGGCGCGGCGATCATCCCGGCCACGGAAGACATGTTGATGATGTGACCGGAAAGGCGCGCCATCATAACCGGCAGTACGGCGCGCGTGACCTGGATCAGGCCGCGCAGGTTGACGTCGAGCTGGGCGTTGATGTCGCGCTCAGGGTCGAGGCGTTCGAGCCAGTCCAGGCGGCCAAAACCGGCGTTGTTGAACAAGATGTCAATCTGGCCGTAAGCATCCAGCACGGTCTGCACCAGATCGTCAATCTGGGATTGCTCGACCACATCTAGCGGCAGAGGCAGGGCTTCGCCGCCCCCGGCGCGGATCTCCTCAGCCAGGGCGGTCAGCCGATCCGTGCGCCGGGCAGCCAGCACGACGATGCAGCCTTCCCTCGCAAATAGCCGCGCCGCGTCCGCGCCGAAGCCGGAGGATGCTCCCGTAACCAGAACGATTTTATTCTTGAGAGAGATTGCCATTTCTTTCTTCCGTGCTGAAGGGAAATCAACCGTAATGCGCCGAAGGCCTACTCGGTAAAACGTAGAGCGTAATGAGTTTACGTTTCACGCTTTACGTTTTACTCCTCCTCCTGCGTTTGTTCATCCTGCCTGCGCCTCGGCCTTGGTGGTTCCCCCACCGGCTCAGTGTGCAATGCGATATCCAGCACCTCGTCCATGTGCTTGACCGTCACGATCTTCATGTCCGTGCGCACAGATTTGGGGATTTCTACCAGGTCCTTGAGGTTGCGCTCCGGGATGATGACCACTTTCATATTGGCGCGGTGAGCCGCCATTACCTTCTCGCGCACCCCCCCCACCGGCAGGACACGCCCGCGCAGGGTGATCTCGCCGGTCATGGCGACATCCTTGTACAACGGGCGGCCGGTGAAAGCCGAGATGATGGCGGTCGCCATGGTGATACCTGCCGAGGGGCCGTCCTTTGGGATGGCGCCTTCGGGCAGGTGCATGTGGATATCCAGCCGCTCGAAGATTTCTGTATCTATGCCAAAAACAGCAGCCCGGGATTTCAAATATGAAAGCCCGGCCTGGGCCGATTCCTGCATCACGTCCCCAACCTGACCGGTGATCTGCAAATTGCCTTTGCCTTCCAACACAGCCACTTCGACAAACATGATCTCGCCACCGTTCTCAGTCCAGGCCAAACCGGTGGCGACCCCCACCTCGTCACTGCGCTCGGCCTCGGTCAGGAAGAACTGCGGCGGGCCGAGGAACTTCTCGATCAGCCTGGAACTGATCGTCGTCGGGTAATGTTTACCTTCCGCCTTCCAGCGCGCCACCTTACGGCAGATGCGCCCGATCTCGCGCTCCAAATTGCGCACACCCGCCTCGTAGGTGTACTCGCGGATAATGCGCTCCAAGGCCTGGGGCGCGAAGCGCAACTGGATGCCGTCCACACCGTTCTCTTCCAACTGGCGGGGGATCAGGAAGCGATTGGCGATGATCAGCTTCTCTTCCTCGATGTAGCCGGGGAACTCGATCACCTCCAGCCGGTCCAGTAGGGCGGGCGGGATTGTACCCAGGGTATTGGCAGTGGTCACGAACATCACCTTGGAGAGGTCGAAAGCCAATTCCAGGTAGTGGTCAGAGAAGGCATGATTCTGCTCCGGGTCGAGCACTTCGAGCAGCGCCGACGAGGGATCGCCGCGGAAGTCACTGCCGAGCTTGTCAATCTCGTCCAGCATGAAAAGCGGATTGGCCATCCCGGCCCGCCGCATGGTCTGGATGACCCGGCCCGGCAGCGCACCGATGTAAGTCCGGCGGTGGCCGCGGATCTCAGCCTCGTCGCGGATGCCTCCCAGCGAGACGCGCACGAACTTGCGCCCCAGTGCCTCGGCAATGGAGTGGCCGAGTGAGGTCTTGCCCGTACCGGGCGGCCCGACGAAACACAGGATGGGTTGGCGTTCTTTCTTTGGCTTCAGGCTGCGCACGGCGATGTATTCCAGGGTACGCTCCTTGGCTTTCTTCAGGCCGTAATGGTCGCGTTCGAGCAGGCGGGCCGCGTGGCGCACGTCCAGGTTGTCCTCGCTGAGGTTCGACCAGGGCAGATCCAAAATCCAGTCAATGTACGTGCGGATGATACCGACTTCGGGTGCCATGGGCGGCATTTGGTTCAGGCGCTCGATTTCCTTCGTGACCGTCGCTTTGGCCTCCTCAGGCAGCTTGATAGTTTCGGCCTTTTGGCGTAATTCCTTGATGTCCCGCGTCCAGATGTCGCCCTCCCCCAATTCGGTCTGGATGGCTTTCATCTGCTCACGCAGGTAGAACTCGCGCTGGCTACGATCCACCTCGCTTTGCACGCGGCTGTGGATTTCGTCCTCCAGCTCCAGCACATCCACTTCCTCGGCCAGCAGTTTGTTGATGCGCTTGAGACGCTCGCTTGGCTCGGTCATCAGCAGCAGGGTCTGCCGCTCCTCCAGGTTGAGGGATACCGCCGTGGTGATCATATCCGATAGCCAACCAGGCTCGCCGATGTTCAGGGCAAAGAGATGCGCTTCCTCGGGGATGGAGTGGTCGAGTTGGATGCAGCGATAGAACGAGTCGAGCACCGAGCGCATCAGCGCCTGGGTCTGGCGATCGGCAGTGGTCGACTCGAAGATGACCCGGGCGCGCGCCTTGATGACCGGTTCCAGGCGGGTGAATTCCAGGATCTCGACCCGGCGGCGTCCCTGCACCAGGGCCGAACTAGAACCATCCGGCATACTGAGCAGCCGCCCGACGGCGATTTCCACGCCGATGGATAGGAAATCCTGCGGGCCAGGCTCCTCGACCTCCGGATCGCGCTGTGTCAGGCCTATAACGGTGCGGTTGCGCGCGTGCGCCTCCTGGGTCACCCGGACGGAAGCATCGCGCGCTAAAAAGACCGGCGTCACCATGTGCGGAAAGATGACCATGTCACGCAGCGGCAGCACGAGCGCTTCGATCACGCCGTCCTCGTCCGGCGTCAGGTTCGGGACGCGGTACAGCTCGTCCGTGCGCTGCGAGAGCGCCATGTTGAAAGCTTCGTCGTCTTGAAAAGACCAGTCGTTTTGATTCATAGATTCCTCAGTCATCCTTGCGAAGGTTCCAAACCTTCGCAAGGGTATGTTTTTGCCACGCGGTGCGAACTTCCGCCGTCACGAAAATACTGCCAGCGGACAAGACAATCGCGCTATCTTTTACAGACAATTCCAGCGCCCGGGCCAGGGCGGACTCCACAGGCGACACCGCTTCAGCCGGGACCCCAGCCTGCTGCGCCAACCCGAGCAATTGCTCCGCCTCCAGCGCGCGCGGGTGGTCAGCTTTCGTGACAAGGATGCGGTCCAGGTACGGTTTCCACTCTGTAAACATACCCAGGACATTTTTATCCTCCGAGGCACCGAAGATCAAGATCACGGGCCGCTTAGGGAAGTAATCGTCCAGCGCCTGGCGGAGCTTCTGCGCTGAATCGACATTGTGGGCCGAATCGAGGATCACGGGCGGCTCGCGGCGCAGCACCTCAAAGCGCGCCGGCCACTTGACTTCGACAAAGCCTTTTTGAATGGCTGCATCAGGTACCCTCAATCCGCTGGCCTTCAGCGCGGCGTAAGCCGTCGCTGCATTGACCACCTGGAACGCGCCCAACAAGGGGATGCGGAGTATAACCGATTCTGGCGTAACGAGTGACGAGTGACGAGTGACGAGTGACGGACTGACTGCCAGCGATTGTCCGTCAAGAGAATGCTCACTTGCTTCGAATATCACATCGCGGCCGACGAGCGTAAGTGGGGCATTCCGCTCCGCGGCGACTTTTTCGAGCACCGCCAGGGCCTCATCCTTTTGCGGCGAGGAAACGACCGGCACGCCTTCCTTGATAATGCCAGCCTTCTCGCCAGCAATCTGCGCCAGCGTATTCCCAAGCACGGCCATGTGATCGTAGGAAAGCGAGGTGATGACCGAGACCAGCGGCGTAACGATGTTGGTGGCGTCCAGCCGCCCGCCCAGGCCGACCTCCACCACAGCCGCATCCACGCCGCGCTGGGCAAAGTGGAGGAAGCCGAGAGCGGTGGTCAACTCGAAGGTGGTGATGAACGGCAGGCGCGCCACGGCTGGCTTGATCTCCTCCACCAGCGCGGCCAGGTCGCCATGCGAGATCGGCTCGCCATTCACCTGGATACGCTCGCAGAAATCTTGCAAATGGGGCGAGATGTAGAGGCCGGCGCGGTAACCGGCAGCGTACAGCGCACTGGCGACCATAGCCGAGACCGAGCCTTTGCCCTTCGTCCCAGCCACATGGATGATTGGGTAAGAATCTTGCGGGTTGCCCAGGGCAGCCATCAACTCGAACATGCGCTCGAGGTTGAACTCCGCCTTGACCAGCTCAGAGGTGTGTTTCAGGCTATAATCTACGAATGAGTAAAGATAATCGAGGGCCTTGTTATAAGCGGCTTCGGTTTCCATAAGTGACAGCATTGTAAATCGTAATGCGTAAAACGTAAATCGTAAAAATGACTATTGGCCTTCTCACCCTCCACCTAGGCATCCCCGCCTGCGCCTCGCTTAAAGAGAAGCGCAGCCGCCTCAAGCCGTTGATCCATCGCCTACACCGCCAGTTCAATATCTCCGTTGCAGAGATGAACCTGCAGGATAAGTGGCAGGAAGCCGTCATCGCCTGCGCAATGGTTAACAGTGACAGAGCGCACATTCAACGCTCCCTGCAAGCGGTGGTCGAATGGGTGGAGAGGAACTGGCCGGATATGGATGTGATGGACGACAGGCTGGAAATTATTTGATATGTGTCATTTCTTGCGCGGCAGGTGGATGGTGAAAGTCGTCCCCTCGGCAAGCTGGCTGTGAACCTCGATATAGCCCCCGTGTCCATGAACAATCTGCTTGCAAATCGAAAGCCCCAGTCCAGTGCCGGTGGGTTTGCCCTCCGCATCCTGGACGCGATAGAACTTCTGGAACAGGTTGGGTAACGCCTTTTCCGGGATGCCGATGCCGGTATCCTGGACGGCGAGGAAAACCTCCCTCTCCTCTACTGAAGCGCTCAACGTGACCAACCCATTCGGGTGATTGTACTTGATCGCGTTACTCAAGAGATTGAGCATCAATTGCTTGAGCTTGTCGCGGTCGGCTTCCAGGCTGGGAAAATCGGCGGGGATTTCGATATTGATCTGGATGCCGTCCTCGTCAGCCTTGCCCTGCATCACCCCCCTGCATTCCTCCAGCAAGGCCCGCAGGTCGAACTGGCTGCTGCGGAACTGGACGCGGCCCGATTCCAAGCGCGCCAGGTCCAGAAAGGATGAGGCCAGCGCGTTGAGCCGCTGGGTTTCGTCGTGGATGTTGTGGACTATCTGCTCGCGCTGCTCGTGCGACATCTCCGGCTTGAGCAGGAGATAGGTGGCCGTAGTGATGGCTGCGAGAGGCGTCCGCAATTCGTGGACGAAATCGGCGATCAAGTCGGATTGCTGGAACAGGCGCGCATTTTCGATTGCCACGGTTGCCTGCGCGCCCAGCACCGAAAGCAGATCTTCGTCCGTTTCAGAAAATTCGCCGCTTTGTTTGTTCAGAGCTTCCAGCACACCGATGACTTTCTCTTTGGTGATCAATGGAACGCCCAGCAGGGAATTGGTCGTGTAGTGGGTCACCTTTTCAATCATGCCGAAATGACGCGGATCCTTTTGCGCGTTCGAGATGCGCACCGGCTGACGGTTGGTGACGATCCAGCCCGCAATGCTGCCCTCCAACGGCACAACCAGGCCGCGCATGAGCGGCTGATCCATATCGGTTGCCACTTGAAAGTGTAACTGGCGAGAAGCATCGTCATAAAGCAGGATCGAAGCCGCCTGCGCGCCAGTAATGTCAACCGCAGCCCGGATGACGCGATTGAGCAGGATGTCCAGCTCGAGGGTCGAGGCCAGGTCACGGGCGATGTCTATCAACCGCCGGTAGCCTTCCAGCCGTTTTTCGATCTCAGTCATATAAGACGCGTCCTGCGATCAACGGGATGATCTCAGCCACATCCCCCAGGAGCACAATGTCGGCGCGCACGCCCAGGTAGGTCGGCGAAAGGTTGGCAATGATCAGGTGCGCGCCCCGGTCAAGGGCCTGGAGCGGCAATCCGGCTACGGGCAGCACCTCGAGCGAGGAACCGGCGACCAAGATCAAGTCGCAGTTCCGGCAGGCGGTTTGGGCTTCGTACCACGTGTGCACTGGCAGTTGTTCACCAAATAAGATTATATCCGGTTTCAATATTCCCCCACATAGCGGACAGTGTGGGATATGACCATCCCGGATGTATGGCTCAATGAAGCCATTGCTGCTGACCTGCTCGAAGCACTGCGTACAAGACATCGTCTGGAACGTGCCGTGCGTCTCCAAGACGTGTAAAGCCCCCGCCCTTTGATGAAGGTTGTCTATGTTCTGGGTGATGATGACTTTGAAGAATCCGACCGTCTGCAAGCGCGCCAACGCCTGATGGGCAGGGTTGGGCGCCGCATCATAGATTTGGGTAGCCAGGGGACGGATCCACTCATAGAAACGCTCAGGCGCGTAGCGGAAGGCGCTCAGCGAGGCGACTTCCATCGGGTCCACCTTGGACCATAGACCTGTTCCCTCCGAACGGAAGTCGGGAATACCCGACGGGGTGGATATCCCCGCGCCGGTGAGGACGACGGCACGCTGAGATTTGCGAATTAACTCCGCCGCATATTGGATGCACTCCAGGGTCTGGGCGGAGAGTATGGTCATTTTTCCAGGCGGGCGCGCTCAAGCATCAGGGCGGACAGTTTGGCGAACTGTTGCGTGGTTTGGGAATCAGGCTGGTAGGATACGGCGATGGTCTTCATCTGTAACGCCCGGTAAATAAGCTCCGGGAAAGGCATGATGGCTGCCGGTACGACCCAACCCAATTTCTCCTGAACCTGGGTCATGTTCATCTGCATATCAGAGCGGAGTCGGTTCACCACGATTGGGCTGATCCTGCGTTTATTGACCTCCAATTCCACCATGTCAGAGAGCAAGGCCTTGGCGTGTAAAACCGAGTTCAGCGTCGGTTCCACGATCACGATGATATGCTGGCATTTATTGAGCAGTTTTTGGGTCAACAGTGTCAGGCCAGGACCAAGGTCCAGGACAAGATAGGGAGCCAGGCCTGCCAACCGGTTGACGATCGTCTCGAACTGAGCTGTCCCATTCAGCAGCATGGCGTCGCGTGGGTGATTAGAGCCAAGCAATAATCTCAGACCAGTCTCGTGGACGAAAAGACTATCCTTGACCTTTTGCTGGATCAACTCATCGGGCTTGGCCTGCAAAAGCGACAGCAATCCTTTTGGGTCAGGCTCTCCCAGATCAAGGCCAAGCGTACCCATGCCAGGACGCAGCTCCGCCATGATGACTTCCTCCAGGGCGGCCGTCATGAGGCTCTTGGCCAGATTGGCGGCCAGGGTCGTCACGCCGTGCCCCCCGCGCGCGGCCAGCACGCCGATGATGAAGGTCGGTTTTGCCTCGGCCAGCGCGGGGCCAGCCTTCCACCTGCTCGAACGGGCCAGCAGGGCCTTGACGTGCGCCTGAAGCTCGGCAGGGTGGGTGGGCTTGGTCAAGTAGTCATCCGCGCCAGACTCGAAGCCGGTGACTTTATCGTCCAATTGCGTCTTGGCAGTAAACATCAGGATGGGGATGTCGGCCGTCTGCGGGTCGCTGCGCAGGCGCCGCGTCACCTCATAGCCATCCATCTCCGGCATCATGACATCCACGAGAACCAGGTCGGGGCTTTCATTCGCTGCCTGAACCAATCCCTGCTCGCCGCTCGAGGCGACCGCAATTTGATACCCCTGTCGCTGAAGCATCGCGCCGACCAGGCGGAGGGTATCCAGGTCGTCATCAATGATTAGAATTTTCTTGGCCATAGCTGCTCCCTCTGAAAACATATACCAAACGTCGTTGCGTAATCTTGGGCTTATGAGTCTGTGCTCCCGCTCAACAGCTTTTTACAAGAAAATCGGGAGGCGCAGCCCCCCTCTGAGCACAAGTCAGTTACTACTGCATATAAAGTCTAGCACAAAGCGGATAATCAAGCAAGTAAAAAATCCACCCTGGTGGCATCCAATTTATTGAGTAAAATATCCCCGTTCTCCCCCAAAGCAATCGTGATGGATACCTGGCGTCTGCTCATCACCCCTCCCTCCCGCGGCGCATGGAACATGGCCGTGGATGAGGCGTTGCTCGAAGCCGTCGGGCGCGACGATTCGCTCCCCGCGCTGCGCCTGTACGCCTGGCAGCCGCCCTGTCTCTCGCTCGGCTACGCCCAGCCATTTTTCGATGTTGATATTCCGCGTCTGAAAGAACGCGGCTGGGAGCTTGTCCGCCGCCCGACCGGCGGGCGCGCCATCCTGCACACCGACGAGCTGACCTATTCGGTCATTGCGCCAGTGGGCGAGCCTCGCCTGGCCGGCGCGTTGCTCGATTCCTACAACCGCTTGGCGGGAGCTTTGCTGGCCGCCTTGCGCCTGCTTGGCCTGTCGGTGGAGATGCAGGAACGCTCGGCTGCCTCGCGCGCCGGGAATATCAACCCGGTCTGCTTCGAGGTGCCTTCAAGCTACGAGATCACCGTCGGCGGAAAGAAGCTGGTCGGCTCTGCGCAGGCGCGGCGGAAGGAGGGCATCCTCCAGCACGGCTCGTTGCCCTTGAGCGGCGACCTGGGTCGCATCACCCAGGCCCTTGCCTTCCCGGACGAAGCCGTCAGAGCATGCGCCGCTGAACGCCTTCTGGCGCGCGCTGCGACGGTCGAGTCCGTACTGGGCAGGCCGGTCTCATGGGAAAAGGCGGCGCAGGCATTTACCGCCGCCTTCCGCGATGTGCTCAATCTGGATTTACAGCCAAGCCAACTCACCCCGGCCGAAGAGGCGCGCGCCGAAGAACTGGTGGAAAGCAAATACGCCCATCCGCTCTGGACGGAGCGGGTAACTGGTTAAATGCGGAAGGTTGAAGGCTCCTCCTCTAACCTTCAACCTTCCTGATCGGGATGGATTCAAAGTAGGGCAAGTTTCCTACCCGCCGAATTAGCCATACAATGTTGGCGGGATTGAATCCCACCCTACGGGTAACAATAATCACGGTGAGGTTTGGGTAAAAATCACCTCGGGGAAGCCCAACGCCCGGAAAAGGCGTGAGAGATAGGTTTCCGCGTTTCCCTGCGCCAGCTCCAGGATCCCGTCTTCGATGGCGGCTTTGCGGATTTCCTCCTCGGCGGCCTGGCGGGCGAGGGTTTCCAGATTGACTTCGCCGTGCGTCAGGATGCCGGTCTCACGGTCATAAACGTAAGATTTCTGATTGTCCAGGGTAGCGCTGAAAACCTCGGCCTGCGGTAGCTGAACGTATAGGATATTATCCTTAACGGTCAGTTCTTCGGGGTTGAGTTTTTCCAGGTCCACCCCTGCGATGACCACCCCATGCGCCACGAACAGCAGCTTATCGCCGAAGAGCGGCCCAAAGAGGCCCTGGTTGACCTCCGCAGTGATAACCTTCTCGACGCTGTACTGGATGGTCTCCAACCGGGCCAGTGAACGCACCTCGTGCACGATCGTGACCGGGTCCGGCAGGACCGTAGGGGTGGGGTGCAAAAGCGCGGCGACTTGCGTGCTCAGGTCGCGGTTGGTCTGCTGCAGAGGCTGTAACGCGCTGCGGATATTATCGTTGATATTGCTGAAAGCCTTAGCGACAGCCCAGATCAGGATGAGGGCGAGAAGGATAAGCAGAATTCGAAAGATTGTCTTGCTCATGCTTTGATTATAATTGAAATCATGAGACTTAGTACCTGGTTTATCACTGGGATATCAACGTGCGCATCTCGACCGTCATTGGATTCGTGGGCGGCGGCGGTATTGGTTACTATCTCAGCGAGCAGATCAACTCCATGATCGGTTACCACAAGGCTGGCACAGCCATCTGGGCTATCATTGTGGTTGCCTGGGTGTTGGATTTCTTGAGTGCGGAAGTACGCAAGAAGTTGGAATGAATCGATCCGCTTTCACCACAGAAACCCGTTTCCGGGGGGAAACGGGTTTCTTTTGTCCTTTGGAGATCGCCATGTGATCGAGAATTCCCGAAAACCCTTTCTTTTTTGCATGGTAGAATCCCGCCTGTGTTCAAGCGTATAATCAAGATGTTCCTGAAAATCCTCTTTGCTCTCGCTGTTCTCGGACTACTCGTTCTGATCATCTCACGGCTGGTGACCGGGTTGTACGCGCGTCCGAAAACGTATCCAGCCACGGATGTTACGGCTCGCCACGTGGCAATCGTCTTCGGCGCGGGTTTGCAGCGGGATGGCTCGGCAACCCCCATCCTGAGCGACCGCGTCGCCGCGGCAGCTGACCTTTACTTTAGCGGCAAGGTCGAAAAGCTGCTGATGAGCGGCGACAATCGTTTCCTCGACTATAACGAACCCGGCGCGATGCGCGCCTACGCCCTCTCGCTCGGCGTCCCGGAGGATGCAATCGTGCTGGATTACGCCGGCCGTCGCACGTACGATACCTGCTATCGTGCCAAGGCGATCTTCTGTTTGACGGAGGCCATCCTCGTCACGCAGAGCTTTCACCTGCCGCGCGCTCTGTATACCTGTAACCAGCTAGGGCTGGATTCCATTGGCGTAGATGCTAACCGCCAGCCTTACCGAAAACTTTCTATGCTATACTGGAATGTGCGCGAATTACTGGCAACTTCCGCCGCGCTGTGGGATGTGAACATTGCGCACCCCGTCCCGGTGCTCGGCGACCCGGAGCCGATTTTTCCGTGATTAACCCTAAATGCTATGGCTGATCTAGATAAACTTTCCATCCAGTACATTGTTGACCAAAGAGGCAAGAAAATCGCCGTTATGTTGCCCATTGAAGCTTTCGATGAATTGCTGGAAGACATTGAGGATTTGGCTGTTCTCGTTGAGCGTTCTCACGAGCCGACGATTTTTCATCACGAAGTGTTGGCTCTCATAAAAACTTTGTGATCTTCGTGTCCGTTGTGGTGAAAAAATGAATCGTTCCGAAGCCCTTGCCCTTATCCGTGAATACGTCAAAAACGAAAACCTCGTCAAGCACATGCTGGCGGTCGAAGCCGCCATGCGCTTCTACGCCGAGAAATTCGACGAAGATGTGGAAAAATGGTGCGCCACCGGCCTGCTCCACGATTTCGACTGGGAAATCCATCCCACCCTCGAAGAGCACCCACAAGCAGGTGAACCCATCCTGCGCCAACGAGGCGTGCCGGATGAGATCGTCCGCGCCGTGCTCAGCCATGCCGACCATACCGGCATCCCGCGTCAGTCGCGCATGGAGAAAGCCCTCTACGCGTGTGACGAAGTGACTGGCCTCATCACCGCCGTCGCCCTCGTCCGCCCATCTCGTTCCCTGCTGGACCTGGAGCCTGCTTCCGTTAAAAAGAAATGGAAGGACAAAACCTTCGCCGCTGGCGCCAACCGCGCAGAGATCGAAAAAGCCGCCAGCGAATTTGGCATAGAATTATGGGAACACGTCGGCAACGTCATCCTCGCCATGCGCCGCATCGCGCCGGAATTGGGATTGGATTGACCCTCATCCCGCCCCTCTCCAAACCCCCAACCCGCAGGGTGCTTCGCGAAGAACGGGGGCAGGCGGGAGAGGGGAAAGGGGGGTGAGGGAAGGAGGAATTATGGACCTGCAAGGTAAAGGCTTCTTTATCACTCAGCCCTTCGAATGTGAGGGGGGCAATCCTTCGGCTATCCTTTTTGCGGCCCAGGCTGCGGGCCTGAGCCACGTGCTGGTCAAGATTGCCGAGGGGACGCAGGCATCCGGGTTGGATCCAGCTGGCCGCGATGTCAACCTGCCCCTCGTCCAGGCGTTGCATGCCGCCGGGATCGCCGTCTGGGGCTGGCATGCCCTCTCTGGCGGTAACCCTGCGGATGAAGCTGCGCTCGCCGTCCGCCGCATGCATGAGCTTGCCCTGGACGGTTATGTGCTCTGCGCCGGCGCGGCGTATGAGCAGCCGGGCAGGGAGCAGGCCGCGCGTGCTTTCATGGCCGAGGTGCGCGCAGAGTTGAGCAATGTTCCGCTCGCCTTGAGCACTTACCGTTTCCCGAACTTTCACCCCGGCTTGCCCTGGGCAACCTTCCTGGAGAATTGCGATGCCGTCATGCCGCAAGTCTATTGGGAAGCCGCCCACAATAGCGGGGCGCAATTGATAGAAAGCCTGCGGCAGTATCGGGCGCTGCCTAATGCCCGTCCCTGCTTCCCCACTGGGGCGGTCTATGGCACGCCTGACGGCTGGGTACCCACACATGAAGATATGGACGATTTCCTCGCTACAGCCATAGAACTGGGCGTCGAAGCCGTTAATTTCTTCTCGTGGGATGCCTGCCGCAATCACCTCCCCAAATTGTGGGACCTGATCGCTGCTTTCGATTGGCCGGCCCAAAAACCGGAGGCTGTACACCACCCACACGCCCAGCCGCCCACGGCAACCCCGAGCCAGGAGTGGGATTACCCTCCTGCGGGCGGAGGACAACTGGTCGCGCCCGCCAGCCAGGCAGACGCGATCAAGGCACGGGTCTCTTCCCAGCCCGTCGGGCCGGACGCGTTCACGACCCAATATTTGAACTCCCTCAAGAGCTACCAAGCTGCAAAAGTGTCTGCTCTCTATGCCGAAGATGCCATTCACGTGCGTGGGGACAAGGTCTTGAACGGCGCGCAGGTGATCCGTTCGGGTTACTCCGCTTTTTTCTACGGTTTGCCGTCTGGCGCGACTTTCGACCTGCTCGGGGTGGAAGTGCGCGGCGATGTCCGCTACCTAGCCTGGAAGGCTGGCCCGCTGACCGCCTACGAGTCCATCATCCTGCGGGATGGGGTGATCATCCTGGAATATACTTATATCGAGTGATGCTGGAGTCCGATTTTAACCTCTGGTGCGGTCCTTACGAAAAGCGGAGTAGCATCTGCGCAAGCCTGATCGTAATGACTGTTTGGTCAAAGACCCTAAAGGTCTGGTAGACCTTTAGGGTCTCTCAGGAGGGACTATGCCCGCCTCGAAAACCTTCATCCTAAACGAAAGAAGATCGCTTGTTTATCGGCGGAGAGGAGGTAGAGGAATGAAAATCGCGTCTTTGGCGGATGTGAAAGCCCGGTTGAGCGGTAAAACGAACAAAACGTACCGCCTGCCCACCGAGGCTGAATGGGAGAAAGCCGCCCGCGGCACAGATGGACGCATCTATCCCTGGGGAAACGAATTAGATTCGAAGAAATGCAATATGGACGAAACTGGCATCGGCAATAATTCCCCGGTCAGCCAGTTCTCCCCTCATGGTGATAGCCCCTACGGCTGTGTAGATATGGCTGCCAACGTCTGGGAGTGGTGCGCGGATTTGTTCAATGAAAATGAATACAAGAGTAGAAAAGATGGCGCGAAAGATCCGCAAGGTCCGAAGGTGGGAATGGTCTCGTCCTGCGCGGCGGGTTGTTCAACGATAGTCGCGGGAATGTGCGCTGTGTGTTCCGCGGCGGGGGCGACCCGTATGGCTAGGTCGGGGGCAGCGGTTTTCGTGTTGTCGTCTCCCCCATCATTAAATCTGAACTCTGAATCTCTGCCCCCTCCTGCCTCCCCCAAACCCGCAAGGTAAATCTGGATAATTATGCAAACATCCGATGCGGATTTGGGGGAGGTGTCCCGTAGGGCGGTGGGGGCGGGTGAAAGCAAATATCAAAAAAGCCCCGCGCCCTGATTTCATTCCTGGCGCGGGGCGATTATAATAATTCCCTTACCGTCAGCACCCCCGCCAGCCGTTCCAACTGTTCGCGGTCGAGCGTCACCAGTTCTGTGCCGAAGCGCAGCACCACCGCGGCATAGACCGCGTCGCTGCCGCGCAGGCGGCGCGTTGCCGCAATTTCAACCGCCTGGTTCGCCAGAGTTTTGTCCAGCGCGATGAGCGTCAGGTGGGGAATGTCGCGGACTTCGTGCGCCAATTGTATACCCAGAGCGGCATTGCCCTGCTTACGGGAGATGGCGGCAGCAATTTCCGGTAGAAGAAGCATAGGCACGATAATCGGCGTGCCTGCTCGTTTGAGCGAGTTGAGATATGCCCAGCTGTGATTGCTGCTTTCCTCCGTGGGGCTAAAGGCGTTGACAAAGACGCTGGCATCCACGGTGAGGGGCTGGCTCATCGGCGCATCTCCGAAAGGATTTCCACAGCGTTCTTCTCGCTCTGCCAACCTTTGCCGATCTCTTCGCGCAGTTTTTCCAGCCGCTCCCAGACTTCGTCGCCTTTGGCGCGGTCATAGTCCGCGTCCAGCGGGATGATCAACGCGGCTGGCTTGCCGCGCTGGGTGACCACGTAGCGGGCGCGCTGTTCCTTCACCGCTCGCACCACTTCCGAGGCGTGGGTTTTCAATTCGCGAATACCGATTTCTTTTGTCATGGTCTACCTCCTGCTCGTTGTGGTTCCTTATGCAACCACATTGTACCACTTTCAAACGGGCCGTCAAGCCAGCCGGCCATGTTAAACAAAACGCCCTGCCTGGGAGCCCCCTCGACAATGGGCGTTTATTACATTGTACGTTTTACCTTTTACTTCTTCGCCGCCTTCTTGCTTTTCACTTCCTCCTTCTTCCCAACCACCACAAACCTCTCCAGCACCCACCCCTCGGTCACGCCCATTACCGCGTCCCCGGCCTTGACTTCCACAACGGACTCGCCGCGCACGGCAGCGCGCTTGCGCAGCGGGGCGGCATCCAAGCGGGTGGACTTAGGCGCGGCCTTGGCCAGGTGAAGCGTGATGACCGCGTTGCCCTTGCCGCTCGCCAGCCCAGCTAGCGTGACCCTGGGCGGCAGCTCCCAGGCGATGACGCCCTTGCCATAGCGTCCCTGCGCCGGGAAATCCTTCTGTTCGACACGCTTGGCTTTGCCATCCGAGGCAATGATGAATATCTCGCCGGTAGCGGGCAGGATCTGGCAGCCAATCACCTCGTCGCTTACGCCCAACTTGATCCCATTAACACCCGCCGCCGCCAGTCCCATCGGGCGGACTTCTTCCTCTGCAAATCGGATCGCCAGGCCTTGCGCGGTCGCCAGCAATATTTCCTTCCTTCCGTCGGTCAAGGCGGCCCAACCCAGGCTGTCGCCGTCGTTGACCTTGACCAGCGTGAAGGTTTGCGCCGAGGGGCCGGGCAGTTCGCTGACCAGACTCTTCTTGACCATCCCGCCGCGCGTCACGGTCAGCACGCAAGATTCTTCGGGTAGACTGCCCCTCTTGGAGGGCAGGGCGAATATCGCTGCCAGCTTATCGCCTTCCTTGAGCGGCGTGACCTTGTAGAAGGGGGCGCCCTCGGAGAGTTTCCCGGCTTCGGGCAGGGTGTGGACGGCGACCGCGGCCGCCGCACCGCGCTCGGAGACCAGCACCAGGGTATCGGTCGAGGCGGCCCGCACCAGCAGCCTCGGCGCATCGTTGCCACTCGGGCGCGGCGGCTTGTCGTCGCGGCTGCGCGCCAGGATCCCCTCGTTCGTCACTCCCACCCAGACCACCTGTTCGGGCAGCAGCTCGGTGGTCGTCAGCGGGGTTTTTTTCGTACGGCGACTCAGGCTGACGATCTGCGTGCGGCGCTTGTCGGCGTAGGCAGCTTTGACCTTGAGCAGCTCCTCAGCGGCGACGACGCGCATCTTCTTGGCAGATTTCAGCAGGGCTTCCAGTTCTTTGATGAGTGCCAGCGTCTCTTTGTACTCGGTCTCGATCTTCTTGCGCTCCAGGGCGGCCAGGCGGCGCAGTTGCATCTCCAGGATGGCGTTGGCCTGCACCTCGGTCAGTTTAAAACGTTTCATCAGGCGGGCGCGGGCGGTCTCCACATCGGGCGATTTCTTGATCAGTTCGATGACCGCGTCCAAGTTCTTGAGCGCCACCAGCAGCCCTGCCAAGATGTGAGCGTGCTGCCTGGCCCGTTCCAGGTCATGTTCGCTGCGGCGGCGGATGACCGTCAGCCGGTGCTCCAGGTAGACGCGCAGTGCCTGCTTGAGGGACAACATGCGCGGCTCGCCGCGTCCGTCTTCACCGACTACCAAAGCTAGCATGATGATGCTGAAGGTATCCTGCATCGGCGTGCGTTTGTATAGCTCGCGCAGCACGGCCTCCGGATCGACATTCTTGGTTAGCTCGATGACGATGCGCATGCCCTGGCGGTCGGATTCGTCCCGCAGGTCGGTGATGCCCTGTAGGGGCGACTCACCAAGTCGCCCTACTTCGCGCGCCAAGTCGGCGATGCGCCCGATCAATGTGGACTTGTTGACGGTGTATGGCAACTCGGTGACGATGATGCGGTTCTTGCCCCGCTCCATCTCCTCGACGTGGACGCGCGCCTGGATCGTGACCCGGCCGCGTCCCGACCCGTAGGCGGTCTCGACGCCCTCCTCGCCCTTCTGTTGGATGATGACCCCTCCGGTGGGAAAGTCCGGCCCCTGGATGAATTCCATCAAGCGTGCGACAGGGATGTCATCCATCTTCTCCCAGTGCTCGAGCATGTGGACCAGGGCGTCAACCACTTCGCCCAGGTTGTGGGGTGGGATGCTGGTGGCCATTCCGACCGCGATGCCGGTCGCTCCGTTAACGAGCAAGTTGGGGATGGCCGCCGGCAGGACGGTCGGCTCGGTGAGCGTCCCGTCGAAGTTGTCTGCGTAGTCAACGGTGTTTTTGCCGATGTCAGCCAACAGGTCCAACGCCGGCGCGGCCAGGCGCGCTTCGGTGTAACGCATGGCGGCCGGGGGATCGCCGTCCACCGAGCCGAAGTTGCCCTGTCCATCCACCAGTAGGGTGCGCATGGAAAAATCCTGCGCCATGCGCGCCATGGCTTCGTAAACGGCCATGTCGCCGTGGGGATGGTACTTGCCGAGCACCTCGCCGACGATGCGGGCGGATTTCTTGTAGGCGCTGTCAACGCGCAGTCCCATGTCGTACATGGAATACAGGATTCGGCGCTGGACGGGCTTGAGACCGTCGCGCGCATCCGGCAGGGCGCGCGCCACGATGACGCTCATGGCGTAATCGAGATAGGATTGCTGCATCTCGTGGTCAATGTCAATTTTGCGGACGAGGCCGAGTTCCATAAGAGGCTCCTGACCTCACCCACCCCCTCCCGGCCTTCGCCCCTTCGGGGTGCAGGCGGCCGCCCTCCCCCTTCCTCTCCCAGCGGGAGAGGAAGGGGGAGGGTCGGGGTGGAGGTAGGTGAGGTTCGCAATTATGTTCTATTTTGCTTATCTTACGGGGAAAGGGGCGAAGCGTCAAGGAGAAAAAACGGGACGGCCGAGCGGCCGTCCCATCTTGAAAGATGTATGAAGTTGAAACCAGAGATCAAAAGATAAAGGTGAGCGTTTGGGTCAGGCAGCTCCCAGCCAGGCCATTCTTGGAACAGAGTTTGAGCGTGAACTCGAAATTATCCCCGGAAGGATTATGGGCCAGGAATGTTTTTACGCTGGCGATGCCTGACTCGCCGGGCATGAGATCCGACTGGGTCCCGGTATTGCCGCACCACCCGTCATAACATGTAAACTCGTCGCCGTGTCCCCGTGCGTCAGGTCATGGAACTTGAGCATGAACGACTCTCAGGTCAGCCCACCGTTT
>Ga0315279_10001333_pt1 | contig 41543 bp, 38 predicted proteins | sample YL17G06_20_MG_FD_203694 | JGI IMG/M metagenome (GOLD analysis project Ga0315279, IMG submission 203694) | Sediment microbial communities from Yellowstone Lake, YNP, Wyoming, USA - YL17G06_20 | ecosystem: Environmental > Aquatic > Freshwater > Lake > Sediment | place: USA: Wyoming | collected...
CCTTAAAGGAAGGTAGGGGGCTATTTTTTATGAGGTAGCTTTAGCATCTATCCTTCCTCAAGGAGATAAAACCCGCACAAAATCTCACTGCATTAAATGAAAAAAATAACAGGCCAGATATGTTGGCATTAATAGGGATTATAGCTTTTATCAGCGAATATCTAGATTCTGGCTTAGGCATGGGTTATGGGACTGCCCTTGCACCCGTGCTTATTATCATGGGTTATCATCCCTTAAAGGTTGTTCCAGCGATTCTGGTATCACAACTCATTACCGATATAGCTGCTTGCACATTCCATCATAATTTGCGCAACGTAAATCTAAAAATTAAATCCCCGGATTTTAAGATTGCTTCCCTGCTAGGGATAGTAAGCTCCCTTGGCGTTATTATGTCAGTGATTATAGCCTTAAAAGTCCCAAGATGGTTATTGACGCTTTACATTGGATTATTGGTTTTAGCGATGGGTGTACTTATTCTCATTACCATAAGCAGGCCGATGCGGTTTTCTTGGCGTAAGATAATGGGAATAAGTTTTCTGGCTGCTTTTAATAAGGGAATATCAGGTGGTGGTTATGGTCCTTTAGTAATGGGCGGACAGATGCTTTCCGGGGTATGCCCAAAAAATGCCGTAGGGATTACAGCTTTTGCAGAAGCAATTACTTGTTTTGTCGGCTTTATTATTTACTTAACGCTAGGCAAAAGCATAGATTGGAAACTTACGGGTTTATTGATTGTTTGTGCAACAGGAGCGGTTCCGTTTGCGGCTATTACTGTAAAAAATGTCAATTCTGATAAACTTAAGAAATACGTCGGTATCGTGATAACTATTTTAGGTCTCCTTACTCTCTTGAAAATAACCTCAGGAGCTTAGCATATAAGATTTACAGGTATTTTGAACCGATGAACCTTGATTACTTAAAAGACTTAGAGAGCAAAAGTATTTATATTATCCGGGAAGCCTATTGGCGGTATAGAGATAAACTGGGGATACTCTGGAGCATGGGCAAGGACTCAACTACCCTGGCGTATCTTGCCAGAAAGGCTTTCCTGGGAAGAATCCCTATCCCGGTTATACACATCGATACCACTTTTAAATTCAAGCCCATTTATCAATTCCGCGAGAAATACACTCGGAAATGGAATCTCAACCTGATTGTAGCTAAAAATGAAGCTGCCCTAAAAATGGGTATGTCTTGCCAAAAAGACCGCTTTGACTGTTGTCATGCTTTAAAGACCGAAGCCCTAAAACAGGCAATTGTCCAATATGGGTTTAAGGCATTGCTTGTTGCCATTCGCAGGGATGAGCACAACATCAGGGCCAAGGAGAGATATTTTTCCCAACGGGATAAGGAATTCAGGTGGAATTACCAGCACCAACCCCTGGAGCTGTGGGGCCAGTATTACAAGATTGATGAGGATTGCACGGACCATCTGCGGATTCATCCTTTGCTTAGCTGGCGGGAACTCGATATATGGAGATATATCAAAAAAGAAAAGATCCCGGTGATTAATCTATATTTTGCCAGAGGCGGTAAAAGGTACCGTAGTATCGGCTGTGAATGCTGTTGCCAGCCAATTGACTCCAAAGCCAACACCATTGATAAGATTATTAGGGAAATCCAAGTTACGACGATTCCTGAGAGGTCAGGCCGCGCTCAGGATAAAGAAAAAGAATACATGATGCAAAAATTAAGGTCCTTGGGGTATATGTAAACTATGGAAGATTATTTAAAAGTGGTGGTGGCAGGAGAGGTTGATGCTGGGAAATCCACGCTTATCGGAAGGTTTATGTTTGAGATGGGCTCAACTTCTAAAGAAGCGATTGACCAGTTAAGATACGGTTATGCAGCCTCAGGCAGCAGTTTTGAATTTGCTCATCTCTTGGATAGCCTGGAAGAGGAAAGAAGAGGTAATTTAACCATAGATACTACCCAGGTTTTCTGCAAAAATAAAAAAGGCAAGGGGTTTGTTTTTATCGACGTGCCGGGTCACCGCGAATTACTCAGGAATGCGCTTTGCGGTAGTTCCTATGCTGATGCGGCGATACTGGTTATTGATATAAAAAAGCCAATCTCAGAAGGAACAAAAAGGCACATTGATATTCTTAAGTTTTTAGGTATAGAAAGAATCATTGCTGTTTTAAATAAAATAGATCTGGCAGATTTTAGCCAAACTGCCTTTAAGAAGGCAGAGACGGAAATCGCGGATTTTTTTAATGCCCTGGACTTACCGTATGAAAACATTATTCCCGTATCGGCCGCTGAAGGCGATAATCTGGTTAAAAGGTCAAAGCGATTATCCTGGTATCGAGGTCAAATCCTGATTGAAGCCTTAAATAAACTAAATAAAAAAAGCCAAAAAGAAAAAATCCAGGATTTTTATTGCCCTATCCAGGATATCTACAGGATAGATGACGAGAGTTTTTTTGTCGGCCCTATACTTTCGGGCTCTATTAATAAAAATCAGCTGGTCAGGATTGCGCCTAGAGGTCTGGTAGCGAAGATAAAGGCAATCCGGGTATTTAACCGGCTAAGATCTTATGCTCAAGAGCCGGAATCAGTGGGGTTAGCATTTGATAGGGCTAATGATTTTGGCCGCGGCCAGATTATATATGACAAAATCCCTCCGGATGTAGTTACACGGTTGAATGCCAAGTTATTTTGCGTACGGAAGTTAATGACAACCGATACATTCATTTTCAGGTGCCTGACCCAGGAGACAAAAGGCTCGATTAGAAAGATAAATAAAGTTATAAATACTTCTAGGCCGCTGGCCCGTCTAAAAATAGACCTTCTGGAAGAAGGGATGGTTGCGGATGCAGTTATTGTTCTGGAAAAACCTGTAGCAGTAAAAAAATATAGAGAGTTGAATAGTTTAGGAAGATTCGTATTAGAGAATAATCGGGAGATTTGCGCCGTAGGTATCATTGTCTAAGGATTCTTTGTCAATAGATGATTAATTATTATGTTGATCCCGGCTCGGGTTTTGTATTTGTGCAAAATACTTCATTACTCTGGGGCATAATTTTGGTGCTTCTGGGCGGCGTATTGCTTTCTCTGAAATTATTTTTTAAATTTTTCAAAAAGATTATCTGGTTTTTAATAATTCTACTTGCACTTTTAATTGTCGGAGGGTTAATTATGTCCGGACCAAAAACTAAGAAAAAGGTCATTGTCCTGGGAATTGATGCCATGGACCCTCAGATTACTGAAAGGCTGATGCAGGAAGGAAAACTCCCCAATCTAACCTACCTTAAGACAAATGGGTCTTATAGCCGTCTTATTACAACTATTCCTTCTGAGACAGTAGTTGTCTGGACCAGTTTTTCCACAGGCCTAAATCCAGGTGCTCATGGCATATTTGATTTTGTGATGCGCGATCCCAAAACCTATATGCCTTATTTAAGCCTGAATGATATTTCAACTCAAAACGGAAAAGTTAAAATCCAGATACGCAAAAAGGGAAAGGATATCTGGCACATACTTTCTCAAAATAAAATACCATCTTTTATTTATTTTGCACCGAATACCTTTCCGGTTGAGCCTGTCCGGGGCAGGTTAATTGCCGGTATGGGTGTTCCGGATATAACCGGAACAATGGGTAAATATACATTTTATACTACACAACCATTAGTCCAGGAAGATACCGATACCAGGGGCAAGATTATCCGGGTTAAGCCTGAAAACAATATAGTTTTAACCCGGCTTTACGGCCCCAGATTCCTCTCCAACAACCTCGAGAAGGAAAGTACAGTTCCATTAAAAATTAGCCTTAAACCTAAGGAAGCATCAGCATATCTTGAATTTCAACAAAACAAAATTGTTTTAAAAAAAGATAATTGGAGTCCTTGGTATAAGATACAATTTAAACTGGGTTTATTCCGCAATATTCGCGGCATAGTGCGATTCTATCTTAAATCCGTTAGCCCTGATTTCGAACTGTATGTTACTCCGATTAACTTTGACCCAGAGAATCCGCCTTTTTCGATTTCATATCCTGCGGATTACTCAAAGCAACTTACCCAGAAAGTCGGTTTTTACTACACCCAGGGCATGCCGCATGATACCTGGGCTTTAACCGAAAACAGATTAAATGAGAAGACATTCCTGGAACTTGCGGATGAGATTTTTCAAGAGAGACAAACTATTTTGAAAGAAGGCTTAAGCAACTTTAAAGCTGGATTATTCTTTTTCTATATGGATACGCTAGATAGCATTCAACATATGTTCTGGCGTTATCAGGACAAAGAACACCCTCTCTATGAACAGAATTCTCCTTACCGGGAGACAATTTTTGAATATTACCAAAAGATTGACCATCTCGTGGGTGATTTGTTAAAAAATTTGGACAAAGATACAACTTTGATAGTCTTATCCGATCATGGATTCAATTCATTTCGCCGTTCGGTTCATTTAAACCGCTGGCTTTTAGAAAATGGTTATCTGGCTTTGCGCAAAGGTAGTCAGGAAAGCAGGGAATTTTTCGAGGATATTGACTGGTCAAAAACTAAAGCCTATGCTTTGGGTTTTGGAGGAATTTATCTGAACAGGTTAGGCCGGGAGCATTACGGTATTGTAAAAGAATCAGAGGCCCCTATATTAAGAAACGCGATTATAAAAGGCTTAAAGCAGTTTAAAGACCCTAAAAACGGTAAGGATGTAATTAAAGATATTTATATTAGTGATGAGATTTATAATGGCGAATGCGTAAAAGACGCCCCGGATTTATACGTTGGATTTAATGAAGGTTATCGTGCTTCCTGGCAGACAGCCTTAGGCGGTGTGCCGAAATCACTGATTGAGGATAATAAAAAGAAATGGAGCGGTGACCACCTGATTGATTATACACTGGTGCCAGGGGTGATTTTTATAAATAAAAAGGTAGCATTAAGAAATCCGGAAATAATCGATATCGCACCCACCATATTAGGGCTATTTGGCATTGATAAGACTAAACAAATGCAGGGTGAAAAATTATTCTAAAAAAGACTTATATTTATCAGAAATCGATGTTATTGACAACTAAACAATATATTATATAATAAAAAATAAAGGACTCCGCATATGGTTAGGATGTTTGATTTTTTTAAGAAGATACCGCTAAAAAGGCGATTGAATTAGGCGCAACTGATTATGTAACCAAGCCATTGAGTTTTGATTATTTGGAAAAAGAAGTGGTTTTAGCAGAATTAGAAGCCAAGAAGAAATAGCGTATTTGATATTTAAGGTGCACGTTGGAATTTAAGCCGCCTGGAGAGATATGCCGGCGGTTTTTTTGTAGAAGCAAAAATCAAAATGTTAAATTCAAAACATCAGAAAATCTTAATTAAAACTTTCGGTTGTCAAATGAACGTTCGGGATTCGGAGGTAATCTGTGGGCTTCTGGAAAAAGAAGGTTACAGATTGACCGATAATCCGGATAAGGCCGGTATTGTTTTATTTAATACCTGTTCGGTCAGGCAGCATGCGGAAGATAGGGTCTGGAGCGAAATAGGCAGGTATAATGCGAAAGGTCATTCGCTTAAGGCTAATCACGCCAGAGAGAAAATTATTGGCGTGATTGGCTGTATGGCTCAGAATCACAAAGAAAAAATCTTTGAAAGGGTTTCTAATGTTAATTTTGTAGTAGGGACATCGGATATTTATAAGATCCCCCAGATCATCAATAAGATTACCAGATACCAGTCGCTAGGCCAGGCTCATAACTTATATGAGATGAAGATTTGGGAAACGGACAGTATGGTTCGGCCTGAAGAGATTTACCATACCGGATTCCATACGGATAAAAAACATAGCTTTGTGGTGATTTCAGAAGGTTGTTCCAATTATTGCTCATATTGTGTAGTGCCCTATGTAAGAGGCACTCTTCGTCATCGTCCTAACCAAGACATATTAAGAGAGATAGAAGAAGCGGTAGATAAAGGCATAACGAAAATTACGCTCCTGGGTCAGAATGTAAATGCTTATTGTGATAACGAGATTAATTTCGTTAAACTCGTTGAACTTGTTAATCGGATAAAGGGATTAAAGGAATTCAGTTTTATTACTTCGCACCCCAAAGATGCCGGTATTGATTTATTTAAAGCCATGGCGGATTTAGATAAGTTAAGAAAATACCTGCACCTTCCCGTGCAGTCGGGTTCGGATAGGATTTTAAAATTGATGAATCGCGGCTACACCCAAAAATTCTATTTGGATTTGGTTAAAGAATATCGTAAAATTGTAAAGGGTGCGGTTTTGACCACCGATATCATTGTAGGATTTCCCACAGAGACCGAAGATGATTTTAAAAGCACTTACGACATAGTAAGGGATATAGAATTTGATGCTGCCTATATCTTTAAATATTCCTCTCGGCCGCATACCGAGGCGGAAAAACTCGGCGGTGATGTACCGAAAAAAGATAAGGAAAAAAGGCACCATTTGATTCTGGAATTACAGAGGAGTATATCCCGAAAGAAAAGATGTCAGGACTCCGTTTGAAAAATATTTTATTTAGCTTACTATTTTGCTGTGGCTTATTTTTAGTCATTCTGTCAAAGGCTGAGGCTTTAAATTTAGAGAAAGCGAGGTTCTGTTTCTTAAACGGCGATTACAGTGCCTGCATAAATGAAGGTGAGAAAATTTTAGCCGGCTCAAGTTATTCCCGGGATGTTGATAGCCTGTATTATCTGCTGGGATTAAGTTATTTAAAAGAAGCTAACTTCCTGCGTGCTTCGGACATATTCGAGATTATTTTAACAGAATTTAAAAATAGCCGTTTCCAGGAAGAGGCAAGGTTGGGTTTGAGCGATACCTATTTTTTACGAGATGAATATAATAAGGCCGCCGGCTTTTATAAAGATTTATTAAGTAAAAATTCCCGCACTAAATTCGCGGGGCTCCTTTATTACCGGTTAAGTCAATGTGCTTTTAAAACCGGAAACGCCAGCGAAGGCCGGGATTATTTAAGCAAATTAAAAGACCAGTTTCCTTTGAATCTTGAGGTCATGATAAATAAGGATTTAGGCTCTCCCGTAAATTATTATACTGTGCAGGTAGGTTCATTTTCCAATATTAAAAATGCCAAGAATCTAGAAAGTAAATTAATCCAAAAGAATTATCAGGCATACACCGAAGAGTCAAGTTTCCGGGGCAAGGTATCCTATAGGGTCAGGGTAGGCAGGTTTGCCTCGCGCAGTGACGCGATAAACCTGGCAGATAAACTTTCCCGCGAAGGCTATCCTACGAAAATCTGTCCGTAATGCATAACTGCCAGCCAATCATGGCGATATCAGACTATCAAATCCGCAAAAAAGAGTTATTTCTGATTTCTATAATTTTTGTTCTCGCATTATTTTTCAGACTGGCATATTTTATGGATTATAAAAATACCGCGGTATTCCCGGTGCTGCCAGAGTCTGACTCGGATTTCTATTATCAAAGAGCAAATGATATTATCTCCGGAGACATTTTTAACAGCAAGGCATTTCTGAAGTGGCCGCTTTATGCATATTTACTGGCTTTTTTATTTAAGATATCGGCAAATAATGCTTCCCTGATTTATGCGCTGCAATTTTTATTGGGAGCAACCACCTGCGTACTTTTATATTTTATTGCCAGGAAATTATTCAATGAGACGATAGGTTTTATAGCCGCTCTATTATGCTCCTGGTACGGCTTATTTATATTTTATGAAGGCCTGCTTATCTATACGTCCCTATCCTTATTTTTAAACGCGTTATTATTTTTATCTGTTTTAAAAATCCGGGATAATCCCAACGTAAAAAATTTATTCTGGCTGGGGATATTTCTGGGCATCTGTACGATAACCCAGGGGAGCATAATTCTTTTTGGTATCCTGGCTATACTTTGGATCATCTGGAAAAATGCACAAGGGTTTAAAAAAGGTATTTCTTATTTTTTATGCTTTGGTCTGGGTTTGGCCTTGGTCCTGGGTGTTTTAGTTTTACGAAGCTACGTGGTAGATAGAGACCCAGTATTACTCACGGGAAACACAGGTTTAAACTTCTACATCGGCAATAGCGCTGAGGCAGACGGAACCCTGGTTTGGCCCAGATACCTTAGTCCGACTGCCGAAGGGATGTTAAGGGATGCCAAGGTTATTGCCAGGATAAACTCAAGTAAGGAACTTAAGCCATCCGAGGTATCCAGGTTCTGGTTAAAAAAGGCCACGGAGTTTATTAAAAAAAATCCTGATGCCTACCTTAAATTATTAATCAAAAAGATTAAATATATATTCATGACGCAGGAACTGGTCTATGAGCCGGAGTATTATTTTATCAGGGATAAAATAAGGGTTTTTAAAATAATGTTTATGGATTTACAGTTTATACTGCCATTCGCATTTTTAGGCATACTTTTAAATCTTAAGAATTTTAAAAAAATACTTATGCTTTACCTTGCCTTCCTGGCTATGGCATTTAGTATGATTTTATTTTTTGTGCAGGCAAAATTCCGGGTTATGCTGGTGCCGTATTTAATGATTTTTGCTGCCTCTGGAGTTTTTGCTTTAGGGGAGGCTATCAGAAAGAAAAGATTCCTGCAACTTGGTTTTCTATTTCTGGGATTAAGCCTGTTTTTTGTCCTGTTAAATAAAGGGCAATCAGATAAGCACCTAATTAAAAATGCAGAGAGCAACGTAGCAGAATTCCGTTATCACTTTGCCCAAGCCATCGCCTATGAAAAAACTTTAGATTATCAGGCTGCTCTTAGGGAATTAAATTCAGCCAATAAGATACAGCCCAATAACCACAACATCATCTATTCATTCGGTGTGATATACTATTACCTTAATAGATTCGATGAAGCCGAAGGTAAGTTTAAAGAGGCCATGGCGATTTCACCATTTTTTGTTGATGCGTATTATAATTTAGGTTTCTTATATAACCAAAGGCAAAGGTTTGATAAGGCAATAGAGGTGTTAAAGAAAGCCGCATTTTTAGACCCGGATGACACCGCAGTTACATTCGAACTGGCCAGGGCTTATCAGGCTAAGGGTATGCGTAAAGAAGCCAGAGACACATTAAACCTTATTTTAAAAAAGACAAGGTATCATCCGGGGGACAAGGCAGTGATTGAAAAGGAATTGGCGGGTCTGGAAAAATGAAAGAAAAAATCATTTTTATTGTCGGTCCCACGGCAATAGGTAAAACCGGAGTTGCTGTTTTTTTGGCAGAAAAGATAAACGCCGAGATTGTTTCCTGCGATTCCATGCAGGTTTATAAACATATGGACATTATCACCTCGAGGCCTTCACGCCAATTGCGTAACTTGGTGCCCCACCACCTAATCGATATCATTTCACCCGAAAAGACCTATGACGTTTACCGATACCGGAAGGACGCTCTTTGCAAGATTAAAGAGATTTTAAATAAAGGCAAGGTACCTATTTTTGTGGGCGGCACAGGACTTTATATGTCAGTTCTCATTGATGGTATATTTAGGCTCAGATCCCAGAATAAAAATATTCGCAAGAAGTTATCCAAGCAAGCAGCGCGATTCGGCAGTAATTATTTGTACGAAAGATTAAAACGCCAGGATCCGCTGGCAGCCTCTAGAATTCACCCTCATGATACCAAGCGGATTATCCGTGCCCTCGAAGTTTACGCTATAACCGGTCAGCCCATTTCAAAACTACAGAGGCAAAGAAAGGGGCTTTGCGATAAATACGATATAAGGATTTTTTGCCTTAATATGGAACGCGATAAACTTTATCAAAGAATTGAAGAACGGGTTGAGCGGATGTTTAAACAGGGATTGGTTGGCCAGGTAAAAAAACTTCTTCAATTAAAGTTAAGCCGGACCGCTAGTTGTGCCATTGGAATAAAAGAATTAAAGGGCTATTTTAGCGGCAATTATGATTTAGAGCAACTCCAAGCCCTGATTAAGAGAAACACTAGGCTTTACGCCAAAAGACAACTCATCTGGTTCAGAAAAGATAAACGCATAAAATGGATTGAGGTTAGTCATAAGGAAAAACCGGAAGATATTGCTAAAAAGATATGGAAAGAGCTCTCTTAGTTACGATAAAATTGGAATCGGAAAAAAACGCCTGGCAGCTGGATGATGTTGCCCAGGAGTTAGAGGAGCTTGCCGCAAGTAGCCACGTTGAGGTTATCGATAATATCGCTTGCCTAAGGGATAAACCCACGCCTAATCTTTTTATTGGCAAGGGTAAGGCCGAGGAAATAGCATTTTTGTGTCAGGAAAATAAAATTGATACAGTAATTTTTAGCCAGGATTTATCCGGAACCCACCAGCGTAACCTAGAAGAGGCTATCAGCAGAAAGACAATTGACCGCACCCAGTTAATTTTGGATATATTTGCCAGGCATGCTCGCAGCCCTGGAGGTAAAATGCAGGTAGAGTTAGCCCAATTAGAGTATCTTTTTCCGCGGCTTGTGGGTAAAGGTATAATGCTTTCGCGTTTGGGCGGCGGTATCGGAACCAGAGGCCCTGGCGAACAGAAATTGGAGGTCGACCGTAGGCACATCCGTAAGAGAATTGAAAAATTAAAAGAAGATTTAAAGGGTTTAAGCCGGCATCGCCAGATTTTACGCAAGAAAAGAAAGGAAAACGAGATTCCCGGCATTACCTTGGTAGGTTATACCAATGCGGGAAAATCTACCTTGCTCAATACGTTAACCGGTGCCAAACAATTTGTCCACAACAGCCTTTTTACGACATTGGACCCGATATCCAAAAGCCTGCGTCTTGAAAACGGAGAAAGCGTGATTATCTCCGATACCGTGGGCTTTCTGCATAACCTTCCGCATCATCTTATCGAAGCCTTCAAAGCCACCCTGGAAGAAGTGGCCGAGGCAGACCTCATTATTCATGTTTTAGATATAAGCCACCCCCGTGTTTATGAACACGCTCAGGCAGTATCTGAGGTGTTAAAGGAACTGGGCGCGGATAAAATACCCGCCATTACGGCTTTAAATAAAATTGATTTATTAGATGATCAAACTTGGCTGAACCAGTTAAAAGCCGGCTTTCCTAATCCCGTTGCCATATCGGCAAAACTAAACCAGAACCTGGAAGAACTGCAGCAGAAAATCCAAGAAAGTTTTCAGTCGCGCATGAGTTACCTTGAGGTAGTTATTCCGCATAAACGTATGGACCTGGTGAATTTGTTTTATCAGCAGGGAAGCGTAAAAGAAATAAAATATCTACAGAACCATATCAAAATCAAGGTTAATCTGCCAAAATTATTTGTTGATAAGTTATTGCAAAATAAAGAGATAAAGAAAATTAATTAGAATATATGATAAATTTTATTATTTTGGTATTTAAGTAATGTTTGACAAAGCATTAATTTATGTTAAAATTACCTTTTACTCCGTTAGAAAAGTCATTCTAACGGAAGGATTAGGTATTTTCTAACGGGGTTTAGCATTCTTAAGACAAGAGTGCTAACAAGGAAACGAAGATGGTCAGGACCCTAGACTATGAGGCAAGAAGAAGGCTGGTTTTAACCGCCACCATTAACCGCTACATTAAAAATGCTTTACCGGTTTCCTCTTTGGATATTGCCAAGGAGTTCGATTTAAGCCCAGCCACCATCAGAAATATATTCGTAGAATTGGAAGAAGCGGGTTTCCTTACTCATCCCCACACCTCAGCCGGCAGGGTTCCTACAGATAAGGGTTACCATTATTATGTGGATCTTTTAAGTTCCAAGATCGAACTTCTGGATGAGGAGAAAAACTCGATTATGAAGCAGTATGAACAGGAAATTAATCGCCTGGAAGAAATCTTGGAAAAAACTTCTGAGGTTATCTCAACCATTACCCATTATACCAGCATTGTTTCTTTTTTAGAGTGGCATGACCGTTTTTTCTATAAAGGAATAAGTTTTGTCCTGGAGCAGCCGGAATTTAAGGATACCGGCCGCACACGCTTTTTAATCAAAATGATTGAAGAAAAGGAACGTTTGCTGGATATACTTAACCGTGATTTCAAAGAAAAAGTTATAATCTATATCGGAGAAGAATTGGGTTGCGCGGAGATGCGCGATTGCGCTTTAGCCGTAACCAGTTACTCGGTTAAGAATAAACCTTTAGGACGCATGGCGGTTTTGGGTCCCAGCCGCATGGAATACCAGCATATAATTCCGGCGCTGGAATACGTTTCTTGTGTTTTAAGCGAGGCGCTAAATAAGATTTGAGTTGGCTTATGGAAAACAAAAAAGAGACTAAGGAAAAAGAAGCAAAGATTATCACTTTAACCGAAGCCGAATACCTGAAATTAAAAGAAGAGGCGGTAAAGGCCCAGGAATACTGGGATAGGTTATTGCGGCTTCAGGCAGATTTTGAGAATACCCGCAAGCGCATGGATAGGGATAAGCAGGATTTTATGCGCTTTGCCAATGAAGGGATTGTCTTGGAGTTATTAAATATTCTCGATGACCTTGAGCGCACGGTTGAGCTAGCCCAATCCAAACACGAGGATTTACCCACATTTTTAAAAGGTGTGGAGATGGTCCTGGCTCATCTTTATGAGATGTTAAAGGAACAAGGCATTAAACCCATTGAGGCGGTAGGAAAAATATTCGACCCAAATTACCATGAAGCACTGATGCAGGTGGAAAATAATGAGTTGCCTGAGCATACCGTGGTCGAAGAACTACAGAGAGGATATCTTTTAAATGGTAAAGTGGTTCGGACTACCAAAGCTAAAGTAACCAAAAAAAGTTTACCTAAAACAGAGAGTAGTCCGCAGTAGTTGCGGATTAACGAAGAGACTCCGCACATAGTGCGGAGTTAAACAAGCAATAAGCACCAGAGGTATTGCTTAAACGAAGACTCTGCGCATAGCGCAGAGTTAAATAAGCACTAAACGCCAGAGGCAGTGCTTATTTAAGGAGGCGTAAAATGGCAAAAGTAATCGGTATTGATTTAGGGACTTCTAACTCTGCTGCCGCAATTATGGAGGGCGGCAGGCCAGTGATTATTCCTTCTGCAGAAGGTGCGGGCGTGGCCTCAGGAAAGGCATTTCCGTCTTTTGTCGCTTTTACCAAGGATGGCCAGCGACTTGTAGGTGAGCCGGCCAGACGGCAGGCAACCATAAATCCGGAAGGCACAATTTTCGCTGCCAAGCGCAAGATGGGCACGGACTATAAGTTTAAAGTCTTTGGTAATGAATACACGCCCCAGCAAATCTCCGCATTCATTTTGCAGAAGATAAAGCAGGATGCGGAAAGTTATTTAGGGGATAAGGTTGAGGAGGCAGTGATTACCTGTCCGGCTTATTTTGACGATAACCAGAGGACAGCAACCAAGGATGCAGGAGAGATTGCCGGTTTAAAGGTCTTACGCATAATTAATGAGCCGACAGCAGCCTGCCTTGCTTACGGCCTTGAGAAATCCCAGAAAGAGCAGAAGATTATGGTTTTTGATTTCGGTGGTGGGACCCTGGATGTTACGATTATGGAAATGGCCCAGGGCGTATTTGAGGTAAAATCAACCCATGGCGACACCCAACTGGGTGGAACAGATATGGATAATACTTTAATCGAATACATTGCCAATCAGTTCAAACGGGAAACTGGAATCGACCTGCGCAATGATAAGATGGCTACACAACGTTTGCGTGAAGCTGCGGAAAAGGCTAAAGTTGAATTATCCTCAACCCTGAACACAGACATCAACCTTCCTTTTATTACTGCCGATGCTTCGGGTCCCAAGCATTTAACCATGTCTTTAACCCGGGCAAAATTAGAGGACTTAGTTTCTCCGATTGTGGAAAGATGCCGAAAGCCTATGGAGGAAGCAATCAAAGATGCAAAATTGAACCCCTCCGACATTGACAGAATTATTATGGTAGGCGGCCCCACCCGTATGCCCATGGTCCAGAAATTTGTGGAGGACTATGTGGGAAAGAAAATCGAACGTGGTGTTGACCCTATGGAGTGCGTGGCGCTGGGTGCTGCCATACAGGCAGCAATTATAAAAGGCGAGATGAAGGATGTCCTATTGCTGGATGTTACTCCTTTATCATTAGGAATTGAAACCTTGGGTGGGGTAAACACGAGACTTATTGAGAGAAATACTACCATACCCACTAAGAAAAGCCAGATTTTCTCAACGGCTGCGGATAACCAGACCGCGGTTACCATAAGGGTCTTGCAAGGTGAACGGCCTATGGCTGATGACAACGTAGAATTAGGTAGATTTGATCTCGTCGGTATTCCGCCTGCACGACGCGGCCTGCCGCAGATAGAGGTTAGCTTTGATATTGATGCCAATGGCATTGTGCATGTATCTGCCAAGGATTTAGGAACAGGCAAAGAGCAATCCATACGCATTACTGCGCCCAAAAAACTCTCCAAAGAAGAAATCGAAAAGATGGTTAAAGAGGCGGAGAAATTTGCCGATGCCGACGCCAAGAAAAAAGAAGAAATAGAGACTGTTAATCAGGCAGACACACTGGTCTATGCTGCAGAAAAGTCGCTAAAGGAATTCGGCGATAAGGTCAGTCAGAGCGAGCGCGCAGATATTGAAGCCAGAATTAATGACCTTAAAACAGCGATAAAGGATAAGAATGTCGAGAAAATTAAGAGGATGACAGAGGAGTTGACCAAGGCTTCCCATAAACTGGCTGAAGAAATCTATAAGCAGGCTGCTGGCAAACAGCAGCAAAGGGGTAAGCCTGAAGATTCTGGCGGTCCAGGTCCGCAACCGGATGCCCAGGAAGAAAAGGGCAATAAAAAAGAAGACATCATCGATGCTGAATACAAAGAAGAGGACGATAAAAAATAAGCGTTATTAAAAGACAGGCTAAGGTTCAGGCTGAGGTTAAGTGAAAAGCCTAAACTTAACCTTGACCTAAACCTCAGCCTTAAAAATTATGATGAGCACTAAACGCGACTACTACGAAATATTGGGCGTCAAAAAAAACGCCAGCCTTGATGAGATAAAAAAGGCCTACCGGGAGTTGGCGTTACGGTATCACCCGGATAGAGTGCCGGCCCAGCAGAAAAAAGAAGCAGAAGAGAAATTCAAGGAAATTTCTGAGGCCTATGCTGTTTTATCAGATGCGCAGAAACGCGCGCTTTATGACCAATACGGTCATTCCGGTATCGACCAGAGATACGCTTATGAGGATATCTTTAAAGGTGCAGATTTTAGTAGCGTATTTGAAGGCATGAGCGATTTTGGCTTAGGCGGAAGTATCTTTGAGAATATCTTCAGCGATCTGGGCTTTGATATTTTTGGCTCCCGTTCAAGAGGCTCCAGTCGTTCCCGTCGGGGTAGAGACCTGGAGATAAGTGTAGATATAACCTTAGAAGAGGCAGCCACGGGCATTGAAAAAACAATTAACTTACCCAGTTATGAAGTATGCTCAAGCTGTTCAGGTAGTGGCGTTAAGCCAGGGACGCGAAAGATTACCTGCCCACAGTGCAAAGGCTCAGGACGTCTGGTTGTCTCAAATGGTTTCTTTCAACTTGCGCAGACCTGTTCCCGTTGTCAAGGAGAGGGTACAATTATTCAAACACCCTGCCCTGATTGTAAAGGTCAAGGTAGGACTAAAGTTACGCGTAAACTAAAAGTCAAGATTCCTGCTGGAGTAGATACTGGTTCGCATTTACGGATCCGTGGAGAAGGAGAGTTAGGCACAGCCGGCAGAGGCGACTTGTACGTCATCATTGAAGTTAGGCCGCACCCAGTTTTCCAGCGGCACCGCAACGATATATTGGCTCAGATAAACATCAGTTTAGTTAAAGCGATATTAGGCTCTGAAGTGGAAGTTGCTACTCTAGACGGAAAGGTGAAGATGAAAATACCCACTGGAACTCAGAGTGGCAGTATTTTCCGGCTTAAAGAAAAGGGCCTGCCGGATTTGCATAGCCGGGTAAGGGGAGATGAGTTAGTTAAAGTTATCGTTGAGATCCCCAGGCACCTAACCGCAGAACAGCGTAAACTTATTGAAGAATACGCCATATTATCAGGCCAAGAGCCGGATACCAAGAGTAGTTTTAGCGAAAGAATAAAAAAAGCTTTTCGATAAGACCTTAGAAAGGATAATAAATATGCCGACATATGAATATGAATGCCTTAAGTGCGGACATAATTTTGAGGCATTCCAGAAGATGACGGATAAGCTTTTGGATAAATGTCCCAAATGCGGCAATACAGTAAGAAGACTTATTTCAAGCGGTGTCGGAATAATCTTTAAAGGCTCTGGGTTTTATGCTACCGACTATCGTAAAAAGCCTAAGGCAGAAACGCCTAAAGCAAAATGTAGCGCATGTCCCCAAGCCAAAGAAGGATGTCAAATGAAGCCACAACTTAGCGAACGATAATGCCTGTCACCAACAATAATACCGGATTTAAAAGATTTGTAAAATTTTGGCTTCCGGCTTTGCTATGGATGGGCTTCATATTTTATTTTTCCTCTTTACCTTCTAAGGATATTCCCTTGTTATTTCCTTTACAGGATGTTTTGTTTCATGGTATTATCTACGCCGCCTTAGCCTATTTATTTTGCCGGGCATTGAAAAATACCTATACTCAAGTCGTCCTAATAAAGCTTATTTTTTTTACGGTAGTATTTGGGTTTGTTTATGGCTTAAGCGATGAATTCCACCAGTCATTTGTGCCTGGCAGGAGTGCCTCCACATTCGATTTACTTATTGACACCATAGGCAGTTTTATAGGGAGTCTAATTTATAGATGACGCAGATACAACCGTTTAACGCCATTATTTATAACCAGGAAAAAGTTAAAGACTTAAGCAAAGTAGTCTGTCCGCCATACGATATTATCTGTGTCTCCCGGCAACAATATTATCATGCACTCAACCCTTATAACCTTATCCATATCCTTCTGGGTAAGGATATCCCCGGTGAAGATAAATACAAAAGGGCCACGGATTATTTTAACACTTGGTTAAAAAACAGGATTCTCATCCAGGACGAGCAGCCGGCCATCTATTTTTATAGCCAACAATACAAGGTTAAGGGAGAAACTAAAACCCGCCTGGGCTTTATTTCGCTCCTACGCTTGGACGACCAAAAGTCATCGGTGTTTGCCCATGAGCACACGCGGCTTGAGCCCAAGGAAGACCGGTTAAAACTCATCAGGCGGGTTAAGGCAAATTTAAGTCCCATATTCGTAGTTTTTCCTGACACCAAGCGCATTATCCAGCGTATCTACCAGAAATACATACTGGATAAAAAGCCTTTTATCGACCTGAGCGATGACGAAAGGGTCATCCATAAAGTATGGAGATTAGAGGAACGGCAAATTTTAGAGGATATAAGATTGAGGATGCAGAATGAAAATATCTTTATCGCTGACGGGCACCATCGTTATGAAGTCGCCTGCACTTATCGAGACCAGATACGCAAGAAGTCAACCAACCTTACAGGTCAGGAAGCCTTCAATTATATTATGGCTTATTTTACCAATGCCGATTCCCGCGGTTTAACCATTTTTCCAATTCATCGTCTGATTAAATTGAATTCGCAATTTGACTTAGGTAATTTTATGCGCGCCCTGGCTGATTATTTCGATATTGAAGAAGTAAAAGACAGGACCAGATTTTTCTTCCTGATGGAGAAGGCAGGCAGCATAGAGCATGTGCTGGGGATGTATAAAAATAAAAAATATTGGCTTCTTCGTTTAAAGAATGTTAAACTCCCGGACCGCATGATTGCGGATAAGCCGCCTGAATACCGCTCGCTCGATATTTCGATATTAAACTATATCGTGATAAAGAAAATTCTAAGGATAGACCCCGAAGATAAGACCGGTATAGAATACATTCATAATGCAGATGAATTGATTCAACGCGTGGATAACGATACAGCATGCATGGCTTTTATTCTTAATCCGGTGCGGATACAGCAGATTATGTCTCTGGCTTTAAAAGGCGAGAAGATGCCTGTAAAATCCACCTATTTTTATCCCAAGGTTTTATCGGGACTGGTGATAAATAAATTCTAAGATGGTGATTTAAAGAGAATGGCACTCTTTGGTAAACCTAAATATACGATTGTCCGAGTCAAGAAAAAGGAAATTCCAGAAGGGCTGTGGATAAAATGCGAGGAATGTTCCGAGGTTTTATATAATAAAACCCTTGAGGAAAATCTCAAGGTTTGTCCGAAATGTAATTATCATCTTGTGCTGGGGGCTTATGAGAGAATCAATATGCTTTTAGATAAAGATACCTTTCAGGAATATGACCGGGAGATGGTTTCGGTTGACCCTTTATCGTTTAAGGGTCCGAAAACCTACAAGGACAAATTGGCGCAGGACCAGGCGCTAACTGGCTTAAAAGACGCAGCGGTATCCGGCGAAGGGCTTCTGGACAATAAGAAAATCATATTTGCGGTCACGGATTCGCGTTTTATTATGGGCTCGATGGGCTCAGTGGTGGGAGAAAAGATTACCCGCGCCATTGAAACCGCCACAAAAGATAAACTCCCCATAATCATTGTCTCTGGTTCAGGTGGGGGGGCTAGGATGTACGAAGGGATATTTAGCCTTATGCAGATGGCCAAAACCTGTGCTGCTCTTTCTTATCATCATAAAGCCGGACTTCTTTTTATCTCCGTACTTACTAATCCGACTATGGCTGGGGTGATGGCTTCTTTTGCTGGGATAGGAGACATAATTATTGCTGAGCCCAAGGCCTTGATAGGTTTTACCGGGCCGCGCGTTATTGAACAAACCATAAGACAGAAATTACCGCCTGGTTTTCAGCGTTCCGAATTTCTCCTGGAACATGGGATGATTGATATGATCGTTCACCGTAAAAACTTAAAAACGACCTTAAGCCAACTGCTTGACTATTTAAGTTAATATTTGTATAATAATCACCAAAAGATTTATAAGTGAGGTAATTATGGCGCAGGTAAGCTTAAAAAATGTTTCCAAAGTTTTTCCAAACGGCACAAAAGTCGTTGATAATATCAGCCTGGGGGTTGAAAACAAGGAATTTATGGTTGTGGTAGGTCCATCCGGATGCGGTAAATCTACCACCCTAAGAATGATCGCGGGTTTAGAAGAGACAACTGAAGGCCAGATCTACATAGGCAATAAACTGGTCAACGATGTTCCGGCTAAGGATCGAGATATCGCCATGGTTTTTCAGAACTATGCGCTTTATCCCCATATGACGGTGTTTGAAAATATGGCCTTTGGACTACGCTTACGGCATTATCCCAAAAATGAAATTATCCAGAGGGTAAACGAGGCTGCGGATATCTTAAGCATTAAGCACCTTCTTAACCGTAGACCCAAAGAGCTTTCCGGTGGGGAGAGACAGCGCGTGGCCGTCGGAAGGGCGATTGTCAGAAAACCTCTTGTTTTTTTGTTTGATGAACCTCTGAGCAACCTGGATGCAAAATTAAGGGTGCAGATGCGTACCGAGATACACAAACTGCACATCCGGCTGCAGACTACTATTATCTATGTTACGCACGACCAGGTCGAGGCTATGACTATGGGTGACCGGATTGCTGTTATCAAAGACGGAGTTATCCAGCAGGTGGCTGATCCCATAACAATTTATGACTGGCCCAAAAATAAATTTGTGGCGGGTTTTATCGGCTCACCGCCTATGAATTTTATGGCTGGCAGACTCATCAAAAAGGACGCTCGCATATACTTTAATGAAGGGATAATCCAGACAAAAGTTGTGGAAGATATGAATAAAAGTCTAGCTCCTTATGTTGGTAAGGAGGTTATTTTCGGTATTCGTTCCGAAGATATCTATGATAAATTGTTTGTTTCCGAAGCGCCACCCGAAAATATCGTGAGGGTTACTTGCGAGGTATTTGAGCCTATGGGTGCCGAGGTTTATCTATATCTAAATACAGGAAAGCACACCTTCATTGCCCGTGTGGGCGCACACGATAGACCACAGGTCAACCAGGACATGGATTTAGTTTTTGATATGAGTAAGGTGCACTTTTTTGATAAAGATACGGAAGAAAGAATTATCTAAAAATAATAAAATTTTTACCTCTCCTAAAAAACTATTTTCTTTAAAGACCTTTACCTGCATTGTTTTATTCCCGCTTTTCTACATCATCCTGCCTGTATATCTGGCTAGCCGTTTACATCTTATTTCATTCAAAGTCCTGCTTGCCTTTTATATTGGCAACGCTGCAATCGTTGCCTATTCCGTCCACAAAAATTTAAATAAAAAATATCAGCTCCAACTTCAGGCTCAGGACCTCCAGGAAAAAATAAATATCGTAAGAGACCAAAATAAGATAAACACCGCAAATCAGGACGCCATACTTGCGAAAATAATACGCTATAACAGCCTGAAAGAGATTATCGAAAAAGTAAATGAGAGTTTAGTTTTAGATTCCATAGCGAATAACCTGGTTAATATCGCCTCTTCTTTGTTGGCCGATAACAAGGGCACATGCATATTGTATCTGGTTGACCCCAGGTCTCAATCCTTAAGTCTTTTCAAAAGTAAAAAAGAGGATAGCGCATTAATCATTAAGTCCAAAGAGGGGGATATATTTGATTTTTGGGTATTAAAACATTCCAGTCCTCTCGTGGTTAAAAACATCAAAGAGGATTTCCGCTTTGATTTAGAGAAAATAGAAACCCAGGAAGGTCGAGAGATTTCCTCTCTGATAAGCGCTCCCTTTATCAGTGAAAATAAATTTTTGGGCCTGTTACGCCTGGATAATACCCATCCCGGATTCTATTCTTTGGATGATTTAAGATTACTGGTAACAATCTGTGACTTAGGAGCGGTGGCCTTAGAGAACGGCGAACTCTTTCAGAGGACACAGGATTTGGCTATTCACGACGGCCTGACTTCGCTTTACACGAAGACCTACTTCTTGGATAGACTTAAGGAAGAGCACAAGAGAAGCGTCAGACAGAATACGCATTTTTCTTTATTCATGATTGATATCGACAACTTTAAAAATTATAATGACATATTCGGGCATACCGCTGGCGATATAGTCTTAAAAACCTTAAGCACCGTTATTGATGGTTTTTTAAAAAATATCGGCGCTATTGTAAGCCGTTTCGGCGGAGAGGAATTCTGCATAATCCTTCCCCGCATAGATAAAAAAGAAGCCCATACAATTGCCGAGGGACTGCGCCTAAAAATAGAGAAAACCAAGATAATGTTACGCCGGAAAGAAGCGAATATCACCGTTTCCATCGGCGTAGCTACATTTCCTGCGGATGCCAGCGATGAAGAAGAGATTATCATCAAAGCGGATAAGGCCATGTATACTGCCAAACAGAAAGGCAGAAACCGGGTAGCAGATGCTTAATAAAAAATTATTAAACTTATGCTGATTTTAATTGTCTTAATTCTATTGGCCGCATTTTTATATATTTTGCTTCAGGGTATTTTTGGGCGCTACCTTTTGAATTTAAAAAATGAATACACCGCTAAGCAGAGTGAATACGATAAGGCACTTGCGGATAACGCTAAACTAAAAAATGACAACAATGATTTAAAGAAAACCCTGGAAGAGACAACCGCCATTTATGATATAACTAAACAGATATGCAAATATTTAGATACAGAAAAAGTGTTCAGTTCTTTCGAGCAGGAGATACCCAAATACATCCATGTGCAGGGGTGTAAATTTATGAAAGGCGAGATCGAGCAAGACAAATACAAAGATCATATAGTGTTGCCGCTTAAGATTGACACCGAAATTTTTGGGTACTTAGCGGCTAAAGGCGTAGATGAGCAGGATAAAGACAAATTTCATATTCTGGCCAACCAATTTTTACTGGGCCTGAGGCGTTCGCTTCTTTACCAGAAGGTTCAGGAGTTGGCGATAACGGATGGCCTTACGGGGATACTGAGCCGCAGATATTTCCTGGAGAGACTCAAAGAAGAATTAAAACGCTCAAAGCAGTTTAAATATAACTTTGCCTTTCTTATGGTTGATATTGACCACTTTAAAGAATGCAATGACCGCTACGGACATTTAGTCGGTGATGTAATATTAAAGGAAGTAGCCAAAATCATGAAAGACAGCTTGAGACAAATAGACCTTGTCTGTCGCTACGGCGGAGAAGAATTTTCAATAATTCTTACTGAAACCGATAAAACCGGAGCTACATTTGCTGCCGAACGTATCCGCCAGTCAGTAGAAGCCAGGCACATCCGGGCGTATGATGAAGATTTGCAGGTTACTATCAGCATAGGCATTTCAGTATTCCCTTCCCAGGGGCAGGATATCCATAAGCTTCTTGAGAAGGCAGACCAGGCCATGTATCAGGCAAAACAAACCGGCAGAAACAAAGTCTGCGTGTACGAATCAGGCAAATAAATAAGATTATCGCTTGTCCCGTTACAAATTTTATGGTAATCTATACCAAATATTTGTAACGGGACTTGCAATTAAAATCACTTTAATATAAAATACAAAAGTTATGGATGGTAAATTTATCATTGCGGTTGATTTAGGCGGAACCAATTTAAAGATTGCTCTTTTGAATTCAAGATACCGAATATTGTATAGGAAGATATTCAGTACCAGGAGTTTTGTGAATAAGAAGAGCCTGATCGAGGCAATAGTTAATGCTATAAATAAGGTTATCCAAGAAAAAAAATTAAATAAGGCTAATACGTTAGGGGTTGGTTTGGGTCTGCCTGGCCCCATAGATGTTAAAAAGGGCCGCGTGCATTTTTTTCCGAATATTTCCGGCTGGAAAGATGTTGCACTGAAAGATATATTAGCCAAAAAGTTGAAATTGCCGGTTTATCTGGATAACGACGCGAATCTGATGAGTCTGGCTGAGTATAAGATGGGCGCGGCGAAGAGTGCCAAGAACGCTATCTGCATTACCTTAGGCACAGGCGTAGGCGGTGGGATTATTCTTGGGGGCAAGCTTTATCGCGGAGAAAGTTATGCTGCCGGAGAAATAGGCCATATCCCGATTAATGAATACGGGCCAAAGTGTAATTGCGGGGGGAGTGCCTGCGTTGAGGCATATATCGGCAATAAAATAATTATGCGCCAGGCTAGCCGCGTTTTTAAAAAAAGTATTTCGTTAGAAGAATTAAGCAGACTTGCTAACTCCGGACATAAAAAAGCCAAAGCTATCTGGCTTAGTGCAGCCGGGCGTTTAGGCCTTGCTCTTGCGGGTGTGATAAATTTACTTAATCCTGATTGCGTAGTTATCGGCGGAGGGATAGCCAATGCCGGTAGAGTGCTTTTTGATAAAATAAAAGAGACGGTATATAAACGGGCTATGCCGGTACAGGCCAAGAGGGTAAAGATTTTCAAGGCAAAATTAGGTAGCGATGCCGGCTTAATCGGCGCGGCGATACTGGTGAAAGAAAAGGTCTAACCAATGAAAATATTTATCGATACCGCAAACATCAAAGAAATAAAAGAAGCAGTAGCTATGGGGTTGATCGATGGGGTAACCACCAATCCTACTTTGATTGCCAAAGAGAAGGCTCCTGCTGGGAATCTGTTAAAAGAAATTTGTGCTCTTATTGATGGGCCGGTTAGCGCCGAAGTAATTAGTCTTGAGGCACAGGAGATGGTCAGGGAAGCCCGCCAGCTTTCCAGCCTAGCCAAAAATATCGTGGTCAAGATACCCTTAGTAAAAGAAGGGCTAAAAGCGGTACGGATTCTGGCTCAAGAGGGCATAAAGACCAACGTTACTTTGTGTTTTTCCGCTTCCCAGGCTCTATTAGTGGCCAAGGCAGGTGCGGATTTTGTATCGCCTTTTATCGGCAGGCTCGACGATATAAGCTCAGTTGGCATAGACCTGGTCAGGGATATTAAGCAGATTTACTCTAATTATAATTTTAAAACTCAAATTATTGTGGCTTCGGTGCGTAACCCTCTGCATGTTATTGAAGCGGCAAAGATCGGAGCGGATATAGCCACCGTACCTTTTGCGGTTATCGAACAACTCATAAAGCACCCCCTGACCGATATCGGTATCCAGAGATTCTTAGATGACTATAAAAATATACCCCAAAAATAGGCATGCCTGATAAACCACAAACCAAAAACTATAAATTTTCGATTTGGAATTTAAGTTTTGTTCTTTGGATATTTTTGGGCGTTTCGGTCTTATATGCGGTAGAGGTCAAAGGTCCTATAGTCATCAACGGCGATAAAGTAGAATACGCTACGGATAAGAGAGAAGTCAGGGCTGTAGGAAACGTGGTGATAACTTGCCAGGACACAAAATTAACCTGTCAGAAGCTGACCGTAAATACCGATACCAAAGAGGCGCAGGCCGAAGGAAATGTCAGGATAGAGGACTCAAAAGGCATTATCGAAGGGGCAAGAGCAACCTATAATTTTCAGACGAAGAGCGGAGTAATTATTGATGCTGATTTTAAATCAGCTCCTTTTTTCGGCAAGGCCGATAAAATCAACAAAGTAAGCGAGGCCGAATTTGTTGTTCTCAAAGGATATGCCACTACCTGCAGTTTTGACCAGCCTCATTATAAGCTAAAGTCCAAAAAGGTAGACTTTTTTCCGCACGACAAAGTACAGATTAAGAATGTCACGGCGTACGTAGGCCAAACTCCGCTACTCTACCTTCCGCAGTATACCCACAGTTTTTCCGATCCGCTTATGCACGTGCAGTTAATGCCTGGAAGCAAAAAAGACTGGGGCCCGTATATGCTCAGCGCCTGGAGATATCAGCTTACCGATTATATGACCGGCAGGGTTTATTTAGATTATCGCCAGAATCTTGGGTTGGCATACGGATTCGGTCTAAATTATACTAGCCCGGATTTCGGCAAGGGCGATTTAAAATATTATAATGCCGATGAAAATGATCAGAACCAATCCGAAGGCCAACCATCGGAATTCCGGCGATACTTTGTACGCTGGCGCCATAAGTGGGATATAGATAACCAAACCAACTTTACCTCAGAGTATTATAAAATAGTTGATTCCAGAAGAAAGGAGTTAGGCACTGATTTCAATATCCTGAAGGATTATTTTCCCCGTGAATACGAAAAGGATTCTCAGCCCCTTTCCTATGCTTTATTCCACCATAACTTTAGTTACTCCAGTGCGGATATCATTGTCCAGCCGCGCACCAATAGCTGGTTTAGCCAATTAGAAAAATTACCGGAGATAAAATACAGTATGCCGAGCGTGCAGCTGGGCGATACGCTATTTTATTTTGAAAATGCCAGTTCCTTTGCTAACTATAACGTGGTCCCTGGCGGTGCAAACTCAACCAGGCTGGACAGCTTCAATAAATTTTCCCGGCCCTTTAGGGTAGCATTCATAAATTTGACGCCTTTTGTTGGCAGCCGCCAGACTTTCTACGACAAAGATATAAACGGAGCATCTATTGCCCCGCGGACCGTATTTTACAGCGGAGCAGATGCCAGCACAAGATTTTACCGCATATTCAATGTTAATTCGAATCTTTTAGGACTGGATATAAACGGATTAAGGCATATAATTACACCCTCAGTAGGTTATGCTTATAATCACCAGCCAACAATTTTAAGTTCGAGGCTCAGGCAAATAGACAGCATGGATTCTATTGCCGTAAGTAATGCCGCAACTTTAGAGTTATCCAATAAACTGCAGACTAAGCGAAAGGGACTAAGCGTGGATCTGGTGGATACGGACATAACCACCACCTATAACTTTAAACCGAATAATACCGCAGATAAGCACGGAGGTAACCTCTCGGATTTTTTATTTAAGATAAAACTTCTGCCTTATTCGTGGCTGCGCATTGAGTCAGATGCAACTTATAATCGTTCGGTCCCACGTTACGATTCCAGCTATAATCGTTTTACCACTGCCAATTATGATATTGTTTTTGATTTCCAGAATGAACGCTCCTTTGGAATCGGACAACGTTATCAGAGAAAGGGCGGCAATGAGATAACTACCAGTTTAAATTGGCGGCTAAACCCTAAATGGAAATTTTCGATTTACGAAAGATATAACATGGGGCACGATCCTACTCTACAAAGGGGCTTTAGAGAACAGCAGTACACAGTTTCAAGAGACCTGCATTGCTGGATTATGGATGTTACTTTGGATAAGCAAAACGGAGGTGGCTCAACTATCTGGTTTATTTTTAGGCTTAAAGCATTTCCGGAGATGGAACTCGGCTTTCAGCAGTCTTATCAGGCGCCAAAATCCGGCTCACAATAAATAGCAAAAGAAATCTAATTTTTTAAGAAGGAGCTTATAAAGCATGAATATAACCATTATCGGTTCGGGTTACGTAGGATTAGTCACAGGCGCCTGCTTCGCAGAATTAGGCAATAGGGTTATCTGTGCAGATAATAATGTTTCAAAAATTAACGCGCTTAAAAAAGGGCTTATACCAATCTATGAACCCGGCCTGGAAGAATTGGTTAAGATTAATCTAAAGAAAAAAAGGCTTAAATTTACCAGCAGTATCAAAGAAGCGGTTAAGGCTTCGGAGATTATCTTTATTGCCGTAGGCACACCGCCCTTGGAAAACGGCGAGGCTGACCTGACCGGCATAGAGAACGTTGCGCGTAATATCGCAGTAAATATGTCAAGTTACCGTTTGATTGTGGAGAAATCCACGGTTCCGGTTGAGACAGGTAAATGGGTAAAACAGACAATCCAGACATACGTTAGGAAAAAAGTAGAATTCGATGTGGCTTCAAACCCCGAATTCTTGCGGGAGGGCTCGGCAATAAATGACTTCATGCATCCCGACAGGATTGTTATCGGAATTGAGTCCAGGCGGGCGAAAGATTTACTCGTAAATCTGTATAAACCTTTAAATGTGCCTTTGGTTATCACGGATATCAAATCCGCTGAGCTTATTAAACACGCCTCTAATTCTTTTCTGGCTACCAAGATTTCTTTTATCAACGCGGTATCGCGCATCTGCGATAAAGTGGGTGCCGATATAGTGGAAGTTGCTCAAGGGATGGGTTTGGATAAAAGAATCGGCCCGGATTTTTTAAATTCCGGCATAGGCTACGGCGGCTCATGCTTTCCCAAAGATGTGGATGCTTTTATTAGCATCTCCGAAAAATTAGGCTACAGCTTTAATTTGCTTAAAGCGGTTAAAGAGATAAACCAGGAACAAAAAGATTTTTTCTTAACTAAGATTAAAGATGTATTGTGGATAATTAAAGATAAAAATATCGGCGTTCTGGGGTTATCGTTTAAGCCAAACACGGATGATATACGCAATGCTCCCTCTGTAGATATAATCCAGGCCTTACAGCGGGAGGGCGCCAGGATCAGGGCCTATGATCCTTGCGCAATGGAAAAAGCCAGGCAGCTTTTGAAGAATGTTAGATTTTGCAAAGACCCTTACGAAGTCTGCAGAGGGAGTGATTGCCTGTTGATTGTTTCCGAATGGGACGAATTCAAGGAATTGGATTTTAATAGAATTAAAAGGTTGCTTAAAAGACCGCTGATTTTTGACGGACGCAATATCTATGAGCCGCAAAAGTTGGCGAAATTAGGCTTTAATTATATTGGCATAGGCAGAAAAAAAGGATTTAAAAAGTGAACCGGGATACCTTTATTGAAGAATTTCGAGAAAGGCTGAGCAATAAAAAAATCAGGATTGCGGTAGTGGGTTTAGGTTATGTCGGATTACCTTTGGCAATTGCTTTTGCAAAAAAGGGGCTAAAGGTATCAGGCATAGATGTGGATAATGATAGATTGCAGCGTATTCGCAAAGGCTCTCCCTATATTACCGGTGTTTCAAGCCAGGAATTAAGAAAAGTAATTTCTAGCGGTAAATTTAAAGCAGAATCTGATTTCCGCTCTTTGAAAGATAGCGATGTGATTATTATCTGCGTACCGACCCCGCTAAAGCGTAAATACCATCCGGATATATCTTTCATCGTAAGAGCGGTAAAAGAGATTAGAAAAAATTTACGAGCTGGGCACCTGGTGGTTCTGGAAAGCACCACCTACCCCGGCACAACCGAAGAAGTGATACTACCCTTACTGGAATCTAAAGGTTTAAAATGCGGTCAAGATTTTTACCTTGCCTTTTCTCCTGAGCGCATTGACCCCGGCAATCCTAAATATCCGCTAAATAAGATACCAAAAGTGATTGGCGGTATGGATAGCCGCGCCACAGAATTGACAGTGCTGGTATATGAAAATATTATTGAAAAAGTTATTAAAGTCTCCTCAGCCCGCGTGGCTGAAACCGTAAAACTTCTAGAGAATACCTTCAGGATTGTTAATATCGCACTCATCGACGAAATCGCCATGATGGCGCACAAGATGAAAATAGATATCTGGGAGGTAATTGAGGCAGCTGGAACCAAACCCTTTGGTTTTATGGCTTTTTATCCTGGCCCGGGGGTGGGTGGGCATTGTATACCAAAAGACCCTTTATATCTCTATTGGAAGGCCAAAAAATTCGGTTTCAAATCCCAGTTTATTAAATTGGCCTCCAAAGTCATCGCACATATGCCCGGATACATTGTGGAACGCCTGTTAGCGATTTTAGACAAAAACAAAATACCGTTAAATAAATCGAAAATCTTAATCATAGGAGTAACCTATAAAAAAGATGTTAAGGACCTGCGTCAATCTCCGGCTTTGGACATCATCGAAATATTAGAAAATAAAAATATATCGTTTTCATATTATGACCCGTTGATTCCTTATTTAAAGTTAAACCACATTAACCTTAAATGTATTGATTTGGATAGAAAAACCCTGGCTCAATTTGATTGCGCGCTTATTGTTACTGACCACAGTTCTGTAGACTATAATTTTATCGCAAATAATGTCAGGTTGATTTTTGATACACGCAATGTTTACAAGAATAAAAATACCAAAAATATCTTTCGGCTCTAGAGGTTGAATATGAATAAAAGGACCGCGCTAATTACCGGTGGAGCAGGTTTTATCGGCTCGCACTTATGTGAAAAACTCATTAATGAAGGATTTCGTGTAATCTGCATCGACAATTTCATCACCGGGAGTTTTAAAAATATCGAGCACCTAACCAAAAATAAATATTTTAAGTTTATCGAGCACAACGTTTCGAAATATATTGATATAAAGGAAAGAGTCAACTTTGTGTTACATTTTGCCTCTCCGGCATCACCCGAAGATTATCTGAAGTTTCCCATTCAGACTTTAAAAGTCGGATCTTTAGGCACGCATAATAGCCTGGGCCTGGCTAAGTTAAAGAAAGCCGTATTTATACTGGCTTCGACTTCCGAGGTATATGGCGATCCCTTGGTACATCCGCAACATGAGTCTTATTGGGGGAATGTTAATCCCATTGGCATACGCGGTTGTTACGATGAATCCAAGCGTTTTGCCGAAGCCATAACCATGGCATATCAGCGCGTTCATCGCCTGGATACGCGGATTATCCGAATCTTTAATACCTATGGACCCCGCATGAGGATAAACGATGGTCGGGTTATCCCTAATTTTCTATATCAGGTCCTGATGGAGCAGCCGTTAACTGTTTACGGTCAAGGTAAACAGACGCGAAGTTTCTGCTATATCTCTGACCTGGTTGAGGGGATATTCAGGGTCATGCAGATTAAAATTAATCTTCCTGTAAATTTAGGCAATCCCAATGAGTTCACTATTTTGGAATTGGCGAAGCTGATTATTCGGCTTACGGATACTAAAAGTAAGATTATTTTTGAGCCCTTGCCTGAAGATGACCCTCGTCAGCGCCAGCCTGATATTAGTCGGGCCAGGAAGATGCTAAAGTGGTCTCCCAAAGTACAATTAAAAGAAGGGCTTAAACTTACCATCGACTGGCTGAAACATAACTCTTAGGTTTTTTATTTTTCTTGACAAAAAGCAAAGCGGGTGCTATAAAAAGAAAGTAATTATAAGGTGACTGGCGCTTACAGAAACCAAATCATCTGTTAAGATACTGTAATTTAAAGACGAAGTTATAATTTTATAGGGTATCAGAGTTTAAGGGGTTTTAAGATAAGCGCAGAGAGTCAATCCAGCCTTAGAAAGGAGGTTCTGATATATGAAGAGAGGTTTTACGCTCGTAGAAATCATGATTGTAGTCGCAATCATTGCCTTATTGGCGGCTATTGCTATACCTAACCTTTTACGCGCCAGGGTAGCCGCTAATGAATCAGCAGCACAGGCGACATTGAGGACTATTTCCACAGCCTTGGAGACCTACGCTGCAGCCAATAACGGATTATACGCTCCAGCTAATGGAAAGACTAGCGATGACTATCTAAGAAGCCCAACTCCACCATACCTGAATAAAGCATATTGCACCCAGACAGAGAGTAGTTATACTTATGGCTGTACCATTGATAAAAATAATTATACCATTACTGCCCGGCCATCGAACTGCACTACAGCTGGCACCAAGAGTTTTCAAATAACAGCTGGTGGCGTGCTTACGACAGATACGGCCTGTACACCTGCAGGCGGATAATCGTGCATTTATTTTTCTCTGTAGTATATGAAAGGCGAGGATATTATCCTCGCCTTTTTATTTTGTGCTTGACTAATCTCTACGCCTAAAATAAAATAACACTTAACCAAGGGACACCCTTTTAGCTAATCGAGGGACACCCTTCCAGCCAAAGCTAAGGGTGTCCCCTAGGTGTATGTATAAAATAAATTTTGTTTTTGCCAAAAAAGGAACGATGAAATACATATCCCATCTGGATTTGATGCGCCTATTTATGCGGGCATTCCGTCGGGCAGATCTACCACTTAAAATGACTGAAGGTTTTAATCCGCATCCGAAGTTCAGTATTAAAAGGGCATTGAAATTAGGCCTGGAGAGCGACCACGAGGAGGCAACAGTGGGGTTAAAGGAATTCGTTAGACCAGATGATTTTAAAGAGAGAGTACAGAAGCAATTACCAGAAGGTATCCAAATTAAAGATGTATTAAATTATGAGCAAAGAAATCTTAATTAATATTGAGCCGCAGGAAAAAAGAGCGGCTATAATCAAAGACGGCAGGCTGGAAGAGTTCTATATGGAGCGGCCGCAGGATAAGACTATCGTCGGTAATATCTACAAAGGCAGAATCGAGACTGTCCTGGTTTCGATTGGCGGCGCATTTGTGGATATCGGTTTACCCAAAGGGGGTTTTCTTTATTTATCAGAAATAGAGGAGGTTTTTGATTCTATCGAGCCAGCGCAACTTAAATCAAAAGAGATAAAAAAGGGCCAGGAGGTTCTGGTGCAGGTAGTCAAAGAATCCTTTGGCACAAAGGGACCCCGCCTATCCTGTCATATCGGCATACCCGGAAGATACCTTGTGCTTATGCCTGGCGAGAATCAGGTGGGTGTATCCCGGAGAATCGAAGATGAAGAGGAAAGAAAGCGGCTTAGGCAGGTACTGCTTGAGTTAAATTTGCCAAAAGGCGTTGGCTTTATTGTGCGTACCGCAGCCGTTGGTAAATCCAAACAGGAGTTGATGCGTGATGCCCATTTTTTACTGAAACTCTGGAAGCGGATTGAAAAAATAATCCAGGTTAAAAAGGCACCCAGCCTTATTTATGAGGAATACGATTTGACCTTCAGGGTAATCAGAGATTCATTTACTGAAGACGTATCTAAGTTAATTGTCGATTCAAAAGCAGAGTTCTACCGGATTCACCGCTTTATGCGCACATTTTTGAACTATCTGATGAATAAAGTAGAACTCTATAGGGGCGATAACCTATTTGAAAATAAGGATGTGGAAAGACAGATTAACCGAATTTTTGAGAGTAAGGTTTATTTAAAGTCCAAGGCATACCTGGTTATTGAACCGACAGAAGGCCTGGTCGTTATCGATGTCAATAGCGGCGGTTTTAATAAGAGATTAGGCCAGGAGGAGACTGCCTTTAAAGTCAATTGTGAGGCAGCGGTTGAGGCAGCGCGTCAGCTGAGGTTGCGCGATTTAGGCGGTATAATCGTCATTGATTTTATCGATATGGAAAAAGAAGGCCATCGCCACGAAGTTCTCAATGTCCTGAAAAAAGCCTTAAGTAATGATAAGGCAAAATACGATATCTTAGGTATTTCGAAATTCGGTTTGGTTGAGATGACCAGGGAACGCATCCATAGAACTGCCCAGACCCTTTCTTACCAGAATTGCCCTTATTGCCATGGAAAGGCTAAAGTTAAATCTGCAGTTACGATGTCCATCTATGCAGTTAAAGAACTAAAAAGATACCTATTAAAGAATAAATCCGCAAGGTCGGTTAACTTGACCCTGAATCCAGTGGTAATTGACGAAATCATAAAGGGAAAAGAAGCACTCAAGAGCCTCGAACATAGATTAAGAGCCAAAATCAATCTTATCTCCAATCCTGCCGCACATATCGAGGATATCAAAATCTCCTAATTTATCCTTGACCCTAGTTTTATTATATGATATCATTATAGCTCTATAAAAATAGCCGAATAGGGCATCTTTAAAAGAAAGAGCGAAAGTTTAAGGAGAGTGCCAAATGTATGCGATAGTTGAGGTTGGAGCAAAACAGTATACTGTTAAAAAAGGCGATATCTTTGAGGTAGAAAAGCAAAACGCCAAGGAGGGTAGTGAGGTTGTTTTGGATAAAGTGCTTTTGCTTTCGAAGGATAAAAAGATTGAAGTGGGCCAGCCTTATCTAAAAGGAGTCCAGGTTTCGGCTGTAGTTTTGAGCCAGATCAGGGGCCCCAAGAAGATATCCTATAAATACCGCCGCAGGAAATCGTCGCATTGGAAAAAGGGACACCGTCAAAATCTGATGCGGTTGGAAATAAAAGAAATTCACTCAGGGCAAGATTAGCTTAAGATGTTCATTGACAGCGCCAGGATATACGTAAAGGGAGGTTCAGGCGGCTCGGGTTGTAATAGTTTTTACCGCGACAAATATACACGGTACGGTATACCCGACGGCGGTGCCGGCGGCAAAGGCGCAAGCATCATCATAAAAGCAGACCGAAACCTGCATACCCTTTTGGATTTCCGATACAACCGGCATTTTGTAGGCAAGCACGGCGCCCATGGTTCGGGTAAACAAAAAAAAGGAAAAGACGCCCCCGATATTGTCATCCGCGTGCCTTGCGGCACCACGGTGAAAGACGTAAAAACAAATTGCATCCTGCGCGATTTGGATAAGGATCAGGAAGAATTTGTGGTTGCCAGGGGCGGGATGGGCGGCCGGGGGAACCGCCATAGTAGAGAAGCTTCAGAAGGCCAGCCTGGCGAAGAAAGGGAACTCTTCTTAGATTTAAAGCTTATCGCAGATGCGGGTGTGCTGGGTTTTCCGAATGCCGGTAAATCCACTTTAATCTCAAACATCTCCAACGCGCATCCTAAAATTGCTGCCTATCCTTTTACCACAAAATTTCCGGTGTTGGGGGTTGTAAAATCTAGAAATAAAACATTCGTTATTGCCGATATACCCGGGCTAATTGAAGGTTCTTCACAAGGTAGAGGACTGGGAGATAAATTCTTACGGCACCTGGAGCGCACCAATGTCCTTATACATCTAGTGGATATGTCGGGTTCCGAAGGCAGGGATCCGGTAGATGATTATAAAGCCATAAATAATGAATTAAAAAATTATAGCCAGGAAGTTTATAAAAAGCCCCAGATTATTGCTGCCAATAAAATGGATTTAGAAAACGCAGCTTTAAACCTGGTCAGATTTAAAAAATTGATAAAAGTGAGGATTTATCCCATATCCGCCTTAAAAAAAGAAGGCCTGGAGGACTTAATTGAAGCAGTCAGTAAAAAAGTATAAAAGGATCGTCGTAAAGATAGGTAGCAGTCTTTTCTACTCTTCTGATAATAAACTGGATTTTACTGCTTTTAATGCCGTAGCCGGTGAGATTGTCGACCTGACTAAAAACTCAGGTAAAGAGATGGTCGTTGTTTCTTCTGGGGCTATCGCATTGGGCATGCGTATCTTGGGTTTAAAAGAGAGACCAAAAGAAATGTATATGCTACAGGTAGCTGCGGCAGTCGGTCAGAATGAGGTAATAGATAACTATCGCAGAATTTTTCGCGCTAAAGGCTGTTATGTTGCTCAGATTTTACTTACCCGTGAGGACATTAAGCGCGAGCGCCATTTGAATGCCCGCAATACCCTTAACGCTTTGTTGAAATACGGGATTATCCCGGTGATTAACGAGAATGACACCGTTTCTACCGACGAAATCAAATTCGGGGATAATGACTTGCTTTCTGCACTGGTATCGCGTTTGATTTCAGCGGACCTGTTGATTATCCTTTCCGATGTCGACGGGCTTCTGGATAAGGATAAAAACGTTATTCGGATAGTAAGCCAGATTACGCCGCAGATAAGAAACCTTGCCTGTCCGACTGACAAGAAGACCTGCGTAGGGGGCATGATTACCAAGATTGAGGCGGCGAAGATTACCATGGCCTCAGGGATCCCCTGCGTAATAGCTAACGGCCGCAGCGGCAATATAGTTAATTCCATAATAAATGAGCCCGAAAAATACGGAACCCTGTTTATACCTAAAGAGCGGCTTTCGGAGAGGAAGCATTGGATTGCTTTCGGCACCAAGCCGAAAGGCACAATTATTGTTGATGATGGAGCAAGGCGCGCGCTTATTAATAAAAAGAGTTTGCTTTCTGTGGGAATTATAGCTTCCGAAGGCAATTTTATGCTTGGAGATATTGTAAGCGTTAAGGATAACAACGGAGGGGAGTTTGCCAGGGGCAAGGTCAGGATTGGGAATAAGGAATTAGAAAAGGTTAAAGGCAGGCGTTCGGATAAAGAAGTAATTCATTGCGATAATATCGTAATCTTAAGCTAGAAAAATACCCCACCGTTTTTTAAATATGTGGGAGGGTAATATGAATTTAAAAAGCGAATTAACCAGGATAGCCAAAAACGCTAAAAGCGCTTCTTGCTTTCTGGCTGTGCTCTCTTCGGATACCAAAAATAAAGTCCTTACTGATATGGCCAGGGCTTTAATCAGCAAAAAAAATGCGATTATCAAAGCCAATAAAAGGGACGTGTCTTTGGCTAAGCAAAAAGGTTTATCCTGCGCATTTATCGAGCGGCTTATCTTGGATGAAAAAAGAATCAAAGGCATGTCAGATTCGCTTCTTGAATTAACCAAACTCAATGACCCTGTGGCTGAAGTTATTAAGGCCTGGCTTAGGCCCAACGGCCTTTGGATACATAAGGTGCGTGTTCCTATAGGGGTAATCGCGGTTATCTATGAATCCCGTCCGAATGTTACTTCTGATTGTATAGGCCTGTGCTTTAAATCTGGCAACAGCGTAATCTTGAGGGGAGGCAGTGAAGCTTTAAATTCGAATCTTAGCATTTATCAGACCTTAGACACAATACTCAAAAAATACAAAATCCCAGAAGGTGCGGTCAATCTGGTCGCTACCAAAGACAGGAAGGCAGTGGATGTACTTTTGAAATTAAATAAATACATTGACCTGGTTATGCCCCGGGGCGGAGAACAGCTTATTGAGAAGGTAACTCGGGTCTCGCGCATACCGGTAATTAAACACTATAAAGGCATTTGCCATGTATACGTTGATGAATGGGCTGACCTGAATATGGCCCAAAAAATTTGTTTTAATGCCAAGGTCCAGCGTCCGGGTGTATGCAACGCTATGGAGAGCATGCTGGTGCATAGGGATGCTGCGATAAGGTTTCTGCCCGGTATGCTTAATAAATTCAAACAGGGAGGCGTCCAGATCCGCGGCTGCTCCTTGACCCAAAAGATAGTTAAAGGGATAAAATTGGCGACAGAAAAGGATTACCGCACCGAATACCTGGATTTAATTCTTTCGGTAAAGGTAGTAAATGACCTGGCTGAAGCGATAAGGCATATTAATTTTTTCGGTTCGCATCATTCGGATAGCATTGTGACGGATAACTACAAACATGCGCTTACGTTCGTAAGGCAGGTTGACTCCGCCTGTGTTTATGTTAATGCCTCTACGCGTTTTACTGATGGCTATCAATTTGGCTTAGGGGCTGAGATAGGTATTTCTACGGATAAACTGCATGCCCGCGGACCGATGAGCCTGGAAGAATTAACCACTTATAAATACATTGTTTTTGGGAACGGTCAGATAAGAGAATGAAAATAGGTATCCTGGGCGGGACATTTAATCCAGTACACTTAGGCCACCTCATTCTGGCAGAAGAAATCAGGGAAAAACTTCAGCTGGACAAAGTGATTTTTGTGCCGACCTATCTTCCGCCGCATAAGGATATTTCCGGAGTGGCCTCGGCTTCGGACAGGTACAATATGATAAAACTGGCAATTAAAAAAAACAAACATTTTGCTATTTCCGATGTCGAGATCAAAAGAGACGGCCGTTCCTATACCATTGATACTATCAAAGAATTTAAACGCATCTTTGCGGATGATGAGCTTTATTTTATTACCGGCTCAGACCTGCTTAAGTATCTGGATGAATGGAAGGATTTATCCGAAATCATCAAAATGGTCAAATTCATCGTAGCCACCAGGCCCGGCTATCCGCTGGAACAAATCCCGGCATATATCAAAACATTAGCCATCAGGCCAGTGGATATTTCGGCTTTCCAGATCCGCGACTGCATAAAAGAAAATAAATCTTTTCGCTATCTGGTGCCAGAAGCGGTTTACAACTACATTGTAAAAAAGAAACTTTATAAATAGATGGTCATGTCAATGAAAAATAAAAATTTAAAAGTCAAGATTGCCGCTTCCATATTATCGGCGGATTTCAGACGGCTCGATAATGAGATAAAAAAGGTGGAGTCTGCCGGTGCCGACCTCATCCATATCGATGTTATGGACGGACATTTCGTGCCTAACATTAGCATTGGGCCGGTAGTGGTAAAAGATATCCGCAGGGCTACTAAATTACCTTTGGATGTGCACCTTATGATCGAGCATCCTGAAAAATACATCGATGATTTTATTCGAGCAGGAAGCGATATGATTACGGTGCACATTGAAACAGCCTCAAAAACAGAAGTCAAAAATTTTAAAGCGGAATTAACCAGGGCAAATGTCAAATTAGGCATATCGTTAAATCCTGACACACCGTTATCAAAAATAGAAGGCCTGTTGGGCGAGGTAGATTTTGTCTTGGTGATGAGTGTTTTTCCAGGATTTAGCGGACAGAAATTTATTCCGTCAGTTTTACCCAAAATAAAAAAACTACGCGCCATATTTGGTGGCGATATTTCTGTGGATGGCGGGATAAACCATAAAACAGCCGGTGCATTAATTAAGGCGGGAGCAAATATTTTAGCTGTCGGTTCTTACATATTCGGCGCAAAAAACATAAAATCCGCGATAGAAAGGATAAGGAATGCAAGGTCACAATAACGAAATAAAATTCGGCACTGACGGCTGGCGGGGTATAATCAGCGACAACTTCACCTTTAAGAATGTTAGTCGTCTAGCCCAAGCCATAGCCGACTATTACAATACTGTAACTAGCGCACCGGTAAAAATGGCTGTTGGTTTCGATACGCGTTTTTTATCTGAAAAGTACGCTCAGCTTGTGGCTGAGGTTTTAGCACAAAACAACATAGAAGTAATTGTGTCGGATAGGGCAATTCCTACGCCGATGTTAAGCTTTGCAGTGCGGTATCGAAAACTTACCTCTGGGGTAATGATTACTGCCAGCCACAATCCCGGTGAATATAACGGAATTAAGATTAAGACCGCTTCAGGCGGGGCAGCAGGGTTAGAGGTAACCCAAGAAGTGGAGAGATTATTAGCTAAGGCGGGTCCTGCGCCGGTTAACCAGCCAAGCAAAGAGGTGGTTAAGCTAGATTTAAGCCGGGACTACGTAAAATTTTTACGTTCTTATATCGATTTAAAGAAAATAAAAAATGCGAGATTCCGCGTCTTAGTCGATGTTATGCATGGCAGCGGCAACGGTTTTATTGCGCAAGTCTTAAAAGGCACGAAAGTCAAACTGGAATTCCTCCGCCTGGAAAGGAATCCCTGGTTCGGCGGTTTAAGGCCGGAGCCGGTAGTTGAGAATTTAAAAGATACCATGGAAAAAATGCGTAAAGATAAATTTGACCTGTGTCTGGTTCTTGATGGCGACGCGGACAGAATTGCGGCGATTGTGCCTGGCGGGATTTTTGTGTCGCCGCAGAAGATACTGGGCTTATTAACGCTGCATCTTTTTGAAGACAGAAAAATGCGCGGCGGCGTAGTCAAGACTATTGTGGGGACAAACCTGCTGGATAATTTGACGCGCGCTTTGAGTTTAAAGTTATATGAAACGCCGGTGGGATTTAAATATATTTCTTCGCTTATGGATAGCGAGGATATCCTGGTTGGCGGTGAAGAAGCCGGTGGCATTGGGTTTAAAAATTATATACCCGAAAGAGATGGGACTTTGGCCGGGCTTCTGCTGCTTGAGATGATGGTCTATCGTAAGAAAAATATGCTTAAGATATTAGATGAGATGGAAAAAAAGTTCGGTAAATATTATTATCTCAGGGAAGACCTTAAGATTCGCAATCCCATCATAAATATTACGAGCTTTAAAGGGATAAAAAAGATTTTGGATAAGGAAGTGGCGGAAGTCAAGGACTACGATGGCGTGAAACTGATTTGTAGCGACACAAGCTGGCTGATGTTCCGCGGCTCAGGCACAGAGCCGATTATGCGTATATATGCGGAATCGAAAAGTTTAACTAAGTCTAAAAAACTGCTTGAGCTAGGTAAAACTATGGTTTTAGATTTGGAAAAACAGCAAGGATAGACTGTGATATATAAGGAGGCGATTTATTTTATATTCAAAAGCATCTGCGCATCAGTGATTCTTACTGTATGTCGGTTTAAAGTATCGGGTCGCCAGAACATACCTAAAAATGGCGGCTTCTTGATTGCCAGCAATCACGTAAGTTACCTTGACCCTGTAGCAATTGGCGTGGCTTGTCCCCGTAGACTAAATTATATGGCCAGGCATGACCTTTTTAGAAATGCTCTGTTTGCTTGGGTATTAAAATATTGCTGCGCCTTTCCAGTAAAAAGAAATTCTGCGGACTTGGGGGCTTTGAAAGAAGCTATGCGTCGGCTAAAAAATGGCGAAGGCTTATTGGTATTTCCCGAGGGTAGCCGCCAAACAAATGTTCATCTTTCAGAGCCGCAACCAGGAGTGGGGTTTTTAGCCGCAAAATCTGGCATGCCGGTTATTCCGGCTTTTGTCAGCGGCACAGAACGAGCCTTGCCTGCCGGTGCGAAATTCATTAGACCAACAACCATTTACGTGCAATTTGGCAAACAAATTTCTATAGAAGGGAGGATGCCTTATCAGGATATTGCTAAAGAAATAATGGAAAGCATCAGGCATCTTTCATGCTAAGCATCAGATTAGCCAAACATATCGGCTTTTGTTCAGGCGTCAGGCGTGCGGTAGATATTGCGGAAGAAACGCTTTCTAAATGTAAATCTAAGGTTTACTCGCTCGGCCCAATCATACATAATCCTGAAGTTATAAAACAACTCCAGGAAAAAGGCCTGCGTATTGCCAATAATCTGGCTGAAATAGAATCAAATTCCTGCGTGATCTTACCTTCCCACGGTAGCCCCCATTACATATTCGATATTATCAAAAAGAAAAAATTGAAATGCATCGATGTTACCTGTCCCTATGTTTCTTCAGTGCATAAGATATGCCGGTCTTTATATAAGCAGGGTTTTAAAATAGTTATTATTGGCGACAGAAAACATCCGGAAATAAGGGCAATTATGGATTTTGCTCCCGGCGCCTGCGTTATCTCCAAGATAGAGGATGTGCCAGAAGGAAAATTTTCTCGTAAGAAGATAGGCATTATTTCCCAGACTACCCAATCGCGGGATGTTTTTCTGGAAATTGTAAGCTGCATCTTGCGCAAAAATCCTTTAGTAAAGGAGGTGTGTGTTTTTAATACCATCTGTTTGGATACGGCGGCGCGGCAGGAAGAAGTAAAAAAATTAGCCAGGGAAGCGGATACGCTTTTAGTTATCGGCTCGCGTCTTAGCGCAAATACCAAAAGGCTGCTGTCTATAGGAAGCAGAATTAACAGGCGGACTTATCTGGTTGAAAGCAAAGATACGCCGCTATCTAAGATACTCAAGAATGCTAAGATTGTCGGTTTAATCAGCGGTGCTTCAGCTCCAGATTGGCTGGCAAAAGAAATAACTAACGCTGTAAAAAAAATCAAAAATAAATAATAAGGGAGAAATTTATCCTGCCTTCGCGCAGGATCCCACTCTTAATAAAAACAAGGGAGTTCATCCTGCTATCGCAGGATTTCACCCTAAACAAAAACAAGGGAGTTCAAAATGACAGAAGAAAAACTTAACTTGGAACAGCTCTATAACGAGAGCATAAAAATAATCCGGGAAGGAGAGATTGCCAAAGGTAAAATTGTGGCTATAAAACCTAAAGATGTTCTGGTGGATGTGGGTTTTAAGTCCGAGGGGGTTATCAGCCGCGCGGAATTTAATGAGGCAGACCTAGAAATAGGCAAGGAATTTGATTTTCTGGTTGAGTCCATCGAGGATGACGCAGGGATGATTGTCCTTTCCCGCCAGAAGGCCATGCGCATGCAGGGCTGGGATAAGGTAGTGAAAAATGCCCAGGAGGGAGACCTTGTAGAAGGAAAAATCACCAAAAAGGTTAAAGGCGGATTTTTGGTGGATGTTATGGGCATCGAAGGTTTTCTTCCGGCTTCGCTTTCTGCTTTTAAGGGCACCGCGGAAAAAGATATTATTTACAAGGTGTTTAAGTTTAAAATCATCAAAATGAATACCTTAAGGCGCAGCCTTATAGTCTCCCGGCGCGAGGCAATGCAAAAAGAAAAAGAACAGTTCAGAGATAAAATCTGGCAGGAACTAAAAGCAGGCGGAGTATATTCCGGCACAGTAAAAGCCATAACTGATTTTGGCGCGTTTGTGGATTTAGGCGGAGTGGACGGCCTATTGCATATAACAGATATGTCGTGGTCTAAGATCAGCCATCCTTCGGAAGCCGTCGCCTTGGGAGATAAGATTGAGGTAATAATATTAAATTTGGACCGAGAAGCTGGCAAGGTATCCTTGGGTCTCAAACAGAGATTTCCCGACCCCTGGCAGGATATCGATACCAAATATAGTACCAGTTCTAAAGTAAAAGGTAAAGTGGTGAATATCCTTCCCTACGGAGTGTTTGTAGAACTGGAGAAAGGTATCGAAGGCCTAATCCATGTGTCGGAGATATCCTGGACTAAACGCGTCAGCAATCCCAGTGAGATGTTTGCCATCGGAGATACCATTGAGACGCAGATATTAAACATCGATAAAGAATCCCGCAGAATTTCACTAAGCCTGAAGCAACTAGAGCAGAATCCCTGGCTTGAAGCTGAAATGAAATATCCAATGGGTAGTAAGGTCAGCGGTAAAGTGAGAGGTTTTACTGATTACGGAGCATTCGTTGAGCTGGACAGTAATTTAGAAGGGATGATTCATATCTCGGATATGTCCTGGACAAAAAGGATAGCCCATCCTCAGGACGTGCTGAAGAAAGGCCAGAAGGTGGAAGTGGTAGTTTTATCTCTGGATGCTCAAAATCGGCGCATTGCCTTAGGCCTAAAACAACTACAGGAGAATCCCTGGCCACAGATAGCTACCAAATATCC
>Ga0315279_10001335_pt1 | contig 41539 bp, 37 predicted proteins | sample YL17G06_20_MG_FD_203694 | JGI IMG/M metagenome (GOLD analysis project Ga0315279, IMG submission 203694) | Sediment microbial communities from Yellowstone Lake, YNP, Wyoming, USA - YL17G06_20 | ecosystem: Environmental > Aquatic > Freshwater > Lake > Sediment | place: USA: Wyoming | collected...
AGAGTTTTTCGGTACACTCTGTAGTCATAAAGGCTGTCTCCCTTCTCTGGCGCAAGTTATTCTTCCCAAAATGCTTATGCCAGAAGAGACAGCCTTTTTCAATTTTTTAATGAGAAATCCGGGCTAAATTAGGACGTTCTGCCACCGCCTGGGCGCGACCGCGTGGCTGAACGTAAGTAGCCGCAAATAGTTGGAACGGCACTAATGTTTTCCGGTGGGCAGTTTCGGCTTTGAGGCTTCTTCTTTCTGCTTCATCATCTTGATGGCCATGCCGCGGATGACTTCCGGGACGTTCCGGTTTAGCGTTAAGAACTTCAGGTCCCTCTCGTTCAGGCGGTTCAGGAGGGGTAAGGTGATATCGATGGGGGCTCGGGGGTTGTTGATGAGGGCGCGCACGACGCTATAGGTCTTCTTGAAGGCGCGATTCATAGCGATGAGCCGCAAGACTTCCTCCGAGACGTTCTTCGCCATCGCATACGCTTCAATTTCTGCATCGGAAAGCTTAGGCGACTGGAGGACGGCGCGCGCGACGAGTTTGTTGGAGTCTCGAATCAGGAGCATGCGCGTTTCCTGGTTTCCGGTGAGTGCCGCCTTAATCTTCTCGACCGCGGACATGCGGTTGATTTTCTGGATGAGAGTTACCTTCTCGGGGGTTTCCGCGGTCGCCGTTGCCGCGGCGGGAGCCTCCGGCGGTGCCGACACAGGCAGCGTCGCAGCTCCCGTGGGCTCTTGGGCAGCCGCGAGAAGGCGCGCCTCGGCTTCCTCGCGCAGATCGTCGGGGAGGCTGGAGTTTTCAAGCAGGGCTTCGAGGAGCTCGGCGCGTCCGGGCGCCAGGTGGTTTGTGGCAAAGTCGAGGACGGCTGGGGGCGTGGCGGGATTCGCGAGAATTTGTTGAAGCTCCTGCGGGTTCCAGCCTCGGAGGGTTTCCAGGGCGCGCTGGCGAATCCCCTCTTCCTTATCGCGGCAGAGGATGGTTAAGGCCTCAATCCTCTCTGCGAGCGCGACAGGCAGGTCCCCCTCGGCGCCCTTGCGCCGGATGATTTTGGGCGCGGTCCCCTCACGGATCATGTCCACCAGTCGTTGGGGAATAGCTTATCCCTCAGGGGGCCGGATTCTTCAAGTCGTCGTGCGTGAGGTGCACGGACTTCACTTCGCCGCGGCGGCCCAAAGGCTTCAGAGTTTCGCCATTAAGGGTGAGGATGATGCCCTGGGCATTGCCGGTAGTGACGTCAAAGGATTCTCGCGCCTTGAGGGTCTCCACCTCTTGAGGATTCAAGACGCGTTGCAAAGCCGTCTTGCCATCGGCCTCGATGGCCACCCAGGTTTGTTCAGTAGCCGCCACCTGCAAGACCAGACCGGTGTCAGTCCTGGGCACGTTGGTCGCCGCGGCGGCCGCAGGCGCGCCCGGCGAGGTTGCTGCTCCGGGAGAAGGCGAACTGCTGGAACCCGACCCGGCGACTGCCCCTGTTGCGGGTGCGCCCGTAGCCATCGTGGAGGTTGGGGGTGGGGTGGAGGTCTGCGGCGTTGACATGGGTCCAGACGCAGGGGCCGTGGCGACTCGAGCCTGGCTCATCGGATTCGGCAGCACCTCCACGGCGCGGCGAGAGTACCGGAAAAGGGCGTACCCACCGGCAAATATCGCTGCGATGAAGAGGATACCCAGCAGCGATGCTCGCGAGACGCCCCGACGGGGAGTAGGTCTGCTGGCCGACAACCGGTGAAGGTCGAAGTCGGCCTTCGGCTGAGCTGCCAGGTGGTATTCGGCCAGCACACGCTCCTCGTCCAGGCCGAGGTAACGGGCGTAAGTGCGAATGAAGCTGCGGGTGAAAATGCCCCCCGGCAGCTTGGCGAAATCCTCATTTTCGATGGCCCGGAGGAAGCGCATGCTAATCTTGGTCGCCGTGGAGATCTCCTCCAGGCTGACCCCGCGCATTTCGCGTTCGCGCCGCAGATTTTCGCCAAAAGCGGCCATCGGAACGGTCGCGCCTCTCAAGGGATGAAAATGCGCTCTTATCATAGGAGCCTGTCCCAAGGGGTGTCAAATGGTTTGCCGAGGCAGGGCGCGGATTGCGCAACAAGCTAACCACCTTGTCGTCGAGTGAGTCCAGGGTAGGCTTCAAAAAGAAGTTGAAATGGGGCCGTCGATAGTTTAAAAAGTCTTACGCATGGTCTGGTAGGATCAGTCCAGGGGACCGATGGAGCCACAAGAGGAGATCGGCGAACTCAGGCGCCAGGTGGAACGCCTCTCTTTGTTCCATGAGGTGGGTAAAGCCCTGTTCTCAACCCTCGATTTGCAGAAAATACTCCAAACCATCATGGAGAAGATCAGCGATCTTCTCCAGCCGGACACGTGGTCCCTGTTGATGCTGGATGAGCATACGCAAGAGCTCTACTTTGAGATTGCCATTGGAAGCGGCGCGGACAAGCTGAAGGACATTCGGCTGAAGCTTGGGGAGGGCATCGCCGGTTGGGTGGCAAAGCACGGGGAGCCGGTGCTGGTCGAGGACGTCCGAACCGACGCGCGCTTCAGCCCTAAGTTTGACGAGATGACTCATACCGATACCCGCTCGGTGGTCTGTGTCCCCATCAAGGGCCGGGAGCAGATCCTGGGCGTCATTGAGTTGGTGAACTGCTTGGGCAAGAAAAGTTTCGGCAAGGAAGACATTCCCATCCTGAAAAGCCTGGCCGATTACGCCGCCATCGCCATGGAAAACGCCCGCTACGTCCAGCGCATCCACGAGTTGACGATTACGGACGACTGTACCGCCCTCTACAACGCTCGCCACCTCAACTTTGTTTTGGACGCGGAAATCTACCGCTCCAACCGCTACGGATACGAATTCTCCGTCATTTTCATTGACCTCGACTACTTCAAGCGGGTCAACGACGTTCACGGTCACTTGGTGGGTTCTAAGCTTCTTTGGCTCATCGGCGACCTGATCAAGAATAACCTGCGCATGATCGACTATGCATTCCGGTATGGAGGCGACGAATTCGTTGTCCTGCTGCCGCAAACCTCCAAGGCGAACGCCTTGTCGGTGGTGCGACGTGTTAAGGATCTGCTGACTTCCAGGGTCTTTTTTGGTGAGGAAAAACTGAATATCAAAGTGACGGCGAGCTTCGGGGTTGCCGCGTTTCCTATCGACGGGCGTACTCGCAAGGAACTCCTGCGCATGGCCGACGAGGCGATGTACCTCGTCAAGAACACCACGCGCAATAACATCGCCTTAGCGGGCGAAGGCATTCGTGCTTAAGCCGCCAGGGCGCTGTCAGTTGTCAGTCGTCAGCTATCAGCCAACAGCCTTATGCCTTTCGACCTTCAACTTTTGACTCCTCAACTATTGGCGTCAATGAACGGCACAAAGTGAACCGCGAGTGAATTCCTGGGGCCACTCGCATAAAAACAACTGCGGAGGTGTGCGTGCCCTCTGACCTCTGACTTCCAGTTCCCGCTTTCTGACTTCCGCCCCTCCCCTCACGGCTTTACCAGTGTCCCATCCATACTGCGGACGGTTGTCCAGTCCGCCGCGCCCGGCGAGGGCTGTAAGGGATATTTGGCCACCAGGGCTTCGTTGAGGTCGATTCCCAACCCCGGCGCATCGTTGCCGTAGAGATAGCCCCTCTTCAATTGGGCCGTGCCGGGCAGCATCTCGTGCACCAGATCCGGGAAATGGTTTTCTTCCTGAATTCCAAAACTTGAAATCGCCATATCGACGTGGTAGGCGGCGAGTTGGTTGATGGGATCGTTGTCGCCGCCTTCTTGCCACGCGGTACGCACGCCGAAGGCCTCACACAGGTCCGCGATTTTCTTGGCTGCGGTTATGCCTCCCACCTGCGAAACACGGCAGCGGATGAAGTCGATCACCCGCTCCGAGATCAGTGGAACCCACTCGTGCGGATTCGTGAACAGTTCCCCCATCGCCATGGGAGTAGTGCAAACCTGGCGGATTTTGCGGAAGTAGGCGATCTGTTCGGGCGGGAGGATGTCTTCTACGAAGAACATCTGGTAAGGCTCCAGGCGTTTGGCCAATTCCACCGCCAGGATGGGATTCAGGTGCTCATGGACGTCGTGCAAGAGCTTGACGTCTGAGCCCAGGTTAGCGCGCAAGTGTTCGAAGAGTTTCGGGATGGTGTCGACGTAAACCTCTTCGTCGAAGGCCGGCCCGGCATAGCCGGCGGCGGGCCGGCTGCCGTGCCCGGGAGGAATCATGCCGCCGCCGCCGTAGCCCCCCATTTGAGCGCGCACGTGCCGATAGCCTTCTTGCATATATTTCAGAACGGCCTCCCTTACCTCGTGCATGTCGCGCCCGTCAGCATGGGCGTACAAGGCCACCGCATCGCGAACCTTGCCGCCGAGCAGGGCATACACGGGCATGCCAGCGCGCTTGCCCTTGATGTCCCAGAGCGCCATATCCAGCGCGCTCAGCGCATTGTTGAGAACGGTGCTGTTCCGCCAGTATGAACGCACGTTCGTGCTCTGCCACAGATCCTCAATGCGGTCCGGGTCCTTCCCGATCCAGAATGGGCCTAGATGTTTTTCGATGGCCGCGACAACGGAAAACGCCTGGTAAGCATTGCTGGCGGAGCCGAGGCCGTAGAGGCCCGGCTCACTGGTGACAACCTTCAAGAACACCCACGAGTAACCCTTGCCCCCGCTGGTTGGGATGGCGCGGACTTCCCGGATGGTAAGCGCCGGGAGACCTCGTGGGCGCTGGGCGTATTGTGGGGCTGCTGACGAAGGCTTGGCGAGTGCCGACATGGCCAGCAGCGCTTGGCAAAAGTTTCTCCGCTTCATAGTCCCACCTCCTCTCAATGGCGAAGTGTAACGCAAAGGCTGTTTTTTGACCTTGCGCTTTTTCACGGCCGGTCGGATTGACTCTGTGGAGCACATTAATTAAGGTGTAATTATATGGTTCCACAAGAATTGCGCCCGTTCTTCTGGGACACCAACCTTGACCGTTTCGACCCACAGGCCTACCCCCAATACACCATCGCGCGGATTCTGGAGTACGGCGACGAGAAGGCAGTCGCCTGGTTGCGGCAGACGTTCCCGGAGGCCGCGATCCGGGAAGTCATCCGCAAAGAACGCAGACTTTCCCGAAGGTCAGCAAATTTCTGGGCGCTGGTGTACTGTATATCCTCCGACGAGGTGGCAGCGTTCAAGTAGGCTGATCCTTCTCGCACTCGGTGGACAAGGGGAGTTCCCGGCTATGCAGGATGCAGAGTATGTGTGGCATCGCGAAGTTATTGCGGGGCCCGTAGAACGGCTGCTCCCTGAGCTGGTGAAGACCCGGGCCCTGGTTTCCTTTTACCTGGCCGGCGGAACGGGTCTCGCTCTCCATCTGGGGCATCGATCCTCGGTCGCCCTTGACTTCTTCAGCAGCGAAACCTTCGATCCGCATGCCCTCATCCCCAAACTGCGAGAGCTTTCCGGATTCACGGTCGTTGCCAAAGATGAGGAGACCCTCCATGCGCACATCGAAGGGATCAGGGTAAGCTTCCTTGCGTATCCCTACCCGATGCTTTTTCCCCAAGAGTCATTCGACGAGGTTCAGGTTGCCGAGGCTCGGGACATCGCCTGCATGAAGATCAGTGCCATTGCAGGACGCGGGACCAAGCGTGATTTTGTCGACCTCTATTCCGCATCGCAACTCTACGGATTAGCCCAGCTTCGGGAGTGGTTCAAGCAGAAGTTCGCCCCGGCGAACTACAGCATGGTACACGTTCTGAAATCCTTGACCTACTTCGAAGGGGCGGAGCAAGACCCCATGCCAGACATGCTGGTCCCTGTCGCGTGGGAGGAGGTAAGAAGATTCTTTACCACCGAAGTGCCTCGATTGCTGTGATTATGCCAAGCGCGCGGTTCACGATGTATGCGGAAAGATTGAATCCCGGGAGAGGCAAGTTAGAATTCTACGCCACGCCCACGAGGGTATGATGCAGTGGCATCAACTGGTCGGCGCGGAGGCCGAGAGTGGCGTAAGTTCGGCCGTCGTTATCGCTGAATTCCACTTCGTAGACCCCCGGGGCGTGCGTTTCGACAATCGTGCCCACCTGCCCGCGAGCCAGGCCGTGACCTGGCAAGTCCTCAAGCAGTGCGACGACGGCGAAAGGCTTGAGCGATTCCATGATTCCTCACAACACGTAACAGGTCACAAAACGCGGGAAGTTCTCATTCCGGCGAACAATCCAAACACTTCGGGCCGTCTCCTCCCCCCGCCGGGCCTGTCATCTTAAAGTGTAGCACGTACCTCTGGCCGTAGTCATCTTCAAGGGTCGGAGCGGCTTGGCATTCGCGCGCAGCCTCGAGTAAAGCCTGGCTCAGGAACTCGGCATCACCCCTGCGCAGACCGAGGACCGCTGCAAACACCCTTGCTTTGTGCCGTCCGCGAGCGTGCTCAGGATTGAGACAGTAATCAGCGAGCTTATCGAGGTCAACAACCGCCCGACCTCCGCTCGGCAACTTCATGGGGGCTCAGGGCAGCCTGTTCGAGGCTGCGCCATTCTATCGGACCGGAGCAAAATCAATCCCTGCAGAGCAGGTAATACAGACTCATCCCTGAAGTCTGCAGCTCTTCTGGTTCGCGAGAATCTCAACGCTACCCGCCGCGCAGTTGGAGAGCCACTCCGCGCGCACTCCCTCACTTGCAAGCATCGGGTTCCTCTGTCACCATAAGTATTAGCCCATGCGATGGCTCGAGTTACCTGTTGATTCAGAATCTGCCGGGCGCCTGGTGCGCGAGCTGAAGGTCTCGCCACTGCTGGCGCGTCTGCTGGTTGGGAGGGGTCTCGCAGAGCCCGACGCGGCGCAGGCGTTTCTTCACCCCGCCCTCTCACAGCTCCACGATCCCTATCTGATGGCGGGCATGAAAGATGCCGTGACGCGCTTGCGGGGGGCGATCGCACAGCGAGAGAAGATCCTCATCTACGGCGATTATGATGTGGACGGCACAATGGCCGTAGTGGTGCTGCTGACGGCGTTGCGATCGCTAGGGGCGGAGGTAGACGTACATATCCCGAACCGGCTAACCGACGGGTATGGCATGCGCGTGCCGGTGGTCGAGGAGGCTGCGGTTAAGGGCTTTCGCGTCGTGATCAGTGTGGACACGGGAGTCCGCGAGCACGAAGTCCTGGCGCGGGCTCGTGAATGCGGTCTCGACTGTATTGTGACGGACCACCACTTGCCCGATAAGGAACTGCCGCCGGCGTGCGCGATCCTGAACCCGCGGCGCCCTGACTGTGCCTATCCGGAAAAGTCCCTGGCCGGAGTGGGAGTGGCGTTCAAACTGGCACAGGCGCTGCTGGGCGAAAGGCTTTCGGAGCGGGGGCTGCGGTCGTATCTGAAAGTGGTTGCCATCGGGACGATCGCGGACGTGGTCCCGCTGTTGGGTGAGAACCGCGTGGTCGCGCGCTTCGGGCTCGCCGGCTTGCGCCAGCCGTCGCAGGCAGGCTTGGAGGCCTTGCTCGCCGTCGCGGGGCTGGCGGGCGCGGAAATTACGGCTGGTGACGTGGGGTTTCGCATCGCACCGCGCCTGAACGCAGCCGGGCGGATGGAAAACGCGCGCGACGTGATTGACCTACTCACCTCAGCGGATGCGTCCGGGGCCCGCGCGATTGCCGAGCGCCTGGAGAAGCTCAACCGCGAACGCCAGCGCGTGGAGGAAAACATTCGCCGCGAGATCACGGAGATCATGGAGCGAAATCCCGAGCGCGCGAAGCGGTACTCCCTGGTGCTGGCGGGCGAGGGATGGCACCGCGGAGTAATTGGCATTGTGGCGCAACGCGTGGTCGACCGGTATCAGCGCCCCACGCTGATTATCGGAGTGGAGAATGGGGTGGGCGTGGGTTCGGGGCGCTCGATCAAGGCTTTCCACCTCCTCGATGCCCTCGGGGCGCTGAGCGATATTTTTGAACGCTTTGGGGGCCATGCGCAGGCCGGAGGCTTCACTCTGCCCGCCCATCGCATCCCAGAACTCGAGGCGCGGCTGGAAAGCTACGCGCGGTCCGTCCTCACGCCGCAAGACCTTGAGCCCGTGTTACGCGTGGATGAGGAGGTCAACCTCACAGAAGTTGATTGGGGCCTTTTCCAGGAGCTGGAGAAATTGGAACCGTTCGGCTTTGGAAACCCTACGCCTAACCTGGTCGCGCGCGGATTGCGCTTGATGATGCCGCCTCGCATCCTTCAGGATAAGCATCTAAAACTGAAGGTGGCGCAGGGGGCGAAGTCGTTTGACGCCCTGGGCTGGGGCTGGGCGAATCGGGGCTTAGCGCTCGTCCCGGGACAGCCATTGGACATAGCGTTTACTCTCGACCAGAACGTGTTCCAGGAGGTGGCGACGCTGCAACTGGTGATCAAAGACATTAGAAGTTGAAAGTCGAAAGATGGGAGCTAGAAGCAAGAAGTCAGGAGTCAGGAGTCAGGAGTCAGGAGTCAGGAGGCAGGAGGCAGGAGGCAGGAGGCAGGAGGCAGAAGGCAGAAGGCACACAGACCTCCGCGGTTGTTTTTACGCGAGTGGCCCCGGGAATTCACTCGCGGTTCACTTAGTGCCGTTCATTGACGCCAAAAGTTCAGGAGTCAAGAGGTGAGGGTGGAAAGTAAGGAAGACGAAAGAAGCGCAGGAAGGGTCGAGCGTTAACTCTTAACGTCCGATGCTGGTAGCTGAGGGCTGACTGCTTAGGCCGCAGTTCTGCCTCCTGACTTTCCAGAGGGTTTCGATCTGTGGCAACACCGGGATTTGGCCAGAAGGAAACTCGGCGCAAGAAGTGGATCACCGGAGCGGTGGTGGGGGCTCTCGGCCTTACGGCGCTCACAGTGGGTGTGGCCTACTGGGTCGGTAGGGTCCGCAAGGAGCAATCCCTCTTCGTCCCCCCGAGTTTACCCAGCAACGTCCATCAGCAGCTTTCCGGCTATACGTTCACGCGGTGGGACGAAGGCCGGCGGATTTTCACCGTGCGTGCCGCCCGCACCGTAGCGTTCAAGGAAGGCGGCACGACCGTTCTGGAAGACGTGCGGGTGGAATTGTTCGGCCGGTCGGGAAGCCGCCACGACATCTTGCGCACCCGCCGCTGCAATTACAGCAGGCAATCCGGAGATCTCTTCAGCTCCGGAACGGTCGAAATCGAGCTGAACGCGCCGGCAGAGGAAGTTCCGAGCGGAAGGACGCAAAGTAAGCAGCCGGTCTTCCTGGAAACCTCCGAGGTGGCTTTCCGGCAGCAGGGGTCCCTCGTGGAGACGGAAGCGCCGGTGCGTTTCCGCATTGGAGAGGTGTCAGGTACGGCGCGCGGGATGGCCTATGCCACCAAGGAGAGTTGGGTGGAGTTGAAGAAAGACGTCCAGATGGAACTACGGCCCAAGAGCGGGACAGTCCCGCGGCCGCCCTTGCGACTCGCCGCTAGCCGTATTCGCTACGATAAGGTCAGTCGGGAGATAAGCCTCGAAGGTCCACTCGACATCAGGCAGGGAGCCCGTCGTGTGGTGGCCGGCCGTGGAGTGGCTTTTCTGGATGAGGCGGACCGAATCACGCGGGCAACCCTGGAAGGCGGCGTGAAGGGTTCGGATTCATCAGGGGCGGGAACGCTCGAACTCCGAGCACAGCGAGCGCGGGGCGATTTTGATCCGGCCACGGGCCAGTTGAGTCGCCTCGTGGCGGAAGTCGATGTGGTGGGGGAAGCGAGGAAGCCTGGGAGTGCCAGCGGGCTGACGGCACAGCGACTGGAGTTGAGCTTGGCCGGGCCACACGCCAAACCTCGAAGGGGTGAGGCCTCGGGCAATGTCCAGCTCACACTTGAATCCACGGCGGCTCCAGCTCCGGGCAGTGCGGCGGGGAATCAGGTCTCTCCGGAGAGGAAGAATCTCAGCGCGGCCCAACTAAACTTTGAGTTTCGACCCGACGGGAGAAGTGTCCGGGAGGCAGAGACGGTAGGAGCTGGCACCTTGGTAGTGGTGCCCCCGGACCCCAAGGAGGGCGAGCGCGTCATTACGGCCGGACAGTTCCTGATGGCCTTCGATGCGCGCAGCCGCCTCGAAGACCTGCGCGGTCTGTCTCCCACGCGCATCGTTTTTCGCCCGCCCGCCCATGCGCCGCCCGGAAGCGTGGTGCAAGAAAGCTCTGCGGACCGGCTGGAAGCCACCTTTGACACGGCCACCCAGGCCCTGCGGGAGTCCCAACAGTCCGGCCATTTCGAGTTTCGTGACGGCGACCGCCAAGCCAGCGCCCGGGAAGCCCTCTACGTGGCCGCGACTCAGATCCTGACTCTGACTGGACACCCGCAGGTCTGGGACACGGAGAGTCGCGTCAAGTGCGAACGTATTGATCTTAACCTTCCCAACGGTGTCGCCGATGGAAAAGGGAAGGTTCAGGCAACTCACCTTCGGGGTGAGGGGCAAAGGGAACACGGTCGCCGCGGCGAACCCACCAACGTCTTGGCGGACCGCGTGGTGGCCGAAAGGCGCAGCCAAGTGATGCATTACGAAGGGCACGTCCGCGCCTGGCAGGGCGCGGACGTCGTTGAATCTTCGGCGCTCGACGTTTACCGAACCCAGCGGCGCGTGAGTTCCGGATCCCAGGTGCTGACTTCTCACCTCCAGCCAGCTTCGCTGGTGGCTGGGAAGGCGACTTCCTCCCAGGGGCCGCAGCGAGAGACGCGGCCTGTGAGGGTTCGCGCCGACCGGCTGGAATACTTTGACGAGGGACGCAAGGCGACTTACCGCGGCAACGTGCGGCTTCAGACTGAGGGCACAACGCTCGAGGCGAACGGGGTGGATGTCTATTTCTCACCGGCGGGAACCGCCGAGAAGGCGGAAATTGAGCGCGCCGTGGCCGAGGGTCACGTCCGCGTGGTGCAACCCGGCCGGCGCGCGCAGGGGGAACACGCGGAGTATTTCGCGGCGCCGGGCAAGATTGTGCTGACGGGTGGTCCACCGAGCCTTTATGACGTGGAGAAGGGCTTCACGACCGGTCAACGTTTGACATTCTTCACTCACGATGATAGGCTTTTTGTCGACGGAGGTGATGGGATACCCTCGTTATCGAAGCACCGCGTCGCGCAATGAGCGACAATGCAGATTCTCTCCACAGTCGATCTGACGAAGTCGTACAAGGGTCGTAAGGTTGTTGACGACATCAATCTCAGGATCGCTCAGGGAGAGGTGGTGGGGCTGCTCGGGCCAAACGGCGCGGGCAAAACCACAACGTTTTATATAATTGTGGGCCTGACGAGTCCGGACTCGGGCCAGGTCCTCCTCGACGGAGTGGGAATTACCGAATTCCCGATGTACCTCCGGGCGAGGCACGGGATCAGTTACCTCCCCCAAGAGCCCTCCATATTCCGGAAACTTACTGCGGAAGAGAATATCCTGGCGGTGCTGGAGACGCTGCCCTTGACCTCTCATCAGAGGCGGGAGCGTCTGGAAGAGCTGATCGAGGAATTGGGTTTGCAGCAGATCCGGCGCAGCTACGGTTACCTGCTGTCGGGCGGCGAGCGACGCCGCGTGGAGATCGCGCGCTCGCTGGTGATTTCGCCGTCGTTCATCCTGTTGGATGAGCCGTTCTCGGGGATTGACCCGTTGACGGTGCTGGATATCCAGAAGATCATTGTCCGGCTCAAGGCGGCCCGCATCGGTGTCCTAGTGACGGACCACAATGTGCGCGAGACCTTGCAAGTGACCGATCGCGCTTACATTATCAACAACGGGCGAATCTTTCGGGGGGGCTCGCCCGAGGAGCTGGGCAACGACGCCGAGGTGAAGCGCGTTTACCTGGGCGACAATTTTCGGCTGACGATGTAAGCTTGAGCGTGAGGCTTTATGGGTGGACCTTCTCCCAGGATCGGGTTGACCCTGAAGGTGGCGCAGAGGCAGATTCTGACGCCCGGCCTGGTCCAGATGGTGAGCGTGCTGGCGCTCAACAAGCTCGAGCTGCGCGAGATGATTAATCAGGAGATGGTCGCCAACCCCGTCCTTGAGGAACTGCCGGAAGACGTTCCCTCGCTGGAGGAAGCGGACAAGAAGACGGAAGGCGAAAAGCCAGCCGCTTCCCCGCCGGGCGAGCCGGTGCGGAACGAAGATCATCACGATTCCTTCGAAGAAATCGATTTTGGGTCGTTCTTTGACGAATACCTCGACCCCGGATACAAGTCGCCTGCGGCAGAGGTCATTGAAAGGCCTTCCTTTGAGAATTTCCTTTCCCAGGCTCCCTCCCTCGCCGATCACCTGGAGTGGCAGTTAAGCCTCTCGATCTGCTCGGACGCGGTGCGCGAAGCAGGGCACTCTATCATCGGAAACCTGAACGAGGACGGGTACGTTACGGCAACGCTGGAAGAGATCGCGCAGACGGGAGGCCACCGCCCGGAGGACGTGAAGGAAGCGCTGGCGTTGGTCCAGGAGTTCGACCCCTTAGGCGTGGCGGCGCGGGATGTGCGCGAGTGCCTGCTGATCCAGCTCCGCACGCTGGCGCCAGAGCACACCCTGGCCCTGCAAATTGTCTCCGATCATCTGAAACAACTCCAGAACAAGCAATACCGGGAAATCGCGCGGGCGCTGGACCGCCCGGTCAAAGCCGTGGAGCGGTGTGTAGAGATCATCCGCAAGCTCGACCCCCGGCCCGGCCAGCGTTACAACAGCACCCAGGCGCGCTTGATCGAGCCGGATGTGGCCTTCGTGAAGTCCGGGGACAGTTTCCAAGTCGTGATGAATGAGGACGGCCTACCCCAGTTGCGCTTGAGCCACCACTACCGCCGGCTCCTGGGAGAGGGCAACGCTACCCGCGAGGTCCGGAACTACGTCAAGGAACGGTTTACCTCCGCGATCCAGCTCATCAAGAACATCGAGCAACGCAAGCAGACCATTATCAAGGTGTGTGAGGCGATCATCCGCCGGCAAAGTGACTTTCTGGACAAGGGCATCGATTCTTTGCGGCCCATGATGATCAAGGAGGTAGCGGAGGAAGTGGGCGTCCATCCCTCCACCGTCAGCCGGGCTGTTGCCAACAAATACGCCCATACCCCGCAGGGCGTCTACGAGCTCCGCTATTTCTTCTCCGAGGCGGTCCAAGGACCGGCGGGAGGATCTACCTCGCTGATTAACCTGAAGCGCCTCGTCAAGAAGATGATCGACGAGGAAGACGTGGCCCGGCCTCTAACCGACGAGCAGATCACGCAGCGGCTGCGCACGCTGGGTTTCTGCGTGACCCGTCGGACCGTGGCTAAGTACCGTGAAGATATGCGAATTCCCAGCACCCACCAGCGTCGGGTGAAAGCTTGAAGAATTTACCGAAGTCTCTTTTCCTCCTATCGGGAGCTGAGGAGGCGTACCCATGCGCATCGATTTCACTGGGCGGCAGATAGAGATCGATTCCGACCTGCGGGAGTACACGGAAGCACGCATGCGCAAGATCACTCGCATTCTGGGAGACGGATTCGAGATGCACGTGATCCTCACGGCAGAAAAGCACCGGCGCATTGCCGAAATCACCCTGAAATCCCGGGACCGTACGCTGGTGGGGGTGGAGGAAACCGGAGACGCGCGGAGTTCCATCCATGGCGCTCTGGACAAGCTGGAACGCCAGGCGGTGCGTTTGCTGGAAAGGCGTCGCACGCGGAAGCGTCGTCCGAATCCTACCGCGGCGGTTCTCCTCAACGTGCTGGGGGTGGCGCGCGTGGACCACGAGGAGCGGCGCGTGATCGAAACCGAAAGAGTCCCGCTCAAGCCGATGACCGTGGAAGAGGCGGTCGAGACATTGGATCGCGCGCACGTCGGGGCAGTGGTATTCCGTAATCCGGAGACGGAGCGGGTAAACGTCATCTACCAGCGACCCGACGGCAACCTGGGGTTAATCGAGCCCGAACCGTAAGAACGGTAGGCAGTAGGTGGTAGGTGGCAGGTGGGCAACCCCCCACCGACCACCTACAACCTGCGACCTACAGGCTTCTGCCTTCTGCTTACTGCTTACTGCCTGTTATGAAGACCGCCTCAGCCAAGAAGCCCTTGAAGCAGTTTGTGTTGATTACCGGACTCAGCGGGTCCGGCAAGGGTTCAGTCCTGAAAGCGTTCGAGGATCTCGGTTATCACTGCGTTGACAATCTGCCGATTGAGTTAATCTACCAGTTCATGCAGATGTGCTGTCAGCAGGGCAGCCGCATCGACCGCGCGGCGGCGGTAGTGGATATCCGCGAAGGCCAGGCCATCAGCCAGCTTCCTACTGTTTACCAGAGCCTCTCCTGGGACAAGTTGAGACTGTCCCTGGTTTTCCTGGAGGCCTCGGATCAGGCCTTGATCCGCCGTTTTGAGGAGACTCGGCGGCCCCATCCTTTAGGGCGTGATCTTCCCGTGCGGGAGGGCATTCGGCTGGAACGGACACTGCTGAAACCGATGCGCCAGCTCGCCGACGCGGTAATCGACACCTCGCGGATGAACGTCCACGAGCTGCGCGAACTCATCCAGACTCGTTTCGGGACCTTGACCTCGCGGCGGTCGATGCTGGTTTCCGTCCTCTCGTTTGGTTTTCGATGGGGCGTTCCAGCCGATGCGGACTTGGTTTTCGATGTGCGCTTCCTTCCGAACCCCAACTACGTCCCCAACCTGAAGAAGAAAACCGGTCGTGACCGGGCAGTGCGGCGCTTCATGGATTCCTACCCCGAGACGCGAGAGTTCCTGAATCGCCTGATGGGCTTTCTGCTCTACCTTCTTCCCCAGTATGTTCGTGAGGGGAAAAGCTACTTGACGATTGCTATCGGTTGCACCGGCGGGCGGCATCGCTCAGTGGCGCTGGCCGAGCAAGTTGGCGCGGCAATGGGCCGCGAGGGTTACCGGACCAAGTTCTCCCATCGTGACATCGGGCACGCTTAGGTGGGTACAAGGTGGTGCCATTGACCCGCCAAGGTTGTGGGATATAGCGCTGCTGAACGAAGAGAGGTACCGTGAACAATTTCATGGGGATTGACATCGGGGGGTCGTATTTCCGGGCAGGGCTTTTTGATGAGGAAGGTCGCCGCTTGTTGGTCTCGGAAGCGGACACCAACCGGGCGGCTGGCCGGGAGTGGATGCTGGAGCAGATCCACGAGCGGTGCCAGGCCTTGCTGGCCAAGACCGATTACCCCGTAAAAGCATGCGGGGTCAGCTTTGGCGGCCCAGTAGACTTCGACCACCAGTTGGTGACTTCTGTCCACGCCCCCGGCTGGAAAGGATTCGCGCTTGGTCAGTGGGCGCAGGACCATCTGCATTTACCCTGTCTGATCGACAATGACGCCAATGCAGGGGCACTGGGTGAGTTTCACTTCGGGGCTGGCCGAGGAACGCAGTCTTTGGTTTACATCACGATCAGCACGGGGATCGGGTGCGGTGTGATCTGCCACGGCAAAGTTTATAGGGGAAAGGACAGCTTGGCGGGTGAGTTGGGGCATGTTCCGGTTTCGGACTCGGGAGCCCGTTGCTCTTGCGGGGGGAGGGGATGCTTGGAGGCCTTCTGCTCCGGGATGGCGATCGGAGAAAGAGGCAGGGAATGGGGCTACCGCCGCCCTGAAGCGGTTGCGCGCATGACCGAATTGAGTGGTGGGAGAATCGAAAACATCACAGCCAAGGATGTGTTCCAAGCGGCAGCCGAAGGCGATTTGGCGGCGGCGCATATCGTTCGCGAGGCCGCGCGCTGGTTGGCTCGGGGGCTGCTCACGGTTATCCGCATTCTTAATCCCGATAAGATTGTCCTGGGAGGCGGCGTAGCGCAGGCTGGCTCCGTTCTTCTTAATCCGGTACGGGGGTTCCTGGAGGAATATGCGTCACCCACCATCGGCTATTCCACCGAAATCGCTCTGGCTGGCCTAGGAGCGCTCTCCCCCCTGTACGGCGCAGCGGCGATGGCCTTGGAGGCCGTTTAGGACGGAATTGTTTATTCATTAGTACAGGAAAGCTCAGGGAGCCTGGTTGGACTACAATTTGTTGATTCATAAGGACTTAAGGCCAGGATGGGCGGAGTGTCCCCGCTGTTTTGAGGGAGCTTCGCTTGACGCCCGAAGCCGCAAACGAATAAGATCGTGATTTTGAAGGCCTTACAGGCATCCCTGCCTGGGGACGGTAGACTGGATGAGCCAAGTTCAACGCCTGCTCGGGTTTCTGCGACCCTATAGCCCCAGGTTCTTTCTCGCCTTGATTCTTATGGCGGTGGTAGGTGCCTGTGAGGCCATAGTTGCGCTGCTCATTAAGCCGGTCTTTGACCGTGTTCTCGCTCCGGGTGCCGATGCCGGGCGCATCCTCCTGTTTCAATCGCCACTCAGCAGTCGCGCGATTTACCTCCAGGATTTTTTCCCCGCCTGGATCCACAATGCTTGGACGCTGGTAGCCACGGCCCTCATCGTGGTGACCCTAGCCAAAGGGATCTCAGAATTTCTTGCCACCTATTCCATTAACTTTATTGGCCACTCGGTGGTTCGGGACCTCCGCAATCTTCTTTATTCTCGGCTCATCGACCAATCGCTCGCCTTCTTTACGAAGAACCCCACAGGGCGCCTGATGTCCGCCATCACGAGCGACATTGAGAAAATCCAATATGCGGTCTCGCAGACGTCCGCGGACTTCCTGAAACAGTCTTTCACTTTGGTGTTTCTGCTGGGAGTGATCTTTTACTTCGACTGGCGGCTGGCGCTGGCTTCGCTGGTGCTCGTACCGTTTGTTGTCTTTCCCTCGGCCAACATCGGACGCTACATTCGCGCCTCGACTCGCTCCAGCCAGGACAAGATGGCGGAACTCAACCAGGTGCTTCAGGAAACCTTCAGTGGGATTCGGGTGGTGAAGGCCTTCGGGATGGAACCGTTTGAGATCGCAAAATTCAAAGCGGCCACTCGCCGGCTGCTGCGCGTCAGTTTGCGTTGGGTGCGGGCGCAGGCGGTCTCGTCGCCACTGATGGAAGTGCTGGGGGCGGTGACCGTTGCGGGGCTGCTGCTCTATGCGCGCAACGAGATCCTTCATCATACGCAAACGACCGGCGGCTTCGTCGCTTTCCTTGTCGCCTTGATCAAGACCTATGAACCCATTAAACGGCTGACCGGCGTAAACAATGCTTATCAACAGGCCGTGGGCGCTTCGGAGCAGGTTTTTCACTACCTCGACGTCCGGCCGGACATCACGGATAAGCCGGGGGCCGTTGAGTTGCCGCCGTTCGAACGCGAGATCGACTTCGATAACGTGGACTTCGATTACGAAGATGGCATCCGCTTACTGCGCGCTGTGAACTTGCGGATTCACAAGGGTGAGGTTGTCGCCATCGTGGGTTCAAGCGGCGCCGGCAAGACCACCCTCGCCAGCCTGATCCCCAGGTTTTTTGACGTCACGCGAGGGCAGATCCGGGTTGATGGCCACGATGTCCGCGATGTCACCCTGAGCTCGCTGCGCGCGCAGATCGGTATCGTCACCCAGGAGACTATTCTCTTCAACGACACCGTCTATAACAATGTCTGCTATGGGAGCCGGCCACCCAGCGAGGCCGCGGTCCGGGAGGCGGCTCGCATAGCGCTCGCGGAGGATTTCATCCTGGAGATGCCGGACGGGTACCAGACCGTGATCGGCGAGCGCGGCCAGCGCCTATCCGGCGGGCAGCGCCAGCGGATTGCTATTGCGCGAGCGCTTCTTAAGAACTCACCTCTTCTGATCCTGGATGAGGCCACGTCGGAACTCGACACCGAATCGGAGCTCCTGGTCCAGACGGCGCTGGCCAACTTGATGGCAGGACGGACCGTGCTGGTGATTGCTCACCGGCTCTCCACCGTTCGTCGTGCCGAGCGGATCGTGGTGCTCGACCGCGGGACGGTCTGCGAGGTCGGAAGCCACGAAGACCTCGTCAGCCGAGGCGGCATTTACCAGCGGCTCCATGAACTTCAGTTTGTGGACGCGGAGCCCTGAGAAGAAGTCAGAAGGCAGAACCCTTCGGTGGGGGTTTGCGTTGGGGGGGGCAGGGAATCACGAACAACTTGCAACTGAGAACTGGCAACTGACCACTGGCAACTGACCACTGACGACTGGCAAACCCATGATTCGTAGTATGACCGGATACAGCCGAGTTGAAGCCGAAGAGGCGGGGCTTTCCGTTTCCGTCACCATTCGAAGCATTAACCACCGCTTTCTGGATGCGCAAGTACACCTTCCGCCCGGTCTGGTGTCCCTGGAACCCCTGGTGCGCCGCCTCCTGAAGGAGCATGTGACGCGCGGCCACCTAGAGGTGACGGTCAGTCTGGAGCGGCTTGGCCCTGCCGAGCTGCAACTGGATCGGAACTTGTTGGCCGGTTACGTCAGTGCCTATCGCAGTCTGCGGCAGGAGTTTGGTTCAGCGTCAGAGCCCGATCTGCTGGCGTTGTTGCGAATCCCGGGCATGGTGGTGGCCAATGCGTCTTCCGGAGAGCTGGAAAGAACGCAGAAAGTCCTGGAGCGTGTGGCTGAGGAAGCTTTGCGGCTTCTAAATGACATGCGCGCCCAGGAAGGCAAAACCCTGGAGCGCGATTTGCTCACGCGGCTGGCGCGCCTGGAGACCTTGAGCCGGACAATCGGCCAGCTCTCTGAGGGCGTTCCCCAGGTCTATCAGCAGCGGCTCGAAAATCGCGTTCGCGAACTGCTGGGCAGTATGGAGCTGGATGGGGCCCGGTTGGCTCAGGAGGTGGCTTACCTCGCTTCCCGCTCGGACGTTGCGGAAGAATTGACGCGCTTGCGAAGCCACTTGGAGCAGGCCAGACGCCTGGTGGAGGAAAGCTACGAGGTGGGGAAGAAGCTGGATTTCCTGTTGCAAGAGATGAATCGTGAAGCCAATACGCTTTTGTCAAAAACCACGGACGTACCGGACGTGGGCCTGGAAATCGCCCGGCAGGCGATTGAAGTGAAGACGGAGATTGAGAAACTGCGCGAACAGGCGCAGAACATCGAGTGAACGTGGGGAGAGGGCAGCAAGCTCCGCTCGGCCGGGGCAGCGTCATCGTCATCTCGGCGCCATCGGGGTCGGGGAAATCGACCCTGGTGAAGCGGTTGATCGCTACGCTGCCCGGCTTGGTGTTTTCCGTCTCCTATACGACGCGGCCTCCGCGGCAGGGCGAGAAAAACGGGCGGGACTACTTCTTTGTGTCCCGCGAGCGTTTCCTGCGCATGGTCGACAGTGGGAAATTTGTGGAATGGGCGGACGTGTTTGGCCATCTTTACGGCACCTCCGAGCAGCAGATTCGTGCTGCGCAGGAGGCTGGACAGGACATCGTGCTCGACATCGACGTCCAGGGTCACCGGCAAGTCCGGAAGCGGCTGCCGGAAGCGGTCAGTGTCTTTGTGCTCCCCCCATCGTTCTGGGAACTGGAGGGGCGGCTTCGCCATCGACACTCGGATTCGCCCGAGGTCATCAAGAAAAGACTCGATACCGCGCGGGAGGAGATTACCCATTGGCCCGAGTATGACTACTTGGTGGTGAATGACCGCCTCCTGGCGGCCACTCGGGCGCTCCGAGCCGTGGTGCAGGGGGCGCGTTTCCGCCGGCAAAACCAGACGGAACGCGCACAAGACATCTGCAAGACTTTTGGAGGATAGGGCGGATGGATTTTCCTCAGAATGTGGACAGCAAGTTTCGTTTCATCCTGGTGGCGGCGAAGCGCGCGCGACAATTGCAGGCGGGCGCCAAGCCGCTCATCCAGACAGCGTCTAAGAAGGTGACAAGGATCGCTCAACAGGAAGTAGAGGCCGGGCTGGTACCTTTTGAGGTGCTAGCCTCTCCTGTGAACAACGGCGACAAGACGAAGAAAGCTAAGGCGGCCAAGTAGGGTGTAAGATACCGTTTTCCTATGCGCGTAGCACTGGGCGTTGCAGGCGGAATCGCGGCCTACAAAGCAGGGGAACTCGTGCGCCTGCTTCAGGACCGCGGTCTGGAAGTCCAGGTCGTGATGACGCGCAATGCGCGCGAGTTCATCACCCCTCTCACCTTCGCTGCTCTCTCTGGCCATAAGGTCATCACCGAAATGTTCGATGCCTCGCAGGGAGAGGCGAACCTTGAGAGCGCTATTGAACACATTGCGGTGGCCCAGTCCATCGACGCGCTGGTGATTGCTCCCGCCACCGCCAACGTGCTTGCCAAAATCGCTCACGGGATTGCCGACGACTTTCTCACCACCCTCTGCTTGGCCACCAAAGCGCCCATGATTGTGGCCCCGGCGATGAACGTGAACATGTGGGATCACGTCGCCACCCAGAAAAATCTTGAAGTGCTGCGGGAACGTGGTGTGAGAGTCGTTCCTCCGGAACAAGGTTATCTGGCATGCGGGATGACGGGTGTCGGCCGCCTGGCATCCGTGGAGAGCATTGCCCAGGCAGTTTTTGAGACGCTGGGGCTCCGCGAGGACCTTCAGGGGGAGACTGTCCTGGTGACCGCAGGGCCAACCGAAGAACCTCTGGATGCCGTCCGCTATCTCAGTAACCGGTCGTCCGGGAAAATGGGCTATGCCCTCGCCGAGGCGAGCCTCCGGCGCGGCGCGCGCGTCGTCGTGGTAAGCGGACCGACGTCCCTTGAGCCTCCGGCGGGCAGCCAGGTGGAGCGCGTCCGCACTGCCGAGGAGATGGCCCAGGCAGTGTTGCGTTATCTCGAACCGGCCACCGTAGTCTTGATGGCCGCCGCGGTCGCCGACTTTCGCCCTGCGGAAGTTCATCCTGGGAAGATCAAGAAGGAAAACGGCTTCCCAGTGGTGAAGCTGGAGCCCACGCGCGACGTCCTGAGGGAGGTGGCGCGACAGCGGCGGCCCGAGCAACTAATTGTCGGGTTTGCCGCCGAAACCGAGCGCCTGCTTGAAAATGCCGCCACGAAGCTGCACGAGAAGCGCCTGGACCTCCTTGTCGCCAACGACGTGACGCAGGAAGGCGCAGGCTTTGATGGGGACACGAATATTGTGACGCTGGTGTTCCCCGATGGCCGGCAAAAGCCGCTCGCGAAGATGAGCAAGTTCGACGTTGCCAACCGGATTCTCGACGAGATTGTGGAACTGCGAAGAACAGGGGCCAGGAATCAAGTTCCAGGTGTCAGGGGAAAACAAACCACCCATTGACGTCCGGCACCTAATCATCAGAACCTGACACCTGACATTTCCTCTGTCATGGACAAACGCTTACATCAGGAACTCGCCGCCTGGCTGGAATTTTATCGGGAGCTAGGTATCGAGGATTTCTATCGGCGCTCGCCAGGGTCGGTCTCGCCGAAGGGCCAAACGCCGGCAACGGCAAGCGAGACCCGCCCGGTCGCCCCTCCAAGGTTGCCAACCGAGGCCTCGTCATCCCGTGTCGTGGCGACTCAGCCTGGCACGACGTCTGCGTCGGTCTCTCCGCCCACAACCACCGCCGCGGTATTCGAGTCTGCGACTCATCCGACACGCATCAAGCCGCCTACTCCCTCGTTAAGTCTCTTTGACGCTCCGCGTGCGCCGCGCCCTGGCCCTGAAACGCTGGAGCGAGTCCGCGAAGACCTGGGCGATTGCCACCGGTGCAAGCTCGCCGAAGGCCGCAAGACAATCGTCTTTGGCGAGGGGAATCCCCACGCGGCCCTGGTGTTTGTTGGCGAAGGTCCCGGCGCTGACGAAGACGAGCAGGGTCGGCCGTTCGTCGGACGCGCCGGGCAGCTTCTGAATCGCATGATTCAGATGATCGGCATGAAGCGTGAGGAAGTTTACATCTGCAACGTGGTGAAATGCCGTCCGCCCGGAAACCGCACCCCGGAACGGGACGAGGTCGAAACTTGTTCGCCGTTCCTGTTTCGACAAATTGAAGCGATCAAGCCTCGGCTGATTTGCTGCCTGGGTGCTCCGGCTATGCGCACTGTCCTGGGAATTACCGAGGGTATTACGAGAGTCCGCGGCCGGTTCTTCGACTACAGTGACACGAAAGCCTTCGTTACCTTCCACACCGCTTACATCCTCCGCAACCCCCGTGAGGAAAGAATTCTCCGCGAAGATTTTGAGAAGATTCGCCAGTTCCTCAGTTCCCGGTCGTAGAGGACTCCACGCCATAGAGAAAAGTTTGCTGCTACCGACTCGAACGCTGTTTGTCGTCGACCAGGGAATCCGTCTTACCGCTGGAGCGCCCTGACCGTCGATGATACGAATGATGCCCTCGATCGTGAGAGTGTTTACGTAATTCGGATTGCTGGCGGGAAGGCGACGAATCGGCTTAGAGGACACTCGGATATCGTCTACATCGGCTAGCGTCATCTCACAGAAACTGGTTCACGAAGTAAGCTCCGGAGGAGCCGCAGAATTTAGTCCACGGCCTCCCTTGGCCCGCCGTGCGCGGGCGTAAGCCGGGGGTTCAGGTCGCCCGCCCTTTCCCCCGTGCCCTCTCCCGCCCGCGCGGGAGAGGGGAGACCTCCACAGTGTCCATAGCGTAACCTCTCGGTGCAGCGTAAAGCGGCCGATGGGCCGATGTCAATTCCCTATGACGGGCGACACCAGCCGTTGGCTGCGCCTTCAGGCTGTCAGGTGATGCCCTAACTTAACCTTGTCGCAGATGGCAAAATTTTTCTAATCTCTGAAAGCGCTGGAATGGCTGGGCCTATTCCTGGTGCGGGTGTTTCCCGGCCCTCTTACTTTAAACGAAATAAAGGCCTTATTTTGCTTGACTTTTACCGAGCCTGGTGCATCATAGTACACAGAGCTTAAGCTTAAGAGATTGGCGGGTGAAATCCCCGCGCGTAATCATCTGCCACCCAGCCGGGTGGCAGATGTGTTTATGGGGTAGATGCAGGTCCCACGCCGCCACTTTCTGGCATCCCTAATCTTGGCCGGAAAGCTTGTCACCGGCACGGCGCCGCCATGGCGTTCGCCAACCAAGAAAATCGTGAATGCATAGGGCTTGGCGTCAAACTCCTTGATGTAAATCCATTTTGCCGTCCTAAGGCTAGGGTCCTCCCAAACCTCATCTGGATGAACGAGGCAAACGATGGCAGATGCTAAGTAGATTGCTCTCTGTTTGTCATATGTGTATGCCCCGAATCCAGAGGTCGTAGCGGTGATGGTGCCCTTTTCATTCGCCATCAAAAGAGGCTTTGGCAAGTTGGGGTGGTCAAGTTTGACCATGTGGAAAAAGTGGTGGTCGAATACCTTTATGGTCTGACCACACGCGGATACAAGCTCATAGGAACTTGCATGGCCGTTTAGAAATAGTCGTTCAAAGTGCCGGTATAGGTCACTAAGCGCGGAGAAATCCAGTAGCTCAGGTCTCTTCAGTGGCATGTATTTCATGACCTGGGGGGTTATCAAAGTTTATAAAGTAGGTCTTCAAAGGTCAACACAAAAGCAACCTCTGCCGCCACCGGACAGGACTCTGGGGCCAAATTAGGACACTAACGGCTGCCAATCCACGTTGCGCTTTCTGCGCATTCAGTCTAAGCTGGTCTGAGGGGCGTTGGGGGTAAGGGCACAGAAAACCTACGATGAATCTGGCAGAGAAGTTCCTCAATCCTTCCATTCCGATAATCTCTTATGAGCAGGTACCTCCGGTGGCAGACAAGCCCGATGCCCTGGAAGCGACAATCACGGAACTCCGGAAGGTCCTGCCTTTGGCCGATGCCATCAACTTGCCGGAGATTCGGGATGAGGAGCGGAAGGGAGAGCGCACATATAAATTCATTCCGCGCTTCGAGCCGTGCATGCTCGGAGCGCGGATTATCCGTGAGCTCAATACGGAAGTAGTGGTCAATCGTGTTGTCGTGCATGAGCCCGACCAGCTCTCCTGGTTTCGCCGCGCTTACGAGGGGTTTGGAATTCAGAATGTCATCGTGGTGGGTGGGGAATCAAGTGAGGCCCGTTACCCCGGACCCAGTGTGATGGAGGCGGCGGCGCAGGTCCGTGCGGCGCAGTTGCCGATCTGCCTGGGCGGCATCACCATTCCCAGTCGCGCCCATGAGTCGGACCGCATCCGAAATAAGCATTCCGCAGGTCTGGAATTTTTCACCACCCAGATTCTCTTCGATTCCAACGATGTGGTATGGCTCATCCAGCGGCTGAACGGGTTGCAGGCACGGATTTTTCTGAGCTTCTGCCCGGTCAGTCATCCGGGCGATCTAAAATTTCTGCGGTGGTTGGGCGCCGACATCCCCACCGACCTGGACCGCTTTCTCTTGCATAGTAAGGATGGCTCTGCCGGGTCGCAAGAAACGTGTTTTGAGCGCTCCCTGAACCTGGCCCAGCGCATCCTGATGGATGTGTTCGATAACCTTCCACCCGACCCTCCGGCCTTCGGTCTGAATATTGAGCACATCAACCAGCGCAACTACAAGGGTGCGGTGAGAATGCTGGAACACCTGGGGAACCTCTACACAAATCTAGTTGCCGCGCGCGCTCGCGCCAGCCTGGCGTAGCGGCCCGCCCTCCGGCGCCCCCAGGGCTTAGGAGGGCCCACCGGGCGAAGGTCTCTTCGTCAGCCAGAGCCTCTGGGCGGCAGGCCGAAGGCCCTGGTGCCCATAAGCTCGCTGACAGCCCAGAACTCCGGCCGGCGATTGGCCCCGGGGGAATGCCGGAGAATCAGCGACATCATCCTGTTTTGGAGGTTGGGGCGCTCAGATAAGTTGCGCCGCGATTTCTTCGGAGTGGAGCCCCGCGTATTTTGACGCGGCCTGCAAAGAGAATAAGTAAAACCTCAACGCCACAAGAAGCAGCAGAGGAAAAGCGACCCACGGCAGCCAGTCGAGATGCCATCGGTGGGCGCCATAAAACACCAGTACGAGCGAGCCACCGATTCCAGCTTGAATCGGCACGCCGAGAAGAAGCGCCCGGTGGGAGACCTTCTTGGCGCTTATTCGGCCATACTCGATGGCCGTCGGATACCAAACCGAGAACAGGTTGCCGGCCCCGATCATGGCCAGGGCGGCGAAAGTCAAACCAGCCGTCACCATGACGATCTGCCCGAGGGATGGAATTCTCGCCAGGCTCAGCAGTAGAGTTACAGCGGCAAAGCTGAGTGCGAGCAGGCAGCCAAGGGCAAGGTTCTTCGCCAGAATGACCCGGCGCAGGTCAATGGGCGACATCAGCCAGCAGTAAAAGCCCCGCGAATCGAAGGAGAAACAACTGTAAGCCTGCGAGCCCAGCGCCAGTAACACACAACCGGCAAGCGTGGGATACGCGAACGCCGGATTCACGAAGATTGCCCGTTCGAAGACTTTCCGCAACGCTTCGTCGTGGACCGTCGAGGTCGAGGCGACGATCAAGGCCAGGAGGGGTGCGACCACACTGTTTATCAGATACAGCGGGTTGCGGAACGCGTAGCGTAACTCCTTCTCGAAGATCGCCGAGCTGGCATCGTCGAGAAAGGGAAGCCTCCATCCCGGCTGCATTTGAACCGTCCAGCGTTTTGCCGGGGTTTCCGAAAACAATTCCCCCCGGTAGTTTCCCCATAGTTGGCGCCGTAAAAAACCCGCGGCTGCGCCTGCGTACCCAATCAGCCCCGCAAGCGCGATAGTGATATCCACCCAGCTTTCCGCCTGAATACCCCGAGACACTAATCCGGGAGGCAAGGCCTGGTGGATCGAGACCAGGGCTTCGCCGGAAGTGTGAAGGAGTGACTTTCTAAGTCGCGGCAGGACCATGTAAAGCCCAACGTTGCCGAACAAGAAGAAAAGCAATCCCACCGCCAAGATACGTTCCCGCCCGCGACGCGTGCGCATGACCCGCTCGAGGAAGCCGAACAGGACCCGGTTGAATAGCAGGTTGACCGCGGCAAAGGCCAGCAACCAAAAGGCTGCGGGAATGGCCCACGCCGGCCGCGCCACCGCGATCCCCAACCAGATACACCCCAGCCACAGGAGGCACAGCAGGGCCCAGGGATCCAACAGCCCGTAAGCCGCGTACAAAGTGTAATAGAGGCGGAACGACACCGGGTAGCGAGCGATCTCGCGGAAATTCAGCGCCGGTGAGGAGCCTTCCAGCAAAACAGGCCCCAGTAACCAGCCGAAGAAAATAAGTTCGAGCAACAGGGGAACAATGAACGTCTTGCCTTTCAGAAGAAGCAGGTAGGCTGCTGCTCCTTGAGTCAGGCCAAGACCGAGGCCGATGACGGAGCCCAAGACGGCAGTCACGATTTGCGCGGCCAGCTCGAGTTTCTGGCCTTTAACGCGGAGGGAGTTGCGGAAGATCTGCCAGCGGACTTCAAGCAGCAACCGCAGGTGATGCTTCGCGTTCTGGCTCATAGCTTTCAGGCCCCAGGAGGGCTTACAGCCACCCTAGTTCTTCGGGATGCGATCGGGCGCCGCCCAATACGTTGAGAAAAATCTGCTCCAGGGTGAGTGTCGAGCCGCCCGCTGCGGCCGGGGCATTCGGCAGCGCCACGCCCGCGCGCAGGTCTTCAATGGAGGCACTCACCACCAGCCGGCCAGAGTTGATGATAGCGATGTGAGTGCAAAGCCGCTCCACGACCTCCAGGACGTGCGAAGTGAGGAAAATGGTGCCGCCGCGCTCGATGAAGCGCTGCAGCATACTTTTCAGCGTTCGGGCGGCAATGGCGTCCACTCCTTCGAAGGGCTCATCGAGAAACAGGATCTCCGGCCGGTGAATGACCGCCGCCGCCAGCGCCAGCTTCTTTTTCATGCCGTGCGAATAGTCCGCGACAATCTGGTCGGCGGCGTCGCGCAAGTCCATGAACTCCAACAGCCCGGCGGCGCGTTGGGCAGCCACATCGCGCTCCAGGCCGTACATCCGCCCCACGAAATTCAACAACTGCGTCCCGGTAAGCCGTTCGAAGAGCGCCAAACCTTCTGGCACCACCCCGATGCGCCGCTTCACTTCCACCGCGTGGCGCTCCAGGTCGAGGCCCAGCACCCGGATGCTTCCCGCGGTCGGATGCAATAACCCGGTGAGCATCTTGATCGTTGTGGACTTGCCGGCCGCATTGGGTCCAAGAAAGCCCAGCAATTGCTGGCGCTCGACGCGCAGATCGAGATTGTCGACCGCTACCAATGACCCGAACGTGCGGCGAAGTGCGCACGTCTCGATGACTGTCTCTGACATGGGCTGCTAAAGGCCTTTGTTCGCTTGAGGTCGAGGACCGGAAGGAAGTTCTCCGGCCGCGCGCCAGCGTACCACAAGGCAGTTGAGGACAGAAGAGAAAGAAAGGTATGCTCGGCCCGCCCTCTCCCGTCATACAATGCTCGCGTGGCCCGGAAGAAAGCTTCGAAAGGTCTGCTGGTTGACGTGGCGGTGATGGCGGCGATCCGCCATCCCCTCACTTATCGCGTCCCGGATTCCATCCAGCTCCAGCCGGGTCAGCGGGTACTAGTCCCTTTAGCCGCACGTACGGCGATGGGGATCGTGCTCCGCACAGGAACGCGGATAGCGCCGGGAATCGAGGTACGCGAAGTTCTGCGCGTACTCGACCCTGAACCAGTCCTTTCTGCGGAGCTCCTGGAATTGGGGCGCTGGATTTCGGAATACTACCTTGCCCCGCTCGGCGAAGTCTTCCGTGGCATGCTGCCCTTGCGCGCGGAATTGCGACGTGCCCGCCTCCTGCGCCTCACCGAGGCAGGAAGACGAAAACTGGAGGAGTTAGGGCAGAGTCTGCTCGAAGAAATTCGCGGCGGCGAGGAGGCCGCATTCCTGGGCCTTCTGGCGGCGCGACCTGGGGCGCCGGTGGAAACCCTGCGGAAGAAATTTCCCAGCGTCGTTAGAAACGCCCTGCTGGAAGGGTGGGTGACCGTGGAGGAGGTCGAACGCCCGCGCGGCCGCAGAGAGACCTTTGCCGTTCGCTTGGCCGGTCCGTTCCCCGAGAGTCCGCTGCGCCTGTCACCGGTGGCAAAACGAATTGTGGAGGCTCTCGAACGGCAAGGTCCGGCGGAAGATCACCGCGCGCTGGTGAAATCAGCCCGCGCCAGCCTGGCGGCGCTCAAGAAACTGAGTCTAGCGGGGTTGATCGAGCTCAGCAGGCCTTCGCACGAACCAAGCGAGTCCCCACAGGAAGCCGCGGCTTGGCCGGAGCTGACGGCGGCACAGACCGCAGTCCTCGACGATCTGACCAAGTGCCTGGAGAGCCGCAGGTTTCAGACTGTCTTGCTGCACGGCATCACCGCCAGCGGTAAGACGGAGATTTATCTCCGGCTGCTTGGCCGGTGCCTTGAGCGAGGCCGCTCGGCGCTTTTACTCGTGCCGGAGATCGCGCTCACCCCGGCGGCGGAGGCGCAGTTTGTGGCGCGCTTTGGAGGGCAGGTGGCCGTGCTGCACAGCGGGCTGACTGAGACCGAGCGGCACGAGGCGTGGTGGCGCGCGCGTCGCGGGGAGGTGAAGGCCGTACTGGGCACGCGTTCGGCGGTGTTTGCCCCCCTCGCCAGCCTCGGTCTGGTGGTCGTCGATGAAGAGCACGATTCGAGCTACAAGCAGGAGGAAACGCCGCGCTATCACGGGCGGGATGTGGCGGTGGTGCGGGCACGCATGGCCGGAGCGCTGGCGGTCCTGGGTTCGGCCACACCGTCGCTCGAATCTTACTGGAATGCCCGGCAGGGGAAATATCAACTGGCCACCCTCGAGGAGCGCGTGGGCGGGCGCAGGCTGGCGAGTGTCGAGATCGTGGACATGCGGCAGGAGTTTCGGGAGACGCACGCGCAGGTGCCGGTCTCACGTCGCCTGAAGGAGGAGATTGAAGCGCAGCTTCGCACTTCCGCACAGACCATGATCCTGCTCAACCGCCGGGGCTACGCCTGGTTTCTCCTCTGCCGGAGTTGCGGCCAGACCGAACGCTGCGTGAATTGTTCCATCTCGCTGACTTATCATCGCCGGGAGCACCGCTTGATTTGTCATTATTGCGGTTACTCCGCAGCCGTTCCGGCGCGCTGCCCGGCGTGTGGGAGCGAGCACCTCTACTACATCGGCGAGGGAACCGAGAAAATAGAGCACAAGTTCGGCGAGCTTTTCCCGGGCGCCCGTGTGGCCCGGCTGGACCGCGACGTGGCGCGGCGCGCGGCCCAATTCCGCCGCGTGCTGGCGGATTTTCGCCAGGGGAAGATCGATATCCTGGTCGGCACGCAATTGATCGCCAAGGGCCACGATTTCCCTGGCGTCACCTTGGTGGGTGTGGTCTCCGCCGACATTGGCCTGGCCCTGCCGGACTTTCGAGCGGCCGAGCGCACTTTCCAACTCCTCACCCAGGCTGCGGGCCGCGCGGGCCGCGGTGACATGCCGGGCCGCGTGCTGGTGCAAACGTTCTATCCCGACCATTACGCCATTCGACTCGCGGCGGAGCAGAACTACGAAGGCTTCTTCAGCAAGGAGATGGGCTTTCGCCGCGTCCTGCACTACCCGCCGGTAACCGCGTTGGCGAACGTTATTGCGCAAGACGTCAAGCTCGAGCAGGCGGCGCGGGTGGCCAAGCAGGTCGGTGACTTCCTCGCCGGCCTGGAAGGTCAAACTCCTGGCCTCAAGATTTTTGGGCCGGCACCGGCACCGCTCGCGCGAGTCGAAGGACGTTACCGCATCCAGTTCCTGCTCAAGGCGACGTCGCGCGTCCAGCTCACCGCGCTCCTGCGCCAGCTCGTGGACCACTGCGAGGAGCAAGGTATCCCTCCCCGGTTGTTGATGATCGACATGGATCCCGTCAGCGTCATGTAGTTGCCGGCGTCCGGGGGGCGAGGAGAGCAGTAAGCAGTAGGCAGTAAGCAGTAAACAGAAAGCAGTGAGCAGTAAGCAGAAGGCAGAGATCAGGAGTCGGAAGATAGAGTGCTGAAGTACGAATGCTGAATGCTGAGAACTGACGGCTGGCGACTGGCAACTGACTTCTGGCTCCTGCTCTTCAGCTACCGGACCGAAAAGGGCGTGGGAACAAAGGTGAGCACAAAGATCAGAACTGCCACGAGCGCGAGCAATTTCCTGCCAGTGTCGAGAGGCTCGGAAGGGAGCATTACGACCGGGTGACGCAGGCCGAGGGCCAGCAGGATCACAGCCCAAACCATCCAGCCTGCCCAGCAAAACACCCCCATCGGCACCAACGCCAGGAACAAGCCGCGGGAAACGGTGCGGTGCTTATCTCCCAGGACAGCGTAAAGGATGTGGCCGCCGTCGAGCTGTCCGGCGGGGAGCAGGTTTAGCGTCGTTGCGAACAGGCCTACCCAGGCAGCGCAGCCGACCGGATGCAGGGAAATGCTGGCCGGATCGATCCCGGGGCGAAGGAGCTTGGTCAACAGGATCACGACCAAAGGATTACCCAGGGTAATGGTATCGGGAGAATTCGGCGGAACGATGGCCTTCGAGTGGAGGATGGCCAACGCCAATGCGGGGAGAGCCACGGCGAAGCCGACGAGCGGTCCTGAGATGCCCACATCAAAAAGCGCGCGGCGTGTGACAATAGGCGACTTGATGCGGATGAACGCTCCCAGTGTGCCGATTAGGGTGGGCGCCGGGATGAAGTAGGGATAGCTGGCGCGAATTCCGTAGCGCCGACAGGTGAAGTAGTGGCCGAGTTCGTGCGCCAGCAGGATGCTGAGCAACGCCAGGGAAAACGGCAACCCGAGTTGCAGTTGAGAGGGATTCCACCACAGGTTGGAATAGAATGCTCGAGAAAACTCCCCATCAAACGCTGGGAGCCCGCGGGCATAATTCCGGGCGATATGAGTCCCCACGATAAGCGTGGTCAGGACGGTGAGCGAGAACAGGAGGAGGTTGAAGGGGAGACCGCGCAGGCGGCTGAGCCATTTGCGCCGACGCGTATCTGTGCCCCAACGCACGCGGGGCTCCTGAACGGGTGCTGGGAGCCCGCTAAGCAAGGGCTGGCCGAGAGGCTCAAGATAGTGTCCGTCGCCCATAAGACCAAAGCGGAGGAAACCATTTTCGCCCGCGCGCGGTCGTCTGTAAATAGCTCAGGGAAGCGCCTGAAGTTCTTTGCCGGGCTTGAAGCGCACGGCCTTGCCGGGGGGGATACTTACTTCGGCCCCGGTGCGAGGGTTCCGGCCGATCCCCGTCTTCCGGGGCTTGACATTGAAAACGCCGAAGCCGCGGAGCTCAATGCGGTCGCCCTGCGCCAAGGCCTTCTTCATCGAGTCAAACACGGTCTCCACAGCCATCTCGGCCTTCGTCTTGGTAATGCCCGTGCGGCTGACGACTTCATTAATGATGTCGAGCTTGATCACGCAATCCTCCTGAAAAGAGAGGCTTTAATCGTAGAAAGAGCGTTCCGCATTGTCAAGAAGAATCTCCTGGACTATGATGCTCGTCTTTTTACGCCTGCGCGGCCATGTGGTTCCGCCTTGCGCCCCGAGCGGGGCTGCCAACCCTAAGCTGAGGTTACGTCCCATGCCGGTGAAGAATGACCGCTGGATTCGCAAGATGGCCATCGAACACGACATGATTAACCCCTTCGTCGGGAGTCAGGTTCGTGAGAACGTGATTTCCTACGGGCTCTCATCCTACGGCTACGACCTGCGGGTTGCTGATGAGTTCAAGATCTTCACCAACGTCAACAGCGCCATCGTTGACCCCAAACATTTCGACGAGCGATCGTTCGTGGAATTCAAAGGGCCGGTTTGCATCATACCTCCCAATTCGTTTACGCTGGCCAGGTCGGTCGAGTATTTCAAAGTCCCTCGGAACGTGCTGACGGTATGCGTGGGCAAATCCACTTACGCGCGCTGCGGGATTATTGTGAACGTCACGCCGCTGGAGCCCGAATGGGAAGGTTTCGTGACGCTGGAAATCTCCAATACCGCTCCGCTCCCCGCGCGCGTTTACTCCAACGAGGGACTATGCCAGATCATCTTCCTGGAGTCCGACGAGGTTTGCGAGACATCCTATAAAGACAAGCAAGGAAAATACCAGGCCCAGAAGGGTATCGTGCTGCCAAGGGTTTAGGCATCGCCCCGATCCATCGATCAAGGGAGTGACCTCAGCCATGACGACTGCGCACCGCCTTGGGGAGCCGGGCCGGGCGTGCATCCAGGCATCCTGGCCCCGATGGATCGGGGCATCGTTGGGCGGGAGGCGCGCGGCGCATTTCCCGAGGCCAGAAAGGAGATCTTCGCTCTTGCGACCGAGTTTCTTGCTGATGGCTCTCAGCCTCTTCGTGACGCCTTGGAGCGCGGCAGCGGCTCTGGGCGGGACAACGTCTGCCGCGTCCGTAGCGCCCACTTTAGGCTGGGCAGGTGGGAGTGAAGCGACGGCTGAATCAGGAGGGCGCTTTTCCCTCGCGCCGCAAGCGCTGCCGGCCGAGCGCGCCACGACCGCCTCCCGGAGCCAACCCACGCCTCCACCTGCCGCCCGCTACACGCTGACGCCGGAGAAACGCGCCAAAGCCATTGCTTACTCCCGCATCCGCTACATGCTTTATTTCGTTGATGTCCTGATCTTTATTGGAATCTATTTGCTTCTCTGGCGAGGCGGCGTGGCGGTGACGTTCCGCGAATGGGCGCGCCGGGTCTCTGCGCGGCACTTCGTGCAGTGCCTCATCTTCGTTCCCTTATTCGTGGCCGTCGTAAGCTTGCTGGAGCTTCCACTCCAGTACTATTCAGGCTTCGTCCTGGAACACCGATTCGATCTTTCCACGCAAGGGCTCGCGTCGTGGCTGGGCGACTGGGCAAAAAGCTTAGCCGTTATCGCTATCCTTGGAGTCATTTTCGTGTGGGTTTTCTACGCGGTGGCTCGCAGGAGTCCACGACGCTGGTGGCTATACTTCTGGCTGGTTTCGATTCCCATCGTTTTGGCTTTGATGGTGGTTGAACCTTATGTTATTGAGCCGCTGTTTTTCAAATTCACGCCTCTCGAGAAAACTCAACCGGTGTTGACCGAGCGCATTGAAACCATGCTGGCGCACGCCGGCCTGAAAATCCCGCGCTCGCGCATCTTCGCGATGAACGCCAGCACGAAAACCAAAGCCGTTGACGCTTACGTCTCCGGCCTGGGCGCGAGCAAGCGCGTGGTCGTGTGGGACACCACGCTCCAGAAAATGGACACGGATGAGACGCTCCTTGTCCTCGGGCACGAGACCGGTCACTACGTGCTTCACCACATCCCGAAAGAATTGGCGCTCGACGAGGCGATCTTCTTGATCTTGTTCTTTTTGGGGTTTGTCGCCGTCAGCCGGATTATCCAGCGCGCCGGAGCCCGCACCCGTATCGAAGGCGTCGGTGACCTCGCCTCGCTCCCCATCGTGTTGCTCGCGCTGACGGTGCTCATGTCGCTGGCTGCTCCGCTGACCAATGGCATCTCCCGGCATTACGAACACCAGGCAGACCAGTTTGGTCTGGAAGTGACTTACGGCATCGTACCGGACCCCAACGCCGCCGATGTGCGCGCCTTCCAGGTGTTGGGAGAGGAAGACCTTGCCGACCCTGACCCTCCTCCCCTCATCAAGTTCTGGCTTTACGACCACCCGGCGCTCGACGAGCGCATCCGCTTCGCCGCTACCTACAGGCCCTGGGCCGAAGGGAAGCCTTTGGAGCTTGTGCAGCCGCATGAATAGCATTTACTGTGAATGCCGCATGTTGCTGCGGTACCTTGTTGACTGCCGCAACCAGCGAGACGTATCATGCTCTCGACGCGCGTATGCGTCCTCGTAAGGTCCGGGCGATAGGGGCGAAATGGCCTGTGGGGGGATTCGATGAGATTCCTAAAAAGCCTCCTTCTTGGGGTAGGGATTGGCATTGTCCTGACGGTAGCGGTACTCGACGTATGGGCCATCCGCTTTGAGCGCAAGATTCTCTTCTCGGCTCAACCGCGATTGCTTCAGCCCTTCATGCAATACAATGAGGCGCGTGCATTCGCGACTGCCATGCAGCAGCGTCTGCCCCGACCGTGGCTCCCGGAAACATCTAGTCGCTTGCACGACGATTGGCGGCTCCGGCCGCTGGACGGCAAACCCGTGACGCTCGGCGAGTTCAGAGGTAAGGTGGTGTTTCTAGACTTCTGGAGAACATCATGTGGGCCTTGTATTGCCGAGATGCCTTCGATTGAGCGGCTCTACCATTCCCTCCCACGGGAGCGTATCTCCTTCGTGGCGGTCACCACCGAAGAGGAAGAGAAAGTCCGGGATTTCCTGAAGGGAAACAAGCTTGGTGTCCCGGTGTATTTGGGTGAGAGGAAGACGCCGGAGGATCTCCCCGCGGCCGCTGTGCCCGCGACGTTCATCCTGGACCGCAGCGGTAAAGCCATCTTCGAAGTGACCGGCGCAGTGGACTGGTATAGCGATGAGGCCCGATCTTTCCTCCTCGCCTTGGCGACGCAGTGACCAAGCGGATTCGACTGCTTGACGGCAGCCGGGCCTAAAGAGTGTGTGTGAGAACCTACCCCCTGCGAAAGGGCACGGTTTCCCGCCGCGGCGGGTGCCGTAAGGGGCGGATTTTCAATGGCCCCTCTTGCGGCTTCAGCCGCTGAGGTTGTTGCAAACCACTTTTCACACAGGCCCTAAAGGCGGCGCCTTGTCCTCCCGGCAGTGGACCTTCCAACCCGCGAGAGTTCCCGCGCCCGTGAGGTAGAAGCTTCGCGCAGCTTGCGGGTTTTCTCACCTCTGTGTTAATTTCAGTGGGTTTAAGGATTTGCAAGGACTTCGTCTGAGCGCATTCAGTTTCGAGAGGGCAGCAGAAAATTCTCCGGGCAGCGGTCAAGCACCATGCCGAACAAAACCGAACTCATTCGCTCCGTCAAGGGCACTCGGGACCTGTTGCCGCCGGAGACCACGCTCTGGGAACGTGTGGAGGCGGAAGCCCGTCGTGTCTTTGGCGCGTACTACTACCGTGAAATCCGCACGCCGGTGCTGGAAGAGACGGCGCTGTTTGCCCGCAGCGTGGGCGCCGACACTGACATCGTGACGAAAGAGATGTACACCTTTCGCGACCGCGATAACGAGTCGCTGACCCTGCGGCCGGAAGCCACGGCCTCCGTGGTGCGCGCCTACATTGAGCACAGCCTGTATAACGAGGGCGGAATCCACAAGCTCTACTACATCGGCCCGATGTTCCGCCGCGAGCGGCCGCAGAAAGGCCGCTACCGGCAGTTCTACCAGATTGGGGCGGAGGTGTTGGGTTCTGACCACCCGGCCTTGGACGCGGAAGTGCTGGAAATGCTGACGTTGTTTCTGGTGCGCGTGGGGATCGAGGAGTATGGCCTGCTGCTCAATTCCGTGGGTTGCCCGAAATGCCGGCCAGGATATGTCGGCCAATTGCGCCGGGCCCTCGATGACGTCAAGGCCAGCCTGTGTGAAGATTGCCGGCGCCGCGCGGAAACCAACCCGTTGCGCGTCCTGGACTGCAAGGTGGAAGCGGACCAGGCCGTGATTGCCCAACTCCCGCACATCCTCGACTACCTGTGCGCCGCCTGCCGCCAGCATTTCGATAGCGTTACGGCGGAGCTCCGGCAACGCGGCATCACGTATCAGATCGCGCCGCGCCTGGTACGCGGACTCGACTACTACACGCGCACGACGTTTGAGATTACCAGCGGCGCACTGGGCGCGCAGAACGCGGTGGTCGGCGGAGGACGTTACGACGGGCTTTCCGAAATGCTGGGCGGGCCGCCCACCCCCGGCTTCGGCTTCTCCATTGGGCAGGACCGCCTGATGATGGCGGTGGAGCAAGCCGGAGCGCTCAAGCCCTCAACCCTGCTGGCTGCGTACATCGCCTGGATGGGTGAGGAAGCTCTGGCGCCCGCCTCGCAACTGGCCCGCGAACTGCGCCGCGAGGGAATAGGCGTGGAACTGAGCTACGAGCCCATGAAACTCAAAAAAGCGCTCGGCGTGGCGAACAAGCTCCAGGCGCATTTTGCGATCATTATCGGTGAGGAGGAACTCGCCAGCGGGCGGTATCAGGTGAAAGACATGACGAGCCGCGAGCAGGAGCAGTTGGAGCCGGGAGCGATCGCCCCGTACTTGAAGCAAAAATTGTGAATTATGAATTCTGAATTATGAATTGCAGATGTCGAATTCCGCATCTTGTGCCACAGTTCTTCCTTTATTCATAATTCATAATTTATAATTCATAATTGTGTAGGCGGCGGTGAACTTGAAACTGGACCTTCTTGGTGATCGACAGCGAACGCATTATTGCGGGGACTTGCGTGCCTCGCATGCGGGTCAAAGCGTGTTCCTGGCGGGCTGGGTGGACCGACGCCGCGACCTGGGGAACCTGATTTTCCTGGACCTGCGCGACCACACCGGGGTGATCCAGGTGGTCTGCAACCGTGAAGTGAGCGCCGCAGCGCACGACCGGGCAGAAGAAGTCCGCGGCGAATACGTTTTGGGGGTCGAGGGTGCAGTCGTTTTGAGGTCGCCGGAGACGGTCAATGCCCAGCTCCCCACCGGCGAAGTGGAAGTGACGGCGCGGACGCTTCTTGTGCTGAACGAAGCCAAGACGCCGCCTTTTCCCATCGCGGATGAAGCCAAGACGGCTGAAGAAACGCGGTTGCGCTACCGTTACCTCGACCTTCGCTGCGGGCACATGCAGCGCAAGCTTCGCCTCCGTCACCGGGCCAACCAGGTGGTGCGCCGGCACATGAGTGAGCACGGATTTGTCGAAATCGAGACGCCGTTCATGACGCGCTCGACCCCGGAGGGCGCGCGAGATTACCTGGTGCCCAGCCGGCTCCACCTCGGCCATTTCTATGCGCTGCCCCAATCCCCGCAGTTGTTCAAGCAGATCCTGATGATCGCGGGCTTTGACCGTTACTTTCAAATCGTCCGCTGTTTCCGGGACGAGGATTTCCGCGCCGACCGCCAGGCTGAGTTCACGCAGGTGGACGTCGAGATGGCCTTCCCGCAGCGCGACGTGCTCTTCGACATCATCGAACGGCTGATGGAGAAGCTCTTTGCGCTGATTGAAGTGAAAGTTGTGCGGCCTTTTCCTCGCCTGACCTATGACGACGTCATGGAGCGGTGCGGGTCAGATAAGCCGGACCTGCGATTCGGTCTGGAGTGGATGCGACTGAACCTGCCCGAGGGCGCTGGTGAGAAGATGCGCGTCGCGCCGCCCGTGAAGGCCCTGCGCGTGCCGGGCTGGAGCAGCGCCTCGCGCAGCCAATTGGACAAGCTCCAGGATATGGCCCGGAGCCTCCGCGCGGATTGGTTTTCCTACGTGAAGGTGGGCGACTCCGAGGTCCAGTCACCGCTGGCGAGAATCCTCGGCGAGCAAGCCGTGAGGTCTCTAACGGCCTCCGCACGAGCCCAGGCGGGGGACCTCGTATTGCTCCTGGGGTTGAAGTCGGGAAGTGCGGACCGGAGCGCGTTACGGGCGCTGGACGGGGCCTCGGGCGAGCTGCGGTTGGAGGTGGCGCGCAAACTCGATCTCCTCAAGCCCGGCGCTTGGAATTTCGCCTGGGTAGTTGACTTCCCGATGTTCGAATACGACGAGAAAGAGAAACGCTACGTGGCCATGCACCATCCCTTCACGTCGGCGCGGGAGGAAGACGTCGACAAGCTGGAGAGCGATCCGGGGGCGGTGAAGGCGCGCGCGTATGACCTGGTCTTGAACGGCTCCGAGATTGGCGGCGGATCCATTCGTATTCATCGGCAAGACATCCAGCGACGCGTGTTCAGCGTCCTGGGGCTGGCGGAAGAGAAAGCGCGGGCACGGTTCGGCTTTTTCCTGGACGCGCTGGAGTTTGGCACGCCGCCTCACGGGGGCATCGCCCTGGGCTACGACCGCATTGTGGCGCTCATGGCGGGCGAGTCGAACATCCGCGAAGTGATTGCGTTCCCCAAAACCGCCAGCGCCGTGGACTTGATGTGCGATGCCCCCGCCCCCGTCGATCCGGAGCAGCTTGACGAATTGGGCCTTAAAATCAAGGAGCATTGAGTCATCGGGCCATCGGGTCATCGAGCCATTGGAGTGCGGGTTCCGCGAGTTTTCGATGATTCAATGACCAGATGGCTCGATCACCCGATCCCATGTCCGTCATCCACATTCTTCGCGAAGCCGTTGCCGACAAGATCGCGGCAGGCCACGTTGCCCGGCGTCCGGCATTAACTCAAAGAAATCGATAGCCTGATGGCTGGCGATACGAAACCGCTTGTAGTGAGGACGGGATGAGCCCCACAATATTTCGCGAACATGGATTCCGATTCTCTTTCTTCTCGCGGGAAGAGCCGAGAATGCACGTGCACGTCGGTTCGGCCGATGGCGAAGCGAAGTTTTGGATGGAGCCGGAAATTGGCCTGGCTCAGAACTATGGGTTGAGCGCCGCGAATTTGAGGGCGGCAGGGGAACTGATCGAGGAGCACAAAGATGAAATCCGCAAAGCCTGGACTCGACACTTCGGAAGTTGAGGTCACAAACATTTCGAAACATGGCTTCTGGTTGCTCCTGGAAAGGCGCGAGCTGTTTTTGTCCTTCGCAGACTTCCCATGGTTCTGCCACGCGTCGGTCGCGGCGATTCTGAAGGTCGAACGACCTCATTCTGGTCATCTCTACTGGCCCGACCTGGACGTTGACTTGACCGTCGAATCCATCGAGCATCCAGAGCGCTTCCCGCTGGTCTCCAAGATCGGGGTTGAAGAGGGCGGCGGACGCTAAGCCTGCCCACTTCTCGATTCACATGTCCGTGATTCACATTCTTCCCGAAGCCGTCGCCAACAAGATTGCCGCCGGCGAAGTGGTGGAACGCCCGGCGTCGGTGGTGAAGGAACTGCTGGAAAACTCCCTCGACGCGGGCGCAGGACGGATGGAAGTGTCGGTTGAGGGGGGAGGCAAGCGCCTGATTCGGGTGGTAGACGACGGATCCGGGATGAGCCACGACGACGCTTTGCTCGCCTTCGAGCGTCACGCCACGAGCAAAATTCGTTCGGCAGAGGACTTGTCCAAAATCTTCACCCTGGGCTTCCGTGGCGAAGCGCTGCCTTCGGTCGCGGCGGTCGCGCGCCTCGTGCTCGAGACTCGACACGCCTCGGAGAGCGCCGGAACGCGCGTGGAGATCGCGGGCGGGAGGTTGCGCGACGTCCAGGAGACGGCTTGCCCTGCGGGAACAAGCGTCGAAGCGCGCGACCTCTTCTTTAATACGCCGGCCCGGCGCAAGTTCCTGAAGTCCGAGTCCACGGAGCTGGGTCATATCGCCACGCTGGTCACCCATTACGCACTCGCGCACCCCGAGCGCAGCTTTCGATTGACTTCGCTGACGAACGAAATCCTCAATGTCTCGCCGGTGGCGAGTCTTCGCGAGCGACTCTATCAAGTGATGGGTGGGCAAATCCTGGAGCAACTGATGGAGATGGCCCCGGTGGAGCGGCGTATGCTCGCGACGCTGCCGGACTCTGGCGGCGAATGGGAAGCCTCGGGAGAAGCTTCGCTGGTGAGTGTCCGGGGATTCGTTTCCCGCCCGGAAGTGCAGAAGCTCAACCGCAACAGCATCTACTTTTTTGTCAATCGCCGCTTGGTGCGCGACCGGTTGATTCTCCATGCCATCACGGATGCCTACCGCAATATTCTTCCTGCGAACGTCTTCCCGGTGGCGCTGATTTTCCTCGAGCTATCGGCGACGGAAGTGGATGTGAACGTCCACCCCTCGAAAATTGAAGTGCGTTTCCGGCACGCCGGATTTATCCACGATCTGGTCCGCGATTCAATCCGGCAGGCGCTCCTTGCGGCGCGGCCTGTGGCGACGTTTCCGCTGCCGAGGACTGCAAAACCTGTTCCAGCCGATTCGCTGGAAGCCGAGGCCGCGGAAATGTTAGGTGAAGAGCCACCGCTTATGCAGTCGTCCCGGGAGCAAGCGACGCAGGGCTCGCCGCCGTTCACACGGGGTTCGCGCGACTTTCAGCTCACTTCGCCGAAACCCGAGCCTGTCGCCGGGAAATTGCCCCTGGTGGAGGCCTTCGGCCTCCCGCCTGGGACACCGGCAGGTGCCAGCGGTGCTCCTCCACATGCAGTATCGGAGCCATCAGGGGGTACGGTTCCAAGGCACGCGGGAGCGCAGAGCGCTCCCCTATCTGAGCAAGCCGCCGCGCTGTCGTTGTACGCGCCTTCGGCCGGGGCAACGGCGGAGTTTCCATCCGATCTCAGGCCGCTCGGGCAAGTTCAGGAGAGCTTCATCGTGGCTGCCAATGCCGACGGGCTGTGGATTATAGACCAGCACGCCGCGCACGAGCGCATCCTCTTCGATCGCCACCTTCGCCTGCGTCAGGAAAAGAAGGTGGAGGGGCAGCGGTTGCTCCTGCCCATCGTGCTGGAATTGAGGCCGGAGCAGCACGTCACCTTCCAGGACATCGCGGAGGAACTGGTGGCGAACGGCTTTGAAGCGGAACTGTTTGGACAACGGACCATCGCCGTCAAGACGGCTCCCGCGGAGATTCGCGCTGAGGATGTGGAGCGGTTGATGCTGGAGATTCTGGATGGCGTCGGCCAGGAGGGGCCAGTGGCGTCTTTGGAAGTGCTCCGCAACAAGATTGCCGCGTCGATCTCTTGCCATGCAGCCATCAAGGTGAACATGGCGCTCGAGCGGAGCAAGATGGACTGGCTACTCAAGGAGCTGGGGAAGACTGAATGCCCTATGACCTGCCCGCATGGCCGGCCGACCGTTCTGCGCTACGGGTTGAAGGAACTCCAGAAGGCATTCAAGCGGATTTAGTAGCCAGTTGCCGGTTTCCAGTTGCCAGTAATCACCCGAGGCCGCGCGTTGGGGGGTCGGAGCTTGCAGGCGAGAGGAGGTTGCTGGCCACTGACCACGGGCAACTGACAACTCCAACATGGAAAACCCTCTCGTGATTACCATTGACGGTCCTGCGGGAGCGGGAAAGAGCACCGTGGCCCAGAAGCTGGCGGAGCAGTTGGGTCTCTTTTACCTGGACAGTGGTGCGACGTATCGCGCCGTGGCCCTGAAGGTCCTGAAGGCTGGCGTCTCGCTTGACGATGAGCCAGCGGTGGCGAATCTGGCCGAGGAGGCGGATATTCGAATCACCACGGATGGTGGCCAGCCGTGCGTTCTGTTGGATGGGGAGGACGTGACCGCCAGGATTCGCACTGCGGAAGTAACCCTGGCCGCCGCCAGGGTCTCGCGCCTCGCGGAAGTTCGCAGGAAACTGATCGCCCTTCAAAGGGGCTTGGCGAGCCGTCCGGGTGTGGTGATGGAAGGCCGTGACATCGGCACCGTGGTCTTCCCACGCGCCCCCTTGAAGATCTTTCTCAAGGCTGACCCGGAAGAGCGGGCGCGGCGAAGGTTAGAACAGGACGTGAAGGAAGGGCGCGTCTCAACCCTCGAACAAACGGCCTGCGAAATCGGCCGCCGCGACCAGCTCGATGCAGAGCGCAAGATTTCACCGCTGGTGGCCGCAGCGGACGCCTGCGAGATCGACTCCACCCACCTCACCGCGGAGCAGGTGGTTGACCGAATTCTGGAGCTTGTTCGAGAGCGAAAACTGGCTTAAGTGAAGTGTAAAGGTTGAAGGGTAAAGTGTGAAGGATGAGGGTTGAAGGATGAAGTGCAACGCAAAGGATTTTCCCCTTCATCCTTCACACTTTACCCTTCACACTTCCTTACCCCCTAGCCCCTAATCCCTAGTTATCAAATGCCACGACATCGTTTACAGCGGGAAGTGCCATGACATCGTTTACAGACACAACGAGGGGGACGGGGGCGAGAGCTACGCAAGGAGCCCGTAGGGCGACTGGAG
>Ga0315279_10001337_pt1 | contig 41446 bp, 43 predicted proteins | sample YL17G06_20_MG_FD_203694 | JGI IMG/M metagenome (GOLD analysis project Ga0315279, IMG submission 203694) | Sediment microbial communities from Yellowstone Lake, YNP, Wyoming, USA - YL17G06_20 | ecosystem: Environmental > Aquatic > Freshwater > Lake > Sediment | place: USA: Wyoming | collected...
GCTCGGCGCGCGAGCCTCCCCTGATTCACCATGAATGGGGGATCCCTTGGGATATTGCCAGAACGATGCTCCCCCACGTCTGGCCATGGCCAGGGCCGAACCAATGACCTTAAAAAAAGTAGTTAAGTATGAATTGCCATTATCGAAACCCAACAAATTGTGTGGAGTTTTCAGGGAGAAGCTTCCTCGGTGGATATAATGAACAGCATCAAAATTGGCATTACTGGGCTGCCTGGGGCGGGAAAAACGCAGGCACTGATCAAAGTCATCGAAATGCTGGAAGCCGAGGAACTGAAAGTGGGGGGGATGATCACAGAGCCCATCATCGAGGACAGCCGGCGGACGGGGTTCTCGGTCATCGACTGGCGAACCAAGGAGAAAGCGGTCCTGGCCCACACCGACATCCAAAGCAAATTCATGGTGGGTAAGTTCGGCGTCGACCTCTCGGTCCTGGAGAATGTCGGGGTCAACGCCCTAATAAAGGCCTGCGAGGAGTCTGACGTTATCGTCATCGATGAGGTGGGCAAGATGGAGGTGGAGAGCGAGAAGTTCGTATCCGCTGTGAAGTCCGCCTTGGAAGTGGAGAAACCGATGCTACTCACCTTGCATAAGAAATCGCGGAACCCTCTTCTCCAAGACATCCGGCGCCGGGACGATGTGCGCATTCTCGAAGTAACGCCTATCAACCGCAACCTTCTGCCGTACAAGATCATGAAGCTGATGAAGGGAGAGCTCTTGTGAGCCAGCCCCTTGAGTCGGTCCAGATAACTGAAGGTTCCACCCGCTTGTTCATCCCCACGGAGCATTCCACCAAAGGACCGGGAAAGCGCGTCGGCCGAGTGTTCTTCAATGGCCAGATGGCCTTTAACCGCGATATCACGCTCGCCTTCTTCAATGCTATCGACATGAAGGACAAGTCAGCCCTGGACGGCATGGCCGCCACGGGCGCCCGCGGCCTCAGGGTGGCTCACGAGTGCGATGATCCTCCGAACATGGTCTTGAACGATCGTGACGGTGAGGCATACCGCTATATCCAAGCCAACATCGAGCTCAACATGCCTATCTCCTGCGAGGCCAGAAACGAAGACCTGCGCGCCCTGCTGACCCACGAGTGCTACGATTTCATCGACATCGACCCTTTCGGCACACCGGTGCCATTTATCTCCGCATCAGTGCAGGGGCTGAAGAGGAAGGGGGTCCTAGCGATAACCGCCACTGACACTGCGCCCCTGGCCGGGACCTATGCCAGGAAGTGCATCCGCCGCTACATGGCGCGGCCCTTGCGTTCGGGCTTTGGCCACGAAACGGGGCTCCGCATCCTGCTGGGATACCTGGCCAGGGAAGCGGCTCAGTTCGATCGGGGTGTGGTGCCTCTGCTCTGCTTCTATGCGGACCATTATTTCCGCTTGTATGCCAGGATGCCTGAGAATGCGGCAGCGGCTGACCAGTCCTTGACGAACTTGGGGTACTTATATTTTGATCAGGACACGGGAAGGCGCTGGGCCTCCAAGGACCTTGAGAAGGAGGCGTATGGACCGATCTGGATCGGGCCCACCTGCGATGAGGAGTTAGTGATGAAATTGAAAGTGCCGACCACGGCCCAGCAACCCGACCGCTGCGCGAAATACATCGATCTTTGGAAGGCCGAGGTCGATCTTCCCTTCTTCTATGAGAACAACGAGATATCTTCCCTGCTAAAGCTTTCCCCTCCCAATCTCGATGCGGTGATCACCTGGCTCTCGAGGCACGGAAAAGCGTCCAAGACGCACTTCTCGCCCACGGGTTTCAAGAGCGACCTCCCCTACGAGGACATCCTCAGGCTTTATCCAGATATAAATTAGCTAGAGACCAAACAATTTATCTATGCCCTCCCTGATGCGAACGCGGTGTGCGCTTGGCGACGATAGCGGTCATTGGCACGCAATGGGGCGATGAGGGCAAGGGCAAGATCACCGACTACCTGGCGGACGGGGCCGACATGGTGGTCCGCTTCCAGGGCGGGGCCAACGCCGGCCATACAATCGAGATCGGCAAAGAGGTTTTCGCGCTGCACCTGCTGCCCTCGGGCATCCTGAGAGAGGGGGTCATCAATGTCATTGGCAATGGGGTGGTCCTCGACCCCGAAGCGCTGGAAGAGGAGATCACGAAAGTGAAGGCCACCGGTAGAGGCATCGAGGGACTCCGGATCTCCGACCGCGCCAATGTGGTCCTGAAGTACCACCGCATGCTCGATGGGGCCGAGGAAAGGGCCCGCGGGGCCAAGGGGGTCGGGACCACCGGAAGGGGGATCGGCCCGTGCTATTCCGATAAGATCTCCCGCACTGGCATCCGCATGTGCGACCTTCTGGAACCGGAGGCCTTGAAGGAGAAGCTCGACCTCATCTATCCGCTCAAGGAGAGGCTCATCAAGGCGTTGGGCGGAGAAGGATTGCCTGCCAAGCAGGAGATCTTGGACAAGCTGATTCATTATGGCAAGGTCTACGGTCCGTACATCACCGATACCTCGGTGCTCGTCGATGAGGCGGTCAAGGATGGCAAGAGGGTGCTGTTCGAGGGCGCCCAAGGCACCATGCTGGACGTTGACCATGGCACCTATCCGTTCGTGACCTCGTCCAATTGCGTTTCAGGCGGGATATGCACCGGTGTCGGTATCGGCCCGTCGGCGATCAACGAAGTCGTAGGGGTCGTCAAGGCTTATACCACCAGGGTGGGCTCGGGACCGTTCCCCACAGAGCTTCTGGATGAGACTGGCAACCTGCTTCTGACCAAAGGGGGCGAGTACGGCGCCACCACGGGCAGGGCGAGAAGGTGCGGCTGGTTGGACCTGGTGATCGTCCGTCACGCCATCCGCCTTTCCGGAATTAGCTCGCTGGCGGTTACGAAGCTCGACGTCCTTAACGGGATGAAGGTCATCAAAGTAGCCACGGCCTACGAGATCGACGGGAAACTGGAGCCCAACTTCCCGGCGAGCCTGAACCGTCTGGCGAGGGCGAAGCCGGTTTTCGAAGAGCTGGACGGGTGGCCCGAATGGGAGGAGGGCTCGGCAGCCACTATCGCCAAAAGAGGCCATGAGGCGTTGCCCAAGTGCATGCGCAATTACCTGAACTTCATCGCGGACAACACTGGCATTCCGATCGGCATGGTCGGCATCGGCAAGGAACGCTCGGAGACCATCGACATGCGCCAGCGGTACAAGGCAAAGCCTCAGGTGTAGCGACGGCAAAAGAATGACGATGGCCTAAGGCAATTTGGCCAGGTCGAACCCCTTTTCTCCTAGGGGCTTGGTGGCATCGATGCCGATCTTGGAGGTCGTGCCCTCAGCGCTCGGATCCAGCGACGAACCGGCCGCGTGATTCACGACGAGCAGGCCTCGGCTGGCCTGGAACCGGGTGGCCACTGCCCACTCCACTTGGCGGTCGTCGTTGACGTCGATGTCCTCGTCCACCACCACGACCTGCTTCATGGACGGATGCCCCGTGAACGCCGCCATGGCAGCGTTGATGCCGTCCCCCTCCTTGTTCTTGGTTATCGAGACGACCCCGTGAAGCCAGCAACATCCGCCCTCGGTCAAGCGCACCCCATGCACCTTGGGCACCACCTGGCCAACCGTCTTGTAGATTATGGGCTCCCGGGGCAATCCCATCAGGAGGTAGTGCTCAAGACCGCCTGGAAGGACGATATGGAAGATCGGATCGCGCCGCATATACAAGCGGTCGACCTCGAAGACCGGCTGCGAACGCCGGTCATCATAGGTGCCAGTGATGTCCACGAACGGTCCTTCTTCCACCTTCTGCTCCGTGAGCCGCCCTTCGAAGACGAACTCGGCCTGCGACGGCACGCGCAACCCAGAGTGCAGACTGGAGACCCCCAGTTCCCTTCCAGTGCACTCATGGTGCATGGATGCGGCGATCTCCAGCTCATCCGTGGCGTAACTGGTGGAGGTAGCAGCGGCCAACAGGACCGGGGGACAAACGCCCACGCAGAAGGCGACCGGAAGCTCCCGGCCCTTGGCCAAGGAGGAGCGGTACATGGTGTAGAGGTGCCTAGGCACCAGGCGGATCGCGAATCTGCGCTTGTCCAGCAGCATGAGCCGGTGAAACGACATGTTCCGCTTGCCCTCGGACTCCGATATCCCCACTCCCGCGGTAACATACGGCCCGCCGTCCCTGGGGTAGAACTTGGGGATGGGCAGCTTCGTTAGGTCGAAATCCTCTCTTACGTCGTCCTGGAAGTCCGGATTCTTGACCTCGACCGGGACTCTGGGGGTGGAGTACGCCCTGAGCATCTTGCCCAATAGCTCCTCCTTCTCGATGCCCATGGCATCAGCGATGCTTTCCCGGGTCGCGAAGAGATTGCCGACCGCATGGTATCCGTTCAGGTTCATGAAGTGGACCGGCGTCGAGGGATGCTCCAAGAGTATCCTAGTGACATCGTACTCCAGGGACACGCTCTCCTTGACGACATAAGCACCCTTCACGCTGGACAGGATTCCGCGGAGCGACATGAGACCCGAATCAGCCATGGCCATATATTAAGTGTTCACACTCGGGTCAATCTACCATATGAAATAGGTTTCATCGCCCAAGGAGCTGCCTGTTATGGTTATCGTGATGTGATGCTTTCCCGCTGGGAACGAAGAGAAGTAGAGGATCAGGTAATCGCCAGCATCGATAACGCTGTTGCCGTTCCGGTCTTCGTATGCTACTGATGACAGCTCACCCATCGAGGCGCTGCCATTTCGGACCAGTTCCCCCGTGCTCCTACCCAGCGATGTGAAGCGGCAGGTCGTTCCGTTCTCGGCGAGTGGCCCATTCCCGAAAGATGTGTTTAAATGGTCGGGAGCCAGCTCCACTACCTCGACTATCACCGTGACGTTGGCGATGCTTTCCTTGGGCCAGAAGTCATTGAACAGCACCTTCTCCGCCAGCCCATCCGTTACGCTGGCATTGAACGGCCGGGGCATGACGTCATTCCCGCCATGCACGAACAGCAGTATGCCAGCCATCCCCGCTATCACCAGTAAGGCCAGGGTCAGGATGACCGCCACCAGATAGAAGCGCGAGCGCGCTCTTACACCGCTAGAGGATGGCTTTGGTCGCATTCCGACACCCGACACGATGATTCTCGTGTGGCGATGAATACTTTCGGGCGCGCTTCTATTCCCGTTCCATCCGCCAGAAGAAAAGTAGATTAAATGAATATGTGATGAACGGGCGATGTCTAACGAGGAAATGGAGAAGACCATTCGCAAGTACGCGCTGCAGAACGCCGTGCTTTACGGTGGCAAGGCCAATCCCAAGGCGGTCTCGGGAAAGGTCCTGGCCGAGATGCCAGAGCTTCGGCCTAGGGCCAAAGAGATACTTCTTATCATCGATGAGATAGTGCAGAAGGTCAACCAACTGCCACCGGAGGAGCAGGCCAGGATACTAGAGTCCATAGATGCCACCCTCATGAAGAAGGAGAGCAAGGAGCGCATCCACGTTCTTCCCGATCTTCCAGGGGCGGAACAGGGCAAGGTGGTCATGCGCTTCGCCCCCGGTCCCTCGGGGCCCTTGCACCTCGGGCACACCCGCGTCGCCATCCTGAATGACGAATACTGCAAGCGCTACGATGGCAAGTTCATCAACCGGTTGGAGGACACCAACCCGGACAAGATCGACCCGGACGCGTACACCATGATCGCTGAGGACCTCAAATGGCTCGGGGTCAGGGTGAGCGAGACGGTGATCCAGAGCGAGCGCTTCGAGCTCTACTATGGCATCGCCAGACAATTGATCGAAAAGGGTCACGCGTACGTCTGCACCTGCCCGATGGACGAGTGGCGAAAGCTGAAGGAAGAGATGAGACCCTGTCCGCACCGCGAACTCGACCCGAATGTGCAAATGGACATGTTCGAGCGCATGCTGGCCGGCGAGTTCGGGGAAGAAAAAGCGGTCCTAGTGGTAAAGACCGACCTGCACCATCCCAACCCCGCCATCCGTGACTTCGTGGGGCTGCGCATCGTGACCTCCACCCCGCACCCGCGGACCGGGGACAGATACTGCGTCTACCCGATGATGAACTTCAGCGTGGCGGTGGACGATCACTTCCTCGGACTGACCCATGTGATCAGAGGAAAGGACCATCTGAACAACACCTTCCGCCAGAACTACATCTTCAACTACTTTGGCTGGAAGTCGCCCTGGTACCACCACTATGGCCTGGTCTCCATCCCGGACGCCATCCTGAAGACCTCCATTGTGGGCAAGGGCATTAAGACCGGTGAGTACACCGGATGGGACGATGTGCGTCTCGGCACCGTCAGGGCCATGGAGAAGCGCGGGATCCAGCCGGAGGCCATCAGGGCGTATTGGATAGATTGCGGCATAAAGGACGTCGACATCGAGTTCACCTGGGACACGCTCTACGCCTACAACCGTGAAAGGGTGGACAAGATCGCCGACCGCTATTTCTTCGTGGTGAACCCCACCCTCCTGGATATCTTCGGCGCTCCGAGGCTGGAGTCGCACGCTCCACTGCAGCCGGATTTCCCGGAACGGGGAGTGCGGAAGAACGTTATGAGCGGAGAGCCGGTCCAAGTGCATGTGGTGAGCGAGGACCTGAAACTGGTGGAACAGAGGGGCAAGGTCCGGCTGAAGGACCTGTGCAATCTGGAGCTCCAGGACGGAAGATGGACCTTCATCGGGAACGACCTCTCGATCCTCAAGGAGAAGGTCAAGATCATCCACTGGGTTCCCCCTGACTCCCGGAAGTGCATCGTCTGGATGCCGGACGGCAGCCAGAAGGTCGGACTGGTGGAGCCGTTCGTCAAGGACGAGGTAGGCAAGGTGGTGCAGTTCGAACGCTTCGGCTTCGTGCGCATCGGCGAGTCGAACGATGAGGTAGCAGCCTATTTCGCCCACCAGTAGTTCAGAGCAGCTGGAAAATCAGAGCAGGTGGAACAGGAAGTGGGCCGCCCCCGCCATGCCGAACGCCATTATGACCGAGGCCAGGGTGATCTTCACGGTGTCCTTCCAGCCGAACTCCTTGGCCAGGATGGCGAACACGGAGAGGCAGGGAAGGTAGGTTGCCATTATCAGCGCGAAGATGAAGAGCTGCTGCGGGCTCATCACTAGCGCCAGGTTGGCGGTCCCGAACAGGATGACCAGCAATTGCATGGACATCTCCTTGCGCAGGATGCCGAATATGAGCGCGATGATGATGATCGGGGGCAGCCCGAGGAAACCGAGGGTGAACGGGGATAGAGGTTCCACCAATGAGGCCAGTATCCCAAAATGCACCAGGAATTCGAGCACCAGGCTTCCGACGAACAGTATCGGGAAGGCCACGAAGAAGAAGTCCTTGGAACGGATGTGCGTCTTCCAAAGCACGTTCTTCCAGCGCGGCACGGTGAGGTCGGGGATCTCGATCATCAGAATTGAAGGTTCCGGCTTGAGGACCCTGTGCAGCACCTTGCCCAGGATCAGCAGGATGGCCAGCAGGACTATATAGATCGCTGCCGCCCATTCCAGCCCGGCGAAGTTGCCCACCGTGCCCAGGATCACCGCGGTCTGCGCCGAACAGGGGATGGCCATCACCGTGATGGTGGCCACCAGCAACCGCTCCTTCCTGGACTCCATCACCCTGGTGGCGAGGATGGCGGGCACGCTGCATCCCATGCCCACGATCATGGGGATGATGGCCCGGCCATAGAGGCCCACGCGGTGCATGATCCCATCAAGCAGGACCACCACCCGTGGCAGATATCCGCTGTCTTCCAGGATGCCGAGCATGACGTAGAACAGGATGATGTAAGGGATGACGATGGACAGGATCGCCTGCAAGGAGAGGTCGATGCCCTGGGCTATGGCAAGGCCAGAGTTGCCTCCTATCCAATTCGCCAGATCGATGAAGAAGCCGGCGAACAGCTCCTTGTAGGCGGATAGCAGCACGGTCTCGAGGAACCCGCCCACGAACACGATGCTGAGAAAGACCCCGAGCAGCACCAGGAGCAATATAGGGACCCCAGTGCGGGGACGAAGGGTAAGATCGGAGATGCGCTCCCCTGTCGTGGCTGCCAGCACCTTCTTCTCCGTGACCGCTGAAGCGACCCTGCCCGCCTCCCCGAAACGGTCGCGGGCGATGTGCACCTCTATCTCCTCGTTGTGCTGCCGCCTGAAGAGTTCCCTGCCCTCCTTCACCTCCCCTTTCAGCGGCGGCGGGAACTGCTCCGCGAAGTAGGCGTTGCCTTCCAACAGTTTCAGGAGTGCTCCCCGGACCGGGAAACCTTCGGCCTTGCTGTCCTCCCTTTTCTCGAGCTGAGCCAGCAGGGCCTCGATCTCGTGGTCATAGGCTACACGGAACGTGGAGGGCCTGAGCTTCCGTGCCAGGATCAATTCGATGAGGGTGTCGACCTCTTCCCCGGTGACCGCCACGGTGGGGACCACCGGCACATCTAGCATGGCTGCCAGCTTGTGGGCGTCCAGGTTGAACCGCCTCTTGGCCAGGTCCATCATGTTCAGGGCGATGATGACATTGAACCCGAGCTCGATGAGCTGGAAGACCAGCACCAGGCCTTGCTCGAGCCGGGTGGCATCCACCACTGCGATGATGGCGTCCAACTTGCGGGCCGCTAGCAGTCTGGTCGCCACCAATTCGTCCTCGGCGGTCCCGCTGAGCGAGTATGTTCCTGGAAGGTCCAAGAAGTTGATCTTGCGACCTCTAGCATGAACGGTGGCCTCCTGAAACTCGACCGTGGTCCCAGGGTAATTGGAGGACATCGCTCCCACGCCGCTGAGCCGCGAGAATATCACGGACTTGCCGACGTTGGGCGGACCGATCAGACCGATCTCCATCTTGGTTCCTCGCCCTCAATCACCAGCGGGGGGGCTGGCTCCGCTCCCGGACGGCTTGCATTCCTTGGCTCGGACCAGGACCAGGTCGGCATAGTCCTTGGCCAGGGCCACGCGGCTGTCCTGCAGCCTGACCAGCAGAGGACCGCCCATGGGGGCATGCTCCTCCATGGTGACAGTGCGGCCGGGCACGAAGCCCATGGAGATGAGCCTCCGTATTCTGGACGCCTCCTCGCCCTTCAAATGGGTGATCTCCCCCGACTCTCCTTCGTGCAGCTCGCCTAGCCTTACCGAAGGCAAGCCCCGACACTGCGGACACTGCTTGTCCACGCACTCCGGGATCGGGTCCCCGTCCGGGCAGTATTGGGGGTTGTTGGTGAGTTGGCAGATCATCCTCTCCGAATCCTCGGAGATCCCATGCTCCAAACGGCAAGCCTCCTCGTGGCTCTCTTCCTTCTTTACCCCCAGGACATCCACCAGGAACCTCTCCAGCAGGCGGTGCTTGCGTTTGATGTGACGGGCGATCCTCAGCCCGTCCACGGTGAGCGTCGCTCCCTTGTACTTCTCGTAATCGAGGTAACCGGAGTTGGCCAGGCGCTGCACCATCTCCGTGACGCTGGCTGGCGAAAGGTTCATCTTGGCCGCGATTTCGCTGGTCTTGGCGATCGCTTGCCCCCTTTCCGTGAGCTCGTAGATCGTCTCCAGGTACTCTTCCTCAATCTCGGTCGGCATCGCACGTCCCACCATCATCCCATTATTAATAATTTAGGGTTCCCTAAATCAATATACCGAAAAATCACTGGTCATTGGTCCTTCAATTGCATCCAGCTTAGATATCCCGGAAGGGCACGATGTCGCAGCATGTGCAGAGGTTGCACATGGTCTCGAAGGTCAAGGTGGTCAGTCCGTGCTCCTCCAGGATGACCTTCTCCCTTTCGGCCAGGGAGACCATCCTTTCCGGAGAGACAGGTTCCAGCCTTCCCAATGCCTTTTCCAATTCCTGGCGGTTCAGATCATTGATGCGAAGGGGTCGGAGGGTCGCCACCACTCCGATGTCGGCCAGAGCCTTCGCCCCTTGCAGAACGTTCTCATCGGTCTCGCCCATGCCCACGATGATGTTCGAGCAGACCTTTCCTCTGCCGAAGACTTTGACCGCCTGCTCAAGCACATGCATTATCCATTCCAGGTCGAGCTCGCCGCACACCTTCTGGAAGACGACCGGGTCATAGGACTCGATGTTCAACTTGAACTCGGTGGCGCCAGCTTGCCTCAGTTCATCCAGCTCCTTCAGGTCATCGATGTAAGGTTCCACCCCGATGGGCACACCCGGCCCCAAGGCCTGGCGCACCTCCGAAACGACATAGATCATCTTGTTCACCGTGGCCCGGGGGTTCTTGGCCACCGCGCTGGTCAGGGCGACGGCCTTGAAGTCCGGTCTCTTGGAAACCTCCAGAATCATCCTGACCACCTTCTCCGGGGTCAGGTTCTTGGTGATGCCCTTCTCCAATCGCCTGGATGTACAGAATTTGCAGTCGAAGATGCACTCCGTCTCGAGGTTGAAGAATGCCTGCTCCGGGGAATGGAAGATCGTCGGCCGTATCTTGACATCCTCGAGGAAGACCTTGCCCCTTAGAAGCAAGTGGTACCTCTCCCCCTCCTTGACCAGCTCAAGGTCAGAACCCTCGTTCGAGGTTATGGCCTTCTTGACCCGATGCCCCTCGAACTCGATGACGATGCCAACGGAACCGGCTCCCGGCCCAGCCGTGGAACGGGACGGCAGGACGGGCAACCTCAGCTCCTCTCGCACCATCACCGGTCCGCTGGCCAGAAGCATGGCCTTCTTCCTGGCGATGTCCTTCAGGTCCGTTTCCATTTCACACCCTCGGCCGTATCCTCCAGCTTGATGCCCTTCTCGGCGAGCTGATCCCGGACGGCATCGGCCAAGTCGTAGAGCTTGCGCTTTCGCAATTCCCTTCGCACCTCGATTAGCACATGGATGACGTCGTCCAGCGACCCGCCTTCCTCCTTCTCTTCGGGCATGATTCCCAGCACTGCGTCGACCTCTCGGAAGAAGAGGAGAAGCTGGTTCGCCCCCTCCTTGCTGAGCCTGCCCTCGGCCAAGAGCTTGTTCACGTCCCTGGCCAGGTCGAATATCGCGGCGATCGCCCCTCGCGTGTTGAAATCGTCGTTCATCTGGATCACGAATTCGCTCCGGGCCTTCTCCACCAGCTCCAGGGCCGTCTCGCCGCCGGGGGCGTTCTTGGCGGCCGCCCTCAGTTCAGAGTAGGTGTTGTGCAGGCGCTTGAGGCTGGAGGCCGCCTCCGCCAGAGCCGCCTCGGAATAGTTCAACGGCCCGCGGTAGTGCGTGTTAAGCAGGTAGAAGCGCACCTCCTCCTTCTTGAACTTCCCCAGTATCTGGCGCACGGTGAAGAAGTTCTTGAGCGACTTGGCCATCTTCTCATCCTGCACTTGCAGCATGCCGTTGTGCAACCAATAGCGCGCCAGAGGCCTGCCCGAAACCGACTCCGATTGCAGGATCTCGTTCTCGTGGTGCGGGAAGATGAGATCGTTCCCTCCTCCGTGAATGTCCAGCGTCTCGCCGAACAGGTCCATGCACATGGCCGAGCACTCGATGTGCCAGCCGGGACGGCCTTGGCCCCAGGGGCTCGGCCAGGAGATCTCCTCAGGTTTGGCCCCCTTCCACAGGGCGAAGTCCATGGGGTTGCGCTTGGCCTCATCCACATCTATCCTGGCCCCTGCCTTCATCTCCTCCATCTTCATGCCCGAGAGCTTCCCATAGTCATTCACCTTGTCCATGGCGAAGTAGACGCTGCCGTCCTCGGCCCGATAAGCAAAGCCAGCATCCTCGATCTTCTTCACCAGGTTGATGATCTGGGGGATGAAATCGGAGGCCTTCGGGTACACGTCGGCCCTCTTCACTCCCAGGGAATCCGACTCTTGGTAGAAGCGCTGGATGTACATGGATGAGAGCTTCAAGGGCTCCATCCCCACCTCCTTGGCCCGGGTAATGATCTTGTCGTCCACATCGGTGAAGTTGGTGGCATGCGTGACATGATAGCCACTGTAGCGGAGGTAGCGCGCGATCATGTCGAAGACCACCATGCTGCGGGCATGGCCGATGTGTATGTCGTCGTACACCGTGACCCCGCAGACGTACATCGAGACGCTGCGGTCATGGACCGGCTTGAACTCCTCCCTGCGCTTGGTGAGCGTGTTGTGTACCATCAATGCCAAGGTGAACGACCTCCAAAAGACAACTCCCTTTGATTATTTCTGCCTTCTGACCTCTTCCTCCAGGGCCACCAGTCTCTTCTCGATCTCGAGGAGGCGGTGGTTGATGTCCTCGAAGGCATCTATCAAGGGGTCTGGCAGCTGGTCATGGCGCAGGTCCACCTTCACCGGCACGCCGTCCTTCTTCACCACTTTGGCGAGCACGCCCACCACGGTGGAATTGGGAGGCACGTCCTTGTTCACCACCGCGCCCGCCCCGATCTTGACGTTATCCCCTACCATGATGTTGCCCAGGACGATGGCGTGCGCGCCGATGGTGACGTTGTTGCCGATAGTGGGATGGCGCTTCTTCCCTTTCTCAGAGGACACCCCGGCCAAGCACACGCCCTGGAAAATGGAGACGTTTTCGCCGATGACGGCGGTCTCGCCAATCACCACTCCGGTAGCGTGGTCGATGAAGAACCCCTTGCCGATGGTGGCCCCCGGGTGGATGTCGGCGCCCGTCATCCATCTAGCGAAGTAATTGACGGCTCGCGCCATGGTGTAATGCCCTCTTAGGTAAGCATTGTGCGATAGGCGTTGCAGTATGATGGCGTGAACACCCTGGCTGAAGAACAATGCCTCCTTGTAGGACTTGGGCGCCGGGTCCCTTTCCAGTACCGTCTTGACATCGTCCTTAATGCTCATTAACAGTCACACATATGCCAGTTCACTCAGGAAACAGGTCCGTGCTCAAATACCTTTCTCCGAAGTCTGGCAACACCGTCAGCACCTTCTTTCCGGGGCCGAGCTCCTTGGCCACCCTGAGGGCCGCATGCACCGCCGCCCCGGACGATATCCCGACGAAGATGCCCTCCTGCTTCGCCAGCTGCCTCGTCCTCTCCTTGGCGTCGGCGTCGGCGACCTGGATGATGCGGTCGAAGAGCTTGGTGTCCACCACGCCCGGGATGAAGCCCGCTCCAATGCCCTGGATGGCGTGTGGACCGCGCTTTCCGCCCGACAGCACCGGGGAACCTTCCGGCTCCACCGCTATGATGAGAGCCTTTGACCCCTTCGACCTCAGGACCTGCCCCACCCCGGTGATGGTGCCTCCCGTGCCCACGCCGGCCACGAAGGCATCCAGGTCCGGCAGGTCCCTCCAGATCTCCTGCGCGGTGGTCTCGCGGTGAACCTTGGGGTTCGCCGGGTTGTCGAACTGCTGCGGCATGAAGGCCTCGGGGCGGTTCTTGCAGATGTCGTTGGCGCAGGCCACCGCGCCGGGCATGCCATCGGCCTTCGGCGTCAGCACCAGTTCGGCGCCCATGGCCTTGAGCAGGCGCCGCCGCTCCATCGAGAAGTTCTCGGGCATGGTCAGCGTGAGCTTGTATCCCTTGACCCCGCAGACCATGGCCAGGCCGATGCCAGTGTTGCCTGATGTCGGCTCGACCACAACCACGTTCATGCCAGGCCTCAGCCTGCTGGACCTCTCGGCTTCCTCGATCATCGACAACGCGATGCGATCCTTGACCGAGCGCATCGGGTTCCAGGATTCCAGTTTGGCGTAGACCTCGGCCGAATCCTTCTCTACCAGCTTGTTCAAACGGACGATCGGGGTATTGCCGATCGTCTCCAGGATGCTATTGTATTTCACTGTTATCACCTCGTTTCTGTCATCATCCTTGCTTCGATGCAGCCATAGCATAATCGTGGGGGAGGGTAAAGAACCCGTCTCCCGCAGATGCCTACCGCATGATGAATAGGGGCGGCCTTGCCAGAGGGGTGAGAGGAGTTTAGGTCTCGCGCCTGGCAAGGCTTTCATATGCAGTTCCCGGTGCGGTCCTCCTTTGCGCCGATGCTGATCGCTGCAGCTGGACACGCGTCGAGGCAGAGCCCGCAGGCGATGCATTTCTCAGCGTGGAACTCGACGTGGTAATCGGAACGGTCCAATTCGTAGGCATGGACCGGGCAGATGGACACGCACACGCCGCAATCTGTGCATCTGGCCTGATCACGCCGCACATACTCCGTCATCTCCCTGACCTGAACGTTGCTGCGCTCCAGGAACTGAATGCCCTCCTTGATGCGCTTGGTGTCCCCTTCCAGGACCATGATCATGCGCCCACCGTTCTCGTCGATCTCCGCCCTGAGGATGTTGACCAGCAATCCCAGGTCCAATGATAGGCGGTAGACGATCGGCTCTTTGACCAGATCAGGGGTGAACTCCAGAATGAATTTGGAGGAGCCCATCGCTCACACCTCCCCTTGGGCCCTGATCTCGAAAGGCTTCTGGACCTGTTCCGCGGGGGACAGCTCGACCGGCTGGCTCACTTGGAACCTACCCTCGCTGATCCATTGCTTCAGCTTGGTGGCTACTTCCCTGGCCTTCCTATAGCTGGAGAGCGAGGAGGTCCTGACCTCCTTGTCATTGATCTCGACCTTGCCGGAACGGAGCTCGGCATAGGAGAGCTCCTTCAGCGGGCGGCGCGAGCGCGACTGAACGGCGTAGTCCAGCACGGGGGCGAAGATCTGCTCGTCCCGGATAGAGACCGCCTTTATCATGTCCTCGTCCAGTATTGGGATGGGCACACCGATCCCGACGCAGAGCGACGTGCCATACTTGTGGAAGTGCAAGGCCCGCAGGTAGCCCGGGGACATCTGTTTGAGGTCCCCAATTACGGCCAGCGCTCTTGCGGCGGCTGTTGGAACGCCGTTCTTGGTAGGCACGTTGGTCTTGTAATGGGTTCCCTCCCAGGCCACGTAACCGATGCCCCCGCCCAGGAATATTCGGGTGCCCAGGCCGATGGTCCGCAGGTTGGGATCGTTCAGCAACGGGGAAAGTTGCCCGGCGCTGCAATAGGTGGCGTTGCCGTTCCACGGCAGCAACTTGCCCATTTAGGTGAAAAGGGTCTTGTCCGAGGAATTCGTGGCCACGGCATAATTCTGATACATGTTCCTCGGGTTGAACAGGTATGCTTGGTTGATCGTCTTGAGCGAGAGGTAGCTCTCGATCTCGCGGCGTGGGTAGCAGTCGGTGCCATGTGCGGCGGCCCGCAGTTTGACCGGCTTTCCGGACACCAGTCCTTCGATGACATGTGCCCCGCCGTAGCTTATGCCTCCGTGTTCCCTAACCTCGGTGGCACCGATGTAGGCGTCCACGGCCGCCAGGCCCGTGTACGCTGGAACATCGTTGAGCCAGACCTTCTGCATCTTGATCGGAGGTTCGGCATGGCCGAAGTTGAGGAATGCGCCCGAGGAGCACATTGCGCCGAAGGTGCCGGTGGTAACAACGTCCACATCCTTTGCCGCTTTCTCTAGACCTTGGCTCTCGACGACGCCGATGACCTCTTCTGCGGTCATCACGATCACGTCGCCATTCTTTATTTTGGCGTTGATCTCCTCGTACGTTCTATTCATGACATCCCTCCACGCGATCCTCTCCGACATTTTACCAAGTGGAGAAGGACCTCGAGTTTGGTTCAGCCGATTTAACAATCGTTAACTATATAAGTATTTTGCGTATCGCTCGATGGGAGGTTAATTCCTAGACCATGACAGAACGAGCGGAAACATTTCCTCATTGGCAGAAGGACTCAGAGCTAATGTTTCTGCCGACGCGCGAAGGCCCAGAACGCTATCCCGGCCATCGCCACCATGACCATCACGATCGCAAGGCTCGGGGCCCAGTTCATCGATGGGGCGACGTCACCGAGGGAACCTCCAGCCAGGCGCAAGACAGAAAGGACGGCCACGCTAGCATGGGCCGTCAGATTCTCCTTCGTTATCCATGGCGAAGGTGAGGACTGGTTCGAGCGATCGTTCTTGGTGTGGATCCAGCCCACCTCCTCACCGGACCAAGCGTTGGTGTACAGGTCAGGGTAGGAGTACAGCATCACGGCGGGCACGGAAGCCGCGCTCCCGATGCTCGTGGTCGAGCCCCAGTAATTCATGTACATGGATGCGACTTGGCTTGGATCGCTGAAAGTCTGGTGGTCCGAGGATCCCATCTCCGTATCGGTCACAGGGACCCCCAGGTCATTCGCTGCTTCCATGACCAGACTGGCGAGGGAGGATGATCCCTGGCCCAAATGGCCCAAGCGCATCTCGTCCGACCCGATGCAATCGAGGTTAACGACCGAAGCGATCTCATGGACATCCGCCAAGTGGGCGCCCAGGTACTTCACCGATCCCACCATGCCGAACTCCTCGGCCGCAAAGGCTATGAAGCGTATGTTCGCGGTCGGGGCATAAGTCCCCCTCCCCACCGCCGAGCCGATGACGTCTGCGATCTCCAGCAAACCGGCCACGCCGGCGCCGTTGTCGCAGAACCCTGGGCCATTGATGGAGCCGTAATGGGCCGCGACCAGCACCACGGCATCGCTGCCTGATGTTACATTGATCTGAGCCGCCACGTTCGAGTGCACCCCCGTTGAGATGACCGAGAGGATGTTCATGATGCCCTTGGGCGATCCGTTCCCTAGTATCGCCTGCAAGCGCTGGCCATCAGTAACATTGAGGCTCCCGACCGGGATGCCCCGTTCCCAGTAGTAGGGCCCGTTCGCGCCCAGCGGCCTTCCTCCCGCGGAGGAGATGGCCATCACCTCCAAGAGTTGCGTCCAAGAGTACGACCACACATAGATTACCGCGGCGGGGGTCTGGGAATCCAGCCTGTTGAGGAACTGCTGCTCCCAAAGCGAGTTCCAGCGCACCTCTCTTCCGATCACCAGGATCTTGCCCGTCGTATTGACGACATCCCAGGCCTGATTGTCAATCGGCCTGGTCCCGATATCATGGCGCGATGCGGCCGAAGGGAGGGGCAGCGTCACGATGCTCGAGGTGAGATTGATCGGAGTGGGCCAGGACAGATGTTCGCAATCGAAGGAGAGCAGAGGGAGGCGGTCCTCCCTGGTGGTCATGTCGCCGTCGCTGTCGATGATCAAGCCGGGCTTGGATTGCAGGTTCCAGGCTGTGAACAGGAAGTCCTCTCTCCAAGCGCCAAGCCCCATGAGCTTGATCTCATCGACGACCCACTGCGCCGCTGCCTGACCCCCGGCCGACCCAGAAGAGCGATAGGCTGGATAGCGCAGGGTCAGGTTCTCCAGGTCCGTCGCGAATCTGTGGACCTTGGTCCCATTTATTGATGCGACCATGTCCGACTCTAAGGAGGAGAGGTTCCCGTTAGCGGCGCGAACTGGGGTGGTGATGGAAGAGGGGGGGCAGCAAGAGCATTAGCGCAACGGCAATCGCCAACAGTGCCCGCCCGTTCCTCATGCAGCCTCCAGAAGCTTGGCAGAGGAATCTAACACCGCGCTATAAAAATGCATTCCAAAAATCCTGCTCGTTGTTCGGGAAGGGCACCGGCAGGTTTTATAGGTCGGAGGTCGACTTCTGCGGTCATGGCAAAGAAACAAGGCAGCGAGCAAGCTGACCAGGCGGTCAAGGAACTGGGCGAGAAGATGTGCGGCTTTATCCCGAACACCCTGAAGCACATCCATGAGCACAACCCGGACCTGGCCATCATCATCCGGGAAATGGACCAGATCATGGTCAACGATGGAGCCCTGGACAGGAAGACGAAGAGGTTGATCGCCCTTGCCTGCGTGGCGGTGCGCATGTGCGAGGATTGCGTTTATCCGCAGGCCAAGGTGGCCAAGAACTACGGAGCCACTAAGGAGGAGATCGTGGAGGCTCTGCAAGTGGCGGTCCTGACCGGCGGAGTGCCGACCTGGTCCGTGTCCAAGAAAGGCATCAGCAAGCTCTTCGAAGAGTGGGATGCTGAGGGGTAGGCTGTCCCATTCCCTGAAGAATGGAAAAGGATGGAGCCGGGACCGCGATTCGAACACGGGTATGCGGATATCCGCCATAGGGCTGCAGTCCGCCACATGGCCGCTCTGTCATCCCGGCCTCTCCAGGAACAACAAGTCCATCGTATATCAACTTTTTTGGACGCCAGAATCGACCGATTGGACCTCCCGCTCCACGCATGCAAGCAAAGCATTTTGTCAAGGCGCGAGATAAGGAGGAACGATGCTTCCTGATCATTGCAAGGACGTCTCTCTCCGGCGGGTCGATTTTCCGCTCACAGCCGCGAACATCAAGGCGTATTCCAGGGGGAAGAAGGCTTACACGCGCACCGATCACATGGTCCTGCGTAGCGGGAAGGATCTGGCGGTGATAGGGGTCAGCAAGGAGAACGGCCCGGATCTCTTTCGCCCCATCACCAATGTCGAGGTCATCTCGCTTCCGGACGCCACCGTCTTCATCAAGGACAAAAAGGTGGACGTCCTGAACCGGTCGCAGATGGCCGGCTTGGCCTTGAAGCACCCAGGCAAGACGGTGGTAGTGGAGGGCATGTTCAACCACGTCTCTTTCGCCCAGGAAACCGACATCAATTATCTGAAGGTGCTGGATGTGGTGCCTCCCCGTCCAGCCAAGCTCGCCGTTTTGGTGAGGAGGGCCCTATCCACCGGGCTTGTCCATTCACCGGTGATCGTCTCCGAGGAATTGATCGACCTGAATGACCTGGCCAAAGAAGCCAGAACCGAGAGCATGATGTTCCCTTGCCGGGCGTCCGGGATCAGATCAAGCGGCAAGGTGAAGTACCTCGACGAAACGCCGCACTTGGAGGAGGCCGCAACCCTCATCGGATGCGATCTGTCCAGGCGCATCTACCGTTCGGTGTACAAGGGGGAACCGAAGTTGATCAACATGTGCCCTCAGGACCTGGCACCCAAGGATGATGCCTTCAGGATGGTCAAGTGCTGCACCGTCAAGGAAGGCTACGTGCTGCATGACCGGATGGTAGTGGTACCCTGGGGGGCGACGGTGGAAGAAGTGGCCGACGGCATCAACGCTCTCTTTCGGCAGCGTTCGAGCTCTTAGCGCTGGAACGGAGCAGGGAACGCGCCCTGGAGAACTCCCTGAAGCCAGCCTCGGAATTTCCCCGGCTCAGCATGATCTCCCCGCGCAGCTGGATCGCATCCACGTCCTCTGGCTGTTTGGAGAGATGCTCCTGCATGAGCTCCAAGGCCGCATCGTCCTTTCCCTGGCGGAACAGCTTCCTGGCCCTTTCTACTGAGGGGCTTTCCAAATCGAGCAATGCGGCCATGGTTCGGATGGTCTCCTCCTTCACCACGTCAAGCTTGTTCTGGTTGAGCCAAGGATAGCGACCATCGAGGACCTCCCAGAACCTTGAGGCCTCTGGTTCCTTGAACGCCGCGGTGCGACCCTTGAAGATGCTCAGCGGCACGTTGATGACCATCTTGCCATGATGGACTTGGATGAAGTTGGGATTGCCTGTGCTTCCCACGGTGCGGTTCACGGGCGGCGCATGAACACCCCCTTTCAAATATCTTTTCTTGAACCGACCAAAAAAGGTTAATGCGGGCGTGCAGGTAAGGAATGAGCATGGACCGATTCGCGCTCAGTCCCTACAATCCAAGACTGGAACTCCCGGACATCATCGTCTACGATTCCACACTCCGCGATGGAGAGCAGATGCCGGGCATCGCCTTCAGCCTGGAACAGAAGGTGGCCATAGCCAGGAAGCTGGACGAGATCCACGTGCCCCAGATCGAAGCCGGGTTTCCGGCCGTTTCCGAGGGCGAGAAACGCTCGGTCAAGACCATCACCAAGCTGGGCCTGAACGCCGATATTCTGGCGCTCTCGCGCTTGGTCAAGGGGGACATCGACGCTGCCATCGATGCGGGGGTGGACATGGTCCTGCTGTTCATTGCCACCTCCGATATCCACCTGCGCTATAAGTTCGCCAAACCGCGCGGATATGTGCTGGAAAAGATCGTGGAATCGCTTGATCACTGCAAGGCCAGAGGCGTGAAGGCGGCCTTGAGCAGCGAGGACAGCACCCGCACGGAGATGAGCTTCCTGAAGGAGGTCTATCACACCGCCGAGGGCGCAGGAGCCGTGCGTCTGGGGATAACGGACACGGTCGGGTGCGCTTCGCCAGAGGCGATCAGCCAAATAGTCTCCGAGATCGCTTCGGAGTTCAAGAGCCCGATCTCCATCCATCTCCACAACGATTTCGGACTGGCGCTCGCGAACGCTATTGCCGCGGTGAAAGCAGGGGCCACGGCCGTGACAACCACCGTGAACGGCATCGGCGAGAGGGCTGGGAACGTCCCGCTGGAAGAGTTCGTGGGGGCCATGAAGTTCGTCTACGGGAAGGATTTGGGCATCGACACCACCGAGCTCAAGGAACTTTGTGAAATGGTGGCGCAGTTCTCAAAGGTACAGCTGTCCCGCAACCACCCGCTGGTGGGGGAGAATGTCTTCTCGCACGAGTCTGGCATACACGTGGCCGCGGTGCTCAATTGCCCGCTGACCTACGAATCCATCCCGCCCGAGGTCGTCGGCAATAGGAGGCACCTGCTCCTGGGAAAGCACACCGGCGCCACCTACATCAGGAAGAGGCTGGAGGACCTTCAGATCCAGGCGAGCGAGGAGCAAGTGGCGCTGATCCTGCAAAAAGTGAAGGCCCTGGGAGAGGTCAAGGGCAGGGTCAGCGACGTCGATTTCGAGGACCTTGTGAAAGAGGTCATGCATCCTGAGGAGCACTTCAAAGCTTGATCGGCAGGCCAGCCTCGTCCCGCTTCGTTTTCCCGAACTCTAAGCTATTCTGCAACCTATCCCCGCTGAACACCGGTCCCTCCGCGCACACCCGCTGCCCATCGATCACGCAGGACCCGCAGAGGCCAGCACCGCACTTCATGTAGCGCTCTAGCGACAACTGGCAGGGTATTCCTTGCTCATGGCAAAGCTTCAGCAGCGATATCAACATGCGCTCAGGTCCGCAGCCGAAGACCGCATCGTACTTCCTCTCCTTTAGATGTCGGCGGGCCAGATCGATCACCGTGCCCTTCATGCCCATCGTCCCGTCATCGGTGGAGACGTGGACTTCGTCCGACAAGCGCCTTCCTCTCTCCACGAACACGAGCTCATCGGCCGTCCGGGCCCCGATCAGAATGTCGACCTTGGACCGATCGCCGATGAAATCTGCCACGGGCATGATGCATGCCAGGCCGGTTCCCCCTCCCGCCAATAGCACCCTTCCGGTGGGGATCTCGAAACCGTTCCCATAGGGACCGCGGACACCGATGAGGTCACCTGGACTCAAGGAAGCAATGGCATTGGTGGCCACGCCGATCTCCTTTACGGTGATGCCTTTGTCCCCGTAGATGTAGGACACGGACATGGGGACTTCGTCTACGCCCGGCACCCATATCATGAGGAATTGGCCCGGTCTGACGCTCTCGGGGAACGCGAAGCGAAGGGTCTGGAGACCTTTGGCCTCATGGACCGATTGCGTGACTTTGACCATGACCTGGCTAACCATGCGCGACCCCCACCATCTCCTCGATTTCGCTGAACCCGTTGCCGGCCATGAATTCGGTGAGCCCGTTACAAACCTCGGCAAAAACGCCCAGCCCCTTGCGTCCCACCGCGCTGCCGATCTGCACCGCCACCGCTCCCGCCATTATGTACTCGGTCGCATCTCGCCAGGAATCGATGCCGCCCACCCCTATGATCGGGATCTCGAGGACCTTGTACAGCTCGAAGACGCACCGCAGGCCGACCGGCTTGATGACCGGCCCGGAAAGGCCGCCCGTCTGGTTCGACAGTATGGGCCGACGGGCCTCCACGCTGATGGCCATTGCCTTGACTGTGTTAATGGCTACGATGCCGCTGGCGCCCGCTTCCTGGGCAGCCAGGGCCACTTCCGCCAGGCGATGGGTGTTCGGCGTGAGCTTTGCCAAGACCGGGACCTTGACTGCCGAGCAAGCCGCCCTCACCGCTCTGGCCACGGCGTCGGGATCCACCCCGATCTCCATCCCGTAGCCCTTGGCGTGGGGACAGCTGAGATTGAGCTCTATCGCCCTGGCCCCGAACTCCTCCATTCTCGCGGAAAGATAAGCGAAGTCATCCGGCGTGGCGGCGAACACGCTTCCGATTATCGGGGCTTCTGATCCGCAGGCGATCCCCATCTCTTCCCGGAACGCCTCCACCCCCGGGTTCGGCAGCCCCATGGCGTTCAAGTATCCTGAGTCCAATTCCACCAAGGTCGGGTTCTGGTAGCCTTTCCTCGGCTGCATGCCGATGGACTTGGTCACCAGTGCTCCGGCCCCCGCCTCTGCCACCCTGAGCAACGATTCCCCCGTCTCGCCCATGACCCCCGAAGCAAGAATGGTCGGGTTGGAAAGGCGCAGTGGGCCGATCGCGACCTTCAGCGAAGTCATCTTACCGCAGGGGATGACCTACTCAAGCTTAATAAATTCCCGCCCCTGCTTGGTCAGATAATCCTTGATGGCAGCGTGCAGGCCATCGGCGGCCAGATTGGAGCAGTGCATCTTCTGCGGCGGGAGCCCTTCTAGTGCATCCGCCACGTCCTGCCGCGTGATCTTGAGCCCCTCTTCTATGGTCTTGCCCTTGGCCAGCTCCGTCACCATGCTGCTAGTGGCGATGGCCGCCCCGCAGCCGAAGGTCTTGAACTTGACGTCGACCAGCACATCGTCCTTGACCTTGATGTAGATGAACATCATGTCACCGCATACCGGATTCCCGACCTTTCCAATGCCATCCGCGTCTGGAATCTCGCCGACGTTCCTTGGGTTAGCAAAATGGTCCATCACTCGTTCGCTGTATGACATTCCTCTTCCTCCTCGTGGTGATCCTCCCCGCGCAAGCTATAATCATCCCAGGTCTTGATGGGAGACATCTCCCTAAGCTGGGCGACGACCACTGGCAATACCTCTAGGAACTGTTTGACCTCGTCCATCGTGTTCATCCGGCTCAGGCTGACGCGCAGCGAGCCATGCGACTGCTCCTGCCTGATGCCCAGGGCGGTGAGCACATGCGAAGGCTCCAGGCTCTTGGTGGAGCACGCGGAACCGGTGGAAGCGGCGAATCCTTTCATATCCAGTTGAAGGATCAAGGATTCCCCTTCGATGAAATCGAAGCGGTAGTGAGCGTTGTTGCACAGCCTCTTGGTCCTGTGGCCGTTCAGATAGGAGTACGAAATCGAAGCCAGCGGTGTTTCGATGAGCTTGTCGCGCATGGCTTTCATCTTCTCCACGTTCTCATCCATCTTGGCCATGCCCATCTCGATGGCCTTTCCAAGGCCGACGATGCCGGGCACATTCTCCGTCGATGAACGCAGGCCCCGCTCATGCCCTCCTCCATAGACCTGAGCCTTCAGCCTCACTCCTTTTCGGACATAGAGCGCCCCAACGCCCTTCGGGCCATGGAACTTGTGGGCGGTCAGGGCAAGAAGATCGATGTTATCCTTATTGACATCAATGGGTACTTTGGTGATGGCTTGCACGGCATCGGTGTGGAACACGGCACCGTGCTCTCTGGTTATGGCGCCGATCTCGCGGAAGGGCTCGATGGTGCCGATCTCATTATTGGCTGCCATTATCGTGACCAGGATGGTCTCCTTGGTGATGGCCTTCTTGAATTCCTCCACCGACACCATGCCCTCGGCATCCACAGGCAAGTAGGTCACCCTGAAGCCCTCCTTCTCCAAGAATTGGCAGGTGTTCAGGACTGCGTGGTGCTCGACCATGCAAGTGATGATGTGCTTGCCCTTGTCCTTGTTCGCATTCACGTAACCTTGGATGGCCAGATTATCCGACTCCGTCCCTCCAGAGGTGAAGATGATGTCCTTTGAGGACGCGCCGATGGCTTTTGCCACCTTTTCGCGGGCGGATTCCATGGCGATGTAAGCCTCACGGCCGAAAGCGTGCAGGCTCGACGCATTTCCGTACTTCTCGGTGAAATAGGGCAGCATCTCCTTGACCACCTCAGGATCCACCTGGGTGGTGGCGCTATTATCGAAGTAAATCTTTGCCATGCGGTCACCTTTAACGATTGTTAATGACTATTTCATATTTCAACCCGCGCCTGCGCAGGCCGATTATGTTGATTGAAAAATATATCGAGTGGCATGCTAAATAACATTACTGGAAGAGGAAGAAGATATATTGGACAGGAATCATTCATCGGGTTGAATGGATGCAAAGCGGGTCAGAGAGGATTTCCCCCTATACTCCTCATCCGAGAAAGAATCAGTGTATTTCGACAATGCCTGTCAGACTCTAAGACCAGACCTGGTAATCGAAAAAATGAACGATTATTATCACCTCTATCCGGCCTGCGGCGGGAGAAGCGTCCATCGCCTTGCCACACAGGTCTCGATAGAGGTCGACGATGCTCGGGAAAAAATCGGAAGGTTCCTTGGAACCTCTAATGCCGATGAGATTGTCTTCACGAAAAACTGCACCGAAGCCATTAACCTTGTGGCGAAGGGCCTGAATCTGAAGAAGGGGGACGTGGTGCTCACCACAGATATCGAACACAACAGCAATCATATCCCCTGGATGCAGCTCCAGAGGACGAATGGGATTGGAAGGGGATTCGTTCCCACCCCGGCCTCCGGGACCTTCGATATCGAAGAGTTCAAGCGCAGGATGTCGAAGAAGGTGAGAGTGGTAAGCGTCGTGCACACCAACAACGTCACTGGAACCAGCCTCCCAATCAGGGAGGTGACCGAGATCGCTCACGATCAAGGCGCTCTGGTATTGGTCGATGGAGCGCAGGCCGCCCCGCATCAGAAAGTGGACGTAGAGCGATTGCAGGTGGATTTTTACGGCATTTCATTGCACAAGATGCTCGGACCTTCAGGGATGGGGGTGCTCTTTGGAAGGAAAGAGCTGCTCAACGATTTGGAGCCTCTAATCACTGGAGGGGGCGGAGTGGCCATGGCCAGTTTTGATTCGGCAGAGCTGCTTCCCCCTCCAGATAAGTTCGAATCAGGATTGCTGAACTATGCGGGCATCATCGGTTCGGGAGCGGCCGTCGATTACCTCAATGCACTGGGCATGGACGAGGTGGAGGAGCACGAGCGTTCCCTCAACACCAGGATAACCCGCCGGCTGAAGGACAATGCGAGCATCTCGATCCTTCCGCCGATCGATCCGAGAGCGAGAGGGAGCATCTTCTCCTTCAACGTAAATGGGATCAACTCCCATGATGTGGCAATGATCCTCGATGAGATGGCCAAGATCATGATCCGATCGGGGATGCATTGCGTGCACCCTTACTTCGCATCTCGCAAGCTGGACGGTTGCGCCCGGGCCTCCTTCTATATCTATAATACCGAGGAGGAATGCGATCTGTTCGTGGAGAAAGTGCTCTCCCTGGTCAAGACCTTCTCAGCGTAGATCACAGTCACCAGATGTCCGTCGGCCTCGATTCTCTCGATGGCAAGAGCCTCGGATTGGTTTATGATTATGGAACCTGTGATCCATTCGATATTTCCCGACTTGTCGATGGTCTTCACATTCGGCGGCAACGAAACTGCCATTTGCTTACCAGAAGTAAGCATCCAGACCGAGCCGTTCCTTATCTGCAGTTGAAGCTCCGATCCTGGATCCAATTGCGGGACGATGAAGACCGACTTGATCAGATAGTTCCAGTGGTCAACCGCTTGAATCTGACTGTCCAGTTCTGACAAGAGCAGGCCGACAGCGTCTTCATGATCAGAATGGAGGCCACCGACCAAGGCTGGAGCACATGTCACAAGCAAGGTAAGAGCGGCGATCATCGCCCAGAAACGGGTGAGAATGAGCTCCAACATCAGCTCACCAGCAACTTGACGAACATTGATTTGCCTGAGATCTCGCAGCTGAACCTCAGCTCATCTCCCGGCCCCACCTGACATCGCTTCCCGTCGCCGGTGATTATGTGGAAATGAGGACCGCCCAGAAAAACTCGGTCGGTCCGATTCCCTTGCATAAGGCAATCGATCCAAAGGCTTTCAGGATCATCCAAGCTGCCGCCCAGGCTCAACAATGGCCCCTTGGTTCTCCAATTGGCGTCGGGGATCGTCAAGATCCGAATGTTGCCTGGACCGGCGAGAAAGGCGGAAAGGGCGACGCTTTTGGTCCTTTCCGCAACCTTGCGAATCTCGGAGAGCGATAAATCGTTCTCGTATCGACCGAGCGATTGAAAGACAACCGGCAAAGCGAGCGCAACTATCAAAGCAGTGACCAGGAGCTTGAGAGGAAGCCCTTCCAAGCCCCTGGTGTCAGTCCACATCCTTGCTCACTCCGAGAAGACAGGGATGGTGACCGTTCCGGAGGAGGCAAAGCCGCTCTTGATCACGGTCACGGTCACGAACCCCACCGACCTTCCTGCGTGCTGGACAGAAAGATCGTCGAAGCTCGCTTTTCCTTCTCCGTCCGTTAGTGCGTGCGGAGCCTTGCCCTCCTCGGTCGCAATCCCAGAACCGCTGAGCAGTACGCTTGCCCCTGGCACTGGATTCCCATTCTGGTCCTGAACGCTAATGGTCAGAGAAACCCCGTCAACGGTGTAGATGCCATCGCTGTCGGCGTCCGAGAGCACGATCTCGGAGGGCGAAGCATTGGCCACCGCAATGGTGCTAGGCGGGCTTAGATTGCCCATCCATCCCAGGATGATCGCCATACCAACACCCGCGATCAACACAAGAATCATGAGCTGCAAAGGCAACCCTTCGATCCCACCGTTCTTGTCACTTGCCATTCTCTTTCGAGCTGCCATGATTATCGTATGTTGACTTAGTCCCGTGACCCTTATCAGAACCGACTACTCTTAGGCTAACCTGCGCTATTTTCCTGCAATACTGATTTCGTAGTCGATTGAGCGCTTGTCGTTAAAATGAACCACTCCACTGTCCGAAAAGGTTTATAGGGAAGTCAGTAATACCGAGTGAAACCCTATCATGGTATGTTCCTAAACAGCTGAGGCGTCGGACGTGTTCAAGAGAGTGCTCATCGCCAACCGGGGAGAGATCGCGATACGCATCATGCGCACATGCAAGAGGCTTGCCATCCCCACGGTGGCCATCTATACCGCGCCCGATCATCATTGCAAGCATGTTCTGCTGGCTGATAAGAGCGAATTACTGACATCGGACCTGGGCATCAACCCCTATTTGGACATGGATGCCATAATGGAGGTGGCTGAGCGCATGAAGGTCGACGCCGTCCACCCGGGCTACGGCTTCATTTCGGAGAAGGCTGATTTTTCTCGACGCTGCGAGAAGGAAGGAATAGCGTTCATCGGGCCTGGTCCAGCGGCCATGGAGCTCCTGGGAAACAAGCTAGCTTCCCGAGAATTCATGGAAAAGCATGGCATACACACCACCCCAGGCACCCTGAGCCCTTTGACTGATGCGGCAGAGGCCAGGAAGGAAGCGGCCCGCATCGGGTACCCCATAATGCTGAAGGCCGCGGGCGGTGGTGGTGGAAGGGGCTTGCGCATAGTGGAGAAGGAGGAGGACATTGAGCAGGCCTTTGAGTCGGCCAGGAACGAGGCTGAAAAGGCTTTCAAGGACTCCAAGATCTTCATGGAAAGACGGGTGATAAGGCCACGTCACATCGAGTTCCAGATGGTGGGCGACTCAAAGGGTCACGGGTTCTGCCTAGGCGAGCGGGAATGCTCTATCCAACGGAGGAACCAAAAGTTGGTCGAGGAAACACCTTCTACTGCGGTCACTGACGAGATGCGGCAGGAGCTATTCCCCAAGCTTGCAGATGCGCTGGTCAAATCAGGATATCAGAGCCTCTGCACCTTCGAGTTCCTCATGAACCCAGCCGGTGAGCTTTTCTTCATGGAGGCGAACACAAGGATACAGGTGGAGCATCCCATCACCGAGCAAGTAATAGGCCTCGACCTGGTGGAAATGCAGCTCAAGATCGCCTCGGGCAAGGACGTGGAGCGAGAACTGGGCGAGGTGCATCCCTGGGGGGCGGCGATGGAGTTCCGTATCAACGCCGAGAATCCGTTCAACAGTTTCTTCCCGTCACCAGGACGCATCGAGAAGTACATCGAACCATCCGGTGAAGGCATCCGCGTTGACTCACACGCCTACGAAGGGTACATGGTGACATCGGACTTCGATTCGCTGCTGGCGAAGCTGATCTGCTACGGCAAGGACCGGAACGAGGTCATGCGCATCGCGAAGGACGCCTTGGACCGCTATACCCTTACTGGGATCAAGACCACCATTCCCTACCATCGCCTGGTGATAAGGAGTCAGGCTTTCCGCACCGGCAACTATAGTACCGATTTCGTGAGAGACCATCAGCCCACCGAGCTGATAAAAGAGGAGAGCTTCTCCCTTTACGAGGGTGGACACTAGGCGAGCGGGACCTCTTCCACCGTGCTGTAGATCGGGCCTTTGGGGGTCAGCACGCTTTTCTTCAATCGGATGGCTCTCACCTCGAACTCCCCGAACTCGTGATCTCGATACTTATGGGCAACAGCCACCGCATTCGCCGAGGCGGAGATGTCCTTGACCCTGGCGACGGTGAGATGGGATTTGAAAGGCCTGCTCTCTTTGGCGAAACCGAATTTTACCAAACCATCCTCCAGCCTCGCTGCCATGGTGGCCAGGAGTTCACCGTTCTCGATACCAACCCAGACGACCCTGGCCGGTCCGCGCGGAGGGAATACGCCCGCGCCCCTCAAGGCGATGCGAAAAGGGGCGATTCCACTGACCGCATCACGCATGGAAGCGACGATCCCCTGCACCTTCTCTTCCCTGGTATCTCCCAGAAACTTCAGGGTGATGTGCACGATGCTCGGCTCCACTGGCTTCAATCCTGGTCCGACGGAGTTCAGATCATTATGGATGTACCTCAAGCTGGCTGCAGTCTCCAGGTCCACCGAGATAAAACCCCTGAAACTCATTCTTCTCCTTCCATGACCTGCCCTCCTACTAATCCCCTATGAACCTCTTTAGTTCTGGTATGATCTCTTGCGCCTTGACGCTTTCAAGGACGTTCGACGTGCGAGCCAGTCCGCCCACCATCTCAACCTTGACCTTCATTATGCCAGCGAACGCAAAGTAACCGTAATAGCGATCCTTCATGTATGGATAAGCCTCGTCCCCTCTGGGATTCCCGCAGGTGAAGACCGCCACTCCCTTTTTGCCTGGTGAAAGCCTTGGCACGAATTGCCTGGGCTGGTCGCCAAAGGCCACCAGCGCAAAGGTCCGGTCCACAACCGCCTTTAGCAGGGCGGTCTCCGCCCCCATGTAAAGAGGAGAACCGAGCACGATCGCATCGGCTTCCTTGATATCCCTGTAAATCTTGGTCATGTCATCCTTGATCGCACAGGCTTCATGCTGCTTGCAATAGAAGCAGGAAGTGCAATCCTTGATCCTGAGGTCGACCAGGTCGTAATACTTCAGATCGACGTCCTGATGATCTTCCGTGATCTTCTTGAGCAATTTGGCCGTGTTGCCATCCTTGCGAGGGCTCCCGTTCAGTGCCAGCACCTTCATATCATTTCCTCCCGCCCAATATCAAAGCGGAGCGTCGAAGCCCGATCGCCGCACTTAACTGGAAGGCAGTTCCCATGGATATAACGATTCTGCATCCGGACCTTGAGCCATGGCCATGGCCAGACGACAGATTCTTAATGTGCCTCGGCATACATTCGCCTGATGTTGTACGACCTGGTCATCCTGGGGGCTGGTCCCGCCGGGCTCACGGCCGGAATCTACGCCGCCTCGCGCAAGTTGAAAGCTATCATCATCGAGGCAGACGAAGCGGGTGGTCAGCTCATGAGCATCTACCCAGGCAAAGGCATCGCCAACTATCCCGGAATCGAATTGCTTGAGGGAAAGGAGCTTGCGGAAAGGCTCATCAACCATGCCAAGGCAGCGGGCTGCGAGCTGAACCTCAGGGAACGGGCCATGGAAATCGCTGATTCAGGCGACCATTTCACTGTCGTATCTGATAAAGGCGCCTACAATACCAAGGGGGTCATTATCGCCATAGGTGGTGGCCTGTACAAACCGAAGAGGCTCGGTGCCAAGGGCGAGGAGCAGTTCGAAGGGAAAGGGGTCTATTACATGCTTCCAGACAAGGAAGCTCTCAAGGGGAAGAACATCCTGTTCGTGGGTGGAGGCAACAGCGCATTGGAGATGGCGCTCATGGCCTGCGATGTCGCCGGTGTGTGTCTGGTACATCGTCGGGAGACGTTCCGCGCCGATGCCTGTTTTGTGGAAAGGCTAGGCGAGGCCAAGGTCAAGACCTATATGTGCTCCGAGGTGGAGGAGATCAAGGGCAAGGAGCATGTGGAAACGGTCGTGCTGAGGACCCCTGACAAAGTGGAGGAGATTCCGATAGACATGGTCATCATCAACATCGGGTTCGCCCCCGAGAGCGAGGACCTTTCCAAGTTCGGCGTGCAGCTCGACGAGGGTCAGATAACGGTGAACCCGGAGATGCTTACCTCCAGAAAAGGGGTTTACGCCTGCGGCGATATCGTCACCTATCCTGGCAAGTACAAGCAGATCGTGACCGCCTGCGGCGAGGCCGCCACCGCGGCCAACAGCGCGTTCAAGTATGTCAGCAAGCCGTACTGGGCCTGATCAGCTTCTGCTCCTTGGATCCAGAGGAGCGTCCCCTTTGCAGAAAGGCATGGAAAACAATGGGATTAATGAAGGGATTTTAGGGAGCGCGGTGCCCCCTTCTGATCTTGCCATTACTTGTTGACAACGATGGCGGTGTTCGGGCACTCATCGACGCAGCTGCCGCAGCTGGTGCATTCCGTCTCGTTGATGACGGCGATGTCGTCGACCTTGATCGCGCCCGCCGGGCATGCATCCTCGCACGCCCCGCATCCAACACAGTCCTCTGCCTTCACTTTGGCTACCATTGATAAACCTCTTGGGCCCAAAAAAGAAAGGTTCTATAAAGACCCTTTGCGAATTCTCGATGCTAAATAGAAATATCAAGCACTCACATGCTTTGGCCCGATGAGATACGCATCAGGCAAGGTCCTCACCCCCGAAGGATTCATCGATGGCCACATCGGCTTCGATAGCGGGTACATCCAGGAGGTGGGCAAGGGCAAGGCCAAGGACCCGGTGGTCCAGGGCGTTATCACCCCGACGCTGGTGAACGCCCACACGCATCTGGCCGACTACATCGTCCCAATGGACCTCAGCATGTCGTTGGAGGAGCTAGTAGCTCCCCCGAAAGGGCTCAAGCATCGCATGTTGGAGGAAGCCAACGATGATATCCTGGTCAAATCGATGATAAAGATGGCCAATCTAATGCGGCAGCGCGGCATTTCCCGCTACATCGATTTCCGCGAAGGTGGGCTGAGGGGGGCAAAATTGCTCTCGCTGTCCAAAGGGAAACCTGGAGTGGTGATCATGGGCCGACCTCAGGGTCTGAGCTTCGACAAGGAGGAGATCGACACATTGCTGCGGGTCGCGGACGGCGTTGGAGCCTCCAGCTTGTCGGATTGGGATTATTCCCAGCTCCTTGCCCTCGCCGAGTTCACCAAGTCCAAAGGCAAGCGCTTCGGCATTCATGTCAGCGAGAGGGAAAGGGAGGACATCGACAAGGTCCTTGACCTCAAACCAGACTTCGTGGTGCATATGAACAAGGCCACCTCGGGCGACCTGGAGGCGTGCGCCACGCAGGGCGTCCCCATCGTGGTGTGTCCCCGCTCGAACCTCTTCTTCGGCTGCGAAACCCCCCTGGCCGAGATGCTGAAGGCGGGGGCAAGCATCTGCCTGGGCACCGATAACGGAATGCTATGCCTGCCCGACGTCCTGCTGGAGATGGAGTTCGCGGGACGCTTGTTACGCAAGCAAGGAGTGAAGGACGTCTCGTCCGTTCTGGACATGGCCATCATCAACGGCAGGAAACTATTAAATGAAACGATTTCCATAGGTATCGAACCTGGGACCCCGTGCGATTTCATGGTGACCAGGTCTCATAACGGTAATCCCTCGACCGACCTCGTGCTGCGCAGCAGCTCGATAGACCCTTTGATGGTCTGCATGGGCAAAGAGATTTGGAGTGGAGCACAATGAGCTCGTTCAAGAAAATACTGATTCCGACGGACGGCAGCGAGTACACCAAGGAAGCGATCAGGAAGGGATTGGAACTGGCGAAAATGATGGATGCTGAAGTGACCGCCTTGTATATTGTCGATCAGACCTCTTTTGTGAACTTTCCTATGGATTCGAGCATCGTCAGCGTCTATTCTCTTCTGGAGAAGGAGGGCAAGGAGGCGGTGGAGTACGTCAAGCAGGAAGGGTGCAAACTGGGCATCAAGGTCACTAGCCAGATCGAAGAAGGTTCTCCGTCCCGCAAGATCATCGAGGCCTCCAAGTTCCACGACCTTATAGTGATGGGCACCTTGGGACGCACCGGATTCTCGCATCTGCTCCTAGGCAGCACGGCCGAGAAAGTAGTGCGGTTCGCGGAATGTCCTGTCCTGGTCATGCGGGCCAAGGAGGAAGCCAAATGACCACCGTGGGCGAGGTGATGACCCCCAACCCGATCGTGGTGCAGGTCCCGGGGGGCCGGAACGACGTGCTACGCATCATGGTCAAGCACAATCTCACTGGACTGCCGGTGGTGAAACGGAGCGATGGCGCTCTCTCTGGCATGATCACCCGGCAGGACATCTTCAACAACCCGGACGAGGACCAACTGGCCATGCTGATGAAGCGTGACCCGCCCACCATCGAGCCGAAGGACTCGGCGGAGGCCGCGGCAAAGATCTTTTGCACCAGCGGGATTCATCACTTGGCCGTGGTGGACAAGAACCGCCTGGTCGGCATCATCACTCCTACGGACCTGCTCAGCGTGGTGGAGAAGAAGAATTGCACCGAACCGGTGGAATCGGTCATTAAATCCACCTGCGTGCCGGTGCACGCTGACGCTCCCCTGGCCGTGGCGCTGGTCACGCTGAAGGTGAGCAAGGTGTCCGCCCTCCCGGTCCTGGACGACAATGGGAGGCTGGTGGGCATCCTCACGGACCGCGACATCTTCAACAAATCGTTCATCAAGGATTCGGTGGTCATCTCCGACCTGGGGTTCAACAAGGACGAGGATGACTGGAGCTGGGAGGGCCTCAGAAGCGTCATGAAGCTGTGGTATGAGGTGTCCAGGTTCGAGCTGCCGGTAGTACCGGTCAGGGACATCATGGTCAAGTCGCCCACCACGGTCTTCCGCAAGACCACGCTCTCCGAGGCAGCAAGGATTATGAGGAAGAATGACTTCGGGCAGTTGCCGGTGAGGGACTCCAAGGACAACCTCCTGGCAATGATCTATGACCTCGACGTCATATCCGTGCTATCCGGTGAATGCAGATGAATTCCGCGGACGTACTCTCCCTCTGCAAGCGGAGGGGGTTCATCTGGCCAGCGTACGAGATATACGGCGGTATCGCCGGTCTCTACGACTACGGGCCTCTGGGCACAGCCATGAAGAACAACATCATGAACACGTGGAGGAAAGCCTACACATTGGGCGAGGGTTTCATCGAGATCGATTCCGATACCATTGGCCCCGAGGCCGTCTTCAAGGCCTCCGGCCACGTGGACCAATTCTCCGATGCCCTGGTCACCTGCAAGAACTGCAAGACCCCCTACCGGGCGGACCATCTGCTCAAGGAGTGTCATCCTAACCCCGCTGCCTTGAAGCATGCGGAGATGGACGACCTAATCTCGAAGGAGAAGGTCCTGTGCTCTGAGTGCGGTGGCGAGCTCTCCCAGGTGGAGGATTTCAACCTGATGTTCAAGACCATGATCGGCCCCGGTTCCGCGGGTCGCGTGGGCTACCTGCGTCCGGAGACGGCCCAGGGCATCTTCGTCAACTTCAATTCCCTGTACCGCTACAACCGCGAGAAGCTGCCCTTCGGGGTGATCCAGGTGGGGAGAGGCTACCGCAATGAGATCTCCCCCCGCCAAGGCGTCATCCGCCTGCGGGAGTTCAACATGATGGAGGCCGAGCTTTTCGTGGACCCCCAGGACAAGACCTGGCCCCGTTACGACGCCATAAAGCAGGACATGCTGCGTCTGGTGCCGAACGAGCCGGGGGATGAGGAGGTGGTGATGGCCGTGGAAGATGCGGTGAGGAAGGGTGTCATCGCTAACCAGGCGCTCGCCTACTTCATTTGGTTCACGCAGCGCTTCCTGGTGGCGGTGGGGGTGGACCCAGAGAGGCTGCGCTTCAGGCAGCACCTGAAGAACGAGATGGCGCACTACGCCGCCGATTGCTGGGATGCGGAGGCCTTGCTGAGCTTTGGCTGGACCGAGATCGTGGGCATAGCGGACCGCGGCTGCTGGGACCTCTCCCGGCACATCGAATACTCGAAGGTGGACATGACCGCCTTCAAGCGCTACGATGCACCGGTGGAGGTGGAGAAGGAGGTCCTGAAGCCGAAATACGGGCTCCTCGGTCCCCAGTTCAAGGCCAGGTCCTCTGCCGTCGGCAAGGCTCTGGAGGCCGCCGATCCTGCCAAGGTGCAGGGCGGCTCGATTGAGGTGGAGGTGGAAGGGGAAAGGATGAGCATCGAGAGCAAGTTCTTCGATGTGACCAAGGTGAAAGAGAAGGTGGCAGGGGAGAAGTTCATTCCTCACGTCATCGAGCCCTCCCATGGCCTGGACCGCATCATGTACACCTGCCTAGAGCACGCCTACATCATGAAGAAGGACGACTACCTGGTGCTGCGCCTCACCAATGTCTCAGCGCCCATCAAGGTGGGTGTCTTCCCGCTAATGGGGAAGGACGACCTGATTAAAGTGGCGGGCGAAATCGACGTGCAGCTGCGCGTCAATGGTTTGGAGACCAGCTTCGACGATTCCGGCTCCATCGGCCGACGGTACGCGCGCATGGACGAGATCGGCACACCCTACTGTATCACGGTCGACTATCAGTCATTGGAGGATGGCACGGTGACCGTCCGCGACCGCGATTCGACGGACCAGGTGCGCATCAAGAAGGACCAGGTGGTCAGGATCGCGCTCGCCCTACTCAACCATGAGAAGGAGTTCGCCGAGCTTAAGTGCTGATCGCGAGAATGCAAAGCATATTAATGATTATGGTATGTCGCAACGAACGACACAGGATTACGGTCATGATGTATCAGGATGGAGATGATTGAATGGTAGGAGACAACGTTAACGCCATGAAGAGAAAGGAGCTCCTGAGGTCCCAGATCGACTCTTTCAGGCTGGAGGAGCTCATCGAGAAGGAATTTGAAACGGTCGATCCAGAGATGGTCCTCTCTGACATCGTCGCCAAGATGCGCTCGAAGGACCTTCACGAGATCGCCGTGGTGGAGAAGAAGAAGCTGCTGGGCGTGGTCAGCTACGGTTCCATCATAAGGCGCAAGAACATGGTGGTGGGCATGAAGGCGAAGACGGTCATGGACCCGCCGCCGGAGATCTCCGCCGGGTCAGCAGTGACGCAGGTCGCCGAGCTATTCCTCTCCACTGGCTATCGCCAGATCCCCGTCACCAAGGGCAAGAACTTGGTAGGGACCATATCCAGGGCGGGCATGATCACCATCCTTCCGAAGATCAAGGAGCTAAAGAACATGCATGTAGAGGACATCATGACCTCCGACGTGCAGACGGTGAAGGAGGACGACCCGGTGAAGACCGCCCTGGAGGTCATGCGCAGGCTGGACATCCGCACCTTGCCCGTGGTCGATGAGGCCGGTCGCCTGACCGGGATCATGGGAATCAAGGACATCATCAACCACAACTGGGGCATGAAGCGCCGGGAGACCCGCGGGGAGTTCGTGGGCGAGAAGGACCCCGTGAACGTCAATGTGGATTCCTTGGCCGTGGATGCGGTGTTCACCATCGCCCCGACGGCCAAACTGGGCGAGGCGGTCGACCTCATGCTGGAGAAGAACGTCTCCGTGCTGCCGGTGCTGGAGGGCAACAAGCTGACCGGCATCATCAGCATGTACGACATGATCGAGCTGCTGGCATCCTTCGCGCAAAGGGATTTCGTTTACATGCAGATCACTGGTCTGGAGGAAGAGGACCGCTTCTCCTTGGACATCATGGAGAAGGAGATACAGAGCGGGCTGGCGAAGGCCGCCAAGATCACCCGGCCGCTGCTCTTCACCGTGCATGTCGCCAAGTACCACACCTCCGGCAATACCGCCAAATACTCGCTCACTGGCCGCATGAGCACGGCGCACGGCACCTTCATGGGCAAGACCGTGGACTGGAACCTGATAAAGGCCACCGTGGACCTGATGAACGTGCTGCAGGAGCGCGTGACCGAGATGAAGGATGAGCGGCTGGACAAGAAGAAGCAGAGCCGCAAGGAGCGATGAACCCCTTCCACACAATCCTTTTTATTCCATCTTCCCTTTTCCCTTTTCCGCCATGTCCCAATACGACCCGATCGCATCTGAGAAGAAGTGGCAGCGTTCGTGGAAGGAGTGGAAGATCCACCACTTCGATTTCGATTCCGATGCCCCGGTCTACAGCATCGACAACCCGCCGCGGTACACCTCCGGCTCCTTGCACCTGGGACATGCGACCGGTTATTCCCTCATCGACTTCGCCGCCCGCTATCACCGCCAGCGCGGCTTCAACGTCTTCTTTCCATTGTGCTTCGATGTGAACGGGACGCCCACCGAGGTCAAGGTGGAGAAGAAGTGCGGCATCACCAAGCTCTCCGTCCCCCGGCAGGAGTTCATCAAGCTCTGCTCGGAATTCGCCCAGTCCTTCATCGCCGAGATGACGCAGCAGTTCGAGGTCCTGGGCCATTGCATGGACCCCACCATCTATTACCAGACCGACGCCCCATATTACCGCAGGATAACGCAGATCACCTTCCTGCGCATGCTGAAGAAGGGGCTGATCTACAAGGGCACCGCACCGGTCAACTGGTGCCCCCGCTGCATCACCGCCCTGGCGGACGCGGAGGTGGAGTACGACGACAACGTCGCAAACCTCAACTACATCAAGTTCGGGCTGCAGGGCAGCGACGAGCACATCCTCATCGCCACCACCCGACCGGAACTGATCCCTACCTGCCAGTTGATCGCCGTGCACCCGGATGACAAGCGCTTCGCGGACCTGGTGGGCCGGAAGCTCATCACACCGTTTTACGGCCGCGAGGTGAAGGTGGTGGAGGACGATAAGGTCGACCCCGGCTTCGGTACCGGTGTAGTGATGATATGCACCATCGGGGACAAGGGCGACCTGGAATGGGTGCGGCAGTACTCGCTATCGCTGGAGCAGGCCATCGACGAGCAGGGCTTCATGACCGACCTCGCCGGCAAGTACAAGGGCCTGAAGGTGAAGGAAGCGCGGAAGCACATCATCGACGACCTGCGCAAAGCAGGATTGCTGGTCAAGCAGCACGAGCTGAAGCAGAGCGTCTCCATTTGCTGGCGTTGCCACGAGCCGATCGAGTACCTTTCCGTGCCGCAGTGGTTCCTCAAGACCCTGGAGTTCAAGCAGGAGGTGCTGCGCATCGCGGACGAGGTGAACTGGTTCCCCGAGTTCATGAAGGTCCGCCTTCAGGACTGGGTCAACTCATTGGAATGGGACTGGGTGATCTCCAGGCAGAGGTACTTCGCCACGCCCATCCCCATCTGGGAATGCGTGGAGTGCGGAGAGGTGGTCCCGGCCCGGGAGGAGGATTGCTACATCGATGCCACGGTGGCCAAGCCGCCGGTGGACCGGTGCCCCAAGTGCGGGAACCAGCTCAAGGGCTGCACCGACGTCTTCGATACCTGGATGGATTCCTCCATTTCCCCGCTTTTCAACACCTTCTGGATGCGGGACGAGGAGCGGTTCAAGCGCCTCTATCCGATGTCCATGCGGCCGCAGTCGCACGACATCATCCGCACCTGGGCCTTCTACACCATCCTGCGTGAGTACCTGGTCACCGGAGAGAAGCCCTGGAAGGACATCATGATACATGGGTTCATCATGGCTCCGGACGGCACTCCGATGCACACCTCGTCGAACAACGTCATCGACCCGATGCCGATCCTCCAGAACTACGGGGCGGACGCCATGCGCTATTACGCCTGCACCTGCGCGCTAGGCGAGGACAATGCCTTCCGCGAGAAGGATGTCGTCCACGGGAAGAAGCTCGCCACCAAGCTGTACAACATGGGCAAGTTCGTGGGCAATGTGGTCAAAGCCAAACCGGAGCGTACCGGGCTGAAGCCCATGGACCGGTGGATCCTGAGCCGTTATTCGAAGACGGTAAAGGCGGCCACCGATTTCTACGACCACTACCAGTTCGATCGGGCCATGCGCGAGGTGGAGCAGTTCGCATGGCATGAGTTCGCCGATCATTACATCGAGATGGCCAAGCACCGCACCAAGGATGCGGACGACGAGGCGGTCAGATTCACTCTCTGCACCGTCTGCCTGGGCATAATGAAGATGATCGCGCCGCTCATGCCCCATGTCACCGAGGAGGTCTATCAGGACGTGTTCGCCTCAATGGACGGAGCGAGGAGCATCCACATAAGCAAGTGGCCGGAGGCGCTCTTCGTGGATAAGGAGGCCGAGCTATCCGGTGAGCTCGCCAAGGAGACCATAGGGGCCATCCGCAATTGGAAGGCCGACCACAAGATGCCTCTCAACGAAACGCTGACCTTGGTGGAGCTGATCGGGGAGGGGGCACAATCCCTCATCGGATATGAGCTGGACATCATGGAGACGGTCAAGGCGACCGAGCTCAAGCTGTCCGTGGAAGCGGAGCTATCGGAAAGGATAGCGGGCCTAAAGCCGGTTCCTTCCAAGATCGGCCCGGCGTTCAAAACGAAGGCGAAAGAGGTCACCGAGACCATTAAGGCGCTCGATCCGCAGCAGGGAGCGAAGGATCTGGGAGAGGGCAGGCTCAAACTCATCCTTGCTGATGGCTCCAATGTCGACATCCCTGCCGACTTCGTGGAGCTGCAAAAGGAGCTCACCTTGCACGGGAAGGCCGTGGAGACAGTTCAGCTTGGAAGCATGCTGATCGCCATTCAGAAATGATCGGACCGTCGATCTAAGAACGGATGCGTAGGAGATTGACAATATCTTAATAGTGAGCGGTCAGCTCATGAATCGGTGAAACAACGGTATGCTTGCCACCGTATGCGGAACTTTCTGACATGGACATCGAGAGAATCAAGGAGCTAGAGGCAGAGCTGGAGATCGTTCTGCTTGCTATGAAGCCGATCGAATTCGCCGACCTAACGTCGACTCAGCTCAAGGAGCTGCAGAAGGTCGAGAAGAATATCGGGGCCACGGTTATAGCTTACCGAAAGACCCCTTAGACCAAGCGAAGGTCCTCGAGGCTTGACAAAGCTTGCATGCTTGCCCAGAAGATCGATCAGCGATGCAAGCAAGAACGAGCCTTATGCATCCAATTTAACCACCGTTTCGGATTTCGATCTGTCATGGAGGTCTAACCTGCAAATGGTTTGGCAGCTAAGTCCGGGAATGCCAGGTACAAACCTCGCGCAGGATGCGGCGCCTACGAACCCATTCAGAATCGCCAACCGCAATTGGGACAGAACATATGATCCTGTGGAGCCTGATTCCCGCATTGTGGACATTTCCTGGTACCATAATGTGGCAGGGTCTGATACGCTCCTGGTGGACCTATCGGTGCTTTGGAGGTTTTCCTGCGCATCAGAACGAATGCAAGCACAAGGATTATGGCAACCGTCGCAACCACCAGCACAACGATCAGCATGCTGTCGATACCCGGAAAGATGACTTGCACGTTTCCGGCCCCGAAAGTGAAGAATGCGCTTACCTCTTGCCCGTTGGGACTAGCGCCTCCGATCGGCTGATCGGTATTGTCAATGACCGCGTAATACTCCTTGCCCTCAGTCAGGTCCCCCAGATTCGTAAAAGAGAACTTACTAAGGTTCTCCGGGAGGTTTATTATCGAGGCGCTAAGATAGCTGAAAGGACCGCCCGATCGGTACGCTTCGTAGTCGGTCTTCTCCATCAGAAGCACATCGACGCCCGGGCCATGGTTTACCGTCACATTGAAAGTACACCCTGCATCCTGCTGTGCCTTGAAACCCTTAATAAGATAATAGCCGCCCGGTCCGATATTCCTCGCTCCCGCATCGAAAATGATTCCAGCTGATGCTGATTGTGCAAGCATCGGCATGAGGACGCTGCTTATCACCACTAACACAATCAAAACACGCCAGTACGACCGCACCATTGAACCCAAAGGAATCCATTAGGGTCTGAGGTTAAGAAATTTCCGAAGCGAACCAGTAGAAGGGTGGAATGCTTGGCGTGGATGAATCATTGGCGGGTTCGCCAAGAGAACTGGAATTGATGGACAGTCCGAGCGCTATCAACACCACTGGAATGACCTCGACTCAGGTCAAGTGCCAGGTTAAGTTTATTAAACCCTAGCACATTCGGGACGATGCTCAAGCGGGCGTAGTGTAGCTGGTTATCACTTAAGCTTGCCAAGCTTAAAACTCGGGTTCGAATCCCGACGCCCGCACTTCAACAATATCCAGGCAACTAAGAAATTTTCTCAGACGGGGTATAATTCGGCTCCTGACATCTGGCTGTATCCTGAGGCTTGCTTGCGTTTGCATATATTTTCTGAGCCTCAAGGACCGCCGAGTCGTTCGTTTTTCGACAGTAGTACTTCTCAGTGGTCTTTGTGCCAGAGTGTCCCATCATACGAGATACCGCGTCCAACGGCACGCCCATATTGACATTCTCCTGTCCGAAAGTACGGCGACATGCTCTCAGATCAAAGGTCACGCCCGAATCCTCGGTGACCCTCGCCCTGAGCTTGGTCAGGCTATTGGATGCGAAGTAGCCGTCCCCGCCCTTTTGAATGTCTTGGAAGGCGGGAAACAACGATTCGATGTTGGTCAAATACTCGTTCGCCAACTTTTCGTTCCTTGCTTTGACGTACCTCTTCAAGAACGGAACACCGTCAGGCTGAATGGCGGTGTCCCTTGCGGTTCCGTACGATCTTTCGCCCTTGACATGGTCGGTATGCAGGGTTCCTCTTTTTAGGTTAAAGTCGCAGACTTTCGCCAACCTCAATTCCTTTGGCCTTAGACCAGTACAGATGGCGGTCACGGTCAGGCCGTAAGCTACCATCATGTTCCAATCATTGTCCGATACTTTGTTGGCACATTCTATGATTTTCTAACAAACAAATGGTTCTCTCTCGAAGTGAGTGGGTAGACGAGCACTTGTTTGCGCAGGCTATATTCAAGGAACGATTGCCATGCATTGTTTACGACAGATTCGGGCGGGCGTCTGGACAAGAATCATGTCTAGGCTTTGACCTGAGTTTGTAAGATGTTGACCTTCGTGGAAGACTGGCTTTATTCATTTCTGTAGGGGTAACGAAAAATTAATTCGGTTCGGGGCTCGGGCCGCTACTGCGGCATGAGCCTCCGCAGCCCGAGGATCTCGAAGATGCGGACACTGTCCGCATCCATCTCCTCGATGACGAAGCGCGGCTTCCTCAGCCCGTCGCTCAGCAGTGCCAGGCGGATATCGTCCAATCTCTCGGCCAGGGCGGGCATGG
>Ga0315279_10001338_pt1 | contig 41445 bp, 38 predicted proteins | sample YL17G06_20_MG_FD_203694 | JGI IMG/M metagenome (GOLD analysis project Ga0315279, IMG submission 203694) | Sediment microbial communities from Yellowstone Lake, YNP, Wyoming, USA - YL17G06_20 | ecosystem: Environmental > Aquatic > Freshwater > Lake > Sediment | place: USA: Wyoming | collected...
AATATTAAAAATAAATTCGATATCCCGGGTATAAAAAAAGCGATTATTGCAAGAGAGAGAGGAATACCGACACCGCCGCCTTTGGGTGTAATTTGGGTATGTGCGCTTCTTTCACTTGGGATATCTCGAAAACCCCATCGAAGTCCATATTTACTTATGATTAAAGCTGAAAAAAAACCTATTAAGAATGATGAGCCAGAAAGAACAAATGTGCCCATGGAAATTTAGCCGGATTCTTTGAATGAAGTTGCCAATGTATGTTTAAGGTCCCAATCCAAAGGATAGCCTGCCAATCGTATTTTATTTCCTGAGAAGCAATAATCCTTTTCGATCTTTCTGAATTGCGAAAGAAGAAGCCTCCCTTTTTTGGGAGAAAATAGCATAACACTGCCGAAGATTAGTTTTGGCAGCCATGCGGGGATGGGCACGATCAATTTTATTTTTTGCGAATACACTTCTCTGAGCGTGTGAATTATATCATTAATGGAATAATCGATGGGATCTTTGAGAATGTAAATTTCATTATAGCTCTTTTTGTTGATAAGACACCCTTCGATTGTTTGAGCAATATTTAGAATAGAACAGAGTGAAACGCGTTGTTTTCCGGATCCAATTTTGTAAAAAGCAAGTTTAAAAGGCAAATGAATGCGTTTGTGAACATTCAAAAGAAAATTTATTCCGTACACAGGCGCGAGGCGGAAGATTGTATAAGGAATCGAGTGGTGTTCCGAAAATAGTTGAATTTCTTTTTCGGCTTCGACTTTGCTCTCCCCATAAAAATCCTCCGGTCGGCAATCGGTATTTTCGTCCGGAATCGAATTTTGCGCCAAATTTCCATAAACAGATACCGTACTCAGAAAGATGATGTGGTTGAGACGGCTCTTATGAAAAGCGAAAAGGATGTTTTTTGTGCCCTCATGATTGACCCTGAAATAATTCGCTCGAGACAGATCCTTGGAGCTTTTGTGGACCAGAGCCGCGCAATGGATCAGGATTTCTGCTTCGAGAAGATTGTCAGGTAACGCTCTGGCTTTCGTAATATCGACATTTTGAAATATAAAGTTTTCATTCCTATATAAATATTGAATATTGTCATCTTTAATATCCAGGCCGAAGATTTTATGGCCGGTGTTCAAGAGTGAAGCAGCTAATTGTGAACCGATGTGTCCGTTTACCCCCGTGATTAGAATATTCATAATTAAAGATGTTAGTAGGTTTGTCCTTTTGGCAAGAGCAAGGGGCTTTTCTTAATCTCATCCAAGGTCAGGTTGAGGGCTGCGATCGTTTTCAGGAAGTTTGGATACTCGTCCGGATGGTTCTTCTCGAGCCAGGCGGCATGGTCGTTGAATTCCTCGTTCACGCCGACCTGCTGGAAAGAAATGGGCCCGGCCTGGTCCGCCCGAATTTCGTAGACGACGACGCGCTGGTTATTGAAAACGAGCCGGGACCAAGAGGCCTTTTCGAAATATGTTTTGAGATAAAGACTTCGTCCGGAAAGGACAAGATAGCGGGGATTCTCGGCCTTCAGAACCGCCAGAATATCGCTTTCGAATACGGCATAAAGTCCCCGGGCTCGATCGATCCCGCTGTCGAAATTGGAATACGTGAATAGGAAAAGAGGACGCGTTTTTTCTTGAATGGCCGGAGGGTTCGCCGAGATCAAGATCTCCCTCACCGGATGAATGACGGGGATCTTGGTGGCGGCGACATCGAAGAAATCGAGGGCTTCATTGGTATAGCCGTCGGCGATGATCTTCGTCTCGGGTTTTGAATTATTTTTAAGCCAGGCCGCAGCATCTTCTTGAAAGCTGGTGAATCGTCCGTAAACCTCGAACGGCTTTTTCACGAAAATCGCCAGAGCGTCACCGGGCTCCGTCCATAATTTCCAAGTCGAAAGATCCTTGCTGAATAATTGAGTTCCAGCCATCACGATCCCGACGAGAGCGGTCAGAACGTAAGCGGTATACAGAGCCTTTTTCGGCGTTTGTGGGGCGACCACTTCATCCTTCTTTTTTTTCGCGATCAGCTTCCTGCCCTGTTGTACGAGCCAAGACATTGCCGAGAAGACGAAAGCCGCGAAGGCGATATAAAGAACCATATAGACGATCGTCATCTGCCCGAGCCGATCGCCTTCATAACCGAGCTGGAGGAGGATCGGCAAAGCGCAAATGATTAGGATCCCCAGCGTCAAATCGGATAATTTCTTCTTAATGACGCCGCGCACGCAAATAAATGCCCACCCGAGAACCATAAAAACTGCAAGGGAAGAGATTTTCAGCAAGAACGCATGATAATATCCAGAGACCGATTTGGCCAGTCCCGTCGTAAACAAGAATTTCCACTTCGCCAAAAGCCCGCCGCCTCCTGAGATCCGATACGTCGCCGCCGCATACGCGTTATCCAGTAAACCCTTGATAGAGCTTTTGTGAATGAACAAGTAAGCCGCCCAAATCAACAATGGAACGATCAGCGCGGTCAATAGCCATAGAAAGGTTTTTCCATGGGGCCATCTTTTTCCTTTAGGCGCGAAGATCACGATGCCGAGCGGAACGACGAGACAAAAAATGGCGGTCTCCTTGATCAGGATGGCCAGTCCCAGACATACTCCCGAAAGCAGGGATAAAACCCAACTCTCCCGGCGCAAGGCCAGATAATAGATCAGGACGAAGAGAAGGATAAAGAAAGGATGGACAATATCCGTATCGACCGTTTTGGCGATCAAATTGATCCCGTACGACGTCATCACAAACGCGGACGACAAAAGGCCAACGGCGATATTGAAAAAAATACGGCCGATAAAATAGATCAAAACAAGTTCAAGGGCGAAGAATATGCGGGTAACCAGAACAGCCGAATGAACGCTTTTGCCCCAGAGCTTGAAACCTCCCGCTATGATCAGAGGAAAAAGGGGCCGGCGCGCCATCAACTCGCTCTGAATTCCGCTCCCGACCCCGGTCTCTTTGACAATATGGCTCGCTTCGGTCAGCCACCGGGACGTGTTATTTCCCACCTGGACGCCGGCGATCGGCAAAATAAGCAGGGCGAGAAAGGCTACAAGGAGGCAAGCCGCCAGTTCTCGAACTATCCGCCGTTGACTTATTTTCAATCCCTTTTCTTTTGGGACTTTCGCCCAAATAACACCGCTTTTGCCGTTCTTAAAACTATCCGAATATCCAGGACCATATTGACTTGAGAGATGTAGAATAGGTCATATTCCAGTTTTTCTTGAGATTCTTCAAGAGATGAAGCGTATGGAAAATTGACTTGAGCCCACCCTGTGAGACCCGGCTTCATGATATGACGGAACGAATAATAGGGAATTCTTGTCTTGAGTTCCTCCACGAATTCCGGCCGTTCCGGCCGCGGACCGATCAAGCTCATTTCGCCCCTAATGACATTGATAAGCTGAGGCAGTTCATCCAAGTGCGATTTCCTCAGGATCTTCCCGATGACGGTGATTCTCGTGTCGTTCTCTCCGGCCCAAACAGGCCGGTCGTTCTCCGCTTTATCGATCATCGACCTGAACTTAAACAGAGAAAAGACCGCCTCGTTTTTTCCAACCCTAGTTTGTTGATAAAAAATACGTCCCCTGGAATTGACCTTGATCCCCAAAGCGATCAGCGGCCAGAGAGGCAAGCTGATCACGAGTATTAAAACCGAAAAGAGGATATCTATGAGCCGTTTGATTTTCGCAAAAACGTTCTTTTCCGAGATCCCGAATCTTTGGGATTCTAAAAACCATTCTTCGGGAACATGGTTGATAGGAATCTTCCCTTTTAAAAATATGATCATTTCGGGGAGGTCCGTGATCTCGATCCCCTTGAGCCGGGCTTCCAGGAGTTGCTTTGTCAAGGAGAGGTTCTTCTCCTTGGATCCGGAAAGAATGATCTGATCGATTTTATGCTTTTCAAGGATATCCGACAGTCTATCGATGCTTCCCAAGATTTTTTGAGGCATCAACTCGTGGTCGTCGGCCCTGGGGGCTTCATCGATGAATCCGATCAGTTCAAAATCATTGACGGTGACGTCGATCAGCTCGGCGAGATCCCTGCCTGGTTTTCCCGCTCCGATGATCACAGTTCTTTTTGGGCGGATCAAAAACTTGAACATCTGATAACATGAAGCTCTCCAAAAAAACGTCGCCACGGCAATGAGCAAGCTGGCGATCGCGAGGATTCCTCGCCCGATAGGAAACAGGAAAAGGAGATATTTAAGAAAGGACACAATAACGCCCGCGCTCAGGACGCCGAAGATGACTTCAAAAAAGGACGTCAGGGTCATGTACTTTTTCTTGGGTTCATACAGATCCAAAAAATAGAATACGGCCGGATAACTTACGGTAATGATCAAGAGGAACATAAGCGGGATCTTATCTTGAAAACCGGCGAGATTTCCGAATCTTAACAAATAGGCCGCGATATAGGCGAATGGGACAATGAGCGCATCCCCAAAAAGAATGATGATCGGCCTTTTTCGCGCGCCTCGAACCTTTTTCATACCTTCCCCGGGTTCTCGATTTTAGCCTGTCTTATCTTACCTATATCCACGCTGCTGATGAAGACCATTCCAAGGAGGATCTTAGGCAGGAACGCGACGACGTGGAGCAAAATCCCAAAGCTCAAAGCCTGGCTTTTGGGAACGTCAAACACGGCCAAGGCCAAGATGACGGCGTATTCGAAAATGCCGATCTTTCCTGGAGCGGAGGGCGGGATGTTCCCGACTTGGACCGCCAGCAACAAGAAAATAGCCGCCCAGAACGACAGCTGTAAATGAAAGGCTTTGAATAAAAGTAAATTCGTGAGAACTTGATCGAGGACCAAACCCAGCGTCAGCCCGATGACGGCGAGGAGAGACTTCATTCTTTTTAGAGGCAGGAAAGCCTCAGAGGCTCTCTCAAAGAAGGAGATCAAGTGTGGGCGAATCGTTTTGGGAAAGGGCCGCGTAAAAAAACTTATGATCTTCAGGCCTATTTGGGGACGCCAGATAAAAAGAACCAGCAGAAAAACCAGGAGGACGGAAACGAGGAGCGCAAAGATCGATCCCCGGACATGATCCGAGAGGACGAACAAGGCCGGGACCGAGATCCACAGCCAGGCGAATATCAAGAAATCAAACATTTTTTCAATGGCGACCGTCCCCATAAGATAAGCCGCCGATATCGTAGATTCGCGGGATCCGAGATAGGACCTAAAGATCTCGCCGACGCGCCCCGGCGCGATGATGTTGACGTATTGAGAAAGGATGTTCAAACGGAAGAGCGACTTCATCGGGAGTCGATCTTTAGGGTCGAGAAGGATCCGCCAGCGCCAGCCGAGGGCGTAGACGGAGAAGATGACGTTGCCTACGGCCAAGGAGACCCATAAGATATTGATTCTTGAGAACGAGGCAAAGAGAAGGCTCCAATCGAGTTTACGGAAACTCAGCCAGAGCGCCAAGGCCGTGATCATCAACCCCGCGAATATTTTTAGCCCTTTTTGGGTATTACTGGTCATGTTTCTTGATATTATGGCGTTTGTAGGTATTTGCCGTCATGAATAGCACGAAAATCGCAAGAATTCCGATGATGATTGAGAGCCATAGAAAATGGACCGATAGCGCGATTCCGGCGGTCACTAAAAACAATCCCGAGAAGAGGGGTTTTTGAAATGAATTTCTTTTCAATAAATTTAAAATATTTTCTTTTTTTTGGCTGGCCATGTAATCATGATAGCTTATGGCTGCGAGAATAACGGCGGCTCCGACGATCCAGAGAAAGTTCGAAAAAACGGCGCCCCAAGGTATCTTCGGCAATTGGTTCACAAGTCTGAATGTGCCATGCCAGTTATCATAGTTGAGAGGCGATTTCAGTTTTATTACGCGGGGATATCAATTCGACAAGAAATCCGAGTCCCCAGCTAATATGCATGATCATGAATGCTAATGCCAATAGAAGCCTAATGTTTAAATTGATTTTCTTCTTAGGCCAGCTGATGAGGGATGTTAAAAGAGCGGCTCCTGCGTATGCAATGGGGGCCAATGTGAAAATCGGAATAAAAAAGGATGTTGTCACGGATGATATTAAGGTGAGCACTAAAGCGATAGGAGCGAATTGCCTCCAGGAGGTCATTTTCTTATGTTTCAGAGTCGTGTAGCACCGTCCTTTTCCATAATTGAAATATTGGGAAAAAAGCCCCTTGAATGTTTCTCTCGGATAATAGGTGACTTCGATTGAGCTATCCAGGAAGATTTTTTTCCCTGCCTTGAGAATGCGAAGATTCAGCTCCGCATCCTCATTTGTTCGGCAATTCGTATCGTATAGACCGATTTCATCGAATAACGTCTTACGGAATGTCCCCAGATAGACGGTGTCTACATATCCGCTGTATTTTCCAAGATGAAAGCGAGCGTCCCCGACGCCTAAAGGATGCTGCATGGCCAAGGCGATCGCCTTCTGCAAAGGTTTTGAACCTTGCGGCGCCATGACTCCGCCGACATTTGCCGCTTTTGTCGTTTCCAACAAATCAACGCACTTTTTAATATATCCAGGGGGATAGAGGCAATGCGCATCGGCACGAATTATAATATCCCCTCGGGCTTCGGATATACCCAAGTTCAATGCATACGTCTGGATTTTTCTTTTATTTTCTAAAAGCCTTATAGGAAAACCTCGATTGATATAAGACTGAATGATCTCTCTTGTCCCATCATTGCTCATCCCTTCGGCAATGATTAATTCGCAATTCTTTTGATAGTGTTCATCTAATAGAGTGTCGATTGATTTAGCGATATATCTTCTTTCGTTAAAACAAGGCATAATGATAGTTAAAGAAATAGAAGCGTAATCCGGCTTTGTTTCCTTTTGGTCTTGGATTTGTTCTTTGGCCGATCCCAATGCCTTAATATCCTTTTTAGATATAGCCTTTCAATTTATAAGCCCCGATTGCTGCGAGTTCTCGCACCGCCTCAAAAAAGTATTCGATCCTCCATCTCAAACGATAAAATATATCATTATATGTTTTCCCGCTCGGTCTAAAATCATCAAACTGGGACCGTTTCAAGCTTCTCACAATCGCTGAGTCTGGTTTCTTAGAAACATAGGACGTGATCAGTTGAATATTTTTAAAATTATTTTTCTTAAAGCACAAGTAAGTTCTTTTTGAATGCAGTGGAGAAGTGACGATATTCAAGGGAGAATCTCCTCTTATCTTCATATTTTTGATTTTCAATATATTCAAGGGGTGTTCGGCCGTCCTGTTGGCATTTGGTTCTATAACGATGGCATCTTGAGGACATCCCAACCATCGGGCTGCCTCAGCGTAGATCTCTGCCTCCGTTATATTGGCAACGCCTCCCCCCGTGAATATGATTTTAGGCGCATACCCGTCAACGTAAAGCTGAACGGATGTATAAATCCGAATCCAACCTTGCTCAGAAGGCAGATTGTCATCACTTAGCCCGCCGCCAAGGCACACAATGGCGTCCCCCTGGATAGGACTATCTGATTTGACTAAGAAATTGTCAATTAGGATCGGTAAATCCGTTACCATCCAAATCAAAAATAAGGTCAACGCCATCCCGGTCACAATGAAGTAGACCTTAACGATTTTTTTAATTCTTGTGATGCTAATTCTAATAGTCATGATATATGATTAAAAAAAACCGAATTCTATTCGATATGATTTCTTTTGATGGCGTTATACAGAGCTGTGATAAGCCCCAGAGAGAGCCAAAAAAATATTCCCACTTTTGCGCCGAGTGGGATTGAATCTCCCATGCCGAAAATAAAATGGGCGAGTTGACCGCTCCCCAATCCCAAGGCTGCCCTTCTCATCCATTTGATTGTTGCCTTTCGCCATATTTCGTAACACATGTGTCCCGCCCCGAATAAAACCGCGAGATATGCAATTAATGCAGGCAGGCCCAATTCAGCCGCGGTATGCAAAAGATGGTTGTGGGCGTGAGAAAGAGCGTACCCTTCGGCCAATTTTAATCGAATACGATTCATTCCAATTCCAAAAAGAGGATTATGACGGACATTCTCATAACCGACTTGCCACTGTGGTTCACGAAGCTCAATTTTGCTTTTGACGATTTCTTGGGCCGATTTTAAATATCTTAAAGTTTTGTCTTTATTTATAGAAATCATTATAACTATCAATAAAGGGAAAAGAACTAGACTATACTTTTTCCATTTTTTGGGTAATAAAACAACCCAGATACTAATTGTTAGTGCGAACCAACTACCAACCGATTGTGTCAAAAATAAGACTCCACCCATCACCAACATAATCGTTAATAATAATATAAACATGATGATTTTATAAAACATCATCTTGAGACATTTATCAGACTGAAAAGAGGAAAAAAGAAAAACAAGGCACAGGGGGATTATTAGAATTAAAATGCCGCCGATCGGATTCGGATTAAAACCATCTTCAGCCCCAGCTAAATGCCAATTAATCTTGGGAAAATGTTCCGATATTTTGACTATTATTTGATAAAAAAGTTTTTCACTGGTCTGAAAATACCAAGTCATTCCTAAAATACTGATCACTGAAAATAGTAACCCAATACCCAAAAAACTTCTTATCCCCCATTCAATAATTTTATTCGAAATAAAAATAGAAACGATGGAATAAAAAACGATGATGCCGTATATTGTGCCGGCGATTTTAGGAATACTGAAGTCAATGTCAGGCACCAGGAGACATGACACAAATATTTGAATTAATATTATTCCTAAGGGCCAATCTAAAACTGTACGTTTAAAGAATGATTTTTTAATTGCGCCACGGCAACAGAGCATTCCGACGATGATCAAGAAAGCCCAGGCCGATTTCCTTGAAGGAAAAAGAAAGAACGGGGCAGCTAATCCGACAATGAGGATTTGCAGCCAATCGAACCAGGCGCTTTGCCTTCTGTCCGTTACCACTTCATTAATTGCTTATTCTGGCGAATCTGGCCATCGATTCTGGCCTAAACAGGCCACGTGTCGGAGCGAAGCGACGCTGGATTTTCATTATATGCCCTTGTGGCCGGATTGAGTCAAGGATTTCTGCTTTCTCATCGATTCTCCGGTGATCTCAAGGCGGTACGCATTGTGAACGACGCGGTCCATGATAGCGTCGAAGGGCATCGGCGACGAGAACCTCTCATGCCTGTTCGTAACCGGGACCTGAGAGGCCAGGACCGTGGATGTGCGTTTGTAGCGGTCGTCGACGATTTCAAGCAGGTCCGCATTCCTGACATTCAAGACAATCTTTTCGGTAGCCATTTTAGTCTGGCCATAAAATGTATCCGGGTGGCTAGCCGAATCCTCATCAAGAACTCGACCATCCGATGGACCGTAAACAGCAATCGTACTGGACAACACAACACGTTTGACATTCGCTTTTATCGCTGCATCAACCGCCGTAGCCGTACCGCCCACGTTGATCCATTCGTATTTTTCGCGCAGTTCGGATGGGGGATCGACTATGTGAAGAAGAGCCGCCAAGTGAATGACCACATTCATGCCCTGCATTGCGGCTTGGACCGCTGATGGATCTGTAACATCGCCAATCTGCTCTTCTACATCAGGCGGAAACGAATGGGGCCGTTGCCTATCCAACGAAAATGTACGGACATTATAGCCCGCCTCGCGCAAAGCCTGCACGACGCATGGCCCGACCGCACCGGTCGCTCCAGTGACAAGAACATTCATTACCAGATCTTGATCCCCCATTTCCCGAAATAACGCGCCGCGCTTCGCATAAACGTCCATAAATAAATCAGTTTCTTGTGCGAAGATCGTTTCCAATAATGAACCGCTGTTACACCAGGATAATAAACCGTGCGATGAGTTTTTTGAACACGCCGGCATAAATCAACATCCTCAAAATAAAGGAAAAAGCCGAGATCAAATCCACCAAGAGATTTCAACAGGTCTGCTCTGCAGAACATGAAAGCTCCGCTTAAAAAAGGAACATCATAAATATTATCATAGCCTACATCGCGCATCTCATAATAATCCAGCCTTTGCTTCACAAACCGATGCCATTGCTTTGGCCAGAAACGTCGTAGAAAAAGATCAATGATTGTGGGATAGCGCTTATTTAGTCCCTGAATTGAACCGTCCGGATTCAATATTTTTGGCGATACAATACCAATATCCGGGTGCTCATCCATAAATGCAGAAAGTTGTTTAAAAACATTTGCGTCAACCGTCATGTCTGTATTCATAACCGCAACGTATCGCCCTCTGGCTTTTTTAATATTGATATTATGGTTTTCTCCATAACCAGTACTCTCTGAATTTACAATAACATTGATACAAGGATAATTACTCAAAACAAATTCTCTCGTATTATCGGTCGAACGGTTATCAACCAATAGAATTTCCATATTTATTCCTTTAAGAGAGGACATAAGCGAAGGTAAAAGACGCTTCAGATCATGGTATTGATCTAACGAAATTAATGAGACGGTAATATCAATCAAAAATGCTTGCTCGTAATGAAAATGTGAGATGACTCCCAAAAAGTGGATAAGGGGTATGGGCTAAATCTTGTCGATCGCTGGTTCCGCAATGTCTAGCAATCCGGTATTTATATGTTGGATTCCCTCAACTTTGATTTAAAGAAATAATAATATTTATCATGATTGAATATAGTTTTTACTTTATTCGTCTATTGTGATGCATGTTTATGTATAATTCACGAACGTTCTCAAAGAGACGGATGAAATCATCCGATATTTTATCCCAATGATACTTCTGAAGGACATATTTCTCTGCAATGGCGCCCATTTGTTTTAAGCCGACCGGATTGTTTAACAGCCTATGCATTCCTCCGGCGATAGCTTGTGTTTCGCACGGCACAACAAGTCCCACGCCATTTTCGCCAATCGCCGCAAAATCGCATCTATCCGTAATTAAAACCGGACACCCACAAGCGGCAGCCTCAAGGGCGACAATGGTCATGGTATCGTATCGGGAAGGTATCACAAAGAGCTCGGCCGCATGATAAGCCCAGCTTTTTTCAACTCCGAATATGGGCGGAAATATTTTTATGCTATTCCGCATATTGAGTGCTTCAATTTTCCGTTCCACTTCCGACTGAAAGCCGCCATGATCGTTTCCGAATATCAGAAGCTGATAATCAGGGAATTCTCCGACAATAAACGAAAATGCCTCCACCAACAGGTCTGCCCCCTTTATCGGACTGAGCCGGCCGATAAACAAAATGATTTTGCGATTATCCAATCCATACCGATCACGGAACGACTTATCATCGTTGGAGACAAGCTCATCCGTCACAATGCCGTTCGGGATAAATTTAATTTTTTCTTTTGGAACGTCGAGACGCATATAATCGTCTATCTCTCGCGGAGATATGGCAACAACCGCATCAGCGTCGCGCAACATTGGCCGGGTCCACAAAAGCCGGAAAATATGTTTGAGAAATCTTGAACGCCCGTCAATCTTCAGCCAGCCCATTGCCGAGAAAACATAAGGAACGTTGTGTTTTTTCGCAACTTTATAAGCGATGACATTAATTGGCGACCAATTGCCCGCCAAGTGCAGAATGTCAAAACGGCAAATATTATTTTCAAGCCAATGTCCCGCACCTTTCGGAATCATATAGCGGTCAGATATACAAGGTATACTCGCAGCCTCAAGCCCTTCAATTTTGTCAATAAAACTTTGATCCCACCCATGTGCGGTAGCAAAGATTGCACAATGGTGTCCCTTTTTTATAAGGTAGCGGCTCAACTGATGAACCCTCTCCATAATGCCGCCCCCAGCGACCGGATCCATTGATGAAAGGACATTCAGGATCTTCATTCCACACCGGCTTTAATTGCTTTATCCGGGCAATCCTTGATTGCGCTGTGGATGCTTTCTTTCAGACTAACTTTGCGTTTATATCCCATGCCGGAGAGCTTGTCGGAAAGATAAACGAGATCGGCCGGAGAATGCGCCGGCATAAGGCGAAACAAAATCCGGAGACACGCCGCCGGCAATCCGACGTCCGGCCGGACGAACGGTTTCTCTAAATATAACCTGATTAGCCGCTCCACCCGGCCATAGTAATTATCGGCATCATCATCGTCGGAAGTAATATATATCTCGCGCCCGACAATGTGAGGTAACTTGACAAAAAGCATAATGGCTTCGACTACATTTTCAACCGCAACAAAATTGACCCTGCGATTTTTCAATAGCCAGTATACTACGCGACTGCGCCAAGGTTTGGACAACATCCGGTTGACAATAAAATCCAATCCTCTGCCGCCCGCGCCGATAATCATAGAGGGCCTGATTATGACCAGTTCTGCTTGCGCGGGCAGTTCAGCCTTGAGCATTTCCTCAATCATCAATTTGTTCTGTTGATAACCCGGCAATGGACATGGAGTCGTTGTCTCCGATATTTTCCCGCCCCTATGAAATCCACATGCCACGGCAGTGCTGATATGTATAATGCGCCGAATTTGTCCTTCTTCGGCAGCTTTAATAATATTGGCAGCCATTTTTAGATTGCCGTCAAAATCATCTTTTGCATAAGCAAGATTAACCAGCATTTTGGTATCGGCAATCGCTGATATTGAGGTTTCCTTTTTTAAATCAGTTCTGACAACGGAAACCGCGCTTGTATCTCCTATATCACCGGGACTTTCTTCTTCTCTCATGACCAGGTGGATATCAGAATATCCGTCCTTTATCAGCCGCCTGGCAAGGTGACTGCCCACAAACCCTGCCGCGCCCGCTATGGTAATTTCAGTTGACATGGTTGTGTCAGGATGATTTTTTCAACACCGAATATTCCTGCCTGCCCAGTCGGTTAATATATCCATCGCGCCATCCGTATAACAAGCCCGCTATGCTCCGCCATTTGCCATGAAGCACAAACAGCAAGATGCGCTTGCCAAGGTGCAGAAAGGCGATCATTTGCGCCAGTAAAAGGTGTAAAACGTTTTTTGCCCAGTGCCGCTGTAATACGACTAAATTCCGTGTTTGATAAAAAACATACTGCGGGGCGTCATGCCCTCCGGCCGAGACAGATTCCTTATGCCAGACAACGGCTGAAGGCACATATCTTATCCGATAGCCCTGCTTGATCGTTCGTAATCCATAGTCTAGATCCTCGCCAACAGCAAAGAGTTCATCGTTCAACGAACCAACCTCGGTCAACACCTCTTTTTTAATGAGCATAGCGCATCCGGTAGGCCAGACAAGGTCGCGCTCACAGTCATATTGACCAACATCTTCTTCCCCGTATCCGTTCAGGCAGGAGGTCATACACCACCCATAATACTTTGTGCCGGCGGCCCAGATCAGATCACGCAGAGGATGAAAATGAATTTTTGGCGTCACAATCCCTATACTTTTATCGCTTTCAGCAACAGCCACCATTTTACTCAAAGCATCCGGCGCAATAAGCGCATCGTTATTAAGAAGCAAAACATAGTCGGCATTGTGTTCCAATGCATATTTGATACCGAGATTATTCCCGCCGGAAAATCCCAGATTTTCACCGGTTTCAATCAAAATTATCCTTTTACGAAGCCGTCTCAGAATTGACAACGAATCATCTATGGAGCCGTTGTCAACAACGAGTGTTGAAAGGTTTGGATAATCGGATGACTCTAGTGAACGGATACATTCCAAGGTATCCTTCGCCCGATTCCAATTCAGCAATATAATAAATACGCTGGGCATATGTCCCATGGCGCCATGACTTTCATTTATCAATGAATACTTTGACTGCCCGAGCTCGGCCAGGGTGCCTTAGTGGCAGATGAACAGATCAGGTCAGATGATTTTGCGGTAACCCCACAAACCTGTGCTTCAAGCCTAATCCTGTGGCTGAGTGCCACGCCGCATCCCATAAGGAACCAGACAAAATCATTCAAATAGTAATGGTAAAATAAATTACCCAATATAATGGCGATGAATGCCGCCAGCACGCCGGCTAATACGGCCCTTTCCCGGCTGCCCTTCCGGCTAGATAGCAGGCCGCGCCACATGTGGATCCCAACCACGAGCATGAATATCCATTCCAGGCCCGCGCCCAATAGTCCTGTCTGACCCAGGGTATCCAGATGATGTGAATGGGCCCCAGCCCAATCCTCGTTATAACGCGCCGAATGCCAGGGCGCACTGTTGACCCCCAGACCCACACCGATCAATGGGCTGGAAACGAAAGCGTCCAACGCCATTAGACGCGATAACTGATGATATCGCTCGCTCTCCCCGGGATGGGCCAATGATTCAAAGCGCCCCCGGATGGTATTCCAAATATTGAACTCTCCGGATCGTGTCTGCAAATCCCCCCCCATTTCCATCCCCGCCACCACCAGCAGGATCAGCACACCGCCCAGCAACAACATAGGGCGGAACAGCCAGCGTACGGAAAATCGGACTCGATGCCGGAATAGGAGCAAAGCCGGAATCCCAAACACCACCAGAGTGATCATCCCACTGCGCGAAAGCGAGAGCATCAGACCGGCAAATCCGATGACCAGAACCAGATAGGGGAACATACGCTTCCGGTTCCATACAACTAATGCCAAGGCCAGTACGATAACACCCACCATATATCCGGCATATTGATTGGCATCTGAAAAGAAACCAAAAGCCCGCGGCACCATTTCCTCGGGAAACCAGAAGACTCTCTGGGCATGACGGAGATTGCCCATTGAAATCCCGCGCAGGAAATCCTGGTACATGGGCCATCCTAAAATTCCTCCAATCACCTGATATACGCCCACAAGGCCCTGCACAATGGCAAATGCCAGGTAAAAATAAATGGCCCTGACGATGACAGCGACTTCAACCCCAAGGATCAAGACTGCCAAGAAAATGGACATCATGCTTAGATAAATGAACATCTGTCGAAACGAGTCGCTAACGCTCGGCGCCGAAAGGGAGGTTATTGTCTGAATGAAAATCGTTCCGGAAAAGAGAATTAAAAAAGCCGGATTAACATGCAAATCAATCCCGCGGCGTAGATTATGCATTCTGCGGATCAATATGACAATCAGCAGCCACGCCAGCAATATGCGGGATACATAGAAGGTGAATCCGATATGAATATTGACCGAGATGAAGGACACGGCCAAGGCCAAGGCGTAGAGAATCGTAGCCGGCCGGTTCAGGAAACGCCAAAACAGGATCAATCCCGCGGCAATCAAGCCCAATTCAAAAAATAAATTTAACGAAAACAAAATTGCCTCTGTTGATTCACAATGCGCATGCAAACACTAGCATTTCCACCGTTCAACGGTCATCCGCATATGCTTTTCCAATTTCTCGTATGATTTTTCCCAGGTCCAGCGCTCCAGGACACGTTGGCGTCCGGTAATCGCCAACCTATTCCATAAAACAGAATCTTTTAAAAGCATTTCTATTGCCCGCCCGAATTCAACGGGATCCCGTTCGGTCAACAATCCTGTCTCGCTATGCTGGATTGTTTCTCTAATTCCGCCTTCGGCCACGCCCACTACAGGCGTGCCGCAGGACATGGACTCAAGCGGAACAAAACCAAATGGTTCAAGGCGGCTGGGATAGACAGCAATTGATGCCCGGTTATATAATCCAACCAGATCCGGATCACTTGCTAAATGCACAAATGAAACAACGACGCCCAACCGCTGCGCAAGCTGTTCAATTCGGGCTTGATAGTCAGCAGGTCCATAAGCAAAGTTATAAACAAATGTTATACCTGGTCGCTCTTTCAAAGAGCCGACACTTTCCACGATAAACAACTGGTCCTTATTTGGATGCAAAGGGCCTATTGAAAGGATCATCGGCTCACGAGTCAAGTTCTGTGGAGCAAACAACTCTGGGTCGACCCCCAGATAGTTCAACCTCGGATAGACGCCATACGAACGATATATGTTTTCGCAAGAATAAAGCGAGTTTGCACAAATGAGAGTGGCGTGACGGGCATTTGTGCCATCAAGGCGCACAATCCATCGGATAAATTCACGTTTAATAAATGCCATGCGTCCATCATCAGCCCGAGTCTGCGGCTCTAATAACTTGGTTGCCGGTTCATGACAGAAATACAGTGAAGGTAAACGCAGATAGCACAACACAAACGGAGTATTGCTTACCTTGCACTGCATAATAAAAGCGAGATCATAGCCGCCGGCATTGATGCGGCGCGCCACTTCCATGGAAGCGCGCCGGACACGGACAAACGCTTTCAATCGTCCCAATTGTCGTTCGCCTCCTGTTTCACCTCCCGGGATCACAACCGTCCTGTTAACAAACGGCCTCATATCCAGGAAATCCTCGGCCGTTGGATCGTAGAGATACAGATCCACTTCATGCTTCTGGGCCATGCGCTTAATCCACTCATGGGCCGAGCGCTTGCCGCCGCCTGATGGTAAATTATGAAAAAATGCGATGCGCATCTATCTTCCTTCTTAATGAAATTGCTATATTTATTCTTCCCAAGATTGTATCAGCATTAAAGATACAAATTTCATGCGGCGTATTTAAGGCTTTCTTGCGACTGCAGTCAAACTTATCCCAAAGCTGACTGTTTCAATTATTACACCCTCAAACCCTATTAGCAGATCACTCAGGAGCGAACGCTTAAATCTGCTTGGATGAACATCTGGAAGATAAGGTTTGCAAGGACCACCAAAAAAACGATTGTAGGTATGTTCGATAACATAAAGCAAGGGATTTCCATAATTTGGTGTAGTAAGGATATAAAGACCGTTAGGTTTCAAAACACGTCTTACTTCTTTAACTGCTTTTTCTGGTTTTTTTATATGCTCAATCACTTCCCGCATAACTATAGCATCAAACGAATGATCAGGGTAAGGAAGTTGATAAACATCTCCTGACCTATAATCTCTTTTGGGAAACATCTCTTTACAGCATAAGATGGAATCTTCCTGACAGTCAATTCCTGTATATTTAATTTTATTTTCAATATCAGGAGTTAACCATGCGCTTAGTCCACAGCCCGCATCCAGAACTAGAGCATCTTTCTGCAATCGATTAATCTGATTATGGATAAATATATTTAGATTACGATGATGAGCGCCATGAATTGACCACGAATTATTTAGACGTTTGGCAATAGTGCCTAGGTAAGATTTATAATACTCTCCCCTTAATTCTTTATCACCTGTCACAATGTTCTTCTTTCCATACATATGGCCTATATCCTCCTCTTTAATTTGTCGTCTAGTCGTTTTTTCATCCACTATTCAAAAGTCTAGCCAATAGTTTTAAACCAAGCTTCTCAACAGCAGATCTTTTGTCCTCATTCATAAATATTCCAAACTCCAAGCACGCTGTTTTTACAAACGCAAGCAACTATGGTAGTCTTACCTCAGGAGATCTTCGTCATGTTCGAAGCTCGCAGCTCAAAGAGATTATTCTCGCGAAGCATGCCGACAACTTTATCAAACGACATCACGTGGTCAGCAGAGCTGAACTCTGTTGAAAGAGCCGGAGTAATGTTATCCTCGTCCCATAGCTCTCTCGGAATTGGCTTGATAACATAGAAAGCATCTCGACATATCGTCCGCGCGCTTTCTTCCTCGGAAATCATGATTTTGTTCTTCTTTTCGACAGGCCGAATCCCGATAACACTTGTTTCTATTTTTTTATCACCAATTAACGCTCGCGCAACATCGGTCATCTTTGCAGAAGGAATACGAGGAACATAGGTCCCCCCACGCTTCGCCGTCCGTACAGCCGAAACAATTAGATCCACAGCCTGATTAAGGCTGATCAGAAAACGAGTCATATCCTCAGTCGTAATTGTCACGGGGCCGCTGCGTCTAATCTGATCAAGAAACAGCGGAATAACAGAACCACGCGAGGCCAAAACATTGCCGTAGCGAACACAAACAAACCTCGTTCTCGGGCAAGTCTTGTTTGCGGTGATAAAGACTCTCTCCTGAAGAGCTTTTGTAAAGCCCATCACATTAACAGGCTTGCATGCTTTATCGGTCGAAATTCCAACGACCGTCTCTATTGGAAGGCCCAATTCGGATATCGCACGAAACAATAGTCTCGGCACCGATGACGTTTGTTTTGACAGCCTTGTATGGAAAATACTCGCACTTGGGGACTTGCTTCATTGCCGCCGCATTGATCACAATATCGGCATCCCTCATTGCAATGCTGACACTACTAAAGTCAGTGACATCACCAATGTAGAAATCAAGAATCTCGCGATATTCGGAATAAATCACCGCGGCAGTTATTTCTCTCTTGTAGGCCAGATCAATTCTCATCCTGTCTTGCTTGGCTTCATCCCGGCTAAACACAATGATCTTCTTTGGCTTGCCAAAATCACCGGCCAATAGTCGCGACACAAGTGTTTTACCGAGCGAACCCGTTCAACCAGTTACTGAAACGCGCTTTCCTTCAAATGGCTTCATCGTTTGCTCCTAAAAATAGTTTTTCACATGACTATTTAACACATTGACAACAACATTGGAAGCGCTGTGCCCCTCATCAAAGTCGTAGGTCGCCTGCCAAGGCAAAGCGGTTACAGTTTCAACGGCACGAAGGATATTCTGCGGCTCTACTCCGGCCACGATGTGGGCCCCGGCCTCGACTGTTTCGTAACGCTCCGAGGTCTGCCTCAAGCTCACACATGAAACTTTATAAAACAACCCCTCCTCTGGGGTGGTGCCCGAATCGCCCATCAGGCAAAACGCATTCATGCTCAAACAATTAAAGTCATAGAACCCAAGGGGATCAATAAGCTTAAGATTTTTTGGTAGGTCCATTCCCGCGAGCTTTGAACGCGTGCGCGGATGAATGGCAAAAACAACCTCTTTATTGAGTTTCTTCTGCAACAAAGAGAGACCATTCAATATTGAACCAAGCGTCGCCGGATCATCCACGTTCTCTTTTCTGTGTAGAGTTACGGCGATATAGGACCCTTTCGCAAGTCCCAGCCTTGATAGAATACCGCTGCCTCGAATCTGCGGTTGAAAATATCTCATAACTTCAAAAGTCGGGTTTCCGGTTACAAAGATTTTGCTTGGATGAATATTTTCACGCAATAGATTCTCGCGATGATAAGCGTTGAAAGGCAACAACACGTCTGAAATGTGATCTATCAATATCCGGTTGCGTTGCTCAGGCATTCTCTTGTCCCAGGCACGAAGCCCGGCTTCCATATGGAAAATTTTTATGCCCAGATGAGCGGCTGGCAACACAGAAAGCCCGCTGTGCGTGTCGCCAAGAACAATGAGAGCGTCGGGCTTAACCTTTACGAACAGGTCATGACTACGCTGAATAACTTGAGCGACTTCCACGCCATATGAGCTGACGTCAATATCGAGATAAAAGTCCGGATTACGCAACTCCAGGTCTCTGAAGAAGAAGTCTTTCAACTCTCTGGTATAGTTCTGCCCGGTGTGCACCATAATGTGCTCACACGGAAGCGTATCCAGTTTCTTTAACACAGACCACATCTTGATCATCTCGGGCCTGGTGCCCATAATGCTAATAATCTTCATATAGAGGATTCCTTCCCGTAGTTTGACTCAAAATAGCGCTGTTCACGCAGGACTTTCCTGAAATCATTCTCGCGACTATAGTAACTTCCAAATACGGACGAAAGGACACGCGCCACCTTTTTTCCGGATGCCACAGGCTCCACTATCAACCTCTTCTCATATACCTCATTGAGGCAAAAAAGTAACTCATATTTCGACAACGGTTCGTTGGGCGCGAAATGAATCACAGAGGTTTCGGACACAAGCTTTGCGAGCAACCCCTCGCACAACAGTCTACCAATGAACTGACCAAGCTGCAGGCATGTTACGCCATTCCAGATATAATCCGTATAACCTTGTACGTGTTGACCTGCGCGCTGGCTCAAGAACCACTCCAACAAGTGATGTTGAGCTCTTTTTTCGTGGCCGATAATTGAACAACGGATATTGAGCGAGCCTCGGCATCGGACTTCGCCAAGAATCTTCGACATGGAATAAAAGTCCGTCATTTCCACCGCATCGCGCTCGGAATACGGCCCCGCAGTTCCGGAAAAAACAGCATCCGAGGAAATTTGAATGAAAAAGCAACCGCTTTCTGCGCAGGCCTTTGCGGCAATGTGTGGAAATTGGGAATTCACGAAAAGAGACTCTCGAAAGATCTCGGATTCAGTCGGAGGGAAAAACTTGCTTGCGATGCAATTAACAACCAAATCGAAGTCACGCAACAGATTCTTAAGGCCATCAGCGCTCACGCGGTCATGATGCGCACAAAGAAACAATGGTTCATCGGAAAAAATCCGTTGAGTCCCATGAGCATCCACGCCAATGCTCGTAAAATATCTCAAAAGAGCGCTTCCCAACATACCCGATCTGCCAATGACAAGAACTTTCATTTACCGCGCCTCTCCCGGAAGCCCCTCGCCAAGCGCCCTCCGCCAGGGAACTCTCTCGATTTGCTCATTCTTAAAACGCACAATTTTAACATCAGGCAACGGAACAATAAACGCACCGCCGTTTCGCAAGTAATCCATATTCTTTGCAATGATTTCATCCAAGAAAGTCCATGCAAAAACAATCATATACTGCGGCCACTCCTTGTCGAGATGACTGCGTCCTACAATAGGAATATGCGTCCCGGGAGTTACAAAACCCTGCTTGGCAGGCGCATCATCAACGATAAATCTTAGATCCTCCGAATTCAAGCCGCAGTATTGCAGGATCGTGTTTGCACGCCCCGAAGCCCCATAGCCAGCCATACAACACGGACCCCGGTCTCGCAGGCGGTCAAGGAGAGAAAGAAGCTCGGACTTGGTATTGGAGACACGCCTGGAGTATTCTGAAAAAGTCTCCAGTTTCCCAAAGCCTTTTTCCACTTCGTTTTTTCGAAGATCCAGCACAGCCCTGGAAATCGGATACAGAGAATTGGAGCATCGCTTTACATAGTATCTCATGGAACCGCCATGAGTTGGAATTGGTTTAACATCAAAAATCTCAAGATGACAAGCCGAAAGGATATTTGAAACAGCAAGCAAGGAATAATAGTAAATATGCTCATGATAAATCATATCGTACTGAAGCTCATCAATGAGATCGCCCAAATAGTGAACCTCAAAAGCAAACACTCCTCTTTCTGATAAAAGGCGCTCTACGCCCGTAATGGCTCCTCGAATATTCGAAATATGGGCAATCACGTTGTTCGCAATAATCAAATCAGCCTGCCCGTGTTCCTTCACAATCAGGTTTGCGGTCTCCTCCGAGAAAAAGCGATTCATTAAGATAAATGAACTACCATCCATTGAACTCAAAATGTTCGTCGAAGGGTCGACCCCAATTAGTTTCTTGCACCCCTGCTTGTGAAGCGGCTTTAACAAAACACCATCATTGCACCCGATTTCCACAATCAAGGACTTCTCTTTATCGACAAATCTTTCAACAAGCTCTTTTGCAGATAACTCAAAGTGTTTTTTCAATGTCTCAATTTTCGAGGAAAAGTAAAAGTAGTTTCCATCAAAAATCTCCTCCGGTGGCACGTGCTCTTCTACCTGAAGAAGAAAACACGCCGGACAGAAAACAACGCGAAGCGGGTATTTTTTCTCAGAGGCAAACTGAGATGGCTTCAAAAAAGCGCCTGCAAGAGCAACAACGCCGAAATCTATAACCGGCGATAGTTTAGTGTTTCCGCAGGATGCACAGATATGGTTCATACTATGGCTCATTTCTTAAAAAGCCATTTTAAATAACTCAGATATACCCGATATGAATATACAAACTTGGAGTTTCCATCATTCCGCACATTCAGCACATAGGGAACATTGGCGAACGTTTTAGCAGTTCTGGAAACTTTTATGACTTCTTCTATAAGATAAGCAAACCCCCGCTCCTCAAATTCATTCTTAACAAGAAGCTCCGTTTTGACGGCTCTAAATCCATTTGTATAGTCGGTCAGTTTCAGGCGCAGAAGATGCCGTGCAATTGAGTTCCCTACATATGACACAATCCAACGACGGAATGGAACTCCGGTGACGCCGCCACCGCCGGAATAGCGGGTGGCCTTGATCACGTCAACATCTTTTTGCATTTCCGCAAGAAAAGCGTAGAGGTACTTGATATTCTGGGTTAAATCGGCATCCATAAACACCGAGTATTTAAGACCCAAACGATGCACCTCTCGTGCTCCTGTGATATTCGCGCCGCCATACCCGGTGTTCTTGGCATGATGGCAAACGATTAACCTCGGGTACTTACTCTTCATCTCCTCGAGGATTTGTGGAGTATCATCACCGCTGGCATCGTTGACCGCAATAATCCGGCTTTGGTAGGGAAGGCTCTCCAGAAACTTATTAATGGTCGCCACACAATGCAAAGCACTTTTCTGCTCGTTGTACATAGGAACAATAACGGCAAAAGTGAGAGCATAGTCCGGTACAAGCTTAATAGCATCAATCCTTTCGAGCAACTCGGACTCATCTATATAAAGAAAAGTCTTTTTAAGATAGTTTTTAAAACGCAGAAATATCTTTTGCATCCGTTTTCCTACAAAGAGATTTGATTTGAAATTGACCCATTGATGGGCTGCCTTCTTAGGAAGCACACCCCAATGCTAACAAACGCTAAGGTAAAAAACGATGGGAATTGATGAACGGTAACATAGTTCAAAAAACCTACTCCTATGTTGAAGTGCGCTTCTTCTGCGTAGTTGAAGAACATATTGAAAAGAATTGAAAGCGCAAGGACCGTACCAAGAAGCCTGCTTGCCTTCTCTTTCAACAGTACAAAAAGACCGACAAAACCTAACAGCGTAAAACTGAAACCAAAACCCCAGAACAACGGTTTAAAATAGACATCCTTTGACGCTTTCAGAACTGCCAGGGGAGAACTCAACATGTGCCCCCCTACGCCTTGTATCCAACTGCTCCCGCCCTTGTTACCACGGATATATTCAAGAAATGCTTTCAGGTGATCAAGATCCAGCATCACCATCTTATAATCATCCTTTACACTTACCGGATTCTTTGAACCATCGAGGAAATAGAGAACTCTCTCATATTGCGTGGGAGCCTCAATGACAGCCAATGGAATATATAGGATCAAGAAAGCTATAACACACATGCACCCCAGATAAATATAGTTCCTAACCGGTGAAGGCAAGTCTAAGGACTTTCGTACTGATAGTAAAGCTAAAAGAAACGCTAGTGCAATACTGGTCATGTGCGCAATAGGACACAAGAAGCAGATTAGACCAAAGAAAAGAAACGTCCTTCGATTGCGAACCGCACAAAACAAAAAATATCCAAAGAAAGCAAGTCCAAGCAAACATGAAGACATTGAATAGCTCTGCGCAACTACTGCATAATTCCAATATGTAAGAGTTGTGCCAAGGCAGAGAGCGAGTAAAATGGACAAAATCCGCTTCTTCGAAAAAAGATATAGAGCTCCGGCAAAAAAACCCACGCCGATCGCAGAACAGGTTGCGGCAAAGTGGTTCGCTATATACATAAAATTACCAAAGGGGAATATCTTCTGATACAAATGGCCAAGAAGGAGAGATAATGGATAGCCCGGCTGATGAAGGTCTTTATATAAATACTGACCAATTTGCATTTCAAGCGCATCGCCCGCCAGAAATTCGGGTGCAGCAGTGATGAAGTAAAGAATGTAAATGACAGAACTCGTTCCGACGACAAGAACGGCGAGTTTCCGCCAGCGTTCGGAGAACACCATGCGACCCAGGGCAACAAAAAGGATCAGAATAATAACAAGACATATAAGCGCAATGCCTGCAAGAAGAGCTAAAATGTCAGGTACGGGTGATTCCAGTCCGGAAACCGGCAAACCGGTATGGCCATAAAAGAAGGGATCGGGAATCAACCGAATGAGGCCATTCGTGTATAGTTCAATATTTCCCCGTGTCTTACCAGGGAACAAATCGGCAGGACCCTCAATTATCAACTCGGTTTTGCTTATTGCACCTTCGAAATGAAAGCGCATAGGCGCAGATGCGGTCAGCGTCACAAGAAACTGCTTTCCCTTTGCCGCATCGAGAAAGTTCTTCATCTGCATCTGCGCAGAATAAGTTTCAACCAAATCTTTAAAGAAAAAAACATTGTAGAACCGAAGCTCACCAAGATCCCGCGGGCAAATCCTCGTCTTAAAGACTTCACTGACTTCGCATTTCTCTTCTGTTTGTTTATCTATTCGATAAAGCGTGAAATCTATTGTGTCAGACCAGGTGCATTTATCGCAACTAACCGCAAAAGAAACACCGTAAGCGCGCACATCAACCTTGGGAGGTGGTACCGCAAACCAATACTTTTCCCGAGGGACAAGATTCAAAGCGGTCTCTTCGGCGCACGCGATAGTTGCGCAATAAAAAGAAACCAAAGCGGCAAACATAAATAACGGTCTTCTCATGTTACTTTACCATCCGGATATCGAGATAATAAATCTTGTAAAGACAAGACAAGGGAATCCTCTCCTGCGTATTAGTTGAATCAGCAAGCGGGACCAGGGAAAGAATATTAAAGGTACTCACGAGTTCCTCGGCAGCAAATTCAAGTTTCACTTCTTGTGTCGGTGATGCCAAATCAAACGCCTGAAGAGACTTAATCGTATTGTTGAGATAGAAAAGAATCTTAATCTCCTGCGCCGCACAGGGGTTCTTTACGTCCGCCATATGACCAAGCCCAAGAGTTAAAGACATTTTTTTCCCCGGGACTTTCGGGACTAAAAGATTCACGGGAGTAGCAGGCTCTTGGACCATGAGCGCCTCAACTTCAGGTACGTAACGCAAATTGCTCAGAACCACCCGAGAGAACTCGGCATTGTTCTCCTTCGAAACATGAAGACTTGGGGTATCAAGTGTACCTTGAATGCCCTTGGGAAGCGCGTAATACAGAGATCTATGTATCAGCGATTGCCAAGAAGAGAAGCTCGAATAATCAGCCATGATAAAACGTAAAGGATGCTTTGATTCTATCCGATAAAGGGTAAACTCCTTATCCAGATCATACGGATCCATCTTAATGTACAGAGACATGTGCCGGTCCGTATTTGCGCTATCAAAAAAAGCAGGCAAAAAGTTGCCGCTGTGCTCTTTGATGAACTTTGCGTTAAGAGCATCGTTATGTGGCTGAACCCAAATATCTCGACGGGTATACATAAGACCGTGGTAAAAGGAATAAGCCCGGAACTCCCAGAACTTCGTAATGAACAAAGTCGTTCCCGGCACGCATTCGGTTCGCATTACACTTATTAGGTCTCGAAAATCGTCTCGATCGGAAAAATCATTCTTCCCGAAGTTGGAAATCATGTTTACCAGGAGAAGAACCGCAAGGATCAATCCAAAAAAATAATCAAGAAAGTTTCCCCTAATCTTTAATGAAGGCAACAGTTTCAATAGTCACTTCTCTTTCATGATCAAGCTTCTGCAACGCCAGGAATCAGAAGTTCTATGCCTTCTTCCAGTTGGGGAATGATGCTTTCCAAAGCCGGACCGATAAAACCGGCGCGGTTACACGTAGCGATACGAATTGAAAGAACAATTTTCATTTTATTGGCATGTTCGATTTATTATGGCTTTTCCACAATTTCTGCGTTAAATAATATTATTCCATCCCATCAGACGGCAACGTTACCGACAGTATATTAAAAAACAAATTTGATTTTGCGTTATCTGAACAATAATATGTCAAGCATTATAATCCGGCCATTTGCTTTGCCAATGCCGCGATACGTTCGGCCGCCTTGCCATCCGCCTGATGGACCCATTCTTTAAGAAAACGCTGGCGGGCAGGTTCCAGTTCGTCAAGAGTTTTTGCAATGGAACCATCAACCACATCGTGTAATCTGTGAGCCATTTCATCAATTGAACGCACTTTGATAACCACGCTACTCTTTAAAAAGATATCTGCTGTCTCTGTAAACCAAAATAAATCAGGAAAAACAGGATAAAGCACCGGCTTGCCGGCAATCAATGCAAGATCATTCGTGGATGAACCAAAGGATATAAAAACATCGCAAGCTTTTGCTAGATCATGTATATCATCCTGTGGGTTAACAAATATGATATTATCAAAACCGCGTGCCAACTTCCGAGTTTCAGCAGCTTTTTCTCTAGGATGCGGCTTGACAACCAAAGTCAATCCAGGCACACGGCCGGCCGCTTCAAACACATTCTGCTTAGCCCGATTCAACTGGACGCCGTCAGCCCACTCTTCATCATTTGTATGACTCCATATAGAGGCAAAGACTGCTATTTTATCCCCTTCTGGTATCCCTAAGCGCCTGCGGATCAGCGTTGCAGTATCTTTGTTTCCTCCCGTAAGATCATCATAGATGGGGCTACCGGTGATCGTCATCTTCTCTGCCGGTATACCGTGTCTCAACAATGCTTCGTGCCATTTTTCACTCCTAACTGCCAGATGGTCAGCAATAAAAAATTGCCACCCTACCGATTCCTTTTCAGCGAAGCTGAATTGAACTTCCAGCGTTGGAATATTATGTTCATTTCCAATGATGGTATAAAGGCAAGAACGGACGTCAGATCCATCCGCTGATACGATCAATGAAGGGTGATGTTTCTCCAAAATATGTCGGGCAATTACTGCTTGGTCAACGATCTGAGGCAGACGGACAAGAAAAAACGCGCGAAACAAGTCGCCAATCTGCGACCAGAACGGCCGCGCGTCATCCCGGATAATTTGCGGCAACATATGCGGCGCCAGCCAGCGCGCAGTCCAGGCGCTTAATTCCCGGCGCTGGACGCAAATATCATTTACAACCTGAGAGGTTCTATGTTGCCAGACACTATGAATTATTTGCCCCCATTGCGGCGCAAGCAATTCCTGATCATACAACGAGACGCATGATATCTGTTGTTCTCCTAAGCGAGACACAACAGGTGCCAGTACGTCACGATACATATACGGGCTGAAACCCAGAAACAGGTATGTGGGTCCGGCCGGCCACTGCGCACAACCTTGCATATCCACTTGGCGGGTGGCAAAGGACAACACAGAATGTTTAACCCAACTGAGATATGGTCGAATGCGCCGCCAGGCAGATACCGGACGCTCGCCCCGGGAAAGAGCACGGGGCACAAGCCAAAGTGCCAACTCAGGAGAAATAATACTCCATAGCGGCAAACCTTTGAACGTAAAAGCCTGCGCAAGCGTCTGTCCATCAGGCATGGGCAACTGCCCCCAAGCCTTCACTAGATTGGCAGATCTCTGCAAATTGGCAACTACATCTGACATCGGAGATTAAGACCGAATTATTATACTCTTATCGCTTGCGGCTGATCATAATGCGGAGAAACCCGCGACAGATTCCCACCCGGCACAGCAAACGATCAATGCCGACAATGACTCGCGCCACCGCATAGCGGAACCAGTCGGGACCAATCAATGACATGCAGGGAGGCACAGCAAAAGCGTTGAAATGTATGCTCCAAACCAATTCAAATTTTTCACGCCAGATGGATTCCATATCACGGACTGCATCAGTATGCTTTGCCGCCACTTCTTCCATCGGAGTAAAATACTCCGGATTTTCCTGAGTAATCCCCCTGATCCTTCGGATTGAATCGCGAATCTTTTCCCGATAAGTGCGATCATACGTCGGCAACAACAATCTGAAAAAACGTTCTAGCCATTTCTCAAGCCGCCCGCGTGGCAAATCATCCAAAGTAGCGACGATACCACCCGGCTTAAGCGCGCGATAAACGCGTTCCATAAACGCCGGCAGGTCAGGCAGATGATGAAATGCCGACCATCCGGAAACGGAATCAAGGGTTTCTATACCCAAATCCAACCGCGTCACGTCTTCAAGGTGATAAGTCACTTTGCCGAAGCCGTCTCGATAGGGGTTTTCCTTCAGCATCCGTCGGGCCAGCGCGATCGCCTCCGGGGAAAAGTCATAGGCATCCACAATCTGCCCGCGCCTACCAAACTCCAGTGCCAGCCAGCCCGGGCCACAGCATATATCCAGAACTTTCCCGTCGGGACAATGAGCCACATAATCAATAAAACGATCGCGGAAACTTCCATCTAATATCTGAACCATGTGTGAATCTATCAGTTCCTGGTTGGGAGAGGAAGGGATAAATCGGGTCGCCCGGCGGATATCAGCCTCCAAAGGAATCTGTCCGAAGGCTGTGCGGCTTTCAGCTTTCTTATCCCAAAACTCAGCTTCTGCGCGCTTGGCTTTTTCTAAATTATCTCCCATGTTGTCTTATTCCTTCCAATTGTGTTTCTTGAGTGTTTGATACTGACGAGCTGCAATCAGAAATACGCCAAATTCTTCACGAATCACAGCCATCACCTTGCCATCGCGATTTGTCCACCACAGCGCCAGCGGCAGGACGGCCGTCATCAGTGCGAGACGCCCGGCCGTGCGCAGTGCTTCATCTCCAAAAGTGGTGCCGGTGGGAATGACCAGCAGTCCCAGAACCAGAGCCAAGGCCATAGCTAAAAACGGCATGAACACTTGACCCATAAAACGCGCAATCTCTATACGGGCTCTAAACGCAAAACAACCAGAAATAATGGTGGATCCCACCCCATAGACAACATAGACTATAAAAGTACTCACTGCCACACCAACAATACCCCATCCCATAAACACGAATGTTATGCTCAGGCTTAAGCCCAACCCAATGCAGATTCCTTGCACTCCCATCAACCAATGCTGTTTGTTAATGGCAGTAACAAATGCTGCCGGAATGGAAGCGACTGCATAAAAAAAAGCGCCGGGGATAAGGATGGTCAGCACCGGGATGGAATGAGAATAGCTGGGCAGAATAAAGCGAACCACAAGAATCAAAACCAGAACTACCCCGCCGACGATAATAGCCATCAGTGCGGCTACGGCGCGCGTCGGATTTATCAGCAAGCCCCGCAAACTTGTCGGGTCGTTATTTGCTCCAAAACGCTCCAGCATCCTGGAATACAACACGCTTGCCACCGAGTTGGGAATCAAACTTACCAGATTACTTGCCATAATTCCCAGCACGTAATAGCCCAACTGCGTTTCTCCTAAACGAGCCGCAATGACCCATCGATCCACGCTCATGAAAACCGTATCCAGAACGCCAAGAACAATGAGCGGAGCGCCCAGCGATAAGGACAAGCGTAGCGCCGTCCGGTCAATCTGAAACGTATAATGATAACCGCTTCTCCACTGCCAAAAAAAAACGGTTAACCCATAAGCGCATGCCAGACCGATCAACGCGCCTAATAAATGATTGCCTGCAAAAAACCCGCATCCCAGGACCAAAACTGTTGACAAAACTGAGAGAACAACCATTCCTATACTAAGCAAACCAAACCGATTGTCGGCCCGCAGAAGCGAAAACAGGTAATAGAAAATGAGAAGTAACAAAACGATTACTGCATTGATCTGAAGAGGCTTGCTATATGATAAAGGCACAAAAAAAGATGTCAACGCAATGCCGCTTGCCGCCAATGCCGCCAGAATCAAATTGGACCAGAAAACGCTGTCCCGGACTAATGCCACTTGAGCAATCTGGCCTTGACCGCGCGACATGGGCACCAGTTTGTTCATCCCATGCAAAATCCCCAGGTGCGCGTTGCCGCCATAACCCATGATAACGTTCATCAGGTTCCAGATTCCCAATTGCGCCGGATTCAGCAGAACAGGCATCATGACTGACCGAATCATGCCAAAACCCTGACCGGCAATGGTAGCAAAGAAATAACGGACAGAGTCCTGAATAATCTGCCCGCGTTCTGAAGAGGGCGGATAAGGAGCTTGATTATCAGTCATTATTTGATCAATTCCCAACTCAACGGCGTCCCCCGTTTGATATCACAACCAGCTACTCGTCCGAGAACCTCTGTCAGATAGCGCGTGTGCAATCCATAGCCCGGACGGATAGAACGCACGTTTTCTTCGGTGAACACGTCGCCCGCCTTCATATCCCTGACCACAAACAATGACCGGCGGAAGACGCGGCTTCTTGATTCCTCCGCGCTCACGCCGTAATGCACTTTGCCTAAAGCTTTCTCGACCACCCGCACCGCTTCCACCATCGTCTTGAACTCCTGCGGCTCTAGTGAAAACGCGCTGTCTGGTCCCCCATCCGCCCGAGACAGCGTGAAATGCTTCTCGATAATACAAGCACCTAACGCCACTGCGGCCACCGGCACGGCAATGTCTAGCGTATGGTCAGACAACCCCACCGGCACATCAAATGCTTCAGCCAAATGAGGAATTGTGTGCAGGTTCATTTCATCCGGCAACGCGGGATACGCACTTGTGCATTTGAGCAGAGCCAGTTGTGTTCCTCCGGCTTCACGGACGGTTTGCACAGCTTCGTCAATTTCCGCCAGCGTCGCCATTCCCGTCGACAGAATAATGGGTTTTTGGGTGTCGGCAACAAGTTGAATTAACGATAAATCGACTATCTCAAATGAAGCAATTTTGTAAGCCGGGACCCCAATTTTTTCCAGAAAATCGACGGCCGTCGCATCAAAAGGCGTCGAAAATAGATCCAACTTAAGACCCTTGGCGATTTCCATCAACTTAGGCTGCCACTCCCAGGGGGTGAAAGCTTCGCCATAAAGCTGGAATAAATTCTTGCCCTCCCATAGGGTTCCTGTGCCTATGCGAAAATATTCGTTGTTGCAATCAATCGTCAGGGTATCCGCGGTATAGGTTTGGAGTTTGACGGCGTCCGCGCCGGCCTCTTTTGCAGCGTGGATGAGCTGAACGGCTTGATCAAAGTGTTGGTTATGGTTGGCTGATATTTCTGCGACGATATAGACCGGGCATCCAGGACCAATACGTCGGCCGTTAAGAAGGATCGATGTCATGTTGGAGAGTTCTCCCTAATGTAAAACGCAAAGCCGGACTATTCTTTATTTTTGTCGTCCCGGATTCGACGAAACCGGCTTTTATGAAAGCACGAATTGAAGCAATATTTTCTGGTTTGATGTAGGCATGTATCAGTCTTATAGTCTTGGTCTTCCACAATTCTTGAGACCCGAGACTAATGACCCCCGCCCCATATCCGTGACCCCTGTGCTCAGGAGCTAAGCTTATAGAAATTACGGCTTCTTCGCCTTCAATTCTAAAGCGGATTTGCCCGACTGGCTCTCCATTGGTATCCAGGGCGACATATAAACGGCTCGATGGATCGTTTCGAATGGAATCGAACCAGGCTCGGTGCTCGTCCCACGAGATAGGCTCGGGCGAAAACGATTGCGCGCGCGTTAAAGGTTCATTCGCCCATTCCCATATAAGTCGGCAGTCTTCCTCTCGAACATATCTGAGAGCTAGCGTTTCACGTGACATTTTGCGAGCGACGCGGATGGCCCCATTTCCGTCCACTAGCAGTTGTCCTTGATTAGCCATCTTTTCCCGTTTTTCTGAGGAGAAAAGGAGTTCGTGCAATCGGGATGCTACGTCCTTCGTATTCAACGTAGTATGCCAACCTAAGTTTATAGATGCGCCTTGGAGATCCAATCCTCGCGCGACCGGCACTTGGTTATCGGCTAAAATGGTAATCAAAGATGGTACTCCTAAGAAAGCCAGCTCCCAACATGTGCTTCCTCCCGCTGTAATAGCGACATCCGCCCATTCCATCAACTCAACCATATTATTGACATTATGGACAAGACGAATTTTGCGAAATGAATTGTGGGCAGCGTATTCTAACTTACGAAAGCGGGCATTATTCCCCCCCACGACAATGATCGACTCCAAACCTTCAACATCAACCAATGCCAAAGCTTTCATAATTTTCTGCGTTACATTATCTGGATCACTGCCTCCCATCGTTACAAGGACTTTGCGGGCTATTTCCGGAATTTTAGGTCGGCATCCTTTCCAAAGCCAGAATTCGCGGCGCAAAAGAACATAGCGAGTCCCCAGCAAAAGTTGGGTCTGAGGTTCTCGATCTATATAAAGGGCTTCGTCGGTAAAAATGTTTTGGTTAAGGACTAAGTCCGCTACATAACGTTTCGCATGCCCATAATCATCAACGAATAATATACGTAAACCAGCAGTTTTGAGCGTCCGTTGGTATTCTGTTCCACAAGCATAGCTATCAACGGCCGCCCACTCCGTTCCACACTGGCACCCTACCTCCGCAGTCTGGGCGGCGTCTTTTAAGCTTCCGGGCTCCACGGCGAGATTAATCCACGGTATCCCTTCTGTTCGAAGCTTCTCCGTGGACAGCGGGTCGGCCTCCGTTATGATAAAGGTAACCTGCCCTCCCATCTCTTGCCAAGCTTGAGCTAGAGCAAGGCAACGCATAACATGCCCCGAGCCGATTTGTGAGTTTGCATCAGCTCGAATTATTAGATTTTTCGGGTTGGATCCCATGTCTCAAATCCCGCGTCTGAGCAGGACAAATCTGGATGACTTCTCACGAAGCTAAGGATCTCTCTATAAAATGCCGAGCGCTTGTCGAGATCTAAAGCTTGATACAAATGGCGGACAAATTCCAAGTCGGCAACCGTATCCACTGTCCAGCGTAAGTCTGAATTGTTCTGGTTATCTTCCACCGAGCGGCAAAGAAAAAGTTCAGGATGCTCGGAGCGGGGCACAATGGTTACGTGCTCGCGGGCGGCATCTGACTGAGCCAGTCGGTCAATCCGCAACAACGTATCCCAAAAGAACGCCTCAACATCTAGCCCTCGCGGATAGGTCCGACGCAGGATATTGCTGGCATAGTCGCATTCCATCGCGTGGTCAGTCAACTCTCTGATGACACAGTCGGTTATCTGTGGATCAATCAGCGGGCAATCTGCTGTTACTCTGATCACGACATCGGCTTTTGCCTCCCGCGCTGTGCCAAGGTACCGCGCCAACACATCTTGCTCGCTGCCCCTGAAACAACCCAACTGCTCCCGGTGCGCTAACTCTACCACCGGATCATCAATGGCATTGGTTGTCGTGGCTACAACAATGTCATCCGCCAGCGTGCACTGCTTGAGGCGACGCAATTGCCGGGCAAGCATCGGCTGTCCGGCGACATCCATTAACACTTTGCCCGGCAATCGGGTCGAAGTCATTCGCGCCTGGACGATAATCACTCGCCGCATATCGCTATACCTTCTCGAACATCCAATGGGTTACGTCATCCCAGCCTTCATCACGCCCAAGAAAACCCCGTTGAATCAGGCGCAATTCGGGGAACAACTCCTGGTAAATGCGTCCGTAGTTCCGCTTGAAAAGCGCACCACTCTGATTCCGATATGGAACTTCGATTGTTTGTTCAGCGAAATATTCTCCACACAGAACGTAGCGACGCGAACATCGTACAATTTCCGCCATAACTAACGGCAGAGTGCTTTCCGGCTGGTGAATCAGCACACCCATCGTAAAGGCCAAATCGAACCAGCGGTCACGGAATGGAAGTTCACGTCCCGGACTCCAAATCGCATTGACATCCGGCAAAGCGCGGCGCAATTCGTTCAGAGCTTTGAGATTGATATCTACCCCATAAACCTGTTGAGGTGGTCTTAAAGCCGCAATCCAGCGCAGGTTTGCGCCGATGTTGCATCCCACTTCCAACACGGTTTGCGCGCCAAATTCAGCCAAAACCTTCTGCCAAAACGGCTCCCGGTTATTCCCTGCTGCACGGTTACGTTCCACATAGGCATCGCCAAACTCGTTGCTCCACAGCGACTCAAGGCGTTTTGATTCTGAAGGGGGTTGATGCTCGTCCATAAAAGTGTTCATCCTCGCTTGCGCGCCACAAGCCACATGTGTGAGGAAAGTTGGTTATCGGCAAGGAATTGTTGAAACGCGCCACCCACGCGCTCCCATTCGTCCATCAAAATTTGTTGTAAGAATGGCTGGGTAGAGAGATTCATATCGCCGGCGAGAACCTTTTTCCTTACCAATTCTGCGTCCAGTTTTCCTGGGGTCAGCGTCTCCAGCACCTCAAAACCACATTCGGCAAACAAGAGGGAGAGAGAATCTGGATGGAAATAGTTCAGGTGCTCAACATCTACGGTATCGGAAACGGCTTGTAGCACTGCCATATCAAAGCCTCTGATGTTCGGGCAGGTAACGATCAGCAAACCATTGGGCGCAAGTACTGCAGCACAACTATTCAAAAAATCCCGCGGCGAGAAAAGATGCTCAATCACCTCGAAACTCGCAATGACGTTGACGATGGCGTGATCCAAGTGAACTTGCTCGATTGGCTTTTCGATGACTTCCAAGTCCCTCTGCCGACATGTCTCAGCCAGGTCAGGTGTCGGCTCCACGGCAATCACCCGCCGAAACAGCCCCATGCGCCGAATTTCCTCGCAAAAGGTACCGAACCCTGCTCCCACTTCCAGCAGGACATCCGTTTGAAAATTGTGGCTCTGACAAATCTCGGCTAACCGCTCAGCCCGTGGGCGGAAAATCTTTTCGCGCCGAACATCTTCGGACGCTGGAAAAACGTACTTGTTCCAATAGGCATAGTTCTCTGATTGGGCATAGTACATTTCGAGGATCGCCGGAGTAGGTCTTGGATTCACATACATCGTTCCGCAGTTGGAGCAAACCACATAGGTTAGACCGTACTTTTCAAAGACGGGGCGTGCTTTCTCGCTATCACACGCTGGGCAAGACACCTGCACGAATTCATCTTTATGCTGCAAGAGCCAGCGAATGTCAGCGGCAAAACGCTCCGCTTGACCTTGCCTCAAGTGGTCGGGGCGAATTTCGGTTTCTCTGAGCGTCGTATTCACCGGTTGGGTTGAATCAGGCTTCATCCACACACCTCGCTCATAGGTGAACCGGTCCATACGCGGACGGTTCTCCCCAAATATTGTCTTTGACCCACTGACCGTTCTCAATGCGCCAGACCCGGCGGTCTCGAAAAGTGTCGCAAATACGGTCGAACTCTTCCTCGGTCATGCCGACGTACTTTAGCCAGCGATCCAGATCTCGACGTGGCTTGACATGGTCATACTTGCGAACCATTTCAATGCCCTGCTCACGCGTCATAATCCCCGCGCGGATGTCTTTGCAGGAATGATCCGTGCCTCTGCCGTAACCAAGTTTCACAAACTTCAAGTAATCGTGAATGCCATTCTCGTGCATATCATCCAGATTGGAGAAAGTACGATACGTTCGTTCAAACGGCTGCTGGGCTGGACGCCATCCATACAATTCCATGACCAATTTGACATGCTGGTTAGCATCCCAGAAAACAAAATTACTCAAATAGATGCCTCGCACACCCACCGTATCAATTTCTTCGTCCGTTGGATACTGCGCCCACAGTAGATCTCTCACAGTCAAACCCTCCTTGAGATCAGGGCGACCCAGTCGATCTAATCCTTCATCTGTAAAATCATACCAGTCATAGCCCCGCAAGCCGTGTTCCTTGCGGTATTTGGCAGTGAACTCGACAAAGTCATTGTAGGAGTACATCCCGCCCAAATCCATAAATCCATGCTCGCCCCACATCATCAGCGGCACCTTATAACGCACCGCCACTTGAATAGGTGTTGTAAAGATGCCGCAATGGTTATGCCAGTTGTTATCACCTTGCAACTTGAAGCCAATCCGATTCATCTTAATTAGCACATCTACACTGGGGCGAACGATGATGTGGTCACAGTCAAAAACCTCGCGCATGCGGTGGAGATTATATTCCCCTTCCGGCAAATAGTTGTTTCCATGGAACGTTACTAAAAGTGCCTTGAGCCGCATCTCTTTGACCGCCACATGGGTCTGGTAGTAACTATCCTTGCCGCCGCTAACCGGAATGACAATGTCATAGTTGCTGCTCGAACGGTATTCATTCATCAATTCCCGGAGCATTTGCCAGCGTTTGTCCCAATCAATCTGTTTGCGCTGATTAGCAACGCGGCAACTAGAACAAACGCCATTTTCGTCAAACGTGAGCGGCGTTGCAGTTACCGCTGGATAGACACATCGGGAACAATACTGAACAGACATAGATTTACTCCGAACTCACATACGAACTTGAATACCGGCGCTAGCCAAAGCTCGCTTGCCACCCCGATCGGACAACTCTTTGAAATGCCAGATATTCGCGGCAGCCACGGCAGATGCACCCGCGCGAATACCGTCTACATAGTGCTCATAACGCCCCACCCCGCTACAAGCGATCACCGGAATTGTGGTAGCTTCAGCAACCGCATGGACTAGATCGAGATCATATCCGCGTCCAGTTCCATCCCGGTCAATGCTCTGGATCAGAATTTCTCCTGCGCCACGATCTTCAGCTGCCCGAGCCCACACCTCAGGTACAAGTCCAGTTGACGTACGCCCACCGTCAATAAAGACTTCGGTATTTCCATCAGGATGCCGCAGAGCATCAATGCTCACTACAACGGCTTGGCTGCCGAAAACTTTTGCCCCCTCGGTAATCAAAATGGGATTGCGAACTGCCGCTGAGTTGAGCGTGATCTTATCAGCACCACGACTGATTCGCGCGTGCATATCTTCGACGCTGCGAATCCGCCCACCCCAGGTGAGAGGCATAAAGCAGGTCTTACTCACTGCATCGAGAATCATCGTCGGATCGCTCAAGCCCCTGATCTTGTGATCATCGCGGCGAAGGTCGTAGTGCTCATCACGCGTGATGTCAAGATAGATCAACTCGTCAACATTCCACTCGTTGAACCGTTGGACCTCATAGATGGGGTTGCCGATGATTTGATGGATCTTGAATAACTCACTACGCACCAAGAGACCGTTCTGCAAAAGCAGGATGGGAATCAACCGCTTCTTAAGCATGACGCTATTCCCCGATATCCAAAAAGTTTCGCAACACTGCCAGCCCTGCCTTCTGACTCTTTTCGGGATGAAACTGAGTTGCAAATATATTATCTACTTCAACGCTAGCCGCGAATTCTTCTCCATGAACACACATACCGCTCACGACCGCCGGATCGGTTGGGGATAGGATATAACTATGGACAAAATAGAAGGTCTGCGAATCTCCCAAACCCGCGTACAAGCCATCGCGTTTGATGATTCGCACATCATTCCAGCCGATCTGTGGCACACGCAACATTGGATCGTCTGTGCAAATTCGCTTAGCAACGCCAGGAATCCAGTCCAAGCCCGAGTGTATACCATGTTCGGTTCCCGTCGTTGCGAGCAATTGCATGCCCAAACACAATCCGAGGAACAACTTTCCTTTTTGCCTAACCTCTTCTTCCAACACATCGAGCCATCCACCCGCCCGAAGGTTACTCATTCCATCGCCAAATGCGCCAACGCCTGGCAACACAATTCGCTCGCTGGTTCGCAGTTCTTGTGGATGATGCGCGATCTGGGCTGGACATCCGAGCGATTCGAAGGCGTTCATTACCGAACGTAGGTTTCCCATCCCATAATCTATGATCAGTACTGGTGCCGATTTACCCATAGTGTTTAATGACCTTACTTACCGCCTTGACCACATCCTCAACATCTTGGTCGCTCATCGCAGGGAAAATAGGCAAACTGATAAGCCGCTCATACGCGGCTTCTGTCACCGGCCACTGACCCTTGGTATAGCCGAGTCTCTGATAATACGGGTGCCACGGCACCGGAATGAAATGTACGTTCACGCCAATGTTTTCGGCGCGCAGTGCCTTGAAAATCTCTGCCCGCCCCATCCGTAACTGCTTCAGATTGAGACGAATGACGTACAAATGCCAGGCTGGTTCGCAGTCCGGCAAAACAGTAGGCAACTCAATTTCCGGCAACGCAGCAAATGCCTCGTTATAACGAGCAGCGATTTCGCGCCGGCGTGCCAACCAGGCGGGAAGTTTCTTCAACTGGGACAACCCTAACACGCATTGAAAATCGGTAAGCCGATAGTTGTAGCCCAAGTCCACCATCTCATAGAACCATGAGCCGGCGGGCTCCCGTTGGCGGTGATCGGTGGTAATCCCGTGATTGCGAAAGAGACGCAGACGACCCGCCAGCTCAGCATCGTCTGTTGTGATCACTCCGCCTTCCCCCGTGGTGATATGTTTGACCGGATGCAAACTAAAGGTAGTAAGAAGAGCGAGTTTGCCTACCGGCCGATGGCGATAGGTCGCCCCCAGAGCATGCGAAGCATCTTCAATTACTCTCAAGTTGTGTCTGGCGGCAAGAGCATTCAACTCGTCCAAATCAGAGGGCTGCCCAGTGTAATCTACGGTAACGATGGCGCGCGTGCGTGGCGTGATGGCTTTTTCCACACAAACTTGGTCAATGTTAAGAGTATCGGAGCGAACATCCGCGAAGATCACCGTGCCCCCCTGATAAAGCACGCAATTTGCGCTAGCGGCAAAGGTCATTGCCGGGACGATCACCTCGTCGCCCGGACCGATCCCGGCGGCAAATACTGCCGCATGAAGCGCCGCCGTACCATTGCTTACTGCAACCGCATATTTCGCGCTAACCTGTGCTGAGAACGCCTCCTCGAACCGGGCCACGTTGGGACCGGTAGTAAGCCAGTCCGAACGCAACACCTGGGCCACTGCCTCGACGTCATCGTCGCCGATCCAATGATGTCCATAAGGCAACATTTTAGCTCTAACCGGTTTTCCGCCGTAAATCGCCAGTTCTGGCATTTTCTAATTCTTTAGTCCAGCCATCGTGCGTAGTTCTTCCATCGTCAACCAACGCGTATTGGTGTCGCTACTGTAACGAAAGCCGTCGGGGCAGAGTTTACCGCCATTTTTTAGGATATACTCTTCAGCCGACCATTCATGAAATGTTGGCATGATGGCAAAATGGTCATCGTATTCCAATGTATGGTGTGAATCATCTTCCGGCACCATCACTTCGTGCAGTTTTTCGCCTGAACGGATGCCCACAATTTTGATATCACATTCCGGTGCAACCGCACGCGCCAAATCTGTCACGCGCATGCTGGGAATCTTGGGCACAAAAATCTCGCCGCCGCACATGCGCTCCAGACTTGCCAGAACAAAATCCACTCCTTGCTCAAGCGTAATCCAGAAGCGGGTCATTCGTTCATCAGTGATCGGCAGTACCCCGGTCTCACGCATTTTCAAAAAGAAAGGAATGACGCTGCCACGACTTCCGACTACATTCCCATAACGCACAATACTAAAGCGTGTGCCATGATGACCCGAATAGCTGTTCGCCGCGACAAAGAGTTTGTCCGAACAGAGCTTTGTGGCGCCGTAGAGATTGATGGGATTAGCTGCTTTATCCGTGCTAAGCGCAATGACCTTCTTGACGTTGCAGTCAATTGCCGCATCAATCACGTTCATTGCGCCTAAAACATTAGTCTTGACCGCCTCGCTTGGATTATATTCGGCTGCTGGTACTTGTTTCAGAGCGGCGGCATGCACCACAATATCCACCCCATCAAAAGCCCGGTAGAGTCGCTCCCGGTCGCGCACATCGCCGATAAAGTAGCGAATGCACTCGTATCGCTCCTCGCTAAACTGTTGCCGCATCTCAAACTGCTTAAGTTCATCGCGGCTGAATATTATTACCTTGCGTGGTTGATATCGCGTAAGCAATATCTCCGTGAGTTTCTTCCCAAAAGAGCCTGTCCCTCCTGTAATTAAAATATTACTCTTATTAAGCATTTGTTCGCCTCACATAATAGAATTCTTCGGATTAAAAGAAGCGTTCAGTCAATCAATAGACTTACTCCCCCCTATAAAGTGGCCTCTATTCCGCCGACGACGACGGCAAGATGAATGACAATATCAGGCTTCTGCTCATCATACATCCGGCGGATATCCTCGATGTTTCAAAGGTCATTTTCCGGGAGGTCGGCGATAGAAACGAACGGACATTTTCGGTCTTCTTGAAGTTTGCGGACGAGATGCGTGCCCAGAAATCCGCGGCCACCCGTGACGGTGATTTGTTTCGCTTTAAGATCGATCATGGTCTTTAACCCAGCCGAGGTTTTTTCGGGCAAGGATTTTGCGCCCCTCGCCGGGAGAAGCGAGGCCTTCGGATTCGAGGTCGAAATCGATCATGATTCGGACGAGCTCTTGAAACGACACGCGCGGTTGCCAGCCGAGCTGCGTTCGGGCCTTGGAGGCGTCCGAATGGAGAAATTCCACTTCCGTCGGCCGGTAGTATTTCGGGTCGATCTTGACGTATTTCTCCCAGTCCAGGCCGGCGTAGGAGAACGATTCGGCTACGAATTCCTGGACGGAATGGGATTCCCCCGTTCCGATGACATAGTCGCTCGGGGCGTCCTGCTGCAGGATCAGCCACATCGCTTCGATGTATTCGGGGGCGAATCCCCAGTCGCGCTTGGCGTCGAGATTTCCGAGGTAGAGGAATTGCTCCTGGCCCGATTTGATGCGGGCGAGGGTGGGGGTGATTTTCCGGGTGACGAACGTCTCTCCGTGGCGGGGCGATTCGTGGTTGAAGAGAATCCCGTTACAGGCGAAGAGATTGTAACCTTCGCGGTAGTTGCGGGCCATCCAGTAGGCATAAGCCTTGGCGGCGGCGTAGGGGCTGTGGGGATGAAAGGGCGTGGATTCGCTTTGCGGGGGGTTGGCGGCGCCAAACATTTCACTGCTCGAAGCCTGGTAGAAGCGAGCGGCGACGCCGGAGCAGCAGAGAGCTTCGAGAATCCGGGTCGTTCCGAGACCCGTGATGTTGCTCGTGTACTCGGGGAGGTCGAAGCTCACCCGGACGTGACTCTGGGCGCCTAGATGATAGATCTCGTCGAGTTTGAGATTATAAATCAAATCGGCCAGTTGTTCAGAATCTGAAAGATCACCATAATGGAGGAAAAGCTTAACATCCGGCAAATGAGGATCTTGATAGAGATGATCGATTCGTCCACGATTAAGGTAACTCGATCGCCTGATTAAGCCATGGACTTCATAATTTTTTGAAAGAAGGAATTCTGCAAGATATGAGCCATCTTGGCCTGTTATTCCCGTAATCAGTGCTTTCTTCATTGAAGTATTTCTTAAGACACCAATTCAGATAGCTTGACAGAATTAATAGGCTACCGCCTTCATATTAGAATACATAAATTGTTCCACAAAAAAAATTCTATTTAGTTTAATGTTTAATGTCAAATTGGCTCGCGGTTGGATCATGAAAGAAAAAGATTTATTCAAGTTACTATATCCGTTTTATGGTTGTAGCGGCTGCTTTTTTTGTATCTTTAATCCGCGCGTGAACGAATTCAGGATATAGGAAATCACCGGTTTAAGCTCTTTATACGGCTGGTCGCGCCGGAACAGCAGCGAATAGATGCCGATCGTCGCTCCGGCGAAGACAAGTCCTTTTAGGGCCAGGTCCAAGATGCCCCACCATATTTGCTGGTCGACGGTCGGCAGAGCAGGATAATTCTTGAGGCTCCACCGAGAACAAGCCAGAATGATCCCCATCACCAGGGCGGAGGAGAGGACCGTCTTAAATATGAGAGCATAGGCGCTTCCAACCGTTCCATAGATCTGTTTGAGAGACACGCCGAGGATGAAGACGGAAATAAATAAAAAGCTGACAGCGCACGATACGGCCACGCCCGGGAGACCATACCCGAGCTTGATCGCCAGAATGTCCAGA
>Ga0315279_10001339_pt1 | contig 41433 bp, 24 predicted proteins | sample YL17G06_20_MG_FD_203694 | JGI IMG/M metagenome (GOLD analysis project Ga0315279, IMG submission 203694) | Sediment microbial communities from Yellowstone Lake, YNP, Wyoming, USA - YL17G06_20 | ecosystem: Environmental > Aquatic > Freshwater > Lake > Sediment | place: USA: Wyoming | collected...
CGGGCTACGACGCCGAGTGGCTCCACCGGTTCTGTCGGGAGGGGCATGGCATCGAAAGCTGGATACCGCCGGTGCTCCACCGGGCTGACGGCCGCGTCGGGGGCCGGTGGCGGAGCGAGTCTGCCGGGCACCTGCCGCCGGACTACTCGCACCGCTGGGGGGTGGAGAGCGTCGTCTCGGGCCTGAAGCGGCGGCTCGGCAGCCTCACCGCTGCCCATCTGCCCGACATGCAGCTGCGCGAGGCGCTGCTCAAGGCGCTGGTCTGGTCCATCCGCCGCTAACCGTTCCTCCAGCCCCGCAGCTTCTCAACAGGGCAAGGCACGTTCTAACCGGGCTGTGCCCCGCAGTATCGAACGGCCTGACGAACGTCTTGATGGTTCATGCGGGAGAGCATAGTATGCAGTGCAGGGTCACGGCGGTCAAATGGGAGTGCTCAGGAACACGTGCGATCTGTCGTACGACTACGTGAAGATCAACGAGGAGTACACGACGTAGCGCTGGTCGCGGCGCAGGAGACCGGGCGGCTCGCCAGCGCACCACTGTACACACGAAGGGCGGAGCCGCATGGCTCCGCCCTTCTCGCGTGGTGACCTTCACCGCGGCGTCACCGGGGCCACCAGCGCCCGCGCCTCCTCCGCTGGCTATCGGCCGAGGATCCACTCCTCATCGAAGACGGCGTACTTGATGGCCTGCCCGCCCTGGCCGGACCAGCTATACGTCACGTGGATGCGCCCGTCGGCTGTCTGGATGGCGGAGGCGTAGTGGTACGCGCCGCGGGCCGGGTCGCCGCTGTCCTCCAGGTAGCGCGGCGGGCTCCACGTGGCACCCTCGTCTGCGCTCACTTGCACCGCGAGCCGGTAGCGCTCCGCCTCCGTATCGTTGTAGATCACCACCCAGTGGCCGTTCTGGAGCCGCCTCAGCTCGACGCTCGAACCGGGGTTGCGCAGCTCCGTCGCGACGGGAATGCTCCACGTGATCCCGCCGTCGTGCGATCTGCTCGTGTGGACGCGATGGATCTGGCTGTTGTCTCGCAGGTAGGCGACGATGCCGCCGTCGTTCGCGCGGACGAGCGCCGGTTGGCTGCACGCCAGGCCCACGAGGGGTCGGCTCGCGTGCCAGGTCTGGCCCCCGTCCTCGGTGATCGCGACGAGACCGCAGCCCCACGTGTTGCTGTAGAGCGGCACGAGCATCCGGGATGGACCGTCCATGAACGGATAGTGGCGAGGCATCCAGCCAAGGCGCAGGAGAAGCGGCACGTTGAGATTCGCCCGCCGGTGCTCGATGGCGCGCACGCGTCTCGCTCGCAGCGAGTCGCCGGCAGGGACCGCCGCCACCGTGCGGTCGGCCCAGGCGCGGATGTCGTCGGCGAAGTGCTCGTTCGGCTGCATGAACAGGTCGTCCTGCCATTTCCAGACGGGCGCTCCCGGGCCCATGTAGTCGGTGCTCGTCCGGACGCGCGTGATGGCGGAGGACCACTGGCTGTCGAGGACCACCGGCCAGAAGAGCCACAACTGCTTCGCCGGATCGATGAAAACCACCGGGTTGCAGTCGGGGAAGTCCGGCACGTCCGCCATCACGAACGGCTGCTCCCATCGGTCGGACCCGCGACGCAGCCGCGAGCCCTCGATCCGGACGTCGTTGGCCTTCCGCTCGCCCGAGCCGCGGTACCACGCGACGAGGAAGTCGCCGTTCGGGCACTCGACGATGGACGACGAATGACAGTGCAGTGCCTGCGGCGGGAGGATGAACTGCGATGAGAAGTACGCCTGCGCGCCCGCCGTTGCCGCGCACGCAAGGAACGCGCCGATCATGGGTGCCGTCGCCTGTCGCGTCATCTGCTGCCTCCTCCATTGCGGGTCGGATGCATGCCCGCCTACGGTTGCCGAACTCGTTCCCTCGCCGCTCGGACGAAGCGAGTCTCCACCTTGCCCCAGCCGAAACGTCGCGATCTGGTGCGGGCGAAGCGTCGCGCCGCCCTCGGCCGGATCGAGGCGGAGCGAGACTCGCTCGGCGGCGACCGACCTCCCATCGCGGATGAAGCGCACGTCCACCGACTCGCCCGCGTGCTCCCACACGCGGACGTACGAGTGTCCGCCCGCGCGGAATGCGCTGCTGACCGTCACGTTCGCCGGGTCCACGGTCGCGACGCTGTACGTGCCGGGCAACGTCCCCGGATGCGCCGGCTCGCGGACGCAGACGAGCGGCGCGCCGTACCCGAGCCCCGCCTCGTGGATGCCCGCCGCGCGCCAGTCGCCAGCGTGCGGGACCAGCGCCACGTGCTGCGTCCGGTCGCCGATGCCGCCGGAGGCGAGGATCACGTTCACCTCGTTCCGCTCGACGTCCCACCGCTGGCCGATGGCGCCGCGGTTGAAGAGCGCGAGCCCGACCGGAGTCTGGCCGCCCCGGCCCTCGTAGTCCACCCAGTGGAGCGCGGCGAAGATCGGCGACATGGCCGCGTCGTACGGCCAGACGAGCATCGGCGCCTTCCGGATGCACGTCGTCGGCGCGAGGTGCTCCGCCAAGCGCGCCGAGAGCTCGATCTTCCGCTCCGGGTCGCCCGCTGCGCCGGGTCGGTCAGGGTCGCAGAATTCCGGCGTCAGACGGATCGACAGCATGATGGACGGCACGCCCGGCGTCATGCGGTAGGCGATCTCGTACGCATGGTGGGGACCGAGCCTGCCGCGCTCGCGGGCGACGGCCGAGACGGCGCCGACCTCGATCTCGAGCGAGCCGCCGCTCCGGACGGGCCGTCCGCCGATGTCGCCGGCGATACATACGCCGGGGACGGCGTCCGCGGAATCCACGACGGAGCGAGTATCCCCGGCCGGGACGAGGGAGACGATCCCGCCCTGCGCGCCGAAGGTCACCGCATACTCCGGCGTACGCACGGTTAGCCCATCGATGGATACGACCGGCCGGGCGTGTGCGCCCGGCCCACCGTCCGGCATCGTCGGACGCCGCAGGAGGTACCGTCGCCAGCCGAGCGGCGGCACGTCGGCGACGAAGCCCATCGTAACCTGCTCCGCCTCGCGGCCGACGACCTCCCAGGGGACGGCGTTCCCCTCGTCGTCGGCGAGCGCCATCGCTTCCGCGGCGGCGGCAGGCAACGTGACGGTCGCGTACTCGCGCCGCCCATGGCCGAGCGGGTTGAACGCGACGACGGCGCCGTGCTCGCCGGTTTCCATCGCCCCGAGGACGGGAGCAAGTGCGCGGTTCTGCGCCTCGTCGGCGACCCTGGCCGTCTCGTGCTGGAGGTAGCACATGACGCTCGACAGGCCCTTGAGGGCCAGATCGTGGTTCTGCGCGCCGAGGTGGAGCTTCCACGCCTGCGCCAGTGTCGCCTCCGTACCGACCGGTTGCCCGAACTCCGCGGCGATGACGGCGGCGAAATCGGCCATGCGGAGCTTCGCCTCGGCGGCCAGATCGACGACCCAATCGGCGTTGGCCTGGAAGCCGTAGTCGCAGAAGGTCCTCACGCGCGTCTCGAAGAGGTCCGGGCTCGGTCGGTAGGCGACCTCCGGCTCGGGCAGGCCGGCGAACAGTTCCTCGGCGCTCACCCAGCGGAAGCGCGGGTCGCCCTCGGTGTCGGCGGCGAGCCGGTGGCCGGCGGTCATGCAGAGGTTGTTGCCGCCCGGCTGGTTGTTGTGATCGTCGTCCTTCGACATGACGACCGGGCTGATCCCTTTCGCCGCCATGCGCTGTTTCCACGCCCAGAGGTCGTCGAGGGTGAAGTTGCCCTTCGCGGCGTGGTCGTTGAGGTAGCGCGTCATCATCCACATCGACCACGGGCACGCATCGCGCGGCTCCAGACGGTCGTCTTCGTACTCGGGGATGGCGAGGATTTCGCTGCCATCGGGGCCGATCCAGCGCACGCAGCCGGCGTCGCACGTCGTGGTGAGGCTGCCGAGCTGACCGGGGCCGTGGATGCGCAACAACGCGCCGGTGAAGCCGAGGTCATTGAGCACCTGCGGAAGCTGGGCGAAGTTGCCCGGCTCGCTCATCGTCCAGATGGTCGGCCGGACGCCGAGTGCCTGCTCGGCGGCCTCGAGGCCGACGGTGAGCTGGCGGACGTTCGACTCGCCCGTCCTCACGCAGGCGGTGAGCTGGGCATAGTCGCCAGCGGTGATGAAGACGCGGCCGGGGAACATCCGCAGCCACTCGCGGATGCGCTCCGCGAGGCGCGGGTTCTGCTGGTAGCTCTGCGCGCCGAGGTTGATGCCCATTTTGTAGCCCGGATGGCGCATAAGCCGCCCGACCGTTTCCGCCGTCCAACGCTCCGGGGCGTCGGCGCCCGACCAGATGCCCCAACCGAAGTAGCCGGAGTGGTGGATATCGAGGAGAAGCAACGGCTCGGGCTGCGCGGCCGGATCGTCTGCGCTCATGGAAAGCTCCCAGGGATGGGGAAGAGCGGATGCGTGCGCGGCTGTCGCAACGTGCCGTGCCGCGGAGTGGTGCCATAGGGATGACGTACGAAGATAGCGGGAGCGGCGCGGGGAACCACGGGAGGGACACCGCCCCCGTTCTCCCGACCCTTCCGCCGTGCCCCGACCCGCGCATATCCTTCAAGAAACGCTGCGTGCGGCATCATCCGGCGGAAAGGAGTCGCCCATGGGCATCAGCCTCGGTCTCGTTGGCCTTGGATCCTTCGGCAGCGCCTTCGCCGACCTCTTCATGAACCATCCCCTCGTGGACCGCATCGCCCTCTGCGACCGCGAGCCGGACCGCGTCCGAGCGTTTGCGGAGAAGCCATCGTGGCGGCGGAAGTTTCGCCCGTCGGACGCGTACGACTCCCTCGACGCGATCTGCCGCAGCGATCTCGACGCCCTCGCCATCATCACGCAGCCGTGGCTCCATGCGCCGCAGTGCGTGCAGGCGCTCGAATCCGGCAAGCACGTCTACAGCGCGGTGCCGATCATCTCCGTCCCCGATGGCGACGAGATCCTCGACTGGTGCGACAAGCTCGTCCGCGGGTGCGAGCGCACCGGCCTGCACTACATGCTCGGCGAGACGACGTACTACCGCCCGCAGACGATGTACTGCCGCCGCCGGGCGCGCGAGGGGGCGTTCGGCGACTTCGTGTACGCCGAGGGCGAGTACCTCCACGACGTGGACTCCGCCTGCAACCTCCGCGAGGTGCGGCAGATGCGCCTGACGAGCACGGCCGGGCAGGAGTGGATCACGCTGCGCCGCCGGTACGTCGAGCGGGGCGTCCTCGACGGGCCGATGCACTACCCGACGCACTCGACGAGCGGGCCGATCAGCGTCATGGGCGCCCACGCGGCGAGGGTCTGCGCGTGGGGCTTCAAGAACCGCACCGGCGACCCGTTCTTCGCGGAGGAATCGACCGCGTTCAGCAACGAGACGGCGCTTTTCCTCATGAGCAACGGCGCGACGCTACGCATCTGCGAGCACCGGGAGATCGGCCATCCGGGACGCGAGATTTTCCGCGTGTACGGGACGAAGGGCAGCTTCGAGGACGACACGTGGACCGACAACCTCACCTGCGCAGACGTGGCGGAGGCGCAAATGCGCGAGCCGCTGCCGCCCGAGGTGGCGGAGGCCTACCGCGCGGCGGTCGGCGGATCGGACTTCTACGGCGGGCACGGCGGCTCGCACGCCTTTCTTGCCAACGAGTTCGTCGATGCGGTGGCGCACGATCGCGTGCCGGCCATCAACGTCTGGGAGGCAGTTCGCTACATGGCGGCGGGCGTCATGGCGCACAAGTCGGCGCTCGCGGGAGGCTGTGTCCTCGACGTGCCGGATTGGGGCGATGGGCCGGCAACCTGACGGCTGCTCGCCGCAGAAAGGGAACCCGATGAGACGGAAGATGACCCCGAGGGAGCGCGTGCTGACGGCCCTGGCGCACCAGGAGCCGGACCGCGTGCCGATCAACTACTCCGCGAACCCCGGCATCGACCGGCGGCTGAAACAGCACTACGGCCTCGCGCCGGACGACGGCGAGGGACTGCTGCGCGCGCTCGGCGTGGACTTCCGCGGCGTCGGCGCGCCGTACGTCGGCCCCGAACTCCACGCGCAGGTGCCCGGCCGGCGCATCGACGTCTGGGGCATCCACACCCGCTGGATCGAGCACGAGAGCGGCGGCTACTGGGATTTCTGCGACTTCCCGCTCCGCGACGCCGACGAGGAGACCGTCGCCAACTGGCCGATGCCGAGCCCCGACGACTTCGACTACAGCCGCGTCGCGGAGGAGTGCGCGCGGAAGCAGCCGTACGCGATCCCGTGCGGCGGCGCGGGCACGGGCGACATCGTGAACAGCACCGGCATGATCCGCACCATGGAGCAGGTGCTCGTCGATCTGATGACCGACGAGCCGGCGGGGCTCCTCTACGTCGACCGGCGCCTCGCGGTCCTTCTGGAGGTGACGCGGCGCACCATCGAGGCCGCGAAGGGCCGCGTCGACCTCATGTGGATGGGCGAGGACCTGGGCTCGCAGATCGCGCCGATCATGAGCCTCGGCCTCTATCGGAAGCACATCCGCCCGCGACATCAGAAGTTCGTCGATCTGGCGAAGGCGTATGGCCTGCCGGTGATCATCCACACCTGCGGGTCGAGCAGTTGGGCGTACGAGGACTTCATCGAGATGGGCTTCGATGGGGTGGACACGCTCCAGCCGGAGGCGCGGAACATGTCGCCGCGCTACCTCAAGGAGCACTTCGGCGGCCGCCTCGCCTTCCACGGCTGCATCTCGACCGCCGGACCGGTGGCGTACGGCACCGCCGACGAGGTCGTGGCGAGCGTGCGGGAGACGCTGGACATCATGATGCCCGGCGGCGGGTACTGCCTCGCGCCGACGCACCAGCTCCAGGATAATTCGCCCACGGAGAACGTCGTCGCGATGTACGACGCGGCCAAGAGGTACGGAAAGTATGCGTGACCGGGCGTTCGTGGCAATGAACGCCGAACGAACTCGCGAAAGCGAGTTCGCAGGACGTCGCGGCGATGTACGACGCGGCGAAGAGGTACGGCATGTATTGACGGGCAGCGTGCGGAATGCGTCCTTCCCCCACATGGGGTACCACATCGCGTCGAGAGGAGGAACGGCGATGCCGGACATCAGCGCGTTCGCTTACGAGCTGATCTTCTCACTCGTTATGGACGTAATCTTGGCTTGCACGAAGTGCGGGGCTCTCCCGTTCCTCCGACGAAGGCGGATAGAAGCCCGGGTTGAGGAAGCGACGGCTCAGGTGGTGGAGCCGCTGCTGCCATTCCTGGCGCACGAGGGTATCTCCGAAGAGAAGCGGCGCCTGCTCATACGAACATGCGTGGACGAACTGCGTCCGGTTATCGCCAACCCCAAGGTCCTGTTCGAGGCGTCGCTCGACGGCCAGAAGCTATTCGACAGGAAGTACGGCGACACTGCGCTGCCTCAAACCATCACTGATGAGGGACTCGGCAACGTGTACGCTCTCCTGTTTCCTCGCATCGCTACACTGGTCTGTAGGATTCCGGCGGCCGTCAAGGACTGGGAGAGCAATGCATGGGCGGAGGGTTACCGACGGCTGGACGAGATAGCCGCTGAACTTGGGCGTCTGTTTCAGAAGGTCGATTCGCTGGGGGGACAGTTGACCAGAAGCGGGGCCGGCGTGCTACCGATCCTCAGAAGAGCCCTCGCCCAACGAATCGGCATGGATCTCGACCTTACGGGCCTTCGAGCGGACCGGCCGCTGATTGGCAAGTTCGATGACTTCTTCGTGCACCCCTCTATCGCGCGGCGGGTACAGGACAAGGAGGTGGCCCTCGCAACGAAGGAGCAGTCATTCCGCTACTTCCTGCAAGCGAGGAGACGCGCAATCATCAGCGGGGATCCAGGTTCGGGGAAGTCCACCTGGTCGCAGTGGCTTCAACGCGAGGCTCTCACAGACGGGTGGACAGGCCTGCCGGTTCGCGTCGAACTGCGGAGCCTTCCTGTGCAATCGCTTCCATCGCTTCATGATGTGGTTGGGAAGACCGTAAGTGTGCACCTGGCGGCGGACGTGACGAGCCACCGGGTCAGGGAGTGGATCGAGGAATCCAGACTCGTGTTTGTCCTCGATGGATTCGATGAGATCGCGCCCACGGCACGGGATAGGGTGCTCAAATGGGTCAACGAACTGGAGATCGCTATCGGGCCATGTGGCCTCATCGTGACATCGCGGCCCCTGACTACAAAGCACCTGGACAACCTGCCAAAGGCCTGGGAGCGGTGGCACATAGAGTCCTTCGACGAGCCACGCATTGTCGACTATATCGGGCGGTGGTACGCGCACGCCCCCCTGCTGGCGAATGGAGAGAGGCGTGTCCACCCGGCCACGCTGGCGGCTGAGTGGCGACGCGATCCAGCGGTACACCCGTTGACGGCGAACCCCCTGCTGCTCTCGACTCTCCTTACTGTACACCACTTGGACGGGAAGCTGCCGAGCAGTCGTTCCGAACTCTATCGCAGGTACGTGGATGGCATGCTGGGCGTCTGGGACGACCGGCGGAAAGTGACGGCAACCGACGTACGCCTGAGCCCGGATGAGAAACGTCGGGTTATTAGGGCCTTGGCTCTTCACCTTCAATTCGCACAGAAGGACGTCGTTGATGAGGCGGAAGCCGTAGATGCAGTGAAGAGAGCGCTCGCCAACATGGGGAAGAGGAATGACGCGGCGCAGGTGCTCGCGGCGCTGCGAGAGCGGTCTGGACTCATCATCGGCCCAGGGATCTACGGCTTCGTTCACAAGACAGTGGGGGAGTTCCTCGTCGCGGAAGCCATTGTCCAGGGCAACGAGCGGGAATCGTCCGGGAGGAGGATCGATCGCTTCTGCCTGTTCGAGCACCGGGGCGACGATAGGTGGAATACCGTCATTTTCCTGTGGGCGGGCCTCGCCCCGGTGTCCGATGTGGAGTCGTTCGTAGACGAGTGCATGAGAGTGAGTGACGTGACTCTGGGACTCGGCATCCTTCTTGATCAATACGAGAGGTTCTCCCTTGAAACCCGCCGGAATCTCCTCTTGCCGGTGCTTCAGAACAAGTGGAAGATGCCCTTCCGCCGCGATGTCTACTTCTACACACGTGGCCACGCCGTCAGCGATTTACCTCAGCCTAAGGGTGTTGAGATTCCGTATTGCTCGTTGCGCGGGCTGACAGGCAGTGTATCGCACCCGCTGGGCACATCTCTCCACGCTTTGCTGTGCCGAGCGCTGGCCGACGGAACGGTCGTGTGGTCGGACGCGCACGGAACCAGAAACCCTCTGCGCGACCTGGTATGGACGTCGGCTGCAATGACCACTAGCGACGTTGGCGCCTGGCGAGAGTGCATTAGGGCCAAGCCTCCGAAGAGTGGCGCAGCTGCCGACTGGTTATACTGGGTGGCCGAGTGCCTCATGAGGCACCTTCTCGTCGAACAAGAGGGTGCAGGGCAGATCCCATTTCTCGATGCCTACGAGCAGAACCTACCCCTGCAGAAGGGCATTCTTGCCATCGCCCTTATGAGCGCGACGGCCGAGCTTTGGGGAAGGAACGAGGCATGGCCGGAAGAGGCGCGAATCGGCACACAGGGCCTGGCGAAGCGCTCTATGAGCGTTCTTGCACGGGTGGGTCGCTACGGGGTTCCGCCAGACCTGCTGGCAGATACGAGACGTTGGTCTTTGCCGCCCATCAGGAAGCCATGCGACCTCCTTGCCACCTATCGGCAAGTCCTCATCAGCTCGTACGCCGAAGACGTGGAGCAACCAGATCAAGCCACCCGAGACGCGATAGCCTACGTGGAGGGTCTGATCCAGGAGAGAGACAAGGTGTCCTAGACGGGCGACACTGACCGTCGAAGCCGACCACCATCGTACAAGCCCTTTCCCACGACGTGTCCGTCTCGCGCAAAGCCGCACTTCCGCTGTCAAGTATCAAGCACGAAGAAACGGGAGCGATGGGATGAGAAGTGCTGTTGCGTACTGGGCTTGACAGATTACCGCAGCGTCAGAAGGGGGGTTGCGTGACTCGGCCGCAGAGCAGTTCTTGAATATGCGGTGTGGCGAGTAGTCGTGATGCCATGCCGCCGTACTCGCGCCGGGGAATGAAAGGATGTCATGCGACTGTACCTTATCAACCCCTACAACCCGATCATCAGCATGGTCAAGAGCCGCTTGAACCGCTATCGCGTGTGGAAGCCACTCGGCCTCATGGTTCTCGCGGGAGCGACCCCGCCGGAGTGGGAAATCTCAATCCTGGACGAGAACCTCGGCGCGCCGGACTATTCGGCCATGCCCCGGCCGGACCTGGTGGGGATCACGGCGTTCACCTCCCAGGCGAACCGCGCCTACGAAGTAGCCACTTTCTTCCGGCGTCAGGGCGTGCCTGTGGTCATGGGCGGCATCCACGCGACCATGTGCGTGGACGAGGTCATGGAGCGTGCCGACTCGGTCGTCACGGGGGAAGCCGATGGCATCTGGCCACAGGTCCTTGACGACGCCCGGCACGGCAGCCTGAAGCGCCGATATGACGGAGGTCTAGCCGAGATAGACAACGTGCCGTTCGCCCGTCACGATCTGGTGGCCGACGGGTACGCGTTCGGGTCCATTCAGACCACGCGCGGCTGTCCGTTAAACTGCAGCTTCTGCAGTGTGACGGCGTTCAATGGAGCCCAGTACCGGCAGCGACCCGTTCCTGATGTCGTGCGGGAATTCCAGTTGGTACGCGAGAAGCTTGTTCTGGTGGTGGACGACAACCTTATCGGCACGCGCCCTGAACACATCGCCCGCGCGAAGGACCTGTTCCGCGCCATGGCAAAGGCCGATCTGCGAAAGCACTGGATTGCCCAAGCCACCATCAACTTCGCCGATGACGACGAACTGCTGGCGTTGGCCGCGAAGGCCGGGTGCAACGGCGTCTTCATCGGCTTTGAATCCCCCACCCCGGAAGGACTTCTGGAAGTCGGCAAGAAATTCAACCTTCGGAACGGCAGGGACTTCCGCGCATCCGTGCGGCGCATACAGCGGCACAACATCATCGTCGCCGGTTCCTTTATCGCCGGTTTGGACGTAGACGAACCGGGCATCGGCAGGCGCATCGCCGATGCAGCCAATCACTACGGCGTGGACATTCTCAACTTGCTGCTCCTGACGCCATTGCCCGGCACGCGCCTGTGGGACCAGATGAGATCAGATGGCCGTATTGCCCTCGATGTGTTCCCGGAAGACTGGAGATACTACACGTTGACGTTCCCGGTGGCCCGGTATAAGCATTTGTCTATGGAAGGCATCCTGCAAGAGAACGACTTCTGCAATCGGCACTTCTACTCCCTGCCGAGCATTCTGCGCAGAATGAGCCGGGCCTTGTGGCAGCGCCGCAGACCGCTGATCAGCCTGGTCAGCAATGTCTCATACAGGAGCAACATCCGTGTGGGCCGCAAGGCATATGCGGACTTCGAGCGCACACGCCTCGATTTGGACGACTGACAAAGGCGACGGCTACCTCCTCGCGCCGACGCACCAGCTCCACGACAACCCCCGGCGGAGAGCGTCGTGGCGATGTACGACGCGGCGCACAAGTACGGCGTATACCCATGAGAGGGGTCCACCACGGAGACACGGAGGCACGGAGGAGATGGCAAGGGCATGGCGGCGCCACGCCCCCACGTTCGGCGAGGTGTCGCCTTGTGTCATGCCCTCTTCGGTCGGAACGTCAACAGGCTCCAGACGCCGCAGAGGGTGAGGACGACGGCGAAGAAGCCGAACGTCGATCCGGACCCGCCCATGGCTGAGCGGAGGAACTGGCCGGTGAGGATGGCCGCGGCGACGCCGGCGTCGTTGACGGTGAACAGCGTGCTGTGGAGCATGAGGCGCGATTCGCCGCCCGCGGTGTCGCCGACGAACGCGAGGCCCATCGCGGGAGCGACGCCGCCCAGGAGGCCGATGGCGAAGATCCCCGCGGCGAGCGCGAACGGGGAGCCCTTCGCGAGCGCGGTGAGCGCGAGACCCGCGCCGGCGAGGAAGAAGCCGCCGACGATGACGCCGCGCCGGCCGATCGCGTCGGACAGCCAGCCGCCGGAGATGCTGACGATGAGCCGTGCGGTCGGGTACACCGCCGCGAGGGCGAGGCTCGACACGCCGAGTTCCTCGACGATGTTCTGCCCGAGCGGGCCGAGCATGAGCCCGTAGCCCACCGACGAGAGGCCGAGCAGCGCCGCCACGACGCGCCAGCCGGGCGTCCGCGTCATCGAGACGACCGTCGCCATGTCCGGCCGCCGCCGCTCGACGTGGCGCGCCGGCAGCGTCGTCATGAGAACCCAGCCGACGAGCGAGATCCCCGACGCGGCGAGGAACACCTCCCGCAACGACCATGTCCCGGCGATCCAGCTCAACACGAGCATCCCGACGAGGATGCCGCAGTGCACGCAGCCGAAGAAGAAGCCCGACGCCCTGCCGTAGCTCCGCCGGCTCGCCGCGTCGAGGATGCGGATGCTGCTCGTCACCCACATGAGGGTCGCGCCGAGGCCCCACGTCGCCGCCGAGATGACGAGGAGCGGGTACGACGAGAGGAGGTAGATCGCCGCGGGGAACGCCACGTACGCCGCGCCGCCGACCAGCATCGCCCGCCGCTCGCCGATCCGCGCCACGATCCAGAGCGCCGGCACGCGCCAAACCGTCATGGAGATGTACACCGACGCCGGGATCAACCCCACGACCACCGGCGACCAGACTCCGTGCGCGGAGAAGTACGGGACGAGGAACTGCTGCTGCGCGCCGGCGCCCATGAAGATGAAGGCGAAGCTCGCCGACAGGATCAGGATATCCCAGGGGATGGCCTGCGCACGTGACGGCGCCGTCGTGACCGCCTGGGTTTCCGGTGGGGATTCCGCCATGCGCGCTCCTTGTCGTGGGTGCGAGACCAGTCAACCTACCTTGCCATGCGCGAGGGGGCAATCCGCGCGGCGGACAAGACGCGTCGCGCCGACGTGTCAGGTGGACTGCTTGCGATGCCAGCGCAGCCGGCATCGCCCCATCCCTCGGCGAAGCCGACGCAGCAGGCATCGCGCCATCCTCCGGCGAAGCCGGCGCGGCGGTACCACGGTTGCGCCAAGGGCGCCGCGGGCGCATCTTCCGAGTTCCCGCCGCAGCATGGATGTCCACCTCCGGAGGACACGCCGCCATGGACAAGCACGCCGCTATCGCGCCAACGGCTGTGCCGTCGGCACAGCCGACGCACTATCCCCGGCTTCTCGACCCCGCCGCCCATCCCGACTACGCGCGCCGCCACGTGCGCGTGCCCACGTGGGAGACCTTCGGGAACCGCACGCAGTTCATGACGCTCCGCTCCTTCAGCGAGAGGGACGGGAAGCTCGTGGGCTTCGGCGAGGAACTCGACCGGTACGTGGACCGGTTTGGCCTCGGGCGGGTCATCTGGCCGGTGTTCCCGACCGTGTTCGCGGCGAACTTCTGGGACCTCGTCGAGGAAATCCGCCGGCGCGGCCTGTTCCTCTTCGACATCTGGGGCCACGTGCCCGGCTCCGGCATGGAGGACATGTGGAGCCACGTCATGCCGCCGCCGGGCATGGTCGAGCGCCTCGAGCGGGAGCTCGGGGATCACTTCCTCGGCTTCGACAACGGCGAGCAGGACGGGCGCTACATCGGCAGCTACGCGGCGCAGCAGTGCCCCTCGCCGCAGGATCGCTTCCGGCAGTACCTCAACTTCCAGCGCCACTTCGAGCGGATGTGCGACGATCTGGGCAACCACATGAGCGCGCTCGTCTCCCTCTGCTTCGGCCACTACTTCCTGAAGGAGGGCAACCACGTCCTCATGGGCGCGGAGACGGCGCAGGCGCTGCCGAACTCGCAGGTGTACTACGCCTTCATCCGCGGCGCGGGCAAGCAGTACGGCGTGCACTGGTTCGGCAATGCGTCGGTATGGAATCGCTGGGGATGGAAGGTCTACGGGAGCCAGGGCGTCTCGGGTGACCTCGCATACGGGCCGACGCACGGGACGAGCCTGGCGCTCCTGAAGCGCCTCCTTTACACGCACCATCTCTACAACGCGGTCGCCCTCGGCTTCGAGTCGGGCTGGATCATCGATCGCGGCGGCGGCGACGAGCTCACCCCGATCGGCCGGGTTCAGGCCGCCGCGGCGCGGTTCGTCGACCAGCACGGCCAGCCGGGCGTCATGCACGCGCCGGTCGCACTGGTCCTCGATCACTTCGCCGGATGGGCGATGCCGCGGCATCTCTACACGGGAAGCGTCTACCAGGTCTGGGGCAACATGCCGTACGGCCCCGGCGATCACCTCACGCACGGCGTGCTCTCGGAGCTGTTCTCCGGCTACGAGGACGCGAGCTACTTCCGCGACGAGCGCGGCTTCCTCGCGCCGACGCCCTACGGCGACATTGCCGACTGTCTCCTCTCCGACGCGCCGCCGTGGGTCCTCGATCAGTACGGCCTCGTCATCCTCGCCGGCGCGCTCTCGGCGCACGCCGAGCTGTGCGACACCCTCGACCGGTTCATGGAGCGCGGCGGACAGGTCGTCGTCACGGCGGAGAACGCGCGGCGGCTCTGGCCGGAATGGGAGATCGGCGACGCGGTCCGCATGCCCGCGGGAACGCGCGTCCGCCTGATGGAGCCTCCGACGGCCCCGGGCGGCCCGGTCACGAGCGGCGCGGAGATCGTCGAGGACGCCGCGTTCGACCTGTGCAGCGTGCCGCCGGACGGCGCGGAGGTGCTTGCCCATGCCGCGGGCAAGCCCGTTGTCATCCGCCGACGTCACGGCAGAGGCGCCGCCACGATCATCCTCAGCCCGTTCGGGATCAACGCGGAGCCACTGTGCAGCGGCCCGATCCGGAACGAGCCGGAGGCGCCGCTCGCTTGCCCGCACGCTCTTCTCCGCCACGTCCGCGCCGTGCTCGGTCGCGCGCTCGCGTCGCAGCAGCTCTTCTCGGTCGGCGAGGGCCTGAGCTTCATCACCTGCCGGAAGGGGCCGGGCGAGTACACGATCGGCATTCAGAACAACGGGCTCGTCGCGCTGCCCTTCCGGATCGAGTCGCGTTGCGGCAGGATCGCGCGCATCGCGGAGCTTCCCCTCGATCAGTCGGAGAAGGGCGCCGTCGGCTACTGGCCCGACGGCCGCGAGAACGCCGGCGGCGTCTCCGACGCGACGACCATCGCGGGCGGCGACGTGCGCCTGTTCTCCGTATCGGTCGAGGAGACGGGCGTGCGGCTGCTCGATCCGGTCCGTCCGCCGGAACGGCCGAAGAACCGCATCCTCCGCCTGCCGCACGACGCCGCGAGCATCAAGGAGGAGATCCTCCGCCGGCCGACCTTCTTCCAGCACTTCGACGGCGTGAAGGTGGACTGGACCTACCTCCGGCGACGCGACCCGGCCGAGGTCTGCCGAGAGCGCGGCTGGCTCGATCGGCAGAAGGTCCGCGTGGTGGTGGACTTCAGCACGGGGCTCAACTTCTATCCCGACCTCACGCTCCTCGACACCCTCGCCTTCCGGTACGAGGAGAGCGTCGCGGCGATCGACGACGTCCTCGACAAGATGCGGGCGCTCGGCGCCGCGGATGCGATCATCAGCCTCCACCGAAAGCCGGAGAACCACTGCGACGACGCGCGCGCCGACGACTGCTTCCTCGCCGGCGTGCGGGACCTTGCCCGGCGCGCCGCCGAGCGCGGCGTGACCCTCTACCTGGCACGGCACCCGCACAAGTGGTACGCCGGCAAGGGGAAGATGCGGGCGTTCATCGACGAGGTCGGCGCGGCGAACCTGCGCGTTGCCGTCAGCGCGAGCCACGGGGATGCCCTGTCCGCCGATGCGGTCCGCGACGCCGGGGCCGTCCTGCTCTCGGCCGCAGCCACGGACCTCTTCGGGCAGGACTACGACGCGCACCTGCCCGTCGCTGGGAGCGGACTCGACCTCGCCGCGCTGCGGGCGGTGCCGGAGGACGCGCTCATGGTGCTCGACGCGGAGTATCCGGATTGGAGCACCGTCTGGCGCGATCTTTGCGCGATCGAAGGGACGCTGGCGCGAGGGTAGAGGACGACGCGATCAGCGACGCAGGAGGAGCGACGGCACCATGAGCGGCATTCACGGCGGCAAACTGGAACCGCACGGCGGCACGGCGATCGTCTCGCCGCCGCCATCGACGATCCGCGCCGACGGCGAACCCGCGCGAGGGCTCGGCGACATCACGCCGCGTTCGGTCCTGTTGGGGCTGGTGGCATGCGCGCTGGTGAGCATGTGGCTGCCGTTCGCGGAGCTCATCATCGGCGCCTCCCGCATGAACCTCTCCCAGTTGCCCGTCGCGTCGATGGCGATCCTCTTCGGGATGGTCCTGGCGAACGCCGCGGTCGCGCGTGTCGCTCGCCGGGTGCTCCTCGCGCCGGCGGAGATGATCGTCGTCTTCACCATGGCGTTCCTGGCGGCGGTGATGGCCACGTCGGACCTGTTGGACTGGGTCTTCTCCGTCATGGCGGTGCCATACTACCTCGCCACGCCGGAGAACCGGTGGATCGACGACCTGTGGCCGCACCTTCGACAGTGGGCGGTGGTGCAGGGCCCCAGCGACAAGCTGCGGTGGGCGTTCGTAGGGAAACCCGCGGCGGCGTCGATCCCCTGGGGAATCTGGGTCGTGCCGACGTTCTGGTGGGGCACCTTCGTCGGCGCGCTGGCGTTCGGGTCGATCTGTCTCGCGTCGCTCCTGCGGAAGCAATGGGCGGAGCACGAGCGGCTGGCGTTCCCTCTCGCGCAGGCGCCGCTCGACCTGGTGGCGGACCCCGGCGGGAGATGGAACCTGCCGGCGATCATGCGGACCCGCGCCTTCTGGATCGGCGCCGCCATCCCTCTCTTCATCATCATCTACAACATGTTCAACTACTTCGACTCGAGGGTGCCGCGGCTGCCTGTCATGCAGGAGTTCGGCATCGTGCTCGGGCAGGGCCTGCCGACCGTGATCATCAAGGTCAACCCGTACACGGTCGGGTTCGCCTATCTCGTGAGCACGAACATCCTCTTCAGCGTGTGGTTCTGGCGCCTCCTCCTTCTCGTCGAGAGTGCCGTCTTCGCGCGTGTCGGCTACACCCTCGGCCCCGCGGATGACCTCTACTCGTCGCGGGACGCGATCATGAGTTGGCAAGGGTTCGGCGGGTTCATCATCCTGGTGCTGTGGAGCCTCTGGATGGCCCGGGGGCATCTCCGCCACGTCGGCCGCGTGCTCCTCGGACGAGTTCCCGCCGACGACGAACACGAACTGCTTCCCTACCGCTGGGCCGTGCCGGGCCTCTTCGCCGCCGCACTCTACATGGGCTCCTTCCTCGCCGCACTCGGCATGTCCTGGACCATGGTCGGCGTGTTCCTCTTCGGCGCCTTCGTCGCGTACCTCGGCACGACGCGCGTGATCGCCCAGACGGGACTGGTCTACATGCAGAGCCCGCTCACCCCGTCGATGTTCGCCTTCGGCGCCTTCGGCACGGTTGGTGTCCCGGCCTCCGAGATCGTCGGGATGGTGGGGACGTATTCCCTCGTGGTGAACGGCCGCGGGCCGCTTATGCCGGGAATCTTCCACATGAGCTGGCTGGGAGCCAAGGTCGGTCGGACGGGCAGGCGGATGTTCGTGGTGATGGCGATCGGGGTTGCGGCGGCGTACGTGATCGGCTCGGCGTACTTCATCTGGATCAGCTATCAGAATGGCTCGACGACGTTCCTCTCGTGGCCGTATCCGAAGCATGGGGAGCAGGTGTACGACGCGATCATCAAGAAGATGCAGGCGCGCGTCGGTGTGGACTGGGGTCGGTGGACGTTCCTCGGCATCGGCGCGGCGTTCATGGCGCTGCTCACGTTTCTCCAGTATCGGCTGCCCGGCTGGCCGCTGCACCCGGTCGGGTTCCCCATCGCCGCCTCGTCGAACATCGAGCTCATGTTCTTCTCCATCTTCCTCGCCTGGGCGGTCAAGAGCGTCATCCTGCGGCTTGGCGGCGTGGAGGCGTACGAGCGGGCGCGGCCAGCGTTCCTCGGCGTCGTGGCCGGCTACGCGCTCGGCGTGGCGCTCTCGTTCGTCGTGGACTGGATCTGGTTCCCGGGCGCGGGACACCAGATCCATAGCTGGTAGGCGGGTTCGTGTAGGAGAAGGGGCGAACACGGTCGAACGCTTCGCGTTCGCGGGCTCGCCCCTGCGCCGAGCCGCACTGCCTCACCGCGTGCCGCGCGCCGTCCGCAAAGCCCGCGGAGCAGGCGTTGCCCCCGCCTGAGGCGCTGCCTCCTCAGGCGCAGGACGCGCGGAAGTAGGCGACGATCTCCGGAGGAAGGGGCGGTATGTCCATCGGCACGCCGCCGTTGCGGAGGCTGTAGGTGGCCATGCAGCCGGCGGCGACGCTGTACCGCGCCGCGACGGGCGAAGTCGTCGCCTTCTCGCCATCCTTCACGTAGCGCACGAACTCGCCCACGATGCTGGGATCGGCGCCGCCGTGTCCGCCGCGCACGGGCGGGATGTAGTACTGCTCGTCGCCCCACGGGTTGTAGTCGCACCGGCGGTTCCAGAGGCGGACGACGCAGTTTCCTGGTGAATCGCCGAAGTTCTCGATGCGCCCCTCTGTCCCGATGATCGTGTAGTTCCGCCATGCGTCAGGCGTGAAGTGGCACTGCTCGTACGAGGCGAAGACGCCGTTGTCGAGGATCATCTGCATCATGCTGATGTCCTCGACGTCGATCTTCGGGTTGAGGCCGGTCTGCGAACGCGGCGGCCAGTTCTCCTGCTGGAAGGACGCGTCGCCCCGCTCGGATGGGTCGTGCCGGTCGGCGATGCGGTCGTAGAGCGTGAGGCCGCCGAACGCGTTCACCCGCGTCGAGAGGCCGCCGCAGAGCCAATGGAGCACGTCGATGTCGTGTGCGGCCTTCTGGAGGAGGAGCCCGGTCGTGTTCTTCCGCTCGGCGTGCCAGTCCTTGAAGTACGCGTCGCCGCCGTAGGCGACGAAGTGCCGGCACCAGCCCGCCTTCACCTCGCCGATGGCGCCCGCATCCACGAGGTCCTTCATCTTCCTCACGAACGTCATGTGCCGCATGTTGTGGCCGACGTAGAGCTTGCACCCGTGCTCGTACGCCGCCCGCAGGATGCGGTCCGCCCCCTCGACCGTGATCGCCATCGGCTTCTCGAGGTACACCGCCTTCCCCGCCTCCAGCGCCGCGACGGCGTGCTCTTCGTGGAAGTTGTCCGGCGAGCAGACGAAGACCGCGTCCACGTCGGCCTTGTCGAGAAGCTCACGATAGTCGTGGGTGACGAACGCGTCCGCGCCGTAGCGCTCGCGGAAGTGGGCGAGCGCCGCGTCGCGCGTGTCCGCCCCGGCGACGAGGCGGACGCCGTGCGCGGGGTCGTGCGCGTGCCCGGCGAGGCCACCGCGGCCGCCGGCTCCGATGACGCCGATGCGCAAGCTCGTGCTGCTCATGTGGGTCTCCTCATCCGTGGTTCACGCGTACACCGGGTCGGTCTCGAAGGTGGCACATCTCTCATGCACAGCCCGCCTCACAAGTACCACAGCTCGCCCTTGGCCCATCGCTGACGCGGCCCGGCGGCGTTGGACTCCTTCCCGTCGCCGGCCGTGGGATAGCGGATCGGCGGGTAGCCCGGCGACGGCCAGATCGAGACGACCCGCGTCGTCCCGATGAGCCATTCCAGAAGCCGACGCCGGCACTCGTTCACGACCGGCTGGTCGGCGAGGGTGTAGTAGCGGTTCCGCGTCTCGTCCGGGTCGTCCTCGAGGTTGTACAGCTCGCCGACGTCGCCGGCGCCGAACATGCCGCGCGGGTAGTGGACGAAGCGCCACGGTCCCCATCGGAGCGCCTTGCTCCACGCGTTCTCCGTGACCGCGACCTCGCGCACCGGCCGGTCGTCGCCCGCGATGAGGCCGCTGATGTCGTGCCCGTCGACCGTCTCCATCGCCGGCAACCCGCACAACGCGGCGAGCGTCGGCGCGATATCGACGTTCTCCACCAAGTTCCCCGACACATGCCCGGCGGGCGTATGTCGGGGAACCCGCCACAGCATCGGCACGCGGCAGACCGCCTCCGAGCAGATCCCCGGCGCCTTCTCCGGGATGCCGTACGTGCCCGAGTACGCGCCGTGATCGGAGCCGTAGACGACGATCGTATCCTCCGCGCGACCAGTCGCCTCCAGATGTTCGAGGAGGAGCCCGAGCGCGTGATCGACTTGCGTGATGCAGGCGAGGTACCCGCGCCAGACGCGCCGCGCGCCCGCCTCGAACGTCTTCGGCTCGATGAGCCACGTCTCGGGGCCGAACGAGTGGTGGAACTCCCACGTGCGCCGGAAGTGCGGCGGCCGGCCGGAGGCGTCCTGCATGATCGTCTCCGGCAGCGGCAGGTCGTCGGGGTACATGTCCCAGAAGCGCCGGTCCGGCGTGTAGCACTGGTGCGGCCGAGGCAGCGCCACCTCCACGCAGAAGGGCTGCTCGCCGCACAAGTCGATGAAGCGGATCGCCTCCGCGGCGCACCAGCCCTCGACGCTGTGCTCGAACGGCAGGTTCGACGGCCGCGCGTCGTGCTGCTGACTGCCGGGGAACTCGGGCAGCGCGATGCTGTCCTCCTTCTCCCGCAGGCCGAGGCGGTCGAGGTACGCGAAGTACGGCGACGTGCCGTCCTCGACGCCGCGCGCGCCGAAGTAGCAGTCCTCGACGAGATCGCACTGGTCGGCGAGCCAGCTCTCCGGGTCGTCGGGCACGTGGAGTTTGCCGATGGCTGCCGTCCGCCAGCCATGTGCGCGGAAGTGGCCGAGGAACGAGGGGAGGCTCGCCGGTCGCGGGCCTGAAAGGCCGTAGTGCCCGTGGTTGTGGCAGTACTGCCCGCTCAGGACGCTCACCCGGCTCGGCGTGCAGATGGGATTCTGCGTGTACGCGCGGGCGAATCGCACGCCGGAGCGCGCGAGGCGGTCCATGTTCGGCGTGATCGCGTACGGATGCCCCTCGACACCCATGCACGTCGCGAGGTGCTGGTCGGAGATGACGAAGAGGACGCTCGGTCGGCGTGCCGTCTCGGCGCTCATGCCGCGCTCCCTCCGTGATGCGTCCACGTGGCGCTCGCGCGTCGCCCTCGCAGACGACCGCATCACGCGCCCGGCGCGTGCCCGCGAATCAGTCCGCCGTCACCATGCGGTCGACGACGAGCTGGCGGAACTCCTTCGACAGGCTCGCGAAGTATGCGCTGAAGCCCGTGACCCGCACGACGAGATCGGGGAACTTCGACGGGTCCTCGTGCGCGGCAAGGATCTGCTGCCGGTCGAGGACGTTGATGTTGATCATCGTGCCGCCCATGTCGAAGTGCGCGCGGAGGAGCGCGCCCACCTTCGCCCGCGATTCCTCGCTCCGACCAAGGCCGGGATCGAGATCGAGCTGGAGCGGCGCGGTGTTGCCCCATCCGCACTGGACTTCGGCCACCGCGCGAGTCATCGCCGTCGGCGAATTCGGCGCGTTGAAGCCCGGGTCGGGGTTCGGCCCGTGCGAGATCGGCGCGTACGCGTGGCGGCCGTTCGGCGTCGCGCGGACGGCCTTGCCCATGGGGATCGTGCTGGCCCACGAGAACAGGCCGGGGATCATGTTGAAACCCGCCGGCGTTGGCCTTTCCTTCACGAAGCGGACGAACGTTTCGCTGATCCGCTTCGCGTAGTCGTCGGCGCGCGTGCCGCCCCTGCCGAAGTGGGGCACGCTCCTCAAGCTGAGCCGCGCCCCCTCGGCCTCGGCGAAGTCGGCGTCCAGGAAGCGCACGAGCTCCTGCCAGGTGAGCTTCCGCTCCCGCTCGACGCGCTGCTCGACCGCCGCGAAGGAGTCCGCCGCCGTGGCGAGCGCGGCGCCGTCCACGCACATGTTGTAGAACTCGACCCCGCCGTCGGTGACGTCGCGTCCCTTCTCGATCGTGCCGTGGCAGAACAGGTCGAGCGGCATCTCGGGGAAGACGTCCTTGTAGTGCGCGAGATGGAAGTCGATCCCCTCGGCGGTGACCTCGACGGCGCGACGCAAGTGCGTTTCGAAGCGCATCCAGAGCTCCGCGACGCTCGGGCTCGCGGCCGCGTCCGCCATCATGTCATGGAGCGCGGCGTCGAACACGGCGGCGAAGTTGATCTTCACGACGTCGTTCATCGTGTACTCGCGCCCGGGGATCGCGCACCAGTGGCAGCCGCACTTCACGCGCTGCCGGGCGAGCTCCATGGGAAAACCGTTCCGCGCGAAGCCGTGGTCGAGCGCCTCGGCGCCCATGTAGTTCGGATTGCCCTGCCGATCCTCGAAGAGGTACTTCACCGACAGATCGAAGAGCTCCGGGTCGAGCCCATCGTGCACGCGCACCGCGATGTTCGTCGGGACCATGAGCCGGTGCGCCGCCTCGAGGACGAGGTACGACACGCGGCTCGTGACGTCCTTGCCCGTGACGGGGTCGGGCCCGCCGATCTGCATGTAGTGCGTTTCCTTGAGCAGGAGACAGGCGATGTGGAAGACCGCCTCCTCGTCGTCGAGGATGCCCGCCGCGGTGTCGCGCTCGTAGTACGGGCGGAGGATCTCGTCGATGGCCCCGAGCGCGCCGGAGTGGTTGTATATGCTGACGAGCATCTCCATCCAAGCGATCCACTGGCACGCCTCGCGGAACGTCCGTGGCGGGTCGGTCACCTGTCGCGCGCAGATATCGGCCATGACCTCCAGGTCCACCCGGAGAACCGGGTCCGGCTCCTTGGCCGCCGCCTCGCGCGCGGCGACCGCGTGGCGGCCGATCCAGTTCTGCATGCCGAAGACGATGTCCTCGAGCCCGTCGTGGAAGCCGGAATCCGCCGACCCGTTGGCGCCCCGCCAGTGGCGGATCTTCTTCAGCAGGCCGCCCCAGCCGAGTTCCAGGCCGATGCCCACGTCGGGGCAGAAGTGCTGCATCGCGCCGATGCCGGGGATGATGTTGTAGAGCCGCTGCTCGGCACGAAGGTGAGAGAAGTCGAACTCGGGGTCCGGCGGCCAGTGCGGCTGGCGGTAATCGGACAGCCGCTCCATCCACGCGCCGGCGAGCGAGCTCATCGGGTCGACGTAGACCGGATGTGCCTCGAGGAGCTTGCGGAGGTTCGCCCCGCACGCGCGCGGGCCGAACCACCCGCCCGACGGATGGTTGCTGATCGGCTCGAAGTGGAAGTCGTCGGGCGGGAGCACGCGCCCCTTGTCGTCCGCATCCACGGGGCCGCGGAGCTGCTTGCGTCGGGTCTGCTCCAGCTTCGTGCGGTGGAGCGCGTCGATGCGCCACTGGCATGTTGCCTGGCTGGTCTGGACGGACATGATCGGAGCCACCTTCCGGGGAGAAGATCGGGATGGGACGGATGGTCATGGAGAAGGTACGCGCCGGGTTTCGGCGGATCAACACGAACCCCGGTCCGCGCCGGCGACGATGCGCCGGGTCACCGCGGTGCCGGCAGTGCCGGCGCCACGCCTTCGAGCGGAACGATGATCTGCCGCTCGACCTTTCCGGGGACGATGTCCCGCACGAGTGCGACGAGGGCCCTGCGCGTCCGCCAGACGGGACACTCGCGCCCCTGGTCGTCGGTGCCGGCGAGGCGACCTTCGCGGAGGCCGTTCATCGGCTCGTTCCACGCCGCCACGGGCACGGACGTCGCCTCGTCCTCGGCGTTGAAGGCGATCGTCAGCTTGAGCGCGTCGCGCAGCCGCTCCTGCTGGACCGTGACGTTGCGCAGCGTCGGCACCGCCTCGGCCGGGTACTCGCCGTCCTCCTTGAAAGGGTAGCACTCGCTCTTCGTGTAGTCGTAAAAGACCCTCGGCGTCGCTGCGCCCTGGGCGAAGATCCAGAGCACGTCGGGGCCGTAGTAGGCGACGTGGGGCGGGTTCGGCTTGCCGTCGCGTCCCCAGTCACGGTTCTCGGCGAACCGCCGCGGGATGTCGCCCTTCATGGCGGCGTGCTGCATCTCGGCGTGGCAGGTGAGCGGGTCGCTCATCTCGATGAGCTGGTAGGGATGCTCCGTGGGAGCGTAGCGCGCGTTGAGCCAGGCGACGACCTCGTCCATCGTGGCGAAGGTCTCGCGGTCGTGCACCTGGTCGAGGAACGCCTCGAGGACGGCGTTGCTGCCGTGGATGTGCGAGTCGTGGTCCTCCTGGTGGACGAGGAACACGTTCACGTCGTGGTGGCTGAGGTTGCGCTGGTACTCGGCGAGGAGGCGCGCGTAGTAGTCCACCTGGAAGCGCGGGATGCCGTTGTGCAGGATGTCGTCCGCGTCGGTGGAGAACGTGGTGGAGCCGACCGTCGGCGGGAAGTAGGACGTGTTGAGCAGGTCGCGCGTCGTCCACTGGAGGCACCAGAACGTGCCGTTGGCGCCGGGCACGCGGAAGTTGCCCGCCTTGGGCTTGTAGACGTCCCACGGCGTGCCTCGGTGGTACATGCTCGTGTCGCACGTGAGGTGGTCGTAGCCGATGCCCCAGATCGCGTCGAATCCGACGGCCTGCGCCGCCTCGACGAACCGCGAGCCGACGGAGCCCACCCATTGATCGGCCCCCATCGTCCGGGTGTAGACGGGCCACTCGGCGCGCGCGAACGCGCGATCGAAGGCCTCCGCCTGGGGTCGCAGGATCGCGGCGAGCTCGTCGCAGGTGTGGGTGAGGTTGTAGTTGCGCTTGTTGAAATAGAAGAACGAGCGCGGCAGGAACGCGACGCCGTCGCAGTACTTGCGGTGCCAGGCGACGATCTGCGCGGCCTGCTCCTCCGCCACGGTTCCGTCGATGAGCCAGGTGACGGGCTTGGCCCACTTGTGGAAGACCCGCTCGAGCTTGCGCGCGTGCACCCAGGCGTGGTCGCCCTGCTCGTCGCCCTCGTAGAGGACCAGGTCGCCGTCGTCGCGGCGATAGTACTGCGCCATGGGGCGCGGGTCCCATCCCGCATGGACGTTGCTCGATTGGACGAGGCATATGAAGCTCATCCGCGGGCCCCAGATGCGCACCGGCAGGCTGACCTCCTCCGTCCGGTCGCTCCTGACCTCGCTCACCCGCACGCGGATCCGCCCCTTGTCGATGCGCCTCGTCGCGGCGAACGGCACCTCGACGAGGCCCGAGCCGGAGATCGACGGCTGGCGCGGGCGCATGCCGTCCGGCGCGTCGAGCACGTCCACGCTGACGTCGCCGCGGGACCGGATGGCCACGACGGCGCCGCGGCCGATGATCCCTACGACCGCCTGGGGATACTGGACCTCGCTCATTGTGTCCGTCCTTCTCGTGACGATGGGAGCCGCTCCCGGCCGGAGTCGCGCGCAGGCGCCGGAGCGCCCGTGGCAGGCAGCGCAACGCGTGAGATGGAAGGAATATATGGGCTGCGGCCGCGGGAGCACAATTCGCGCGGCGCCTACCCGGCGATTCGCCCGGACGCGCGCAGGTCAGCGGGTCCAGCGAGGGCACGGAGCGCCACGTCATGCGCGGAACGAAGGACGAAGGTGGTCGCCGGCGCGGCGCAGGGCCGTCGCACGCGACCTGTCGGCGGCATCGGCCCCGCGGCGAAAGGGCCCCTTTCGTCGGCCGCGCACCGGCCATTGCCGACAGCCGGAGCGCGGCACCGAGACATCACGATGTTCGGTCGAGCGCGACGTCCGGCACCAGCCTGACCGGCACCTGCTCCGCCGCACCTGCGACCTGGGGCTCGGCCCGTCTCCCGCCGCACAGGAACGTCACGATGTCCTCGACGGCGAGGAAGAGGCACGGCACCAGTATCAACGTCACCAACGTGGCGAAGAGGATGCCGTAGCCGAGCGAGATGGCCATCGGGATCATGAAGCGCGCCTGCCGCGACGTCTCGAAGATCATCGGTGCGAGTCCGCCGAACGTGGTCAAGGACGACAGGATGATCGGCCGGAAGCGCCGAGTCCCCGCCCGCTGGATCGCGTCGTATGCGCTGGCCCCTTCCGCCATGCGCCGGTTGGCATAGTCGATCATCACGAGGGCGTTGTTCACCACGACTCCGGCGAGCGCGACGATGCCCATCATGCTGACCAGGTCGATCGAGTATCCCATGATGAGGTGGCCGAGAAGGGCCCCGACGACGCCGAAGGGGATCGCCGCCATGACGATGAAGGGCTGGCTGTAGCTGCGGAAGGGGATCGCCAGCAGGATGTAGATCGCGATCAACGCCAGGACGAAGCCGTAGTAGAGGCTGTCCATGGACTCGGCCATGTCCGCCTGTCGCCCCCGGAAGCTGTAGGTCAGACCGGGGTAGTCGCGCGCCAACTGGGGAAGTACGTCGGCCGTCAGCGTCGCCAGCACCCGGTTCGTCTCGCGGTCCGGCACGACATTGGCGCCCACGCTCACCGTGCGCCGCCCGTCACGGCGGGAGACGCTCGTGTACGCGCGGCCGCGCGACACCTCGGCGATCTGGTACAGCGGAACGTCACGACCGGCGGGCGTTCGGATCAGGAGCTGTTCGACGTCGTACTCGCTCCGTCGCTCCGCCTCGGGCAGACGGACTCTCACTGTCACCTCGTTCGCGCCGCGCTGCTGACGCAGCGCCACGGTCCCGTAGAAGGCGTTCCGTACCTGCCTGGCAGCCTCGGTCGACGTCAGACCGAGACTCAGACCCTCCGGTTTCAGCCGGAAGTTGAGCTGCTGCTTGCCGGCGCTGTACCCGGTGGCAACGTCTTTCGTGCGCGCGAACTGCTCCAACCGCCCTGCCAGATCGGCGCTTGCGCGCTCGAGCACGCCGACATCCCGGTGGCTCAGCTCCACGGTGATCGATGCGCCGCCGCCTGGCCCGCCCCGGTCCGACTCGAACCGCAACGACTCGACCCCGGGGATCTGTCCCACTTTCTCGCGCCAGAGGTTGGTCACCTCGCCCGTCGAGATCGGACGTACGTCGGGGTCGGTGAGGTAGATGGACACCTGGACGATGCTGGCGTCTATGCGGGCATAGACACCCTCGGCCAGCTTGGCTCCACCGTGCTCGTTCTTGACTTCATTCGCGGCGGCTACGAGACGGTCACGAACCGCGATGGCCTTACTCAACGGGCTGCCATAGGGCAGTGTGGCCGTCACGTTTGCCTGGTCCGATTCGACCTTCGACATGAGAACGATGCCCATGCGTCCGCTGAGAGCGTATGCCAGCACGACCATCAGGATGAGCGCGCCTATCGAGAGCGTGAGGTACCGTGCGCGAATGCATCGCCCGAGGAATGGGTGATACGCGTTGTTGATGAACCGGGAGAGCAGCCTGCCGACCTTCTGCTGCTGGCGCTCGAAGCGGCCCATGACCGCTCGATCCTGTGCCTCGAGCGAATGCGCTAGTTGAGAGGGCAGGACGAACAGCGGGTTGAACCAGGAGATCAGTGTCGCAGTGATGACTACGACGGGCACCACACCCCACATCTTCCCGAGCGACCCCGGCAGGAAGAGCAGCGGAAGGAACGAGGCGATGTTGGTGAGCATGCTGAAGGCGATCGGAAGGTTCACGTCCTTCACGCCCTGGACCGCAGCCTCGATGGGGCTCATCCCTCGTTGGCGGTACTCGTAGATGTTCTCCCCGGACACAATGGAGCTATCGACGCAGAGACCCAGCGCCATGATGAAGGCGAACATGGAGATCATGTTGATCGACACGCTCATCCCTGGCAGGAAGAGCAGCGCCCCGAGGAAGGACGTCGGGATGGCCATGGTCACCCAGAAGGCCAGCCTCAACTGGAGAAATGTGCCCAGCACGATCAGCACGAGCAACAGACCGTAGCACCCATTCCTCAGCAGCAGATTCAGGCGCTGTTGGTACTGCACCGACTGGTCCGACCTGAACGCGACGTGCACGCCCGGCGGCAGATCGGCCTCGATCTCCTCCAGCGACTTGTGGACGGCGTTGGAGACGCTGGTCGGCGTCTGCGCACCGACGCGGTACACCGCGATACCCACCGCTTTCTGGCCGTCGAAGCTCGCGAGCCGGTTGCTGTCCTCGAAGCCGTCCTGCACCTCGGCAATGTCACGCAGATGGAGCACGGCGCCTTCCGGCGTCGTGACGATGGGAATGTCCCCGAACTCGCGCGCCCAGTCGCGCCGGTCCTTCACTCGGATGAGGATCTCACCGGCCTGGCTCTTGATGCTGCCGCCCGGCACCTCGATCGCGGACTGCTGGATGGTCTGCGCGATCTGCGCCAACGTGAGACCGTACGCGCGAAGGTTCTCCTGGGGAACGTCGATGCGGATCTCGTAGTCGCGCACGCCGCTCATATCCACCTGTGTGATATCCGGGTTCTGTAACAGGCGGTCACGAATCCCCTCGGCGGCGTCGCGCAGCACCCAGTCGTCTGTATCGCCGTATACGAGAAGCGACAGTACGCCGTGCCAATTCGCGGCGAGCGACACCTGGGGCCGCTCGGCGTCCAGCGGGAACGTCGAGATCCGCTGCACGGCCTGCTGGATGTCCTGGTAGACCTTCTGCGCATCCGACCCCTCCGTGATCTCGAGGGAGACGTATCCCGAGCCTTCGGATGCGGTGGAGCTCACTTGCTTGACCCCGTCGATCCCGCGGACAGCCTCCTCCAGGACGAGGATGATCCCCTGCTCGACCTCCTCGGGGCTTGCGCCGGGGTACGGGACGCTGACGCTCACCACGTCGATGTTGTACTCGGGGTATATCTCCTGTTTGATCCGGAAGCACGTGAACAGTCCGCCGACGATGAGCAGCATCATCGCCAGATTCGCCGTGATCCGGTTGTGCACCATCCACGCGAGCGGGCCGGAATGGTGCGCGGGCCGGGAGCCTGTCTCCGGGGTATTCATCGACCGATCCCCCTCGCGGCGGCCGCGGCTCCGGGTCGCGCGCCACCCCGTGTCCCGGGCCGCACTCCGGCCGAGCCGGCGCTTGCGCGCGTCCTCAGCGGCATCCCCACGACGGCCGCGTTCAGGTCGGTGGTGACCAGCCGCTCGCCTTCGCGCACTCCGTGAGCCACGCAGACATGATCGACGCCCCGGTACACGATCTCGACCGGACGAATCTCGAGCTTGTCCCTATCGTCCATGATCCAGACCCGGTCGCCATCCCGGATCGCGTTGCGGTCGATGAGGGCCACCGAGTCGATCGTGATGCCTTCGATCTCCGCTCGCGCGTACGTGCCGACGAGCATCGACGGCTCGCGGGCGTTCTCTCCCTTGACGGCCAATGGGTCGTCCACCGAGATCAGCACGCGCGCCATGCGTCCCTGTTCCTCCAGGTCGCTGGCGACGCGGATCACCGAGCCAAGTCGGTAGACGCCCTTTCCCCATTCCGCCTCGCAGTACACTCGGGCGATCGAGCCCTGCTGCGAGGCGGATCGGGGGACGTTGATCCACTTGAGTTGGTCCACCGGAACCGCGCCCTGGACCCAGTACTCGTCGGTGCCCACCAGGGCTGCGAGCGCAGTCGAGGCCGATACCTGCGCGCCGACGTCCACGTACCGGGCCTTCACAATCGCGTTGAACGGCGCGACGACCGTCGTGCGCTGCCTGCTCAATCGTGCCTGCGCGAGCGCGGCTTCCGCCGACGCGAGCGTCGCCTGTGCGGTTGCGAGCTGGGGTTGCCGCAGCACAAGCTCGCGATCCTGCGCGGCGATGTCCTCGCCGAGCAGCTCGTATTCGCGCTTGGCCACCGCCTGTTGCCCCATCTCGATGGTCAGCGCGTTCTGCGCGCGAGTGACCTCGCTCGCGCGCTGCCGGATCGCAAGATCGTAGTCCGCCGGATCGATCTGGAGGAGGACCTCGCCCCTGCGAAATCGGCCGCCGGGTATGAGTTCCGGGCTGACGTCCATGGTCGCGCCGCTGACCAGCGCGCGCAGATCGACCTGCTTCGCCGGCTGCACGACGCCCATCGCCTCGATGATGGTCTGGTGTCGAGAGAAGTGGACCGGCTCGACCTCGACCAACCTGGCGTTGAGAACTCGTTGCCGGTGCGGGGCTTTCGGCGCGGTCTTGATCAGGAACGCCGCGGTCGCCGCGCCGGCAGCGACGATCAACAGCGGCAGCGCGACGCGCATGAGTCTCCGCTTCCGCGCATGGCCATCGCTCGCCGATGCAGGGAGGGCCGCGACCTGGGGATCCGCCTCGTTCTGATGTGGTGTCATGCCCGTCATTCCTCGGTAAGAGCCGTGTCGGCCGTTCGGCGCTGCGTCACGGTTTCCCCTGGGCGCGTCATCGCCCAACCTCCGCTGAGAGCTCGATAGAGGGCGATGCGGGTCTCTATCTGTATGGCGCGCGCATCGAGGTGCGTGCGCTCGAGTGCCTGGTGCGTCTGCTCCGCGTTGAGGACGCTGAGGTAATCCACCATCCCCTTCATGTAGTTGTCCCTCGACCGCTCGATCACGCCCTCCGCGAGCGCGAGTTGGCGTTCGAGGCTCGCGATGTACTCGGCCTGTCGCTGCTCTCGCGAGAGCGCGTCCTCCACCTCGGTGAGCGCGTTGAGCACGACCTGTCCGTAGACGTGGAGGCTCGCCGATACGACCGCGCGCGTCCGTTCAACTTCGGCCCGGCGTCTTCCGCCGTCGATCAGAGGCATCGCGAGGTTGCCGGCAAGGGATGCCAGCCAATCGTCGAACAGATTGCGCGCGTTCTGCGCCGACGTGCTGGCACCCGCCGCGATGCTGACCCTCGGAAAGCGTTCGGCGACCGCGGCGGCAACTCGCCGATCGGCGGCCTGCACGTCGCAGTATGCCCGCCGCGTATCGGGCCGGCGCTGTATCAGCTCCGCGGGAACCCCTGTGGCAGGCAATGGGGGAAGCTGCACCAGCCGCGTGGGTGCCTCGACGACGTTCGCGGTCGGGACCTGCCCAAGGAGGATCGCCAGCTGGTGGCGCAGGACGGCGGCGCTGGCCTGGGCGAGCGCGATGCTGCCGCGGCGCGACTCGACCACCTGGCGTTGCTGCAGCACGTCCTCGGCCCTCGTCTGTCCCTGGCGGAACCGCAGCATCACGAGGTCCAACATCTCCTCGTTCGCCGTCAACTGACGTTGCAGAAGCTCGATCTGGCCGTCCTGCTGCGCCAGGCGGTACCATGTCGTCGCCACCTCGGCCGAGAGCGTGACGGCGGCGGTCCGCACGTCCTCTCCGGTCGCCTGCGCATCGAGGGCTGCCGCATCACGACTTGCTTGCAGGCGACCCCAGAGGTCCAGTTCATAACTCGCGGCCAGCTCGAGCGAGTAACCCATGGTGGTCTCATCCCCGCCTGCGCTGCCTCCCGTGTGGGTTTCCGTGGCCGCCACGGATGCGGAGGCGGAGAGAGACGAGAAGGCCGATGCCCCTTCTCGGCGGGCGATGGCTTCGGCCTGCCTCAGTCGATCCCAGGCGACGCGGAGGGTGAGGTTGTTCTCGAGGGCCCGCTCCACCAGCGCGTCGAGGGTGGTGTCGCCGAGGCTTCGCCACCACTGGTCCGACACCTCTGAGGTCCCGGAGGCGGAGAACTGCGATGGCGGCCTCACGGGCGGCGCGATGGTCGCCCGCCTCGGGCCGCACGAGACACCGTACGCCAGGAGAGCGCCGAGCAGCGCATGAATGGGCACCTTCGTCCCTGGGCCCGGCCAGTCAACGCGGCGGCGTTCCTCAGGGTGATCTGTGCGAGCGACCCCGTTTCTGGCAGGCGCAATCATCCTGTCGTCTCCTGGAGAGCTCGTCGCGACCTTGTGCGAGGGATCGGCTTCTCAGCGGCGCGCGTGGGTGTACTACGAATGGATTTGCCAACCACACCAGGGAAGAGCTTGGCCACCGGGTCCATCCCCACACTCCACCCCACCGCACCAGGCCCCGGCAAACCTGCGGGCCGACTTAGACAGACGCGCCGATCCGGGAGCCCTCTCTGATCCGCCCCCTCCAGTCCGTCCACGTAGGAAGCTACGACGGAACAGCATCCGGGGCACGTGGTGGGGGTACGGAGGACACCGCCGGCCAGGGACAACCTCCAGGGCTGGAGGCCGACCGCCGAGGAGGTCCGAAGCCGGATCGACGCATGCTCCACACGCCGTCTTCCGATCAGGTTCCCGCTTCCGCCAAACTGTAGAGGATCCCCTCGGCCAAGCTGCCCGTCGCGGAGCCTGAGGCCGAAGCTCTCGTCATGTCCGCTGCCCTGCGAGCTGCCGAGTCTGATGGAGGAAGTCCCGGCCCGGAGATGGATGCGCAGCTCCCGGACGGACCTCGAGCGGAACTCCGGCTCATCGTTGACGCAAATGTACTCATGCGGTCCTTGCTGGACAAATAGGCCGGACGCCGCTTCCGCCACGTCGTCCGACGCGAGTTCCCTGCCGAGCGCCGTCGCCAGGCACTCCCGCGCGAGCGCGGAGCCGCCGGTTGGTGCGGCGGCGCGCGCACCGTATCATGGCGGTGGATCACCGCGCGCGGCGGGCGCGATGCCCGCATCGTCTCGTCTGCGAAGGAGTCGACTATCGATGACCGCGACGACGAAGAGTGCCCTTGCCATCAACGGGGGCGAGCCGGCGATGCCGCCCCACGTCGCATTTCGCATGTGGCCGGAGATCACGAAGGAGGACGAGGAGCTCGTCCTGGCTTCACTGCGGCAGACGAGCCACGCCTTCGGCCCGCACGCCGACATGCTCCAGAAGGAGTTCGCCGCCTGGAACGGCAACCGGTTCTGCCTGGCGACGAACAGCGGCACTTCGGCGCTCCACCTCTGCGTCGCCGGCTGCGGCGTGGAGGCCGGCGACGAGGTGGTCACGACCGCGCTCTCGTGGACCAGCAGCGCAACGTGCATCCTCCACCATAGCGCGATTCCCGTGTTCGTCGACGTGGATTGGGCGTCCATGGACATCGATCCGGCGAAGATCGAGGCCGCCATCACCGACCGCACGCGCGCCATCCTCGTCGTCCACTACTGGGGCATCGCGTGCAACATGGACCCGATCATGGAGATCGCCCGTCGGCGCAACCTCGCCGTCATCGAGGACGCCTGTCAGGCGCACGGGGCGACGTACAAGGGCAAGCGCGTCGGCACGATCGGCCACGCCGCCGCGTTCAGCCTCAACCAGAACAAGAACCTCTGCGGCGGCGAGGGCGGCCTCTTCGTGACGGACGACCCGGCCGTTTTCGAGCGCGGCAGGGCCGTGACGGCCTTCAGCGACATGCGCCCGCCCGATTCGGGGCGCGACTACCACAACTACGGGCTCGGCTGGATGTACCGCACGTCCGACCTGGCCGCGGCATTCGCCCTCTCGCAGCTCCGCAAGCTCGACCGCACGAACCGCCAGGCGCGCGAGAACTGGGACCGCCTCGCTGGGCACCTCGCGGGTACGCCGCACCTCGTTCCGTCATTCACGTCGGACGAGCGACCGACGAACGGGTACGCGTACGTGCTGCGGGCCGATCCCGCGTACGCCCGCGCCCGGGGCGTGTCGCTGCGGAAGCTCACCGAGGGGATCGTCCGCGCGCTCAAGGCCGAAGGCGTGAGCGTGAGCCTTGCGAACTGGCTCCTGCCGGCGCACTCGGTGTTCCAGGCGAAGAACGCCTTCGGCAAGGGCGAGCCGTGGACGAGCCATGGCCGGGCCGACCTGTCGTACGATCTCGCGCAGTACCCGGTCGCCCAGGACTGCATCGACACGTGCCTGTGGAACGTGTACAACCATCGGCCGCCCAACGGGCCGGAGCAGATCGACGCGCTGGCCGCCGCCGTCCGAAAGGTGTTCGAGCGCCTCGACGAGGTGCCGGTCGAGGACTGATGGTACGGCACAAGGAGGTGATCGCACGTGCGGATCGGCACGGCATCGAAGGACATCACGCCGTCGGCGCCGCTCGAACTGCTCGGGCAGATGCACGTGCGCCTCGGCGAACGGACGCGAGACCCGTTGACCGTCAACGCGGTCGTCTTCCATGATGGCCGCAGGCGGGCCGCAATCATCTCCGTCGACGTGTGCATCCTGCCCGACGCGCTCGCCCGGCGGCTGCGGCTGGCGGCGGCGTCTGCAGCTATCGCCGCGGACGACGTCGTCATCGCCGCGACGCACACCCATGTCGCGCCCTGCACGACCGACGCGATCGCCGGCAGGGCCGATCCCGGCTTCCTCGCACGCCTCGAGGAGGCCGTCGCGGCGTCGATGGCCCGCGCCGTCGCGGACCTGGAAGAAGTGGAACTGGTCGCCGGCACGGGCTGGCTCGAGCACATGGGGTGGAATCGTCGCGGGCTCCGCGAGGACGGCGCGTGCCACATGTACCGGGGCAGCTGGTGCAAGGGCTTCGTCGGGATCGAGGGCCCGCGCGACGGCGGGGTCGGCGTCATCTGCGCGCGCCGGCTCGATGGGATGGTCAAGACCGTCGTGACGTCGTTTTCGACGCACCCGAACTGCCTGGAGGGCGAGCACTTCTACAGCGCCGACATCCCCGGCGAGGTGCGGCGCGTCCTCCGCGCGGCGCTCGGGGACGACCTTGGCGTCGTCTACCTCACCGGCGCGGCCGGCAACACGGCGCCCAGCATCATGGAGGACAACCCAGGGGACGTCCAACCGTGGCGCGGCGAGACGGGACTCGCACGTTCGGGGCAGTACCTCGGCGGCGAGATCCTCAAGGTCATCGCGGCACAAGTCCGGCCGATAGGCGACCCGGTCCTCCGCCTCGAACAGGCCGACGTGGATATCCCGGTGCGAGAGTGGGACGCCGCGGTGGACATCGCCGAGTTCGCCGGCGGCATGCGGGACTTCTTCGAGCGCAGCCGCGACGACTGGGCCCGCAGGATGCGCGAGGAGAGCCCGACCCGGGTCCGCCTGAGCGTGCTGCGCGTCGGTGACGCGGCGATCTGCTGCAACCCGGCGGAGTTGTACTGCGAGTTCGGCCTGGCGATCAAGGAGCGCTCGCCCGCGCGCGCCACGCTCGTCGCGGAACTTGCGGACGGCTGGTGCGGCTACGTCCCGACGCCGCAGGCGGTGCGCCACGGCGGTTACAGCGCGCAGGCCTCGGGGGTCACGTGGCTCGTCCCGGAGGCTGGGTGGACCATCGTCCGCCGGACGCGGGAGCTACTGGCGCGCGCGTTCGGGGGATGATGGGGGAGGCCGCATGGCCTTCATCACCGATAGGAAGACGAAGTTGGACGTGCCGCAGGGCGAGGTCTGGTACCACGGCTCGCCCCTCGAACTCGGCGTGCTGAAGGCGGCGAGTTCGATCACGCGGAACCGAGCGCTCGCGGAGGCATTCGCGCACCGGCCGACGCTGCTCTCGTTCGGCGATGACGGCGTCATCTCGCACAACGGCACGGAGGACGGGTTCCTCTATGCCGTCGACGAAGAGGTGAGGCCGGAGGACATCCGGGTGCATGGGGCCTGTCGCGAGGACGACCCCTGGGAGTGGGTGACGACGCGGGACCTGCGGCTCAGGCTCGTGGAGGAGCTTCCGGCGGTCCCTCGGCAAGATGATCCCTGACCGGCGTGATCGCGGCCATCGGGGCATGGCGCGCCGAGCTCTGTGCCGTCGCGCGTTCGATGCGCGGCGGCGGGGTTCATCATGCCCCCACGTGCGTGCCCTATTCCCGCACGCTCTCCCGTCGCTCGGCCTTCTCCAGCCATGCGGGATTGATCGTCACGCCCCAGCCGGGCCCGTCGGGGATCGCGACCTTCCCGTCGCGGACGACCGGTGCCGGCGCGTAGAGGCCGTCGGGCGGGCCGGACGACTCGATGGAGTACTCGAAGCGGCCTCCCGCGTTCGGGATGGCGCCGAGCATGTGGAGCGTGAAGACGAGCACGAGGGAGTGGTTCGCCGAGTGCGGCACGCCACGGCATCCCCGCGTCGGCTGCCATCCGGGCGACGCGGAGCGCGCGCGTGAGGCCGCCCACGTAGCACACGTCGGGCTGGACAATGTCGACCGCGCGCATGCGGATCATCCGCCGCCACTGGGCGAGGTCCACGTCCTGCTCGCCGCCCGCGACGGGGATGCCGAGCGCGGCGGCGACCTCTGCTGTCCATTCGAGTTCCCAGTACGGGCAGGGCTCCTCGAAGTGCCCGTACCGGTTCGCTTCGAGGATGCGGCCGACCTCGATCGCGCGGCCGGGCGTGTAGCAGCTGTTCGCGTCGGCGAGGAGGACCACGTCGTCGCCGAGCGCCTTCCGCACAGCGGGGATCACCGCCTCGGTGCGCCCCGGCCAGGCGTCGCGGTCGTGCCCGCACGGCGTGCCGATCTTGATCTTGAACCCGCTGAACCCGCGCGTCTCGCGCTCGCGGGCCAGGCGCGCCGCTTCCTCGTCGGGCGTCGTATCCCGCCGCATGCCCGAGCCGTACGCCGCGAGCGGACGCGGACGCCCGCCGAGGAGTTCGCAGACGCTCTTTCCCTCGACCTTCCCGCGCAGGTCCCACAGCGCCGTATCGACGCCGCCGAGCGCCCGACAGACGTACGACCAGGGGAACTTGTGGTTCCGGTCGATGCATCGGTCGGAGACCCCGTCGAGGTCGGTCGCGTCCGCGCCGAGGACGTGCGGCGCGATCTGGCGGTGAAGCACCTCGGCGGTGATGTCGGCGTTGGACGGCGCGGTCTGACCCCAGCCTTCGGCGCCGTCGTCCGTCCGCACGCGGACGAGCGCGATGCCCCCGCGGGTGAACGTCTCGATGCCCTGCACTCTCACGCGATGGCCTCCTCCAGTGGAGCGGCAGACTGTGGCTCGCCGCGTCTCCCCGGTTAGCTGGACGTGGGGCGGTCGCCGATGATGGCGAGAAGGGATGCCTTGATCGTCTCGTACGTCGCGCCGAAGGGGGCGAGCACCTGCGCGGACGTCGAGTCGCGGTCCTTCGCAAGGGCGAGGAGGAGGTGCTCCGTGCCGACGTACCGGATCTCCATGTCCTTGGCCTCGCTCACCGCCTGGTCCATGATCGCCTTGACCTTCGGCGTGAACGGTGTCGGCTCCTTGATCCGTTTGACCTTCGGCGTGAACGGTGTCGGCTCCTTCTGCCCGCCTGGATGGGCAACGCGATCCTCCAAGGCCTGCGTGATCGTCACCGGAGCCACGCCGAGCGCGGCGAGAACCCTGTTGGCGACTCCCTCGCCATCCTTGATGATCCCGAGCAGCACGTGCTCCGCACCGACGTAGTCGTGCCCGAGTCGCTGCGACTCGTCGCGGGCCAGGATCATCACCTTCTTCACGCGCTCCGTGAACATCTGGTCCATGGTGACGCCCTCCATCTGCGCAACGTATGAGCCGACGGGACTCCTCGTTCCCTATCCGGCGGCAGTGTACTTCCGCCTTCCTGCCGTCGCGACCTGCGTCAGCCGCCTTCCTCCTTCCGCTCGCGCTCCGGCAGCCCCGCCATACGCTCCAGCACCCGGATGATCGCGGAGTTGTCCTGGCCGCCGAAGCCGGCGGCGACCGCGGCGCGGAGAAGCTGCGCGTGGAGAGCGGTCGCGACGAGCGGCGTGCCGGTGCGCCGGCCGAGGTCGAGGATGAGGTCCACGTCCTTGAGGTGCTGCTGCAAGCGCGCCTGCGGGGAGAACTCGCCGCGGATCATCTTCTCGCCCTTCGCGTCCATGACGCGGGAGTACGTCGCTCCCTCGCGCAGGACCGCCAGGAGCGCGTCCGGGTCGATGCCGGCCTTCCTGCCGAGCACGAGGCCCTCGGCGAGGACGAGACGATTCAGGCCCAGGACAAGGTTCGCGACGAGCTTCGCCTCGGCGCCCTTGCCGCTCGGCCCCATGCGGAACGTGCGTCGCGCGAACGCCGCGAAGAGGCCATCGCAGCCTGCGATGGCCTCTTCGTTGCCGCCGACGAGGACGATCACGTCGCCCTCGCGCACGTGCGCGCTCGATCCGACAATGGCGGCGTCGAGGAACGCGACGCCGCGCTCTCGGAGGCGCGCCGCGAGCGCCGCCGAGCGGACGGGATCGCCCGTGGTCGTGTCGATGATCGTATCGCCCGCCTCTGCCGCCTCCATGAGGCCGCCGGGGCCCTCGACGACGCGCTCGACGACCGCCGAGTCGGGCAGCGAGAGGACGACGCGCCGCGCCTGACGCGCCACCTCCGCCGGAGACGCGGTCGAGCGGGCTCCGCCCGCTCGCAGCGCATCCGCCTTCGTCGCGTCGATGTCGTAGCCGACGACGTCGAATCCGGCGGCGGCGAACCGCTCCGCGAGCGCCGATCCGACCAGGCCGAGGCCGACAAGGCCGATGATGGGGCGGTCTGCCATCGCGCCTCCCTCGTCACGGGTTCCGGATGTCCTGGTCCTCGCCGCCGCGGTCGAGGTCCACGCCGTCGGCGCGAAGGGCGTCCTGTAACTCGCGCACGTCGAGGTCGCGCGGCATGATGCCCTTGCGGACGGCGAGCGCCGCTGCGCGCCCGGCAGCGTGACCGGTGGCCATGCAGTTGCCCATGCTCTTGCCCGCGGAGGCGGCCACGTGTGTCGCGGAGATGCAGCGACCCGCGACGAGCAGCCCGTCGAGCTTGTCCGGCAGGATTGCGCGATACGGCACGTCGTGAATCTTCATCTTCTCGAAGCGGACGAACCCGATGTCGAGGAAGCCGCTCCGCCACGCGATCGCATCGTCGAACCTGCGGCCCTCCTTCGCGTCCTCCTCGGTGAGGACGTAGCAGCCCTTCACGCGGCGCGTCTCGCGGACGCCGATCTGGGGACCCGTCGCGACGAGTTCGATGCCGGCCAGTACCGGCCCGCCGAACTCCCGCATCGCCTCGACCATCTGCACCGCCTGGCGGCGGCTGAGCGCCTCTGCGCGCGTGAGGTCGTCCGGGTCCGTGCCATCGAACTGGCCGAGCGTCTTCGTGCCGGAGTGGTTGATGATGAAGCACGTGCTCGACGGGAACGTGCCGAGGCCCCATCCCTGCGGGATGAGCGGATACTTCTCCCGTGCCCGCTCGGCAAGGGCGCGGATGCCGCCCTCCCGCACGAAGGCGAGCGCGCGCTCGCGATCGACGTTCGCCACGTCGAGGCAGAGCGTCATGGGCGAGAGGTCGCCGTTCTCCTTCATCGTCTCCGCGCCGGCGAACTGTGCGACGTCGGCGTCGCCGCTGCAATCGACGACGACCTTCGCGCGGACCTCCATCAGCCCCTGCTTCGTCGCGACCACGACGCCGACGATGCGGCCGCCCTCGACGACGGAATCGACGGCGCGCGTGTGGACGAGGTAGCGGCACCTCACCTCCTCCAGCGCGTCGAGCACGGCGACCTTCAGGTACTCGACGTTGCAGGAGAGTTGGTGCTCGCCGATGCGAACCGCGCGGTCGCCCCACTGGAGGAGCTTGCGGATCACCAGTTCGTGCACCTCGGACCGCGGCCGTCCCGAGGGGCGCACCTGGTTGATCGGCATGCCGACGCAGAACGCGCCGATGCCGCCGAAGAACGCGTGGTTCTCGACAAGGAGCGCCCGTGCTCCCGCGCGTGCGGCTCCCAGGGCGGCGCCGATGCCCGCCGGTCCGCCGCCGACGACGAGGATGTCGGTCGTTGCGAGTTCCCTCATCTCGTGTCCTCCTTGCGAATCGGCTTTGACCGAGGGCCGAGGAGCGCTCGTGCGACCCATCACTCGGCGATCCTCTTGGCCAGCCACCACGTCGGCTGCGTGCGTTTCGCGTAGTCGACGTAGATCTCGAACACGTCGCCCGCCGAATCCCTCACGGTGAAGTACCGACGGTGCCTGCGCGTGTACCACTTGCGGCTGCGAGACGGCAGATCGCCGAACCCGGCGTCGACTCGCTCGCCGAGTATCTCGACCACCTCGTGCACTTCGCCGCGGAGCACGAAGCGTATCGGCCGGGGAGACGTCTCCGCCTGCTCCACGTCGATTCGTTCTCCGAGGAATTCGGACATCGAACCGCCTCGCTTCCGCATTCCGTCCGCGCGCCGGTCGTGCCGACCCCTCGGCATCGCGATCGGCGGATGCGCTCACACCGGGTCCGGCACCGGGTCGAGGAGCACGCCCGCGGCCCGCAAGTTCGCGCGGAGCCGCTCGACGTCCACCTTTCGCGTCGTGCCGGCCGTGGCCGCCATCGCCGCCGCGGCGCCGGCGGCCTGCCCGGCGATCAGGCAGCAGACCGTGTTCCGCGTGCTGTTGTGGGCGATGGTATCGACCGTCATCATGCGCCCGGCGATGAGCAGATTGTCGATGCCGCGGGCGATGAGCGCGCGGTACGGGATGCCGTACGCGCCGCCGCCCTTCACGAAGTAGTTGCCGTTGTCGATGAAGCCGAAGACGGCTACCTGGTCGTCGAACCGGCGGCCGTCGACGCAATCGTCCTTCGTGAGTTCGTAGTCGCAGCGGATCGCGCGGCCGCGGCGCTGCCCGACCGACGGCGCCGGGCCGGCTGGGTAGCACCCCTCGCACCCGGCGAACGTGCGGCGGAAGAAGTCCGCCACGTCGAACATCCGACCGCGGAGGTCGTTCTCCGCATCGGTCAGCGCGTCGGGGTCGAGGCCGTCGTTCGGCCCATGGTTGATGCAGTTGCAGTACGTGATCTCCCGCGGCCGGACCGAGCAGGAGAGGAACCCGCCGGGACCGCCCTCGACGCCGGCGTCGCGGAGCTTACGCATGTTGATCCCGAGGCGCACGAGGTCCGGCTTCGTCATGCCGGGCTTCACGGCGTGGGCGAGTTGCGTGATGAGCCCGCGCCGGTCGAGGTCCGCTTCGAGCGCCGCCAGATCGACGTTGCAGAGGCGGAACGTGAAGCCCGCGGAGTACGCGCCGGGCTCGCCCGCCCGGTAGCCGACGAACTCCGCGCCGGCGTACGCGGCGAGGTCGCCGTCGCCCGTGCAATCGACGTACTGCCGCGCGCGGACCAGGCTCCGGCCGGCCTTGTTCCAGACCACGACGCCCTCGACGTGGCCGTCGGCGGCGCGGACCTCGTCCACGACCGTGTGGAGCAGCATCTTCGCGCCGGCCTCGAGGATCATGCGGGCCGCGGCGAGCTTGAAGGCCTCCGGCTCGACCGGGGTCAGCATGCTCACGAAGTCGCCGCCGCGCTCCATGCGCACGTGGCCGACGCCGCCGCCGAGCGCCTGGACGCGATCGACGAGCTCCTGCGGGATGCCGCCGACGACGCGCATCCGCTCCGTCCCCTCGGGGAGGCCCGGCTGCGGCATGAAGATGTTGAAGAAGCTGTGGAGCCCGGTGGCGCCGGTGATGCCCATGCCGCCAAGCCAGCCCGCCTTCTCGACGAAGACGGTCTTCGCCCCGCCGCGGGCGGCGGCGATAGCTGCGGCGATGCCGGCCATACCGCCGCCGGCGACCAGGACGTCGCACTCGGCGTATCGCGATTCGTCAACCTTCGGCATGATCATGTTCGCCCTCCTCTTCGATGCAGGCCCGCGTGAGACGGACGCACGACGCAGCCATCGCGTCCCGCGGGGAAATCTACGGCAGCGTGCGGCGAGGGGAAACGGCCGCGGCACGTTCCGTGTGCGCCCTCTGCCACCCCTTCCATCCCGCCCCACCCCTCCCCACATTCAGCCGTGGCCATCATCCGACGACGGCGCACCAGGCGGGAGACACGTCATGAGCGGACACGGCGAGCGCATGCTCACCCACGGCGACC
>Ga0315279_10001340_pt1 | contig 41420 bp, 41 predicted proteins | sample YL17G06_20_MG_FD_203694 | JGI IMG/M metagenome (GOLD analysis project Ga0315279, IMG submission 203694) | Sediment microbial communities from Yellowstone Lake, YNP, Wyoming, USA - YL17G06_20 | ecosystem: Environmental > Aquatic > Freshwater > Lake > Sediment | place: USA: Wyoming | collected...
ACAACTCGATGTGGTCGCGTTGAAGCAACCGATCGATCAACTCGTCGATCAACTCTGGGCCGACCCGCATCGGTCGTGATCTGAATGACCGGCTCGAATCCGGGGAGACTCTCTGCACTGGGGTACCTGTCTCCCGGATTCGAGCGGTCAATGCAGAGCTTTAGCCGCACAGCCTGACCCAGTTGGTCACCTTCTTTGATGAGTCAACGAACCCCGGTTCGGCAACATTTTCCCATAAGTCAACGAATATCGGTTCGGCAACATTTTTAGCGAGGAAACGAATACCCCTTTCGGTAACATTTATCCATGAGGAAAAACGTGCTCTGCAATCATTGCGCCAACCGCGAGATTTTTCTAGGACGCGGACGCGAAGCGCGCAGACAAACGCGGATAAAATTTAATTCGGTGAATTGCCTGGCGTCTATAAAAGGAATATAATCAAGACAAACAAGATGAGGAGTTGAGCATGACGCCGGTACTGGCTGGACTGTTTGTCTTTGCGATGCGTGTCACTGACATGTCGCTCGACACGCTGCGGATGCTGTTCGTGATGCGCGGTCGGAGGCTGCTCGCCGGGGCGCTTGGCACCGTCCAGGCGGCAGTCTTTATTCTGGCTGTCGGGGCGGCCCTGCGGGGTCCGTTGAACTTTTGGACCGTGGCCGGGTACGCGACCGGCTTCGGGGCCGGCGTCATCGTAGGAATGATCGCCGAGGAGCGACTGGCTCTCGGACATATCATGTTCCGCGTCTATTCACTTGCCGGCGGCACAGCGATCGCACAGGCGCTGCGTGAAGCCGGTTACGCGGTGACCGAGTTCGTGGCTCATGGACGGGACGGGAGGATCACCGTTGTGAACTCTGTCGTGGCCCGGAAGGACACGCAGGCGGTGCAATCAGTCATCGAGCACATAGACCCGCAGGCGTTCGTCACCGTAGACGAGGTCCGTCCGCTTCGACATGGGTATTTTGGGCAGGCGTGACCGCCGCTGCGCGGCGGCGGGCCGCCGGGCGTCGCGCGGCCCAGAATGACAGGATTTGGATCTACCGAGTATCGAGGCGATCAACTATTCCAGGTTGTACTCTACGTCCAATTCCTGGGCAATCGCTTTGAGGTCCGCGGCTACCTTGTGGTCGAGCGGAATCCCTTCGCGCAGGTATCGCTCCATCGCTTCGTATTCCTTCTCGCCCGGAATGTAGATGCGATCCTGCCCTTCGGCTTTGGGGGCGTTCTTGAGCCGCTGCTGCAAGTCGTCCATCGCAGCCTTGAATTCGTCGGCAGGCCGGAAGGCGTCCAGTCGCCACGCGCCGAAAAAGTGACCGACGTTGGCTTCGTGCGGTTTGCCTTCGGCAGTCCTGGGAGCAATCAGATTAGAGTAGGCCGCGCCGGAGAGAACCCCGCAAAGAATATCCACCCAGAGCGCCAGGCCATACCCCTTGTGGCCGCCCAGCGTTTCCCCTGTGCCGCCCAACGGCAACAAACCTACACCGCCGCGCTTTCTGATTTTTTCAAATGCAAGGTGCGCGTCATCCATGGGCACGCCGTTCTCGTCTACGACCCAGCCCAAGGGGATGGGCTTGTCCAGCCGGTCGGCCACTTCTACCTTGCCCAGAGCCACTGTGCTGGTCGCCATGTCCAACACGAAGGGACGCTCTTTGCCTGCCGGCGCTGCGACCGCAATGGGGTTGGTGCCGAGCATGGGCCTCCGCGCAAAGGTGGGCATGACCACTGGAGAGGCGTTGGTCATCGCCAGGCCGATGCAGTCGTGTTCCAGGGCCATCATCGCATAATAGCCGGCGATGCCATAATGGTTTGAGTGACGCACGGTGACAAAACCGGCGCCTACCTCCAGCCCTTTTTGGATCGCCTTCTGCATCGCCCGGTACGAGACGGGCGGTCCCAACCCGGCCCCCGCGTCAATCGTCGCCGTGGCCGGGGTTTCTGTCACCACTTGTTCCTGGGGATGGGCCACGATCATGCCGGATCGCAGACCATCCGCGTACCGCCGAAGGTGGCCCACGCCGTGACTAAAGATTCCGCGCAGGTCAGCCGTCACCAACACGTCGGCTGTGATGCGGGCGTCTGGCTCCGACACATCCAGTCTTTGAAACGCCCGCACGCAAAAGTCAGTCAGGGCATGCGCCTGAACTCGCAGCGTGATTTCGTTTGGCATGATGCGTTATCCACCCACTCGTTTAACCGTGTAGCCGCGTTTCTGAATCAATGCGACGAGGACATCGCAGTGGTCGCCTTGCATGACGATGATGCCGTCCTTTACCGATCCCCCGGCGCCGCATTGGCGTTTGAGTTCACTCGCCCATTCGCGCAGTCCATCTTCGTCGAGCGGGATGCCCGAAATCGTCGTCACCGTTTTGCCCTTGCGGCCCTTGACTTCTCGCCGCACTCGGACGATTCCCTCGCCCGGCGCCTTGGCCTGCTTGCGGCACGTTCCGCCGCACTCGGCGATGGGTTTCCCGCACTCGGGACAAGCGCGGCCAAAATCGGTCGAGTAAACCAATCGAGAGTTGGACACATCACGCCTCATCACCGAGAAGGAATCTCATCATGCTCGCAGACGAACGTCCAACGCACTGTACCGCTCTGCCACTTTATTGTTCTTGACCGCCATGGCCAGCGCCTTGCGCGAGCCTACGATGACGACGAGTTTCTTGGCTCGCGTGACGGCGGTATAGAGCAAATTCCGCTGAAGCATCAAATAGTGCTGCGTGAGCAGCGGCAGCACGACGCACGGGTACTCGCTGCCTTGCGCTTTGTGGACGCTGGCGGCATAAGCCAACACCAACTCGTCCGCGTCGAGCCAGTCGTACACGACGGGCCTCCCGTCCACGCTCACCGTCATCGTCTGCTCTTCCAGGTCAAGCGAAGTGATGCTGCCAATATCGCCGTTGAACACATCCTTGTCATAGTTGTTGCGCGTCTGCATCACCCGGTCGCCCACGCGAAAGACGGTTCCGCCCATCTTGCGCTCCAACCGGGCAGGCGAGGGTGGGTTGAGCGCAGCTTGCAGCAATGGATTCAGGTTAGACACGCCTGCCGCGCCGCGATACATCGGCGCGAGCACCTGGATGTCAGAAGGCTTTAAGCCGAATTTCTTGGGGATGCGGTTGCTGACCAAATCCACGACGAGCGCGGCGGCTTCGTCGGGGTCGTCTTTAGTGAACATGAAGAAATCCCGCGCGCCTTTGGGAAAATCGGGAAATTGTCCTTTGTTGATGCGGTGCGCGTTGGTGATGATGAGGCTATCTTGCGCCTGGCGAAAGATCACGTCGAGCCGGACGACCTCGGCGCGGCCCGAGGCGATCACGTCGCGCAGCACGTCGCCCGCGCCCACAGAGGGCAACTGATCCACGTCGCCGACGAGCAGCAGCCGCGTGCCGGGCGCTATAGCCTTGAGCAGGTTGTTTGCCAGCAAGAGGTCGAGCATAGACGCTTCGTCCACGATGAGCAGCTCCATCGGCAGCGGGTTTTCCGCGTTGCGCTTGAATCCCTCTTGCGGCGAAAACTCGAGCAGACGGTGAATCGTCTTGGCGGGGCGGCCCGTCGCTTCGGCCAGCCGCTTAGCCGCGCGTCCGGTGGGCGAAGCCAGCGCGTAGCGCAGCCCGCGCTTTTCGCACACTTCGATGATGGCGCGCACGGTCGTCGTCTTGCCGGTGCCGGGGCCGCCCGTCAGCACCATGACTTTGCCGGAAGGCAAAAGCATCGCGCGCACGGCTGCAAGCTGTTGCTCCGAAAGAGCCGCGCCGACGGATGAAACGGAGATGATTCGCTCCGCTCCCTCCCCTGTCCCTTTGGGACGGGGGAGGGCTGGGGTGGGGGTCTCCATGATCGCCCGCAGTTTGGAGGCGACGCCGGTTTCGCCATAGTAGAACGGCGTGAGGTAAACCGCGCGTTCTTCACGGACTTTTCCCTCCCCTGTCGCCAGACGGGGGAGGGTCGGGGTGGGGGCCTCCACCTTCACTTGCCCATCCTTCACCAACCGCTCGATGCCGGTCGCGGTGAGTGAAGGCTCCACGCCGAGCAGTTCAGCCGCGTCGTGGACGAGTTTGCTTTCCGGCGCATAGACGTGACCCTCGTCGGCGAGCTGGCTCAGCGTGTACGCCACACCCGCCGCAATGCGATTCGGGCTATCGAGCGGCAGGCCCAGGTCACGCGCGATCTTGTCCGCCGTCTTGAACCCCACACCGAAAATATCGCGCGCCAGCCGGTACGGGTCGTTCTTGACGGTGGCGATGGAGGCGTCGCCGTACTGTTTGTAAATCTTTACCGCCAGCGCCGTCGTGATGCCGTGCGACTGCAGGAACAGCATCACATCCTTGATGGCTTTTTGTGTTGTCCATGCCAGGCCAATGCCCGCCGCGCGCACGGGGCCGACGCCCAGCACCAGCCGCAATTGCTCCGGGTGATGCTCCAACACGTCGAGCGTTTGCAGCCCGAACTTTTTGACGATGCGCCCTGCCGTGACCGGGCCGACGCCTTTGATCAGCCCGGAGCCGAGATACTTTTTGATGCCCTCGATGGTGGCGGGCAAGACCTGCTCGCAGCGTTCGGCTTTGAACTGTTTGCCGTGCTGGGGATGATTCATCCACGCGCCGGAAAGCCGCAGCGATTCGCCCGGTTGCACTTCCGGCAAGTTGCCGACGACGGTAACCAGCTCGGGGTTGCCTGGCGCGTGAAGCCGCAAGACGGTGTAGCCGTTTTCGGTGTTGTAGAATGTGATGCGCTCGACGGAGCCTTGCAGGGTGTCCATGTGGATAATGATAGCAGAAATGTGAGGAAAGCGAAATAGAAGTCAGAGGCCGGACGTCGGAGGTCAGAAGGAGGTGAAGCTTGCTGCTGCCTATTAGGGCTTGTCGCTGCGGCGACGCGCCTGGATCGTGGGTTGAAGAGTGCGTCGTGTTTATTAAGGACCGCTTAATGAAGAGGTGGTATTCTAGGCATCCGAGTCTTTACTGGGGAGGGGGAGATGGACAAGTTGACGCGAAGAGGTTTTTTGATTGGCGCTGGTAGTGCGGCTATAGCGCTTATCGCTGGATGTGTCCCCGCTGTGAGGACGAACGTTCAGACAACGACAGAGAGTGGCGTGGGCGCGACAGCCGCGCCCAGCTTGGGGCCGACGCCCACGCCTGGCGCAAAGTCGGCAGTGTCTGCGCCGGACAAGATCATCATCACGCCCACCGCCGAGTTCTACGAGCAATCCTATAGTGAGACCGCAGCGGTGGACCCGGCCGAGTACACATTGACTGTGGATGGGTTGGTGGATACGCCGCTCAAGCTCAAGCTCGACGACGTCAAGGCGCTGCCTTCCGAAACGTTCATGCGGACACTCGAATGCATTGGCAACCCGGTGGGCGGGCCGCTCATCGGCAACACGAACTGGAAAGGATTCAGGATTTCTGATTTGCTTTCGCGCACCCGTGTCCAGTCCAAAGCGACACATGCGCGTTTTGAGGCGGCTGATGGTTACTTTACATCGGTGGAATTAAAGTGGCTATCCCAACCAGACACGCTCCTGGTCTATGAGATGAATGGCGAGCCGCTGCCGCCTGCACATGGCTTTCCACTTCGCATCTTGATGCCGGGACTATACGGCCAAAAGATGCCCAAGTGGATCACGCACATCGAGTTCATTGACCACGCCCAGGCGGGTATCTGGGAAGAACAGGGCTGGTCGTACACCGCCTCGGTCAAAACAAACTCGATTGTCAGATATCCCGAGTCGGACAACATCTCTGCCGGACCGCAGGTGATCTATGGCGTGGCGTTCGCCGGGGATCGCGAGATCACGGACGTCGAGGTGCAGGTAGATGATGGCGAGTGGAGAAAGGCCCAACTCCTCAAGGGGCCGCAGTACGTTTGGACGCAGTGGGCCATCGAGTGGAATGCAGCGCCGGGTCGCCATACACTTTCGGCGCGTGCCAGCGATGCTACGGGGTTCACCCAGTCCGAGCGCGCGTCGGGATTGCTGAGTGGATCGTTCCCGGCGGGGACGGATGCGATTCACAGTGTCTTGGTGTCGGCAGCGTGATTGAATGTCGCGTGACGAATGCTGAATGACAAGAGACGAAGGACGGATGGCTGATGTAGTCAAGCGCGGCAGACGGGGCTGGCGGTGGGGCGTTGTCGCGTTGGTGGTTCTGGGTGCACTGGTTGTGCTTTCAGCGGCGTCTGTGTCCGTGGCCGAAGAGCGCAACAGCTTTTGTACGTCCTGCCATCTCAAGCCAGAACAGGCGTACTATGACCGCGCGCTGATCAAAGCGAGCCAAGACGCCGCCGACCTGGCGACCGCACATGCGCAGGCGGGGCTGAATTGCGTGAGCTGCCATCGCGGCGATCAGGGACCACGTGATCGCGTGATCGCGCTGGCGCTCGGTGCAAGAAACACGGCCAAATTTGCCATCGGCCAGTACGACCCGAATCACTCACAAGTGGCTGTGCGGTTCCTGCTGGACGATAGTTGCCAGCGATGCCACGTCGCACAACCCGGGTTGGGCGGCGTGAAGCCAGGTAAGATCAACCCGGTGATGGTAGGCGGTTTTGACAACCACTTTCACACGTTGCTGTTTGATCCCAAGGCCAAGACAAGCGTGACGTGCACCGATTGTCACCTGGCTCATCGAGAAGCGTTCCCGGAACTGCAGTTCCTTGATCGGACAAAGGTGGTGCTGCCGGCCTGCGAGCGATGTCACCAGGAGCTTGGTCGCGGGCCGGCCAAAGGGCTAGAATAGTTCTTGTCAGGGAATCCACAGGGCTAGCATCCTAGGCTGGCCCACCGGCCGCTATCGCGTAGGGATGCGTCGGCTCAGAACGTGCCCCACTTTCCGTGCAACTGTGCCAGCATCGAGCGTATTTGTGCGGTGTGTTCTCTCTCATGTTCCAGAAAGCGACGCAGCGCCTTGCGGGCTGTCCATGGTTCTTCGGGATGCTGGGTCCAGCGTGTGGGATAAAACACACTCGACCGTTCTTCCTCGGTAAGTAGTCGCAGTCGGGCCACTGCTGTGGATCGCTCCATCTCCAGGAAATCCAGGATGGGTATGTCCTCGTCGTGTTCCCATTCTGGTGGCAATGTTTCCGGCGTCACGATGCGTGAGACATACCACTCCTCTGCGTTGCCGATGTGTCGCAGCAGGTGGCGAATGGAAAAGGACTGCGGATCGGGCTGCCAGTCCAGCACGTCGTCGGAGAGGTCACAGACCCAGTCGAGCAGGTCGGCGCGAGCGTAGGCCATGAGGCGAAAACAGCGTTCCATCTCTTCAGGAAATATAGGCTCCCGGTCAGATGGGAGAAGCGCAGCGGCATCCCCTGGGTCGAAGGGACCAAAGCCGGTGCTCGTGCCGACGATCTCAATTTCGACGAGTTCTTGGGCAGGCGGAGCAGGTCCGCCATGGAGGCGCAGCCAGGCGTGGTAATCGTGAATGGCCTCCGGCAATTGGCGTAACGCCTCGTCCTGGGCTGGCGCGCGGACCATGCAGCCTGGCAGACCGAGGACGTGAGCCATGCACAAGCTATCGGTGATTTCCAGAAAGACCGAGTAACGAGTCATTGAGCGATGCCTATTAGGCAAAGTAAGCCTGACATGCGTGGCCGAGTCGAGCCAATTGCCGGCCCATCGCATCGAGCGTGTGGTGGAACAGGCAGGCTTTTGGGTCAGTTCACCAGCCTACCAATGTTCGTACCGCACCAACTCGGGCAGCGACTTACGCTCCTTTGGCCCAGGTTGATCCGCCGGGTAGCCCAACGGCGTGAACGCGATCGGCTCCACACCGGCGGGCAAATGCAGTACCTCGCGCGTCGCCGCCGGGTCGAACGCGGCCACCCAGCAGGTGCCCAGCCCCAAGTTAGTCGCCGCCAGGATCAGATGATCCATGGCGATGGTCACGTCCACGTCGGCATAGTTTTTGCCGTCGCGGCGGATCCAACTTTGCGCCGGGATCGCGCAGATGGCGATGAGCAGCGGCGCTTGCGCGAACCAACTCTTGCCATAGATGCGGCGCAGTTCGGCTTCGCGGCCAGCCGTGTGGATCACAATGATCTGGAACGGCTGGCGGTTGGATGCCGTCGGCGCGAGGCGCGCCGCTTCGAGGACTTGGCCCAATTTGTCGTCTTCCACGGGGTCGGGCTTGTACGCCCGCACACTGTACCGCTTTTGGACGAGTTCAAAGAAATCCATAAGATGTCTCCTTTTTCCTCACAGCAGGGCAGCCGCCTATGCCGTCCGCGTGAGGAAGATCACGGCGGCAAGGATGAGTCCGCCGCCGACCAGTTGCGCCGGGTCGAGTCGCTCGTGCAGGAATGTAAAAGCGAGCAGTGAAGCAATGACGGGTTCCAACGTGGCGACGATACTGGCGCTGCTGACCGGCACATAGCGCAGCCCGGCGTTGAAACTCAGCCCGGCTCCCAACGTAGGGCCGAGCGCCAGCACGAGCAGCCATACAACCGCGCCAGGCTGGCGCAGCGCAGTGACGAGCCATTGCGGGGATTGCAGCGGCGCGAGAAAGACGCTGCCTGCGAGCAATCCATAAGCCAACACCGTCCATCCGTCGTGACGGTGCAGACCGATTTTATTGAACACACTGTACAGCGCATAGGTCAATCCTGCGCCCAGCCCGGCCACAATGCCCAGCCAATTCAATTGCAGCCCACGCACATCGTAGACGCGCGCCACCAGCGCGCAGCCGGCCATCGCCAGCGTCACGGCGACGAGTTTGACCGGAGTGAGTCTTTCGCCCAGGAACACGGCGCTGATCAGAGCGACCCACGCCGGGGCCGTGTAGAGCAGCACGGCCGCGACTGACATGCCAGCCAAGTCAATCGCCGTGATGTACACGATATAAAAGGCTGCGATGCCGAACAGTCCAAAGGCAGCAAAGAACAGCACATCGCGCACGGCGATGCGGAGCAAACTTGGTCGGCGGAGGGCCAGCGCCGCGAACAAAACCACCGCCGAAAGCGACGCGCGGAAAAAAGCAATCGTGATGCGCGATAGGCCATAGTCGCCGATGAGCGCTTTGAAGATGATCCCCAGCGTGGCCCACAAGGTGGCTGCCACCAGGACGAACGTATATCCGCGAAGGCGATGGGTATTCATCGTTTCGCCTCACGACCACTTACATCAGATGCTCAATGACAATGCGCAGCCCGATGCCGATGAGGACCAACCCGCCGATCAACTCCATGCGCTTGCCGAACTTGCCCAACCGAGAACCCAGGGCCAACCCGGCGGCCGTCATCCCGGCGGCGACCACGCCGATGACGATACTGGGATAAAGGATGGGAACTCGCAGCAAAGCCAGGCTCAATCCCACCGCCAGCGCGTCAATGCTGGTGGCAATCGCCAGCATGACCAGCGTCCACTTGCGTGTGGGATCCGCGCTGGTCTTGTGGGTCTCCGGTTCAAAAGCCTCCTTGATCATTTTGCCGCCGACACACGCCAGCAGCCCAAAGGCGATCCAGTGGTCATAGCCTTCGATAAACCGGACAACCGTCGTTCCGGCGGCCCAGCCGATGATGGGCATCATGAACTGGAACAATCCAAAGTGAAACGAGAGACGAAAGCCGGGCCGGAACCAGATGTCGTTGCGGGTGGCGCCGGTGCATAGCGCCACCGCAAACGCGTCCATCCCCAGGCCCACGGCGATCAGCAAAATCGTCGGCAAGTCCATCTACAACTCCAACGCAACCGCAAGTTCACAGTCAAGAAAAAGCCAACGTCACCGCAGGTGGCGATGACGTTGGCCTCAGACGAAAGTCACAACAAAACAATCAGGCCGCTGGGGGAGTACCCGGTGCAGACTCGGACGGCGCGGCGGGTGCGGGAGTGCTCGGAGCGGGCGTTGCCGCCGCTTTAGGCTTGGGCAAGAACTTGAACATTTTGGTGCCGCAGACTGGGCAAGTCCCTTGCGCAGCGGTTCGACCGTTCTTGGTCGTGATAATCTGGGCATCCTTGACGGTCCGCTCGGCTCTGCACTTCATGCAATAGGCTTTGACTTCTTCCATGTTCATCTCCTTTTTGTATGATTGCCGAAAGTCCATCGGCATAATGAGGCCCGACGCTTGCCGCACGTCGGGCACAGGTGAATAGAATGGGTCAGGCCGGCATGGGCGCAGGCGAAGGCCCCACCTGCCAACCCGACGACTCACCGGTGGTCGGACGAGCTTGCGCGGCGGGCGGCGTGGCCGGCGAGCTGGGCGGCGGCTCCAATGGCTGACCCGACATCAACGCCGCGAACTCTTTGGCGTCCAGCGTCTCGGTTTCGACGAGCCGGTGCGCCACCCGGTCAAGCTTGTCGCGGTGCTGGGTCAGGATTTGCCGGGCTTTGTCGTACGAGGTGGACACCAGCCGGCGCACTTCGGCGTCAATTTCTTGCGCCACGGCTTCGCTATAGTCGCGCTGTTCGCCGAGTTCCTTGCCCAGAAAGACCAGTTCGTCCTTCTGACCAAAGACCATCGGGCCGAGCTTGTCGCTCATCCCATAGCGCGTCACCATCGAGCGAGTGATCTCCGTCACGCGCTCCAGGTCATTGGATGCGCCGGTGGTCACATCGCCAAAGACGATCTCTTCGGCAGCGCGCCCGCCCAGGATAAAGGCCAGGTTATCCACCAGCCGGGCCTTGCTTTCTAGTCGCCGCTCTTCTTCCGGCAGCGCCATGGTGTAACCGCCCGCCAGCCCGCGCGCCACGATGGTGACTTTGTGGATGGGGTCGCAGTTGGGCAAATTAGAGCCTACCACGGCATGCCCCGCCTCATGATACGCGATGATTTGTTTTTCGTGCTTGCTGATGATGCGGCTCTTGCGTCCCGGCCCGGCGACGACCCGTTCGATGGCTTCTTCGAACTCGGACATGCTGATCGTCTTGCGATTGCGCCGCGCAGCCAGGATGGCCGCCTCGTTGACCATGTTCTCAATGTCCGCGCCGACAAAGCCGGGCGTCGCCTTGGCTAACGTCATCAGGTCAATCCCCTCACCCAGTGGCTTGCCACGCACATGCACCTTGAGGATTTCCTCACGGCCCTTGATGTCGGGCCGGTCAAGCACCACGCGCCGGTCAAAACGTCCGGGCCGCAACAGCGCCGGATCGAGGATGTCGGGCCGGTTGGTGGCGGCGACGACGATCACATTCGTATCGGTGTCGAACCCGTCCATCTCGACCAGGATTTGGTTCAGCGTCTGCTCGCGCTCGTCGTGGCTGCCGCCCAGGCCCGCGCCTCGATGGCGGCCCACCGCGTCAATCTCGTCTACAAAGACGATGCACGGGCTGTGGCGCTTGGCCTGGTCGAAGAGATCGCGCACGCGCGACGCGCCCACGCCGACAAACATCTCCACGAACTCGGAGCCGGAGATGGAAAAGAACGGCACGCCCGCTTCGCCGCTCACGGCTTTGGCGAGCAACGTCTTGCCGGTGCCGGGCGAGCCGACGAGCAGCACGCCCTTGGGGATGCGCGCGCCCAGGCTGATGAACTTTTCCGGTTCCTTCAAGAATTCGACGACCTCGGCCAACTCTTGTTTGGCCTCATCTATGCCGGCCACATCCTCAAACGTGACCGTGGGCTGCTCGCCCGTGAACATCCGGGCGCGGCTCTTGCCGAACGCGAGCGCCTGGTTGTTCGTGCCCTGCGCCTGTCGCAGCATGAACCAGATGATGCCGGCCACCAACAGCGCCGGGAGCATAAAGCCCAGGATGTTGATCCACGTCCCCCAGTCGGTCGGGCGGGCCACCGTGTATTTGAAGCTGCTCACTTGCGCGTCGGTGATGCCGAAAGCCTTGAGTTGCTCCACCAGTGAAGAGGTCGGCTCTTTGCGCGCGGTGACCGTCTTGCCCGATTTGAGATCAATGCTCAAATCATCCCCATTGACGGTGACCTGGCTGACGTTGCCGTTACGAATCTCGGTCGCCAATGCGGACAGGTCAATCCCATCCGGTTTAGTGGTGCGCCCACCCTGCCAGGAATAGACGACAATCGCCAGGATGGCGATGATGATTAACAGGTAGACAAACCCGTTTCTCGTTTGTGTTGGGTTCATTTTAACTTCACCTTTCTGCCAAGCCCACACTCGCCGGCTGCCGTCTGCCTTACGAACAACTCTCCGCAGCAGGCCAATGCCCTTTACCCTTTCTCCAATACAGTCTCGTCCCGGCTCAGATTATACCGCAGTTCAGTTGAATGTGCCACGCTGGATTTTCGGATTGCTGATTGCGGATTTTAGATTGTAGATTGTGGCACAGTCTCCCATCAGCAATCTGCAATCCAAAATCTACAATCAATCCTAGGGGCCGATGGTCAAGGTTTTGATGAGGAGGCTGTTGTTGTCTGCCGAGATCTTGCCGGGGTCAACGACGGACAGGCGAGTGGTAGGATTGTTGGCCGGGTACAGGCCCACGCGCAACTGGTAGGCGCCGCGCGGCGCGTCTCGCGGAACTTCCAACGTGTAACGGTCTTGGACGACAGCGCCGATCGTCCAGGCCGTCGTCGGAGCCCGCCCGTCTTGCGGCTCACGGTCTACTTGCGTCGCTAGCTTTCCTGTTGGACCGATGAGATGCACAAAGACTTTGTAGGGCTGATCAATGTTGTTCACACGCGCCTTCCAGCGGAGCGTCAATTCGAGCGTTTCGCCGGAACGCAAGGTGTCGCGTGGCAGGTCGGCACTTTCCAGCGTGATGAGGTTGCCCAGGTTCGCGTCAATCGGCACGACGGAGCCGCTGCTGACCTGGAGTGTAATGACCAGGCCGGTCGTCAACGGTATGCCCGGCGCCGGAATCTGGCCGATGACTTTGCTGATCGGATCGGTGCTCCATTGCGGCTCAAGGACAACCTTCCAGCCATACGATTCCAGTCCCGCCTTGATCTCGTCATTGTACAGCGAGCCTATCACGCCGGGGACGTTGCTGACTTTGGGGCCTTTGCTGAATACCACTTGCACCACATCGCCGCGTTTGGCAGACGTCCCCTGGGGTGGAGACTGTTCCAACACAATGCCGGCTGGCTGTTTGTCATCGAAGCGTTCCTCTTTCACAGCAAGTTGCAGCCCGGCTTGCACGAGCAGTTGCTCGACCTCTTTGCGATCCCGGTTTATCAAGTCCGGCACACTGGTTTGTTGACCGGCGTTGGTCACAGTCGCCGTAGGTGGTGGCGTGCTGGTGGGCGTGGGAGGAATGCGCGGAGCCGTCGTATACACCCGATACACCATCGTCCACAAGGCGATCAGGCCGATGACGGCGGCGAGCGCAATGGCCGCCAACACCCAGGCCGGCCAGTCAAAGCCAACCGGTTCCGGCTCCTCCGCGTCCGGCTGTGCGGCTCTCGAGTATGACGCGGCGGCCAGCCCAGACGGCGCGAGCACTGCCGGTTGCAAGCTGGTGGCCTGCTCACTGCTGTGTTGATATTCCAACAGGATGCGGCCAAACTGGTCGGCAGTACGGTAGCGCTGCGACGGCTCTTTGGAGAGCACCTGAGTGACGATTTGTTCCAGATCAACTGGAAGGGCAGGATTGATCTGCGTGATGGGCGGCGGCGCATCGCGCAAGTGGGCCAGCGCGAGCTGCTGCTGATTCTCTCCCTCGAACGGCAGGCGGCCCGTCAGCATCTCGAACAGGATGACACCGATGCTGTATACATCGGAGGCGGGGGTGGGTTGCTCGCCGGCAGCCTGCTCCGGCGAAAAATAGTGCGGCGTGCCCCAGACGCTTTCGGTGTATCCGCCCGGCGCAGCCGCCATGAACGCGCGCGCGATGCCAAAGTCGGTCACTTTGGCCTGGCCCTCCGTCGTCAAGATGACGTTCTGCGGCTTGACATCGCAGTGGACGATGCCGGCCCGGTGAGCCGCGCCGACGCCGGCGCAAATCTGCTCGGCGATGTTCAGCGCGCGGGGCAAGGGCAGCGGCCCCTCGGCGCGGATGACGGATTTCAAGTCGCGCCCCTCGACGTACTCCATCACGATGTACTGCCGGTCGCCGTCGCGCCCAAAGTCGTACACGGTGACGATGTTGGGGTGGCTCAAGTTGGCCGCCGACTGCGCCTCGCGCGTAAAGCGTTTCTGGAAGGCCGGGTCTTCGGCAAAGCTTTCGCGCAAGATTTTGATGGCGACGATGCGGTTGAGCAGCGTATCCTGCGCTTTGTAGACCAGCGCCATCCCGCCCGCGGCGATCTGGGCAATCAGCTTGTAGCGACTGTTGAGCATTTGGCTTTCCAGCGGCATGGGACACTGTCCTGTGGAGAAGATGTGCTCGCGGCGTATTCTACCGCAAAAAGGGGTGGATGACCAATCGGGAACGTGCTGCGCACTTTACGTGCGTATAGCGTGAGGCTATGGGTCACACGGCGCGCGAGTTGCCCCACGGTAAGGAATCGCGGTATACTATTTGCACGGCGACCATTTTCGCTTTCGCTCATGATTCTTCAGCAGTCGTGTTCGGCTACGGCGCTGGCGCAAGTCTTTCATTGACACTCTCTTGGGGAATCGCGTTGCCCGGGGGCAACGCGCAGTCTCAATGGCGAATAGCCGACTTGGCCTGAAACTATATTGACCAGGAACCAGGATATACCCGCGCGAATGTCGAAGAGATGCTCACAAATAAGGCTGAGCAATGTGACAAATGTGGACAATGACTATGGATGACAAGACAAAACTATCTAACGCAATCCGCTTCCTTCTTGATGTCTTGATTTTCTTTTCACTCTTGATCGCCTCAGGTCAACTAAGGGACTTGAGCAAGCAAACTGGTCTAGCCTGGCAGGGAGGGCTGGCCGTTTGGGCATTCGCACTGGTGTTCCTGTACTTTGGAGTGAAAATCTTTCGTATTCCCTGGAAAGAGGTTCGCTCCTGGCCAGGTCACCCTAGAGGGCTGTTCTTCTACTTGCTTCCGCCAAAATTCTGGGGAGCAATATCAATTCTGATAGGCATTGGGTTCATTATCCAAGGGGCGAGCATCATTTTGCGTGGCACTTTGCCGAAGCCATTCTGACCTGGAGCGCGACGTACAACGGCGACGGGGCGCGGCTCGATCACGCTGAACAACAAGAAACCCGCCTTGTCGCGCAAGGCGGGTTTCCCCCTTTTACATAGGCAAGCGTGCTGCCCACCGGCTAAACGAACTCGCTTCCTTCCATTTTGCGCACCTCGGCGGCGGCCGCGCGCAGGCCGTCTTTGCCAAAGAGATCGGCCAGCGTCTCCAACCCGTCCGCGAACTGCTCGACCGACGGGCTGTGCTCAACGCCTCGGCGGGTTAATTCGCGCATCATTTGCTCCACGCCAACGTTGGCATAACGAGCTGCGCCGCTCAGATTCAATTGTCCGCGTTGGTAGAGAACACAGGCGTGTTCCAACCGGTCAAGAACGGCGTCGTGTTTATTCATCCTAGTTGTTCGGATTTTGAGTCAGATACTCTTCCGGCGTCAGTGCAAGCAGTGTAGACTTGGCTTTGAAATAAGGGGCCAGATCACCGTCAACTGGTACGCCTCGATGAGCCAAGATTGCCAGGCATCCAGCCGGGCAATGCGCCCCGGCTGGATGGTTTTCTCGCGGTTTGGCATCGGGCGGGCATTACGGCTTTTCTGGTTCTTGGGTTTCATCCTCTGGCATCTCGTTCCACTGGCGATGCCGGATCGCTTCCAACTCTTCGCTGGTCCAGTCCATAACGTGACGCAAGAACGTGCCGGAGAGCAATACCTTCAGGTGGCGGCGCAACTCAACTGTGGTTTCATCCTGCGCTGTCAAGTCTTTGTCTTCGCTGACCATGTAATCCACGCCGGCCGCCATAGCCGCCACTGCGATGGGAATGTCACTCACATCACGGACCAGATTGGGGTGGGCGTCAATCTCGACGGGTGATGGATCGGGGACAAGCTCGTAATCGGCTTCGCGCAGAAATCTCTCAAAACGGGCGAGGTACACGGGAAAGAGTTTCTGCAAATGCTCTCGCGCCTGCTGGATGACTAGAGGACACAGCACCAACTTGAAATCGCCGTCGGTGGCATGTTCTAAGACTTCATACGGCCAACGCGGGAAGGGTTGCCCGCCAGCAAGACGTTGGCATCCACAAACACGCGCAGCTTTTTATGCCGGGCGGCCATATTGTTTGGTAAAGACCTGGCGCTTGGTTTTTTCCAGATCTGCCATAAACTCTGCTTCGCTCAAGCCACGCTTTTCAACTTCCCGTCCCAGGTTGCGCGCAAAATCGTGAAAGGCTGCCTTCCGCCTCTTGTGCGCCACGAGTTGTTCATACTCTGCCATTGAGAGCAAGACGGCCACGGGCGTGCCGCTGCTCTGAATAATGGCATGCTCGCGACGTTTGCCCAGCCGCCGGACGATGGCGCTGAAATTGCGCCGTATGTCGGTTGCCGTAATGATCCTTTGACCGCTCATAAGCCTTGTCCTCTCAACCCGCACCGCAGGTCAACCGAGAATACTGTACCACAAATGAGCCGAAAATGGTAGGGCTTTCATCACGACGACGATCCGCTGTACCGCCTGACCGGCGCGAACTGTTCCGGCGCGACCGCTTACACCTTTGCCTACGCCTACGATGCCGTGGGCAACCGCACGGCCCACACGCGCCCGCTCAACCAACGGGTGTATCTGCCCATCGTCCTTCGCAACAATTGACCAAAATAGACACAAGAATGACGGGGCGGGCAAATACACGCCCCCGCTACTTTCGAACCAAGGCCCGGCAGTCCGCCGGGCCTTATGTCTTGTGGCATCCTGTTTGTGGCTATGCTATAATAGCGCTGAAATTGGGAGGGCCGATGAGTTATCTTTCTCATCTCAATTGCCCCGAATGTGACAAATCCTTCTCCGCCGACGAGTGGCGCACCGTCTGCCCCAACTGCGGTTCGCCTCTCCTTGCCCGTTACGATTTGCCACAAGCCAGAGCTTGCCTCGACCGTGACGCAATGACCGTCTGCTCTACCGGCATGTGGCGCTGGCGTGAATTGCTCCCGGTGCGCGATGTGGCACACATTGTTACGTTGGGCGAAGGTAACACACCGCTGCTTCACGCCCCTCGCCTGGGCGAATTGCTGGGTTTAACGCATCTTTACGTCAAGGACGAAGGCCGCAATCCCACTGGCACGTTCAAGGCGCGTGGCATAGCGGCCGCCGTGTCTCGCGCGGTGGAATTGGGCGTCCTCGGATTTGTCATCCCGACGGCAGGCAACGCCGGCGGCGCGCTGGCGGCTTATGCTGCGCGCGCAGGGTTACCCGCTCATGTCTTTATGCCCGCCGATGCGCCTCAATCGAACCAGCGCGAAGTCGAAATGGCCGGCGCGCAGTTGCACCGGGTCAACGGCCTCATCAGCGACGCGGGCCGCGAGTCGGCCAGGCTGGCAACCGAGTCCGGCCTGTTCGATGTGTCCACGCTCAAGGAGCCGTATCGCCTGGAAGGCAAAAAGACGATGGGCTATGAGATCGCGCTCGACCTGGGCTGGCAATTGCCGGACGTGATCTTGTATCCCACCGGTGGCGGGACGGGCCTCATCGGCATCTGGAAAGCGATTGACGAGATGCAGCAACTCGGCTGGATTGCGCGCAGCGTGCAGCGTCCGCGCATGGTGTGCGTCCAAGCTGCCGGATGCGCGCCGATGGTCAAGGCGTTTGAAGAAGGGCGTGACCGCTGCGAATTCTTTACCGGCGCGCAGACGATTGCGGCGGGACTGCGCGTGCCCAAGCCGCTGGGCGACCGGCTCATCTTGCGGACGCTGCGCGAATCGAACGGGACGGCCATCGCCGTGAGTGACGACGAGATGATCACCGCGCGCGCGCAGATCGCCGCCGCCGAGGGAATCCAGGCGTGCCTGGAAGGCGCGGCGACGGTGGCCGCGCTGCGCAAGCTGATCGCGTCCGGTTGGGTCAAGCCGGATGAGTGCGTCCTGTGCTTGAACACGGGGACAGGGTTCAAGGATCCACTCTAGCGAGGATGATGATGGAATACGATATGAGGCAGAGGAGCAACGTGTGACCGGCACAATCCTCAATGTCATTGCCGTACTCATCGGCGGTGGGCTGGGCACTTTATTCGGTGAGCGGCTTCCGGCGCGTGTGCGTGAGTCTGTGTTGTCCGCGTTGGGGCTGTTCACCATTGCGATCGGTCTCAAGATGACGCTGGATTCACAAAATGCCATCATCACTTTGGGTAGCGTGCTGTTGGGCGGATTGCTGGGCGAGTGGTGGCGAATAGAGGATCAGTTGAAACGCCTGGGCAGTTGGCTAGAGACCCGCTTTACGCGCAGCAGCACGGAGGAGGGGACAGCGCGCTTTATCAAAGGCTTTGTATCGGCCAGTTTGGTGTTTTGCGTCGGGCCGATGACGATCCTGGGCGCCATCCAAGATGGACTGACCGGGAACTTTCAGTTGCTGGCCATCAAGTCTGTGCTCGACGGTTTTGCCGCGTTGGCGTTTGCGGCGTCCACGGGCGTCGGCGTCATGTTCTCGGTCATTGTTATTTTGGCGTATCAGGGGGCGTTGAGTTTACTGGCCGCGCAAGCCCAAGCCTTGCTCACCGATCCCATGATTCGTGAGATGACCGCCGCCGGCGGCTTGCTGATCATGGGCATTGGCGTGGGGGTGCTGCTAGAACTGCGACCCATTCGCGTGGCCAACTATCTCCCCGCACTGGTCATCGCGCCGGTGATTGTGGCGATCTTGCACGCGATCGGGATCAGTGGTTTCTGAGACGACGCGCATCACGCCACACGGAACACTTATGACCGAACGACTTTACTACCAAGACGCAACTTGCAGAACGTTTGCCGCCCGCATCGTCGAGCGATTGACGCACGACGGCCAACCGGCAGTCGTGCTCGACCGCACGGCGTTCTATCCCACCGGCGGCGGTCAGCCCAACGACCGGGGCAAGTTGGGCCATGCCCTTGTCGTGGACGTGATCGAACGTGACGCGCCGGCCGCTGCGCGCGGCGCAGTGCTGCACATCCTCTCCAGAGACATCGCGGGCGATGAGGTGACCGCCGAGGTGGATTGGTCGCGCCGCTTTGACTTGATGCAGCAGCATAGCGGCCAACACATTCTCTCGCAAGCCTTCATCGCCGTGGCCGATGCGGAAACGGTCGGCTTTCATCTGACCGACGACACGCTGACGATTGACCTGGATAAAAAGAGTCTCCAGCCCGATGACATGGACCGCGCCGAAGACCTGGCGAATCAAATCGTGTTCGAGGATCGCCCGGTGACGGCGCGTTTTGTCACGGTGGCTGAGCTGGCAAAACTGCCGCTGCGCAAGCCGCCGAAAGTTGAAAGCAACATTCGCATCGTCGAGGTGGAAGGCTTTGACTGGTCGCCCTGCGGCGGGACGCACGTGGCGCGCACGGGGCAAATCGGCCTCATCAAGATCGTCAGGCTCGACCGGCAATCCGATGGGGCGCGCGTCGAGTTCCGCTGCGGATGGCGTGCGCTGGCGGACTATCGCCGCAAGCATCAAGTGATCAGTCAGGTCGCCAATGCATTCTCGGTGGGCTATAGTGAACTCGATCAAGCCGTCAGCCGGATGCAGGCCGAGTCGAAAGACCTGCGCAAAAAGCTGGCCGAGGCCGAGGGCAAACTTTTAGTATACGAAGCCGCCGAGTTGGACGCGGCCGCTCAAGACCGCGGCGAGTTTCGCCTCATCGCGCGTGCGTGGGCCGACCGCGAGGCCCTCCATTTGCGCACGCTGGCGAAAAAGCTCGCCGGCAAACCCAAGACAGTGGTCTTGCTCGGCTCTAGCGGCGCACAGCCCGTGTTCGTGTTCGCGCGTTCGCCCGATCTCGCATTGGATCTTGTGCCACTCGTGCGTGGCGCCATCGAGCGCATCGGCGGCAAAGGCGGCGGTGGCAAGCCGGATTTTGCGCAGGGCGGCGGCCCATCCGCTAGTGAAGAGCAAGTTCGTGCTGCTATTGAGTGGGCGGTTAGTCAATTAGTCAAGTAGTCCGGTAGTCAAATAGTCAATCAACAGAAAGTAGGCTGACGTCCCTATGTCGGCTTAACCGAGTAACAGAGCGCCTATGAAGCAAATTGCGCCCCACCTCTATGTCAAAGACAACTATCGCGGCGTGACCGTCGGCTGCATCGTCGCCGATGCGGGCGTGATCTGCATAGATAGTCCCATGCTGCCGGCGGACGCCCGCGACTGGCGCGCGCGGATTTCTAGGCTCAGTCCCAAGCCCGTGCGCTTTGTCGTGCTGACGGATGCGAACCGCGATCGCATCCTGGGCATTCAATACCTGGGTGGGACTGTCGTGGCGCACGAGGTCACGTGGGAAAAGATCAAGAGCTTTGGCGATGCCTTCCGCCAGCAAGCCGCCGACTCGCTTGCGCCGTGCAGCGCAGACGCCGCTGCGGAAATCGCCGCCGACTGGCGCATCACCTCCCCGCAAATCACCTTCACCAACAAATTGGTCTTGTTCCACGGCGATGTTCCCGTCGTGATCCAACGCGTCGGCGGAGCCACGCCGGGCAGCGTTTGGGTTCACCTGCCCAAGCAAAACGTGCTGTTCATGGGCGACCTGGCAACGCCAAACGTTCACCCGCTGGCAGCCGAGGCCGACCTCGGCGCCTGGCTCGATTTGCTGGGGCAAGTCCAAGACCAAGATTTTCCTGCCAAGCTCATCATCCCCGGCCGGGGCAGTCCGTGCAACAAGGCCGCGCTGGAGCCGACCGCCGACTACCTCCGCGCGATGCGCGCGCGCGTCCAGGCACATGTCCGCTCGCGCAAGCCCAAGGCCGAACTGGCGCAACTCGTCCCCGAATTCCTCGAACGTTACCCGGTGGCCAATGACGACCGCGACTGCATACAGCGGCGCATCAGGGCCGGGCTGGAACATATCTACGATACGCTCAAAAGCAAGAAATGATACGTACGGTGTGTTCCGTGCTGTGCCGAAGGTGCGTGACGGAACACGAAATACGCTGGCAAACTGAGGCTATCCCGTGTTCAATTCCGTTCCTCTGGTTCAAGTGATTCGCGGCTCGCGTCTGGAAGCCGTCTATCGCGGCGCGATGGCCGTTGTGGACGCGCGCGGCCAACTCATCGCCTCCGTTGGCGACGCCAACCTGACCACATTCCTGCGCTCGTCGGCCAAGCCATTCCAGCTGCTACCGTTGGTCGAAAGTGGCGCCGCCGACCGCCTGGGGTTTTCCGACCGCGAGTTGGCCGTGATGGCCGCGTCACACAACGGCGAAGAGTTCCATGTGCAGGCAGTCGTCGGCATCCTCGCACGCCTGGGATTGGATGAAAGCGCGTTGCAGTGCGGCGCACATCCGCCACTGCACCCGCCCTCGGCGCGGGCGCTGGAGAACGCGCAACAACGGCCTTCTGCGCTGCACAACAACTGCTCCGGCAAGCATAGCGGGATGCTGGCGCAGTGCGTGGATCGCCACCTACCCATTGCCGATTACGTCAGCCCGCAGCACCCGGTGCAGGTCACGATCAAGCAGACATTGGCAGAACTGGCGGGCATGTCGCCTGATTCGATTGACGTAGGGACCGATGGCTGCAGCGTGCCGACGTTCGCACTTTCGCTTTCCGTTGCTGCTCTGGCGTTTGCCCGACTGGCCGATCCGTCCACGTTGAGCGAGCCGCGCCGTTCTGCGCTGCGGCGCATTGCGTCCGCGATGATGGCATACCCGGAAATGGTTGCCGGGACCAAACGGCTCGACACCGACGTGATGCGCGCTGGCAAGGGGCGCATCGTCGTCAAGGGCGGCGCGGAGGGGTATTACGGCATCGGCATCCTGTCCTCGCCGGGGCTGGGCGTGGCGATCAAGATGGAAGACGGCGACGGAGGGCGCGGGCGGAACGCCGTCGTCGTCGAGGCGCTGCGACAACTCGGCGCGCTGGACGACGAAGAATTGGCATCGCTGGCGCGTTACGCGGCGGGGCCGATGAAGAACCATCGTGGGCTGACCGTGGGCGAGGTGCGGCCTTGCTTCCGATTACCACTCCAAAACGAATCGGGTGTAAAATAGTCATTGCTTCATCGCGCATGCCATTGCAGACCGGATACACGCAGATCGGAATCCAGCGAAAATGGAAGAACAAATTCAACTCCCAACAGCCTATCGACAAGACATTCGCCGCGCTCTGACAATCCTCAAAGAAGCAGGTTGTGGCAATGTTTTTCTTTTCGGTTCCCTTGCTGCCGGACAAGTGAAAGACGGATCGGATATTGATCTTGCCGTGCGAGGTTGTCCAAAGGGCAAGTTCTTTCACCTGTTGGGAAAGCTCTTGATCGAGCTGGATCACCCTGTGGACCTTGTTGATTTGGACAGACAGGATGCCTTCGCGCGTTATCTAGAGAAGGAAGGGGAGCTGCTCCCGATTGACTGACAAGATTGTCTCGCAGGTCAAGTTTGAGATTGAGCAAATAGACCAACTCTTGAGATCCTTTGCCGGTCTTTTGACAAGTGTCCAAGAGAACACTCCTGACTTGGTGCAAGTGACGGCATTGGCTTCTGTTCTTCATTCGTTCTATAATGGTCTGGAAAACATGTTCCTTTCTATCGCCAAAGGAGTTGACGACGCTGTTCCCACGGGCGCTCAATGGCACCGAGACCTGCTGACCCAGATGACCAAAGCCACATCCAATCGAGGTCCCGTCTTGACAGATGAACTGGCTCATCAACTGGCCGGTTATCTGGGCTTCCGGCACTTTTATCGGCACGCGTATTCATTCTTCTTGGAGTGGAGCGAGGTAGAAAAGCTAGTGACGCCGCTGGAAAAAGTTTGGGATCAAGTGAAGGCCGAACTGGAACTGTTTCTGGAAGAGTTCAGATGAGAGGTGTAGTATGGCAAGCCAAGAAGTTGTCGCGCATGCACAATCTGTCAAGGCCAACCACGAGCAAGAATTGATGCGCAAGCGTAACGTCGTCGGCGTGGGCGTGGGCTTTCACGAGCGCGCCGGGCAGCTCACCGATCAGGTGTGCATTGTCGTTTCCGTACGCGAAAAGCTGCCCCTCGACCGGCTTGCGCCGCAAGATGTGATTCCTTCAGAGTTGGACGGCGTGCCGGTGGACGTCAAGGCCACGGGCGCGTTCCGTGCGTTGTAATGGGTAGGGACACGGCACGCTTCGCGCCGTGCCTCTACGTTGCGCCCCACCTCAAAAGGAGGAGAAAATGTCCGAAGCCCTGGAAGGATTGATCCAAGGAGCGATTGCCGTCAAGCAGCAGTACCTGGACAAGCTGTTTGCCATGCCCAACGTCGTCGGCATCGGGATCGGCTACAAAGTTTCCAACGGCGTGCTGACCAACGAGCTGGCGATCACGATTTCCGTCAGCAAAAAGGTCGCTTCGGCCCAACTGGCCGGGAGCGACCTCATTCCCAAATTGCTCGGCTCGATCAAGACCGACGTGGTCGAGACCGGCATCTTCAAGGCGTTCCAAGACCCCAAGCAAAAGATGCGCCCGGCGCAGCCGGGTGTGTCCATTGGACACTATAACATCACCGCCGGGACGTTGGGCTGTTTGGTCAAGCGCGGCAGCGACGTGTTCATCCTGAGCAACAACCACGTGCTGGCCGACGTCAATAAGGGCAAGCCGGGCGACGCGATCTTGCAACCTGGACCTTACGACGGCGGCACGTCCGCGGACAAGATCGCCGAGTTGGCCGAGTTCGTCCCGATTGACTTTGGCACGGGCGACGGCGGGACGCAACCCGGCGGATGTTCGGGACTGATTGGGTCGTTGCTCAGCCTGCTCGGCCAACAACCCGCGTCACGTGGAACGAACCAGCCCGGCGATAACCGCGTGGATTGCGCCATTGCCAAACCGCTTTCGCCCGACTTGGTGACGCCGGAGATTTTGCAGATCGGCAAGCCGGTGGGCGCGGGCACGGCGTCGTTGGGCACGGCGGTGCGAAAGTTCGGGCGGACGACCAGCTACACGCACGGCACCATCATCCAGGTGGACGTGACGGCGACCGTGGACTATGACGGCCCCACCGCCGTCTTTCATGGGCAACTCATGTCCGGCGCGATGAGCCAGGGCGGCGATTCTGGCTCGGCGGTGCTCAACGACCAGAAGCGCATCGTCGGCCTGCTGTACGCCGGGTCGGATACCACCACGCTGATGAATCCGATCCAGGCTGTGCTGACCGCGCTCAACGTCGAGATCGTCACCTAGAATTGACACAATTGCGTGTTCAGAGTAAACTATCGGCAATTCATTCCATTCAGCCAATGCCACAAGGAGGGCAAAATGTACCAACACATCACGCTCGTCGGTAACCTGGGGCGCGATCCGGAAATGCGTTATACGCCATCGGGCTCACCGGTCACCAACTTGAACCTCGCCACCAATCGCACCTACAAAGGTGCGGACGGCAACCAAGTCAAAGAGACTTGCTGGTTCCGTGTGTCCGTTTTCGGTAAGACAGCAGAGACGGCCGCACAATATCTGCACAAAGGCAGTCTAGTGCTGATCGAGGGCCACCTTCGCCCCGATGCGCAGACGGGTGGCCCGCGTATCTACGACCGGCAGGATGGCACCAAGGGCGCATCGTACGAATTGTTTGCCACTAACGTCAGGTTCATGCCCAGCGGCCAACGCGGCGAGGGCGGCCCGGCTGCGGTGCCTGAGGACGTTGCTGGCGCGCCGACAGAGACGATGGGCGACGAGGAAATCCCGTTCTAACACATCAAGCCTTACGAAGGTGCCCTAACTTTCCCATCCGCTGGAGCCTTCGCAAGGTTGCAGACTCGACAGCCGTCTGCCTCGTGCGGACGGCTGTGTTTTTGCAAAGGAGTCGCCGATGAATCAACCGCCTGCGCCACAAGGCCCGTCGCAGAGGCAGATCAACATCGAATTGCCGCCCGACCTGGAAGCAATTTACACCAACTTTGCCATGATCGGCCACACGCCCTCGGAAGTCATCATTGACTTTGTGCGGCTCTTGCCCGGCAACCCACGCGCTAAAGTTCAAGTGCGCGTGCTGATGACGCCGATGAACGCCAAGCTGCTGCTCAACGCGTTGTCCGAAAACCTGGAACGCTTTGAGGCCCAGTTCGGGCCAATTGTCATCCCGCAGGGCGGCAACATTGCCGAGCAACTTTTCCACCCACCCCAGCCGCCGCAATAGTTGATTGTGCCAAGGAGACTCGATGGATAATCTGGATGCCATCGCGGAGAAAATCCGCGCCGAATTGACGGCCAAGAACGCCGCCCGCGACTTGACTTTGGCCCGCAGCCGCGAGCTGATCCGCTTCTGCTCGCTGGCCATTCGCGCCACGCACCGCGAAGAGTTCGCTGAGGCAGAGCAATTGCTCGCCACCGCGCGCGCCGCCGCCCGCGAGATGAAGACCGGCGTCGCCAATTACCCCGACCTCTACTTTACCGGCTACACGCAAGATGCCCTCAAGGAATTGGCCGAAGCCTACATCACGTTCGCCGTCGTCAACGGCCACCCGCTGCCCACGCCGGAAGAATTGGGCGTGGACACTGCCGCGTATCTCAACGGCCTGTGCGAAGCCGCCAGCGAGTTGCGCCGCCGGACACTGGACATCATCCGGCACGGGCGCACGGCGGAGGGCGAGCGGCTGCTGGCGGCGATGGATAATGTGTACGGCGTGCTCGTCACGATGGACTTTCCCGACGCCATCACTGGCGGATTGCGCCGCAGCACCGACGCGCTGCGCGCCGTCCTCGAACGCACGCGCGGCGATTTGACGAACAGCTTGCAGCAGGAAAAGCTGTTGCGCGAGTTGCAGGCGTTTGAGCAGCGCATCAACGGCAAATGAAAGACGACCGCGTCATACGAGCCAGCGAATTAGGCCAATATTCTTTCTGCGCCAAAGCATGGTGGCTGGGCAGCATGGATGGCGTGCCGAGCGCGAACGTCCGTGAGATGGATGCGGGCACATCCGCGCACGAGCAGCACGGGCAGGCCGTTCAAATCTCCGTGTGGCTGAACAGAGTGGGCGTTGCCTGTTTGATTCTGGGCGTGTTAGTATTGGCGTTGCTTATGATTCTACGCTAAGGACGCATTACTTATAACGGCTCACCCTTGCGAAGGTTTCACCTGTCGGAAAGAACCTTTCCGACAACCTCGCAAGGTTCCAGTCTTCCCCTCGTTTTTTGAAAAGACCCGCCTGGACCGGTGTGGCAAGTGTAATGACGAACTTGTTGATTGGGTTGGCGCTGATATTGCTGCTCGTCGGCCTTGTAGCGATGGTCTGGTCGCATCGCGCACGCAGGGCCACGGGACTGCCCAGTGGGAAGGTCATCTACGCTGACACGTCGCGCTGGCAACGCGCCGAGCGCCCGCTGTTTTCGCGGCAGCATCAACTGACCGGCAAGCCGGATTATCTCGTGCGCGAAGGCCGCGCCATTATCCCCGTCGAAGTGAAATCTTCACGCACCCCTGCCGATGGCCCTCGCGCAGGACATGTCCTGCAACTGGCGGCGTACTGCTTGCTCGTCGAAGAGACGGAAGGGGTACGTCCGACTTACGGCATCGTCAAGTACGCCGATGAAACATTCCGAGTGGACAACACCGCCGAGTTGCGCCGCTCGTTGCTTTCGACACTCGACGCGATGCGGCGTGATTTGGATCGCGGCAAATCACGCCGCAGCCACGCCGATGCCGCGCGCTGCCGACGCTGCGGCGTCCGCGCCGCGTGCGATGAACGCTTGGCCTAGCCCCACGCCCAAGAACAAAGCCTGCCGCCGTACCTTAGCTTGGCGACAGGCTTTGATTTGCCTCACTCCTCGGTAGGCGCTGTTCCCGCTATCTGACCACTCTATATCGTCTCCGCAAACCGGGCCATCGCCTGCCGCATGAACGCCTCGTCCACCGTCCCCAATGGCGAAGGCGTTTCCAAAATGCGGCGCGGGATGCGCACCTGGGCCAGGTCAAAACCCTCGCGCGCCTTGTAGTCGTTCTTGCGTCGCAGCGTTTGCGTGCCCAGGCGGGTCAATTCGTCGGCTGACCAGTTGAACCCGGCAACAGCCAGCGCCTTGAGGACAACGTCTTCCGTGTAGACCCCGCGCGCAAACAGGCAGATCACCAGGCTGGTGAGCACTTGCCGCCAGCGTTCTTCTTTCAGCAGTGCGTCGGCCACGCCGTCGGGCGTCAGCGCCTCGCCCTTTGCGGCGGCCTTTTGATCCAGGCTGTAACCGGCGCTATCCAAGTGGCTGTGTCGCGCGCCGGTGAGATAGCCCAAATGACAGGCCGGGCCAGTGTGGTACCCCGGCATCTCGTTTCCGCCAAAGGCCAGGGCGAATTCGGCCCCGCCATAGATCGAGGCGGCGTGCTCCACGCCCCGCGCCACCGCCCGATAAAAGTCAGTCGGCTGACTCACAATCCGCTGCGTCGCCGCGATATAGTTTTCGGCGTTCCCAAAGGCCAACTCCAGTCCGTCGGTTTCTTTCAACGTGACGAGGCCGGTCTGAAGCGCTTCGGTGGCCCACGCCAGCGCCACGCCGGCGCTCATCACGTCCAGCCCCTGCACTTCCATCTCGTCCATCAGGCGCAGCATCCCCGGCACGTCGCCGATGCCCAGCATGCTGCCCGTCGCGTAAATCGGCTCGTGGTCGTAGCCCAACATGTTGGTTTTGTAAAAGTACGGTTCGCTGCGATAAGGCGTGCGCAGCGCGGCCAGGTGGACGCAGGCCACGGGACAATGGGCGCAAGCCACTCGCCGCCCCAGGAACGCTTCGGCCAGATGCTCGCCGGAAATCGCTGCCGCGTTTTCAAAGCGGCCTGCCTGCAGGTTGCGCGTGGGCAGAGCGCCGATCTCGTTCAGCGGGACGACGTTGATGGCCGTGCCCAGCTCGTGGTATTTTTTCATCAGCGGCGACTCTGTCTCGGCCTTCCAGATTTCGTCGTACACGGTTCGGTAAGCTTTGCGGTCGGCCACAGGCAGCGAGCGGCGACCGCCGATCACCAACGCCTTGAGCCGCTTGCTTCCAAACACCGCCCCCAGCCCCAGCCGGCCAAAGTGGCGATACGTCTCGGCGATGACACTGGCATACGTGACCTGGCGTTCCCCGGCACGCCCGATGCGCAGGATCGTGCGCACGCCGCGCGGCGTGGAGCCGCTCTCACGCTCGCGCAGCACAGAGCCAACCGTGTAACTGCTGCGCAGGCCCCACAGCGCGGAGGCATCACGAAAGTGCACGTGATCGCCATCCACGACCAGGTAAACCGGCATCGCGCTGGCTCCACGAATGACGAGCGCACCGTAACCGGCCTCACGTATCGCGACAGCACTCCGGCCTCCGGCATGGCTTTCGCCCAGGTTCCCAGTGTGCGGCGACTTGAACATCGCCACGGTCTTGGAGGCGATGGGAAACAATCCGACCAGCGGCCCCACCGTAAAGATGATGGGGTTCTCCGGCCCGAGCGGGTCAGCTCCGGGCGGACATTCTTCTTCAAGCAGTCGAATCCCCACACCCGTTCCGCCCAGCCCGGCCTCAAACAAGTCGGGCCGCTCTTTGACCCAGGAGCGGCGGCGGGTCAGGTCAATGTACAAAACGCGGCGCAGCGGATCGTCAGGCAACATGGGCCACCTCCCCGATCTCTTCCGACGCGATGACATCGTAAGGGCAATACGGCGCGCAGTAAGCGCAGTAGACGCAAATCTGCGGTTTGTCCTCCTCGACATTCCAAAAGACAGCTTGAAAGGGACACGCCTCGGCGCAGTTGTGGCAGCCGATGCACAATTCCGGCTTGAGCCGCACCCCACCGCCTTCGCGGACTCGCAGCGCGTCGGTGGGACACACGCGGGCGCACGGCGGATCGGCGCAAGCCCGACATACGACGACGACGAATCCCTTGCGGATGCCGCCCGCCGAATGGATCCCGATGCAAGAGGCGGCCAGCCCGCCTTCGCCCAATCGCCGCGCGCAGGCGAACATGCACGCCTGACATCCGACGCAGCGTTCCACATCCATCACGGCAAGTCGTTTTGCCATTCCCCCCTCCCAGATCGGTTGAATCGAAACCAAGTTTACGTGATTACGCCCGGAACCTCTAGTGATTAATGTCCACCGGCTGGCGGACAATCTTCCTTAGCCCTCGCAAGGGTGAGCCGTTGCCCAGATGGAACATTTTGCCGGGATCTGGCGTCTTTTACCATGAAAGGCAAGAAAGCCAAGAAACAAATGGAGGCAATAACCATGTTAGGACGAAAGCTGTTTTATGGTGCAGGATTGATAGTGGTGGCGGTGTTGGCCGTGGCCTTGGCAGCCGGGTGTTCGGCAGTTTCCAGGCCGGCGGTCTCGGCTGGCGTTCAAGCGGTTCCTGCCGGTGGTGGGCCAAGCGGCTCGCAGCCGGTGGCACTGATTGGGCAGTCCAGCCAACCCGTTGCGCCGACTAATCGCGGCATCACGGTCGTGGGGACGGGCAAAGCGTCGGGCACGCCGGATGTGGCGAACATCAACATCGGCGTTGAAACGGTAGCGGCGTCTGTGCAACAGGCCGTGGACGACAACAAAGCCAAAATGACCACCCTCCTGGATGCGCTCAAGTCGCTGGGCATTGCAGACAAGGACATTCAGACCAGCAACTATAGCGTCTATACCGAGCGCCAGCCCGTGCCAGTTCCGAATGGCAAGGGAGATCAAGGCCCAGTTTCCTACCATGTAAACAACCAAGTGAATGTGGTTGTGCGTGATGTGAACAAATTGGGCGACGTGCTGGACAAGGTCGTGGCGGCCGGCGCGAACAACATTTACGGCGTCAACTTTAGCGTGGCCGATACGAGCAAGCTGCAAGCCGACGCGCGCGCCAAAGCGATTGAGGATGCCAAGTCGCGTGCGGAGAGCTTGGCCAAGCTGGCCGGCGTCACGCTGGGTGACGTGATGAATGTAAGCGAAATCATTGGCGGCTCAGGCCCAATCTACGGCGTGATGGATTCGGCCAAGATGGGTTTGGGTGGCGGCGGCGCGCCGATTCAGCCGGGCGAGCTGGAGGTGAACATGAGTGTGCAAGTCACATTCGCCATCAAGTAATCAGCGCTCAGACCCTCAGGGTCTTGAAGACCCTGAGGGTCTCTGCTCCCTCCCTTCGTTTGCACCTGCCCAAAGTATCAGCGTTTTGTTGGTGTGGGGTCAACCTTTTCAGTCTGAGTTGACCTACACTCTATTCAGGAGGTGCAGCATGTCTAAGCGAATTTCTCTTCCGACTCTAACCCTTGTCGGTCTGGTGTTGATGCTCACGCTGAGCGGCAGCGCACTGGCGCAAGGCCCTGGGCCTTTGCACACCAGCCCGGCCTGGCAAGCCACGTATTGGAACAACATGACGCTTTCCGGGCCGCCGGTGCTACAGCGTGACGAGGCCGACCTGAATTATGATTGGGGCAATGGTTCCCCCGATCCCGCTGTCCGCGCCGACAACTTTTCGGCGCGCTGGACCCGCTACTTTGACGTAGCGGCCGGCGACTATCGCTTCACGGCGACCGCCGACGACGGCATCCGCGTCTGGGTGGATGGCGAACTCGTCATCAACGAATGGTACGACCATCCGCCCAAGACTGTGAGCGCAAAGAAATACCTGAGCGCGGAGCATCACTTGGTGACGGTCGAGTTCTATGAAAACACCGGCGGGGCCGTTGCCAGGGTGGCGCTTGAGCCGTGGTCGGCGCCCATCCAAAACTGGCGCGGCGAATACTTTAACAACATGACGCTCAGCGGCGCTCCGGTCTTGGTGCGTGACGACGCGAACATCGCCTTCGACTGGGGCAACGGCTCGCCGGCTCCCGGCGTCGTCAACTCGGACTTGTTCTCCGTCCGTTGGACGCGGGCGCTCAACCTGGCCGCCGGCTCGTATCGCTTCACGCTGACGGCGGACGATGGCGCTCGCCTGTGGGTGAATGACCACTTGCTGATTGACGCCTGGCGCGATCAGGCCCCGCGCACTTACACGGGCGACATCTACTTGCCGGGCGGCTCGGTCTCGGTCAAAATGGAATACTATGAGCACACAGGTGGAGCCGTCGCTCGACTTTCGTGGACTGGCGCCGACACGCCCATGCCGGGCGAAGTGGTGGTTGACGATACCGATACGGGCTTTGTCAGAGGCGGCTCGCTTGGCGGTTGGCATGTGGCCAACGAGGGGCATGGAGGCCGCCTGACTTGGACTCGCAACAACGATTGGGCGCGGCCACGCTACAACTGGGCCCGCTGGTATCCCAAGCTATCGCCGGGGCGGTACGAGGTGTTTGCCTTCATCCCGGAGCGATACACAACGACATCCAATGCGCGCTACTGGGTCGCACATGCCGACGGCAACACCTTGCAAACCGTGGATCAATCGGCCAACGGAGGCCGGTGGGTCTCGCTGGGGACGTATCGGTTCACTGGCAGCGGTGGCGAATACGTCTCGCTTTCCGACATCACCGGCGAGACTCGCCTGACGCGCCTCATCGCATTCGACGCGATCAAGTGGGCGCCGCGTTAGCTCAGCTCAAATCCATACAACAACCGGGGCAGACGACATTCATCCGCCTGCCCCGGTATCGCGTGGAGGCAACGCGCTGTCACGCTGCCCCGGGCAACATACTCACGTTAACCCTATAGCCGAGTTGGGAGAAAAAGCCGTAGCAGTCATCCCAGGAAAGGCCGAACTCGCGCACATCGGCCAAGCCGACTCGCGCCAGAATGTCTCGCAATAGCTCAAAATACTGCGCGTCCAATTCGCCGTCACACAGCGCATCTTCAGCCCAGTCCACCAGGCGCGTCAGTGAAATGCGGCGGTTGAGATACGCATCTAACTGCTTGGCAACTGTTTCACGAGTAATCACTTGGCCCATGTTCAGCCTACCTTTCGATGTCCCAAATCAACCGGGAATTTCTGGTGCGCTTCGACAAGATGCCCCGCGTCATCGTAAATTTCCTGGTAGAATGCGGTTGTTTGTTCCTGCGCATCCACCTCTTTGACGTAGCGTGCCCACCAGCCACGATGCCCGGCAACGTCGAGCCAATATTGCCGGCCACCCTTGGGCAATTCGATCCAGTGTGGAAACTTGCGTTCGTTCTGCTGGCGAGTGGACACTGCGTTCCTCCATAACTATCATACTTGTTTCACCTGTCCTGTCAAGTGCTGGTTTGCCAAGTCCGTCGCCGTTTTGTTGGCGTTTGGTCAATCTTCTGGCGCGGTCTTCCTTTATAATCTCTGGTTGCACGCAGAGTCCTCTCGGAAACCCGGAGGCCCGAACGCACCTGACGGGCAAAGACGCTGAAAAGATGGGGGGACCGATGCGCGACGAGTCACCCCCAGGGGGAAAGTGCGTCAAGGAGCACCCAGTGGCGCGGAGGAGTTGACACGCAGCGTGAGGGAGCGCAGACAGCTGAGGGGCTGCTGTAAAGACGGGCAGGGACGAATACGCTTAGTCGTTGGCCGGAGCGTGCGACGCCCAAGCGTCGAGGTGCTGGCACATGGCGGCGAGCATGACGCGAAAGAACCAGCGCGGGCGACCCGCGATGCGGGTGTGGTCGAGGCCGAAGTCGAGCTTCTTGCGTTTGATGGAACGCTCAGCGCACGAGCGTCGGTCGGCGTGCAATTTCCAGAGCGGCGAGCCGCGCCGCAAGCGTGAGAACAGCCGATAGTTCTGGCGGGGAGAGGTATAGACCGTGCGCCCATAGGGCGAGTCCGAACATTCGTGGGCAAAGTGGGGACAGGTCGCCAGTGGCTGGCCTTTCGCCGCGAGAGGGCAGCGCCACTTGAGGCGCATGCGCTTGGCACAATAGCCCTGGTACAGCATCGGCTGTTCCGCCCGGCAGATCGGAACACCGTCTTTGGTCACACGGAGTGGTGGCGCGAATTGAAAGTGACCGGGGTTGCGTTCATTGAGCGGGATGACCGAATCGAGTTGCCAGCGTTCCACGCCGAGGCGATAGAGAGCCAGCGCATCATGCGCTTTGTCCAAAGACACCGTGGCGAGGTGAAAGCCGAGCAGGTCAATGGCCTCGTGGGTGGCGGCCAGATACGCCACCGAATCGTGACGATGGTTATCGAGGACGTTGAGGACGAGCGGCAACTGGCAGTTGTGCTGGAGCGAGTAGGCGGTGAGTTCATACAGGCCGTGCCCGTAGACGTAGCACTCGCGGTACGAGTCCCAGCCCCAGGAGGCGAGCGGGTCGTGGAAACGCCGTAAACAGTCACCGTGTTCAGCGTGGGGCTTGTTGCGGTTGTCACACTGGCACAATTTGTGACCGTGGGCGTTGGCCCAAGTGCGGAGATGCGTCCCATCGCCAGCGGCGTGCAAGTCATTCAAGTCCATCAGTCCTCTGGCGACCGAGCCAGACACAAAGACGGTGTAGAACACTTCTTTGAGAACACGCTGATACTGGGGCAAAGCGGCCAAGTTGGTGTGCCATTGGCCGTAGACCACCGACGAGACAGGACGCGCCATCAGCCGGTCGGCTAACCGGTCGAGGATGCCCACGTGGGGCGCTAGGTTGTTCTTGTCGCGCAGGGCCGCATCCTTTTTCCGTTGCTCGCTGCGACGACGGGGACGACACGCCCGATTCAGCACGGGGGTATCCCGTTGCAGCACACGATCTTGAAAATCGTAGAAGGTTCCCATGCCCGGCGCATCCTCGGGATCAAACCCGCTGAGCAGCGCATAGAACGGTTGCTCTTTCAAACGATGAACCCACACCGGGACCGACGTGATGTGGCATTCCAGCATCAGCAGACATGAGCGGAGCATATCTTCCGGCGGACGGGCTGGGCGACCTTGGTCAGGATTGTACCGGCGGGCCAAGATGGGATAGGCAGCAGACAAGTCCAGGCGACGAAACTTGCACCACAAGGACGTCTCATCGTGGGGGACTTTCACGTTCAGTTGTGCACGGCGGGTCTGGAAGAACTCGAGGAATTGACCGTGGGTGCGAGTTGGGTGTATCATATTAGGGGCCCCCTCCTGTGGGCCAAGAGCGGAACGTGTGAGATACGCCCAATTTTGCCACAGGTGGGGGTAGAATGTTAAAGGCTACCGAGGGTCGGTAGCCTGCTCAAACGAGAAAAGAGCCTACTCGGACTTTCCGAAGGGGCTCCGCAGGCAAAGGAGAGCAAAATGGTCAACGGGAACAGCGTTCGCAAGTCTTTTGCCTTACTAGTGCTCGTCGCGCTGCTGGCTGCCTGCAGCAGTTCATCCGTGGGAACCACGCCGACCGCTGCCGCGCAGCCGACGCTGGCGGCAGCGCCGACCGAAGCGCACGTTACCCCAACACAACCAACAGCGACGGCTACTGTCGCGCCGACATCGCCTGCTACCACTACGTCGGCAGCACGTCCGGCTATTCTGGATGTCTTTCCCTTGTCCGTTGGCGCGACCTGGGTTTATAGCGTCACTGTGGACGACGTTATGGAGTATCACTGGGCGGGGCCGGTCACCGAGACGATCACGGCGGGCAAGCCTCAAGGCTTGGGCTGGATTTTTCAATCGGATGTGCAAGGTCATCCGTTCCGCACACAGCCGGTGGACCGGTCGCAATCTTACGTCGTTCAAAACGAACACGTCTACAAGGTGCTAGGCGACCGTGACCCAGTGGAATATGTTGCCACCGAAGGTCAGAGCTTTGGAGTCAGCCAGATTCTGGTCTGGCCTCTCTCCGTTGGTCAGAAGTGGGGTCCAGCAGAGTTTCTGGCGCGCGGCGATGTGTATGTCTGGCGAGTGGAAGCACAGGAGAGTGTGTCTACTCCGGCTGGCAAGTTTGACGGTTGCTATCGCTTGTCCTTTTATTGGGCCGATTCGCATCAACTGGCCTGGTTCTGTCCGGGCACAGGCACTGTTCGCTGGGAGACCCATCATCACGGCAGCCGCCACGACGAAGTGTGGGAACTGCGCGAGTTTCGTCCCGGTGGGGCAACTCCCGGCGCTGTGTCAGCATCTCCCGACGCTGCACACTCCAATCTGCCCGGCGGTCGCCTCTGGCTGCTGCGCGGCGATGCTTCTCCCTATGAGCTTTGGGCCGTACGCCCCGATGGGACTGGCGCGGAACGTTTGCCGATGCCGGGTCTGGAGTTGAAAGACGATGTCGTTCCTTCGCCGGATGGCAAAAGCCTGCTGCTCATTCGCTCACGCGAGCCGGGCCGCATCGCCCAGCGGAGCCTGGAACTCTACGACCTGGCGACAGGACGATCTACCATTTTGGCAAGCGCGCCGTTAACCGGCGCAGGCGTGCAGGAAGTGCGCTGGTCACCGGACGGCCATGACATTGCCTTTACCTCGGATGCCCAGAATGGGCAGAGTGTGTTCGACATCTGGCTTGTGAGTTCAGACGGCCAGGGCCTTCGCTCCCTGACCCGATTTCCCGCCACGCCAACGGCTCGCCTCAATGGCCAGATGAACTGGTTTGCTGTGCCTCACGCCGAGGCGGCTGGTATGGTTTTCTCCGGGGCGCACACATTACAATGGTCGCCCGATGGAAGCCAGATCGCTTTTGCTTACATGGCTGACCGGCGAGCGTCGCCCGAGATCAAGGTCGTCCGCGTGTCTGATGGCGGGTTGCGCTCGACTGCTGTACCGCCTGGGCCGTACCACTTTGACGAATTCACCTGGACACCGGACAGTCAGGGGCTGCTGTATCTGGAACGCTTCGGCTCGGGTCAGGCCCGGACGTGGCGAGTCGCCCTGGATGGCACATCGCCAATACCTCTCGCCGATCGCCCGGTTATCGGTCCGTGGTCGCCCGATCGAAAACAGATGGCCTTCAACGTGTGGCCGTCGGGCAAACTGGTCAGCCCTGAAATCTGGTTGTATGACTATGACACGGGCGTGTCACGCCGGCTGGTGCAAGCTGCAGACCTGGATGCTGCCGATGCAGCGAGGGGCCAATCCGGTTGGAGTAATTCGTGGCTGGGCACCTCGACTGGATCGCCCTGGTCACCCGATGGTCGTTGGGTAGCCTTTATCGCTCAACGTGATGACCGGACCGAGTACACGACCTGGATTGTGGCCGTAGATCATTCAGAGTTGCGGAAGGTGGCCGACGGTGAGAGTGTGGCCTGGCTGCCATGAAAGAGAACAGGCGATGAGCAACTGTACTCTCTACATTTGCCAGAGGTCAAGATGAAACACTGGATGCTTTTCTTCCTCACCCTGTACATGGCGAGTAACGTCGGTTGCAACATGGCCCCGCCCGCCTCGTCCACGGCACCGGTACAGTCCTTGGAGCCAACGCCCACGAATTGGGCTCCACCGACCGCTACTGCGAGGCCAATGCCCATCCCCACCGATACGCCGCGTCCGGCATTGTTATCTACTCCGACCAGTGACGACCTGGAACGCGCGTTGGTAAGCCAGATGCATGGCGAGCCAAACGCTCAGTGCGAGTGGCAAGTGGTGGAACAGGCGCAGCAAGAAATCTACCTGTGGGTGATATGCCGATCCGATGACTCGGGGGTCTTTGCGCCGGCCATCGTCCATGTCGGGCCGGACGGGCACGTGCAACGAGTAGACATGCTGCGCGATGGAATGCTTGATAACCCGGAGGCGCAGTTGCTCTTGCCGCCCGATGTGCGAAAACGCATCCTTGCCGCCGAGCTTGATATGAGCGCAATGTTGACGCGCCTTGCCGCTCGCCGGGCCGAGCTTTCCACTCCACCGGCCCCAACGCCTTCACTGCGCATTCCGCCTCCACCCGGATTGGTCTACGTGGTTGAGCCCAAGCTGTGGAAGATTGGACGCGATGGAAAGCCAGCGCAAATCTTTGACTACTTTGACAATCTCTCGGCGCTCTCGCCGGACGGCAAACAAGTGCTCTACATTTCGGACGGCCTTTGGCTGGCTGATCTCGCCACCGGCAATCGGCGCAAGCTCGTGCAGTCGGCGCACCGCCCGGAATATCCGCGCTGGTGGCCGGCCCGCCCAGACGTAATCGTGTTGGGTTCCGTGCCACAGGATTTTGCAGGGGCGCCCGAGGGTTGGTCTCCAGCTCTAGTTCGGATAGACGGGCAGGGCTTTCGTGTCCTGGATCCCAAGAGCCTGTCGGACAGCGTCCCGGTCCCTGGCCCGGACGGACAAACCATCGCCTACGAACGCGACGGACAACCCTGGCTATATCGGTGGGGCAAAGGTTCAGAGCCGCTCAACCCGGCCCACTATGGATTGACCAACACAATGGAACTGGGATTCACACGGCCGGCCTGGTCTCCCGATGGAAAACGCCTCGCCTGGGTGACCGAAAGCCTGGTTGACGGGCTGCCCGAGAGAAATGGAATCGCCATATTCAACCTGGACGCCAAAACCGCGCGGCTCGTGCGTCCCGACAAACCTATGATCGCACTGGAGCTACTGCCCATGGACGTTCCAGCGTGGAGTCCCGATGGACGTTGGATCGCGGTGACGGGTTTCCTCAAGGGACAAGAGCAAGACAGTTTGTGGATTGTGAGGGCCGATGCGCCAACGGAGCAAGTTTATCGTCAGGACGGGAGAATGCCCATTTGGAGTCCGGACAGCCAGCAACTGGCGTTTGCCCGCTCAGAGGCCGGGGCGCCGGTTTGGATCACGCAAGTGGGCACGTGGCGCGCCGAACCGGTTGACCTTTCTCCAGTTGATTTCCAGTGGCTGGTGGCCTGGCTGCCATAACAGGGCATTGATATTTGCTCACTCGCAACACGGAACACATTTCACGTTTTACGTCTTTGAGGTAGAATACAGGTCGCATAAAAGTCGCAGGAGCCTTTCGCCTCACACCTGCGCCATGCGACCTGCGACCTGATGGAGGTTCCCATGTCTTTTCGACGCAACACACACGTGATCCTTATCGCCGTGACCATCATCGCGATCACCGCGCTGGCGTGCAACACGACGAACCCGGCGCGCCCGCGCGTCGTGGCGACGGCCACGCTCGTGCCAACCGCCACGCCCAAGCTCCCGCCGCTGCCGCCGGTGCTCGTGACCCGCGCGCCGGATCGAGGCGAAGAGCAGCCAGTGACCTCACCCGTCGTGCTGACGTTCAACGAGCCGATGGATCGCACCTCGGTGGAGAGCGCGTTCCAGGTGTCACCCGCCGTGCAGGGATCGCTGCGCTGGGACGACGACAAAACCGTGCGCTTTGTCCCTTCGGGCGAGGGTTTTGCGCGCGACGCGAATTACGAGGTCAAGGTATCGGAGGCCGCCAAGGCGCAGAACGGTCTCGCGCTTCAAATGCCCATCAGCATCCGCTTCAAGGCAGTGGGCTTTTTGGAAGTGAGCCAGGTGCTGCCGCAAAAGGACACTCAAGACGTTGCGCCCGATGCCGTCATCACCGTGATGTTCAACCGGCCCGTCGTGCCATTGGGTGGGAGGGGCGAGGTCACCTCGCCCCTACAGCTCGACCCGCCCGCGACAGGGCGTGGCGAATGGCTCAACACTTCCATCTACGTCTTTCATCCCGACGGCCTGACGCCCGGCGCGACGTACACGGCCAAGGTCGCGGCGGGACTGCAAGACGTTTCGGGCGCAGTGCTGCAAAAAGATTTCTCGTGGAGCTTTAGTGTCCGCCCGCCGCTGGTCGTCAAGACCTTGCCCGGTAACCAGGATCGCTACGTTGACCTCACGGTCCCTATCAGTGTGACGTTCAACCAGCCGATGGATCACGCTTCGGCGCAGGCAGCCTTTTCATTGCGCGTGGGGAGTGCCACGGGCGAAAAGATTCAGGGCACGTTCCAGTGGATATCTAACACGCTGGGCTTTGTCCCCTCGCGCAAACTGGATTTGGACAAGACTTGTTACGCTTCGGTCGCCGCCGGGGCCAAATCGGCGGTCGGCTCGGCGGGAACGCGCAAGGACTACGTCTGGACGTTCCAGACCGTGCCGTATCCACGCCTCGTTTCCACCAAGCCGGCCGACGGCGACAAGAACGCCGACCCTTACGGCTCGTTCGAGATGGTGTTCTCCGCGCCGATTGATCCCAGCACGGTGATGCGCAATGTCTACATCACGCCGGAGCCAAAAGCGACCGATGTTTATACTTATTACAGCCGCTCCGACCGGCGCTTTGTTATCTCATTCGACCGCAAGCCCTCAACGGAGTATACGGTCAATATCGTCTCCCGAATCGCCGATCCTTACGGCAATCAACTGGGCCGCGACGCATCGGTCAAGTTCACCACGCGGGCGCTTGAGCCGAGCGTATATTTGAATGTGCCGGGACAGATCGGCACTTATAGCGCCTATACGGACACCAAGCTCTATGCGGTCTATCGCAACATCGCGACGATGAATTTTGCGCTTTCGCGGATGAGCCTGAACGAATTTTGGCAAGTGACCAAACCGGATGGCTGGGAGCAATGGAATAATTACCAGCCTGCGCCGGGCGCGGTCGTGCGGCAATGGTCGGTGCCCGCCGCGCAGGATGTGGCGCTCAACGAAACGGCGTTCTTCAAGGCGTACCTGGCCGGCGACACGGGCGGCACGCTTCGCGTCAAGCCGGGACTGTATTACCTCGAGGTCTCATCGCCGCAGGTGGGCAAGGACAATCAAGGCGGCCCTGCCAAGCACATCTTGATCGTCGGCAGCGCCAACGTCACCTTCAAGATAGCCGAGCGCGAGGCGCTGGTGTGGGCCACGGATTTGCAATCGGGCCAACCGCTGCCCAACACCGCAGTGAAAATCTATGACGACGCCTTCCAGCCGTTGGCGTCGGGCAAGACCGACAAGGACGGCCTGTTCGCGGCCCAGTGGGAAAACTCGGTGGACGTTTGGCGCACGACGTATGCCGTCGTGGGGGAAGCCAGCAGTGATGTATTCGGCCTGGCGTTGAGCGGTTGGTCGGACGGCATTGGTCCGTGGGACTTTAACATTGACGGGCGGTTCTATTCCGAGCCTTACAACGTCTACTTTACCACCGACCGGCCCATCTACCGGCCCGGCCAGACGGTGTTCTTTAAGGCGATTCTCCGGCTGGACGACGATGCGCGTTACAAGCTCTTCAAAAGCCAGGACAAGCTGCCGATCTTGGTGAACGATCCGGAGGGCAAAGAAGTCTTTTCGGACACGCTCGCCGTCAATGGCGATATGGCGACGATCAACGGACAGTTCAAGTTGAGCGAACAGGCGGCGTTGGGCAATTACCGCCTCTCGACACAATTGCCGTGGGAAGGCGGTACGTCGCCCCAGCAGAGTCAAGGGCGAGAGTATGGCATCGGCTTCCTCGTGGCGGCTTACGTCCGGCCCGAGTTCCTGGTGAACGTGACGACCGACAAGCCCGCCTATGTCCAGGGCGACAAGATCAACGTGGACGTGCAATCCACTTACTACTTTGGCGGCCCGGTCACGGACGCGCAAGTGGATTGGAATGTGCAGTCCGAACCGTATTACTTTGACTACCAGGGCCAGGGCAACTATGACTGGGCGGACACGGATTACTTTTACGGCGCTTCGCCGCGCTATGGCGGCAGCACCATCGCTTCCGGCACGGGCAAGACCGACTCGACCGGGCATCTGGTCGTGCCGGTCAAGGCCGACCTGGGCAAGAACGACAACAGCCAAAAGTTTACGATTGAAGCGAACGTCACCGACATCAACGACCGGGTCGTGTCGAACCGCGTAGACGCGATTGTCCACCAGGGCATGTTCTACATCGGCCTCTCGCCGGAACGGTACGTGGGCAAGGTCGGCGAAAAGCAGCCCGTCAATATCAAGACGGTAGATTGGGATAGCAAGGATTACGGCCAGGCCAATCTCACCGTCGTGTTCTATCGGCGCGAGTGGTTCAACGTGCAAGAGCAAACACCCGGCGGCCCGGTGTGGACGGTGACGTTCAGCGATACCGCCGTCACCACGCAGACGGTGACGACGGATGCCAGCGGACTGGCGGTCGCATCGTTCACGCCCGACCAGGGCGGGACGTATCGCATCATCGCGACCGGAAAAGACAGCAAGAATAATAGGATTCGCAGTGGGACGTATCTGTGGGTCACGAGCGGGCAGTACGTTTCTTGGCGACAGGAGAACAACGACCGCATCCAGCTCGTGGCCGACAAGCGCAGTTACTCGCCGGGCGAAACGGCCAGTATCCTGATCCCTTCGCCGTTCCAGGGCCAGGTTACCGCACTCGTCACCGTCGAGCGCGGGCGGATTCTTTCGAAGCAGGTGATACAACTCAAGTCTAACTCGGAATTGCTCAAGCTGACCATCACGCCGGACATGGCGCCCAACGCCTACGTCTCCGTCGTGTTGGTCAAGGGCGTGGACAAGACGACGCCCATCGCGGCGTTCAAGGTAGGCTATGCGGCGTTCGCCGTCTCGACGGTGCAGCAAGAACTCAAGGTGAGCCTCGGCACCGACCGCGACCCTACGACCTCACATTACGCTCCGCGCGACACGGTGACGTACACGGTTCAAGCGACCGATTACGCGGGCAAACCGGTGCAAGCCGAGCTTTCGCTGGCGGCGGTAGACCTTTCGGTGCTCTCGCTGGTTGACCCTAACTCGCCGCCCATCGTCGAAGGCTTTTACGGCAAGCGCGGGCTGGGCGTGCGGACAGCCTCGA
>Ga0315279_10001341_pt1 | contig 41405 bp, 37 predicted proteins | sample YL17G06_20_MG_FD_203694 | JGI IMG/M metagenome (GOLD analysis project Ga0315279, IMG submission 203694) | Sediment microbial communities from Yellowstone Lake, YNP, Wyoming, USA - YL17G06_20 | ecosystem: Environmental > Aquatic > Freshwater > Lake > Sediment | place: USA: Wyoming | collected...
ATATTCACCAGCCTCCGATTGCCCGCAGAATCGCCTTTTCATGCGCCATTGCCGGCTGTGTAATATATTTTATCGGCCGGATTTTTCTGATAATCCATAAGCGGCGGCAAAAACAGGGCCGCACCCAATCCCTCGAAAATAACCAAGAGTAGCCCCGCGTGAAAATCCAGCAGATACTCCAGAAAAACGGCATTCTGGTTGATCTCAAGGCTTCCGATAAATCAGAAGCCCTGACGCAAATCGCCGGCTATCTCGTTTCACTCTACGACCTCAAGCCGGCGCAGGAGATCGTGGATAAGATCCTCGAGCGCGAGTCCGAAATGTCAACCGGCATCGGCTTCGGCATCGCCATTCCGCATGCGCGGATCAGCGGTATAGACCGGCTGTACATGGTGGCGGCGCGCATCGTTGGGGGCATCGAATTCAACTCGATCGATGAGCAGCCGGTGTTCCTGATCTTCATGATGATATCGCCGGCGGGCACGTCGGCCGATCATACGCGCATTCTTTCTTCGCTGTCGCGGATCATGTCGTACGAAGAGATCCGGCGCCGGCTCATGGATGCCGATTCGGGCGAAGCCTTTCTTGATGTGGTAGCCAAGGGCGAAGATAAATATGTCCAATAGCGAAACGCTGCATCAGCGCGATGTTTTTGCCGAGGTGACCGGCGAGGTTGCCGTCATCGGGTTTGTTTCCCGCATTTTCCAGAAATATGAGGCCGATGATTTCCGCATGCTGCTGAACCGCCTGCGGGCCAGATCAATCCGGCAGTATGTGATCGATCTTTCCGGCTGCGATTATGTTTCAAGCGAAGGTTTGGGCGCCACGGCACAGTGCTGGAAGTGGTGCCACGATGAAGGCAATGGCCGCATGGCAGTGGTGCTGCCTTCACAGGCCGACCATGAAGTGCGGAACCTGTTCGATATTATCGGCCTGAGCCGCACCATCGGGAGCGCCATACAGCCGACCATTGATGATGCGCGGGCGTATCTGCTCGCATTCGGATAGCCGTTCCCGCGGTCACGGGTCCGCCATCATCCCCGCAACCAGGCTGGCAAGCGCCGTCATTCCCGTCATCATTGCCTTTTCATCCGGCAAAAACCGCGCGGTGTGAATGCCCGGCGCCGTACGCTTTCCGCGCGGCCGCACCCCAAGATGCAAAAAAACGGCCGGCGCTTTCAGGGCATAGTAGGCAAAGTCCTCGGCGTACATGGCGGGTCTTGTGCGCCGGACAACATTGCGGGCCCCCAGCACCCGGCTCAGGATCCGATGCGCGTGCGCTGCCAGAACGGGATTGTTGCAGAGCGGCGGATAGCCTTTGATCACGGAAAGCCGGGCCCGCGCGCCAAAGGACCGGCATGTGGATGTGGAGATTTTTCTGATCCTGCGGATAAGCCGGGCCATGGCGGCCGAAGAGAAGGCACGGACCGTCCCCGCGATATGCGCCGTATCGGGGATGATGTTGTACTGAGTGCCGGCATGGACCGATCCAATGGAAACAAGCTCCGAGCGTTTGCCCTTCGTCAACGCCTCAAGCCGGACGATGATCCGTGCCGCGCACGAGATCGGGTCGATGGCGGTCTTCGGCGTGGCGCCGTGTCCGCCTCTGCCCTTGACAATAAGATCAAAATCGCTCACTCCCGCATAATCGCATCCAGAGGCAACGGCCACGCTGCCGGTGGGATACTCCGGATTGACGTGCAGGCCGAACACCGCGTCCACGCGGCCGGGGAACGCTCCCTGGGAAATCATGGCCCGTGCGCCGCCGGGCGAACGCTCTTCGGCGGGCTGGAAAAGAAATACGACCGTGCCGCGCAGTCGCTGTTTCCATCGGCACAGGATTTCCGCGACGCCCAGAAGCACGGCCGTATGCACGTCGTGGCCGCAGGCGTGCATGACGCCCGGAACGCGCGAGCGGAACGGGACCCGATTTTCTTCCTGGATCGGCAGGGCGTCCAGGTCCGCGCGCACGACCACGACCGGGCCTTTTCCGTATGTCAAAGAAGCCGCGACGCCGGCGCCGCGCACATACCGGCGCGGCGCAAGACCCAGTCGCAGAAGCCGTTTGAATACATGCTGCGCCGTTGCGTATTCGCGGCCCGACAACTCGGGATACGCGTGGATATGGCGGCGATGCCGGACGGCGCGGGCATAGGCGCCGGCGGCGGCCTTGATTTCGAACTGCCGGTTCATGGAATCACGCCATTTGCCGCTCGCGCCGGCGGAAAAACCGCACCAGCGGATCGACATAATCATGGGCCGTCGTAATCGGAATTTCATCGATGCCGGCGCTGTGGAAAAAGCTCTGGAGCGTGCCGCCCACGCGCGCTGTTTCGCGCGCATAGGCAGCGCGGAAATCCGAGCTTGAAGAATCGACCAGCAGCGTTTCGCCGGTTTCCGGGTCTTCGAGTTCCACAAGGCCGATGTCGGCCATGGCCTGCTCGCGCGGATCGGCGAGGGTGATGGCGATAACATCGTGACGGCGCGAGGCCACGCGCAGCGGCGCTTCATAATTACGGGCCATGAAATCGGAAACGACGAACACCACCGCCTTTTTGGTCTGCACGCGGTTGAGGAAGGCGATGGCTTCACCGATGTCGGTGCTTTTTTTCTGTGGTTTGAAATAAAGCAGTTCGCGGATTACGCGAAGCACGTGGTTTTTGCCTTTTTTAGGCGGGATGAACTTTTCCACTTCGCCGGTGAAAATAATCATGCCCACACGGTCATTATTGCGAATGGCCGAAAACGCTAAAAGCGCACACAGCTCAACGGCGATTTCGTCCTTGAATTTATTGACGGAGCCGAAATTTCCCGACGCCGAAGCGTCGACGACCAGCATCACGGTGAGTTCGCGCTCCTCCACGTATTTCTTGACATAGGGTTCACCCATGCGCGCGGTCACGTTCCAGTCGATGCTGCGCACATCATCGCCGTCGGCATAGGTGCGCACCTCCGAAAATTCCATGCCGCGGCCTTTAAAGACGCTTTTATATTCGCCGGCAAGAACGGCATTAAGCACTTTCTGCGTCTTGATTTCAATCTGGCGGACCCGGGATAGTATTTCTCTGGGGATCATAGTGATTTGGTGTTGAGATCGGAAAGCACCTGCCGCAGCGACGAAAGCTGACGCGCCCGCGCAACAATGCGGATGCGCAGAAGAACGGCTATCAGCAGGTTGATGATGACAAACGATCCAACGGCATAGGCCCAGACCTCGTGCCTGGCAAGCCGGGCCGAAAGCCGCGTTTTTGCCGCTTCCTCTTCAAGATATTTCTGGTGCGCCGCCTTGACGGCTCGGACCGTCTCGCGATCTGCGCGGCCGGTGAGGGGCATACCGTGGGCCTTCTGAAATGCGGTATACAAATCGGCAGCCTCATCACCAGGAAATCCCAGAAGTTTGAGCGTTGAGACCATTTCGGCCTTCATGGCCTGGCGCTGCTCTTTGGCAATATCGCGGAAGGGTTCACTGTTTGAATACGAAGTTCCGAAGGGATACTGTTCCGCAAGCTTGGTATAGAGCGCGATTGCCGAATCGTAATCGCCAGCGCTTTGACGATAAAAGGCTATTTCGAACAGCGCATCATCGGCAACATCGCTTTCCGGATATACGGACAGAATGCGCTGCATGGTAAAGAGCATGCGATCAAAACGCCCAAGTTGACGCAGGGTTTTGCCCACCCAGAGGGTGTATTCGGGCTTGGGATCTACCGAATCGGCATGCGTAAAATTTCGGAGCGCGGATTCGAAATTCCGGTTTTTAAAATATTCCAATCCGGATTTAAAATAGAGTTCCGGCGGGTCTTTTGCGCGGTCCAGATGGATGTCTTCCTTTGCCGATGAAGAACGGGAGGCTGTCGTTGACGCAGGCGAGCCGCCTTTGGATTTCGGCGCCGGGCTTTTCGGCGCTCCGACCTGCTTTGGCTGGATGATTGTGCCGTCAGCCGCTTTTTCTACAAAGATGATGCCCTTTTCCTCGTCATACACCATCACTTTTTCCGCGTGCGCAACCCATGCCGGCGCACATACGGCGGCAATCCCGGCGATTATGGCGAAGAGATGGCGCATATGATGACGCAGTACCGTCCGACGGAGCGGCCCGCAGGGCGCAGCGCTCCGCGGCCTGGTTTACGGAATAATTGTATTATGGTACTTCAATGCCGTCGAATACTTTCTGCACCACGTCCTCGGCGGTGATGTTCTCGGCCTCGGCTTCGTAGGTGACGATGACGCGGTGGCGCAACACATCCATGCCGATGGATTTGATGTCTTCGGGCGTCACATAGCCGCGACCCTTGACAAACGCATGGGCCCGCGCGGCGCGGGTCAGAAAAAGCGTTGCCCGCGGCGACGCGCCGTATTCGATGAGCCCTTCCAGGTCCGGCAATCCGGACTCTTTGGGTTCGCGCGTGGCGAAAACCAGCTTGACAATATAGTCCTCGACCTTGGGGTCCATGTATATCTCATTGACGACGTCGCCTGCCGATTTGATTTTATCCACGGTCATCACGGCGGAGACATCGGGGACCACGCCGCCGGCCATGCGCGAGAGGATCTGCCGCTCCTCTTCGCGGCTGGGGTAGACGATCTTGAGTTTGAGCATGAATCGATCCACCTGCGCTTCTGGCAGCGGATAGGTGCCTTCCTGTTCGATGGGGTTCTGCGTTGCGAGAACCAGGAACGGGTCGGGCAGGGGCCAGGTGGTATCACCGATAGTGACCTGGCGCTCCTGCATGGCTTCGAGGAGCGCGCTCTGCACCTTGGCCGGCGCGCGGTTGATTTCGTCGGCAAGGATGATATTGGCGAACAGCGGGCCTTTCTTGGGCTGAAACTCGCTGGTTTTCTGGTTATACACCATCGTGCCGATCAGATCGGCGGGCAGCAGGTCGGGTGTAAACTGGATGCGCTTGAAGGCGGTGTGGACGGCCTTTGCCAGGGTTGACACCGCCAGGGTTTTGGCCAGACCGGGAACGCCTTCCAGCAGGATGTGGCCGCGCGTGAGAAGGCCGATCAGCAGGCGGTCGATCATGCGGCCCTGGCCGACAATGACCTTTCCGATTTCCGTTTTAAGAAGCGTTACAAAGCTGCTCTCTTCGGCGATGCGTTCATTAAGGCGCGCAATGTCAACTGCCATAGACCGTCCTTTGTTTGAAATCGAAAGGGATGATTCGGGCGCTATTTTGGATCAGGAATACGGCCAGCCCTTTTGATTATTGAAGATCCTATCGATAGTAAAATACGCCATCCCCGCGACCCGGGGCAATCGGCAAACAGCCGGATCGCGCAATAGTGCTTGCATTCCCCGGATTGTTATGATAGGATTGATCTGCAACCCGCCCTGGCTTTTCGGCCAGGGGCGGAATCCGTCCAGCCAATCCTGTGCGTGGAATGCATCCGGATATTCCAGGCATATGCGGGGAAGGCATCCATATGGAGGGTAAACCCATGGATCTGTCCGTTACCGAAATCGGCAAATTCAAGATGATCAAAGTCGCGGGTCGCGTGGATTGGGAAAGCGCGCGCCTGCTTGACAAGGAAATACATCAGGTGATCGACGAGGGCTTCTGCCATATCGTTTTCAATCTCGATGAGGTGACCTTCATCTGTTCGGGCGGGATCGGCGCGCTGGTCTACAACCTGAACAAGGTCAAAAAAATGGGCGGCGGAATTTATATTATCTCCTCAAATCAATACGTCAATTACATTTTCGAGACCCTCAAGTTCGATATTGTCTTTGACGGATTCCTGTTCGCTTCGTACCAGAGTTTTGCGGAGCAGGTACTCGACCGCCAGGAACAACAAGCATAAATGACGGTAACAACGCCGGTATTTTTCGCGCCCATCTTCAAAGAAAAAGTATGGGGCGGCTGTAATTTGTATTCGCGGCTCGCAAAAAAGGTATCTCCCGAAAAAAAGATCGGAGAATCGTGGGAGCTTTCCGCGCTTCCCCCGGATATTTCGCGCGTCGAGTCCGGGCCGCTTGCCGGAACATCTCTGCGCGAAATCGTCGCGTCCGATCGCGCGGCGGTCCTGGGCGCCGCTTTAAGCGCCGCGGATTTTCCGCTGCTGTATAAATTCATCGACGCGCAGGACCGGCTTTCGATCCAGGTGCACCCGGACGATGCCCAGGCGCGCGTAAACGGCTGGGGCGCCTGCGGAAAAACGGAGTGCTGGTATATCATCGCCGCCGAACCCGATGCCCGGGTGATCTGCGGATTCAAACGTGCGGTTGACGGAAAAGAGGTCCGCGAACGCGTCCGCAACGGAACGCTTATCGAGGCGCTGAACATTTTTTCCATTCGCGCGGGCGACCTGATTTTCGTACCCGCGGGCACGGTGCACGCCAACCAGCCCGGCACGTTCCTTTACGAAGTGCAACAGAGCTCCGATACCACGCTGCGGCTATTCGACTGGGACCGCAACGATCCCGGCCGGCCGCTGCACATCGACGAGTCGCTGCGGGTGCTCGATATGTCGGCCCACGACCGGCACCGCATTCCGGCCGTAGTTCTGGACGGCGCGCCAGGCGTCGAACGGAAGCTGCGCATAGCCTGCCGCTATTTCGCCATCGAAGAACTGCGCTTCATCCGGCCGGCGGAAATAGCCCTCGAGCCAAGGGGATCGTTCCGCGTTATGACGGTACTCGATGGCTCCATCGACGTGTCCCATGATGCAGGCAAAGACCGGATCGGCAAAGGCCGTACCGCGCTGCTCCCCGCATGCCTTCGCACAAGCGTGGCCGCGGGCGAGGCCGGCGGCCATTTTCTGATCTCCTGGGTACCCGACCTTGCGCACGAGATCGTTGATCCCCTGCGCAGGCAGGGCACGCCGGACGGCGATATCGAACTGCTGGGCGGGAACGCGCTGCGGAATGATCTGCTGCCGCTGCTCACGGGATAGCGCGCACGTGCCGGGGATAAAAAACGCCCTTGTCGAAGGACAAGGGCGTTTTTATTTGCGTAAAATGCGGTCCGGCTATTCCAGCTTCAGAAAATTCTTAAGGCGCCGGATCACTAAAAGCGCGTCCGGCCCGGATACGGATTTGTCCAAGCCGAATTCGCCGTTGATTTCGGCCTGCATGATGCCGCGGTCGGCGCTGGTGCAGATGGCGTTATAGGCAGGGTGCGATGGATTGACGTCCGGGAAACGGCTCTTTGCTTCGCCCACATACTTGGTGGCGATAGTCTCATCGCCGGTGATGGCGATGATCGCGTCCTCCACCATGATGGCGTATTCGCCGCGGTTGACCAGCTGCTCGGGATGGAAGGTATGGTCCGGATAGGGTTCCAGTCCGCGGATGCCCAGATTGACGATGTCCATCACGAAGTTTTTGGCCCAGTGACCGTTCATGTCGGTGATCTCGGCCATCTTGACCGTGGAGTCGACATTCATGGCGCGGCTGTCGGCGGGGGCGGCAAAACCGGTATCGTATTTTTTGGGCCGCTTTTTCGTGATCAATTTATCAAGTTTCATCTCAGAAATAAAGAGCGCGGCCATGTCGGCGCGCGACATCTTTTCCACCAGCGCGATGCGCTTGCCTACATCGGTGCCCGGGGCGGCGCGTTCGATATCGTTGACCAGCTTGAATTCGCGGTCCGCTTCATTGGTAAACCCTTTATCGAGTTCGAGCACCTTTGAAAAGTCGGCCTTGGCTTCGGAGAACATATAGGCCTTTTTGTAGCAATAACCGCGGCGATAATAGGCCTCGGCATTCTGCGGGTCGTTCTTGATGGCCCGTTCGTATTCGCTCTCCACCTGCTTGATCCATTCCCTGGCCGGCTTTTTGCCTTCGTTCTCCATGGTGATCACCATGGCCTTGGCGATGAACGGCTCGGGGATCTTGGGGCCGAGGTCTTTTGCCTTGTCGGCGTTTCTATGCGCCTCTTTGAACAGTTTCTCCGATGTCTTCTCGTCGGCCGCCTGCTGGGCTTTTTTAGCGGATGTCAATGCACTTCCGGCGTAGCCGGGCGCGAACTTGGCGTCCAGCGACAGCGCCAGCTTGAATTCCTGTTCGGCCTGGTCGATCTTGTCCTGGTCAAAGTATTTCATTCCCTGCTTGTAATGGGTTTCCGGCGTGTCCATGTAGCCGCCGGCCTTGCGCGTTTTGGCGCAGCCGGCCATGAAGGCGACCAGCGCGATCAATGAAAAGGCGGCGGTCAGACGGATCGTAGAGCTGCGTTTCATGAATTCTCCTTTGTTGGAATGAGGAGCGTCCCTCCCGGGCCGGAGGGGCGCAGAATTACCGTCAATCAACCAGCAATACGACGCGGCATTCCGACAGGAATTTGAGGTTGTCGGCCGCGCTGCGTACCTCGGCCGCGTCCTTGTCGGCAATCACCACGTCGGTGCTGTTATCTCCGCTGGCTTTAAGCGCCTTGATCATCCCCGGGTTGCCGCCTACGCGTTCGAGCTTGGCCGCGACCTGCGGATCCTTGGAATAGCCGGCCATGCCGTATTTGACGGCCCATTCGCGGCTTACATACGCACTGCCATAAATCTCCTTGCCTGCCTCGTCGAGGACTTTGGGGCTCAGGCAGGGCTTGACCTTCAGACCGCGGCAGTCGATGATAAGTCCCGTGAAGACCCTGGATTTCTTGGCGGCCTTGCCTTCCCATGTACTCACCGAAGGCTTTTCGCCCACAAGATCCGGAAGAAGCTTCTGCCCCAGGCCATCAACACCATCCAGAGGGACCTTGACCGTTACCTCCACCGTGCCGTCGCTCATATATTTAACGCGGCCTTTTCCTTCGAACTCGGCGCCCTGGATCACCTTGCAATTCCCCTGCTTGTCGCATTCGTAGACGGCGCGGTCGGCGATTTCAAACCCCTTGACAAATCCGGAAACACTGCTCGTGACGACATCGCTTTTGGTCATGAAGTTTTCAACGGTCGTCGTTGAGTTCAGGTAAATGCCCTTGATTGTTTCCAATGCATTGCGGAGTGCGACCATGGTGGCGGCCCTGATGGCGCCCGGCCGGTTCACCGCCGGCGGCAAATCCGGGTTGGGCGCGCCGATGCCCGTGGCAATGACAAAACGTTCGCTCCAGTCGACATTCCCCTGGCCGTCGGCGCTTGCGATGACCGGCTGGATCTGCGCTACTGCCAGCGATATGGCCGATAGACAGATGGCGGAGACGCATTGAAGAATCTTCATGAACCCTCCTTGAAATATTGGTTATTGTGATCAGATGTCTGGTTTTACTACCCAGTATAATTTCCGGCATGCCAAAGCGCTGTGACGAACATCACAATCCGTATTCATGCTTTTTTGCGCGCAATGCAGAAAAGATAGCCGACATAGCGAAAACCTTCAAGTCTGTAAAAAACATCTATTTCGCGATGAAAAGCAAGTTTCACGCGCTTATCGGCGAAAAAGCCCTTATCGTCTTCGAGCCGCTTTGCCATATGAGCGTAGTAATTGTCCCAGCCGCTCAGCGGGACCAGGCTCACAAACTGCAGATCAAAGCCGGTCTCATCAATCAACCGGCGATAGGAGGCCTCTGTTTCGTATCGGTATTGAAGGTCTTCGAACACGGCGCGCACCTCGTCGGGAACGTGCTCATTGAAAAAGATAAGATCGGAAAAAGCGATCCAACCGCGCTGCGCCAGCCATGCGGCGCCAAGAGACAACCCCTTTTTCCGGCCTATGAACGAGAGAATGCCGCCCTCAGCGATCACCAGGTCAAATGGTTTTTCCGAATAATCGGCTTTGAGAATATCTTTGCATTCAAACGTGATCAGGTGACTCACCTGTCGCTCGACGCTGAGTTTTTTGGCAAACGCGATGTTTTCGCGGCTGCTGTCCGCGCCAACGACTTTGCAGCGAAATTCCGCGGCCATGGTGCAGGCGCCTTCGCCGTAGCCGCAACCCATGTCCAGGACACGCGATGCCGGATTGACGGCGGCAAAGCGGCCTGCGGCCAGCGTAAATTCCCTGCCTGCCGGCGATGTATAATTGGAAATGACGTCGGTCACCATAAGGGAAAATTATACTATTCTGCGGCGCATTATTCTACGAAAATTACCGGACCTTGAAGAAAAGGATCAGGCCGATAACGAGCAGAATCACTGATATAATATGAAAGCGCCAGGTGATTTTAGATTTGATCAGAAATTTATTGCCGCCGTAGAAAGGGTTTTCCTGCATCGCAAGCTGGAAGTGGTGATGAATAGGCGCCATACGAAAAACCCGTCTGCGCGTGAGCTTGAACCACGAAATCTGGATGATATCGGAGATGAATTCCAGGATAAAAACGAACCCTACGACCGGCAGGTAGAACTCTGCCTTGATGAACACGAACATAATGGCCATCATGCCGCCAAGGCCCACAGACCCGGAATCACCCATGATAATGCTTGAGGGCGGGGCATTGAACCAGAGGAACGCCAGCAGCACGCCGACCGCAGCGCCGATGACCGGCAGGATCTCTTCTATGCCGGGTATGAAGGGGATCAGCAGGTAGCGGGACCATGCCGCATTGCTTGACACGTATGCTATCAGCGCCACGAAAATGAAGCCGGTGATGAGCGGCACCGCCGCCAGCGTATCAAATCCGTCGGTGAAATTGACGCCATTGGCCAGCACGGCAATGCATAGCGCCATAAGAGGAACAAAGACCCACGCGGCCAGGTAGGGAAAATGCTTATGGATGCTGAAAAACGGCACGGTGATATGGCCGTTGATATTGGGGATAAATTTATAGGCGGCAATGGCCACGGCCACGGAGATGCCGATATACAGCCAAAGCCGCAGGCCCGCGGAGATGCCGTCGGACTTGTACATATAGTCCTGTTTTGTAATAAGCCCTTGCGCCAGTTTCCGTTTATGCACGGCTTTTGCCACATCGTCAACAACGCCGATGATGCCGAGAAACGCGTAGATCACGAGCGCCGATACCACATACGAATTAAATCGGGCCATGATGAGGGAGGTCAGCAATATAATGACCAGAAAGAGCGCGCCAGCGGGCATCACCGGATCGTGCTTGAAATTGGCAGGATCGAGCTCGGACGAGAACGATTGTTTTCGCAGCAGGCGTATATAGGGCGGAAAAAGCGCCATGGCCGCGCAGAACGAAACGATCGTGGCCAGGCTGGTGGAAAACAGGCGGCTGTAAAAGAGATAGATGCCGGTCTGTTGATAAAGCTGTTCGATGAGCATGCTGTTTTGTCCGGAATGGTAAAATACGTTTCGTAGACGCGCAAAACAGCGTCATTCCGGCGCCTGCATGTATTTTTCCGATTCTTGAAACGCCGGCCGCGGAGTTTCAGGCGCGGGATCCGATTGCGCCGGAAGGACCGCCCGAAGAGTTCGGGACGCCGGACCAGGAAGGATTGCGATGTACGTTCCCTCGGAAAAACTGCTCGCTTCCTACGCCGACGTGCTTGTGGGCTTTGCCCTGGGCGGCGGCACGGGCATGAAAAAAGGCCAGTCGGTGTACCTGGTCGTTCCCACGCCGGCATTGCCCCTGGGTAAAGCGATTTACCGTCGCATACTCGAAAAAGGCGGCAATCCCATACTCTCCCTTATCGACGACGATTTCAAGCTGGTCCAGCTTGAACGCGGCACGGACCGGCAACTGACCTGGTTTCCGCGCCGCTATTATCGCGGCCTGGCCGACACCATCGACCACTGGGTGCGCGTCCTGTCGGAGCGCGACCCTATGTTCCTCAGGGGCGCGGACCCGCGCAAAATCATCCTGTCCAACCGCGCCGCCAAGCCCTTCCGCGACTGGCTTGACAAAAAGGAGGATGCTGGCCGCTTCACCTGGACCCTTTGCCTGTACGGCACGCCGGGCATGGCGCGCGAAGCCGGCATGGGCCTTGCGGCTTACTGGCGGCAGATTGAGCGCGCCTGTTTTTTAGATGAACGCGACCCCATTGCCCGGTGGCGCCGGGTGTTTCGCGAAATAACCGGCATCGTCGGCGCGCTCAACCGGCTTCCCATCCGCACGCTGCACATACGCGCTCCCCGCACGGACCTTCGGATCTCCCTTGGCGAAAAGCGGCGCTGGCTGGGCGGCTCGGGACGCAACATCCCCAGTTTTGAGATCTTCACTTCGCCCGACTGGCGCGGCGCCGAGGGCGTCATCCATTTCGACCTGCCGCTCTATCGCTATGGCAACATCATCAAAGGCGTCACGCTCGAATTCCATAACGGCCGTATTGTCAAGGCATCCGCCGAAAAGAACGAAAAACTGCTCCATGAAATGATCAAGCAGAAAAACGCGGACAGGATCGGCGAATTTTCCCTTACCGACGGCCGGTTTTCGCGCATTACCCGGTTCATGGCGGAAACGCTGTTCGATGAGAACCACGGCGGGACCTTCGGCAACACCCATCTTGCCGTGGGTAAATCATACCACGACACCTATGCGGGTGATGCGAATAAATTGACTGATGCGCAGTTCGAACGCCTGGGGTTCAACGATTCGGTGGAGCATACGGACATCATCGCGTCCACGGACCGGACCGTGACGGCCGTGCTTGCCGACGGGTCGAAAAAGGTCATCTACGAGCACGGCCGATTCACGCTGAGCTGAAAAACCGCCGAACGGGAAGCCCGTCCCGGTTTGCATTCAGCCTTTGCATAAGGTAATTTAGGCGGGTTTCCATCATTTTCCGGACGGCATTCATGAAAACGAAAATCCAAAAACGGGGCGAACCCATGTCATTATCGGAAATATTCAAGGAAGTGCAGGAGACGGTGGTGGTGTACCTGACGCTTGAAGGCGCGGAAAACCTTAAGGGTTCTCCCTATATCCGCGATGGGGAACGCATCTCCTGCAGCAAGATCGTCGACGATGTCAACCCGAATTATCTATTCATCGAAGCCCGGTATTATACAAGCGAGTCCAAATTGCCGAAGCATGCGTATGTAGCGCTACCGCATGCGTATGTGCGCTATCTGGCGGCTGACCAGCCGTTTCATAAAGCCAGAGGAAAAGCAAAGGATTAAGGCGCTCAAAATCCCGGTATCACGATCCGGAATCCGGCTTCTGCTCCCCGCCTGTTTTCTGAAAAAACGAAAGCAAGCCTGCGGCAGCCGCAATGAGCAGGATCCGGGGCAGACGCGATTTCAATTCCCCCAGCGCCTGCGGCCATGACAGGTGCTGCCCCCAGCAAAGCGGCAGAATTTCTATACAGAGGAAAATCGCCAGGACCAGCATGAAGAACACGATGCCGCGGACAAGCGGGGATGGTTGGGGCCGGGCGGGCTGTTTGCTGGCTTCCATTTCCGGAAAATACAACCGGCCTGCCGCACGGCGCGCGCATCGTATTTTCTTCCATCACACACGAGGCGCCGGCCCTGTATGCCCGAAATTCCGCTTTCAACTCCCGCATTCTGAAGAACGCATGCCGTGAATACGCCGGAATCTCAAACCATCCTTATCACCGGCGCGTCGGGGTTTTTGGGCTGGAACCTGTGCCGCGCCGCGGCCGCGGCCGGCCGCGTTATCGCGGTTGTCAATACGCACCGCATCGACATTCCCAACGCCAAGGTGGTCGCCGCCGATCTGACGCGGCACGCCGATGTTGCGCGCCTGCTCGATACCGCGCGGCCCGGCGCCGTGGTGCACGCGGCGGCCATGGCCGACCCGAACACCTGCGAAACGCATCCGCAGGAGTCGCAGGCGATCAACGTGGACGCCGCCGCGGCCCTTGCCGCCGAATGCGGCCGGCGAGAACTCCCGTTCGCCTTTACCTCCACGGACCTGGTGTTCAGCGGCCTGCATGCGCCGTACCAGGAGGACGACACTCCGCATCCGGTCATGCTGTACGGGCGCCAGAAAGTCCAGGCCGAAGGTGAAATCCGGCGCCTGTATCCCCGGGCCGTGATCTGTCGCATGCCGCTCATGTTTGGCGATCCCGGGCCCGCGGCAAAAAGCTTCATCCAGCCCATGATCGCGGCGATCCGCGAAGGCCGCGAGCTCAAGCTCTTTACCGATGAATATCGCACGCCCGTGGGCGCGGCAAGCGCGGCGCGCGGCATCCTGCATATGCTCGCGACGCGGCAGGCGGCCACGGCGCATCTGGGCGGCCGGCAGCGAATTTCCCGCTATGATTTCGGCCTTCTGCTCTCCCGCCTTATGGGAAAAGAGGGCGCGGCGCGGCGCGGCTTATCGCAACGCGTCAATGCGACGTGGCCATGCCCGCGGCCCGGCCGCCGGACGTGTCGCTTGACAGCTCAAAAGCGTACGCGCTGGGGTATGATCCGATGGACGCGGAGGAAGAGCTGGCGGCAGTGCGGGGAATCCGCGGATGATCAAGCTCCGGTCGGTGACCGCCGGCTACTTCTTTCCGCTTCCGTAATGCAGCAGGATCTCGTTGGTGTGATACAGCCGCCGCGCCAGCTCGCGGGCGATGTTGAGGATGAGCAGCGAAAAAAGATTTTTATCGTCCTTGACAATATCCATAAGCAGTTGTTTGGAAATCACCAGGACCTCGGTATCTTCCAGGGCCATCACCGAGGCGCTATGGGTGAGGATGCCGATGAGCGACACTTCGCCCAGGCAGTTGCCCGGCCCGAATTCGGTGACCTCGAGGGGGTGGTCGGTGTCCAGCCCCAGCACCACTTTGACGCGGCCCTTGAGGATAATGTAGATCTCCTTGCCCGGCGTGCCTTCCTGAATGACCACCTCGCGCGCCTTGAAGGAAATCACGGAGCATTGTTCCACGATATGACGGATGGTTTCATCCGTCAACCCACCGAAAATGGTGACGTCGCGCAACAGGGGCAGGATTCCGGGGAGCGTTGGTTGCATAGGTGTGGCCCGTGTCGCTTCGATGCTGCCGTGACGGCGGCGCACGGCGGGCGCCGCCGGTCATCGGCCGCCGTTCCGCCGGTCGCCGGTGCGCCGGATGTTGGCGCCCAGCCTGGATAGCCGCTCGTCGATCTGCTGATACCCCCGGTCGATCTGTTCGATGTTCTGGATCACGCTGGTCCCCTCTGCCGCCAGTGCCGCGATCAGAAGCGCCATGCCGGCGCGGATATCGGGCGAACTCATTCTTGACGCATGCAATGGCGACGGCCCAACCACCACGGCCCGGTGCGGGTCGCACAACACGATCTGCGCGCCCATGGTGAGCAGCTTGTCGACAAAGAAAAGCCGCGCCTCGAACATTTTTTCATGGACCAGGCAGGTGCCGCGCGACTGCGTGGCCGTCACCAGAATAATGGAGGTCAGGTCCGCGGGAAATCCGGGCCATGGCGCGTCTTCGATTTTTGGTATGGCGCCGCCCAGATCGGTTTTCACCGAAAGCGGCTGATCGGCCGGCACATGGATCCGGTGTGGGTCCCGGTTCTGCTCCGTCTTCACGCCGATGCGCGCAAATTGGTGCAGGATCATGCGCATGATCGCCGGATCCACGCCGGTGATCGTCAGCGCGGAGCGCGTTGCCGCGGCAAGACCGATGAATGAAGCGGCTTCGATATAATCGCCCCCCACACCATGCGGGCAAGGGGAAAGATCAACGGCGCCATGCACCGTGATGATATTCGAGCCCAGGCCCTCGATGCCAACCCCCGCCTTCTGGAGAAAGCGGCAGAGCCCCTGCACATGCGGCTCGCACGCGGCATTGACAATGACCGTGGCGCCGCGCGCGCCGGCGGCGGCGATCACGGCGTTTTCGGTGGCGGTCACCGAGGCTTCGTCCAGATATAATTCCGTTCCCGTCAACCCCTTCGGCGCATCGAGAATAAACCGCGTGCCGGCCTCGTCGTTTTCCAGCGGAACGCGCTCCACGGTCAGCGCGGCGCCCAGGTCCGACAGCACCTGAAAATGCGTATCGAGGCGGCGCCGGCCGATGGCGTCGCCGCCGGGCTGGACGATCACCGCGCGCCCCGTGCGCACCAGAAGCGACGAGGCGAAAAGCAGGGAGGCGCGGATCTCGCTTGACAAATCAAACGGCAGCTCCGATGTCGCGACGGTTGCCGCGTCAAGGGTCACGGCGCCGTTCTGGATGGGCGAAACGCGCGCGCCCAGATGACGCGCGATGTCAAGCATGATCCCCACATCGCCGATATCCGGAACATTCGTGAAAGTGACCGGCTTTTTAAAGAGGAAAGACGCGGCAATCAACGGCAATACTTCGTTCTTATTGCCGGCAACGGCAATTTCGCCGCTCAGACGGCGCTTGCCTTCCACGATAAATGCGCTCATGCTTTGCCTTGGAGCCCCCGGATGCCCGCCCGCATCACAGATTCATCGAATGCTACAACCTGTTGTGATTAGCCGCAGCCGATCCACAATATGCTGTATCTCACGGCAGATCAACCGATAATCATCTCGGTTCGAATAAAATATGTTGCCGGATGCGGCAAATCAATGTAATATAATCGCTAAAGCAGATTTTTAAAAAAATTTGATCGTATTCGCGGAGTTTCGAGTATATTAGTTACACCATTTGCTCTTTGATTCCAGAAATACGGCTCTGTTTCCTACGTTTAACGTATTTTTTTGACGAACACCTTTTTTTCCGGGAATTCTTTTTGATAAGCGCAGCGAACCGCTTCATTGCGGATCCTAAGCTCTTCAAGGGAACGACCACATCTCGAAAAACGGGATCAAAAAAAACGGCGTAGAGGGACAGGGCCTTTTTTTATCCGGAATCCCGCGGTGCGGCCGCATGCGCACGGTGGCCGCTCCGCGTTTTGGGTATTGGTTCGCATGAGTCAACAAGCCGCCCCCCGGCCATCGCATTGTACTCGCCGCGCAAAATAAGGTATTTTCATTTCTTCGTACCACGAGCCGCCCTCACAGGACCCGAACAGCATGCGAGGATGGCGGAATTGGCATACGCGCCAGACTTAGGATCTGGTAGGGAAACCTATGGGGGTTCGAGTCCCCCTTCTCGCATTTTCACCTTTTTTCCGGAGGTTGATTTCCGTTGAAAGCGACTGTCAGCAAACCTGAAACATGGAAACGTATTCTGGATGTTGAAATTCCCGAAGATGCCTACGCCGAGAGCTTCCGCACCAAGCTGGCGGAATATCAGCGGCGCGTCCAATTGCCCGGATTCCGGGCCGGCAAAGTTCCGCACACGATGATCGAGTCCCGGTTCGGCGATGTCATCAAGGCGGAGGTGATCGAAAGCCTTATCGAACGGTCGTATAAAGATTCCTGCTCCGAGCATAAGATATCGCCTATCACCGAAGGCAAGGTGAGCAAGCTTTCCGCCGAAGCCGGCAAACCGATCACCTTCACTATCGAGGCCGAAGTCGATCCGGAAATCGAGATCAAAGGCTACGATAAACTCAAGGTCAACCCCCGGCCCAATAAAATCAAAAAGGGCGACGTCAACAAAGCCCTTGACGAACTGCGCGACCGCATGGCCGAATTCAAGGACGTGGAGCGCGAAAGCCGCAAGGGCGATTTTCTCACCATCGAATACCGGAAAGTCATCATTGACGGAGAAGAAAAAAAGGGCATCAGCAGTCCGCAGTACCCCATTGAGCTGGGCGCGGGCACGATCAAGGACTTCGACAAAGGACTCTCGGGCAGCAAAGCCGGCGGCGTGGTGGAGGTCTCCATCAAGTTTCCGGGCAATTACGGCGATGCGGAGCTTGCCGGCAAGCGCGGCGACCTGACCGTTCTGGTCACCAAGGTGCAGGAGAAGATACTGCCCGAAGTCAACGCCGAGTTTCTGAAGAAGCTCGGTGACTTCGCCTCGGAAGAGGCGCTGCGCGAAAAGATCGCGGCCGACCTCCAGGGCCGCGAAAACGAACGCGCGCGCAACGAGGCGTTCAACAGGGCGATCGACCAGTTGATTGACAAAAACGATATCGACATCCCGCCGTCGCGCGTGCAGGCCTACCTGGACGGCGTGATGGAGGAGGCGGCGCGCTATGCGCGGCCGGGCCAGGCGCAGCCCTCGCGCGAAGAGATCGAACAGCGCTATAAGGACCCGGCCATCCACGCCATGAAGCGCCACCGTATCATCGATTACATCGCCACGCAGGAAAAGATCAAGCCCACGCAGGAAGAGGTGGACGCCGAAATCAGAAAGCTGGCCGAATATTACCAGCAACCGTTTGATCAACTCAAGGAGACGTTGCGGCAGAACGGGACGGTCCTGCGCATCCGCGCGGACCTGCGCGAGGCAAAAACCATGAACTTCCTCCTGGGAGATATGGAACTTATTGACGAACCGGAGTAGCCGGCGGCCAATCCGTCGGCCGCCCCTCCTGAAACGGGCATTGGTATGAACATCCAAGAGAATCCGGAGAGAACCATCATGAAATCGAACGCATTTTCCCCCCGCGCCATGTCGCTGGTCCCCATGGTGATCGAGCAGACCGGCCGCGGCGAACGCTCCTACGACATTTACTCGCGGCTGCTCAAGGAACGCATCATTTTCCTGGGCTCCGACATCGACGACACCACCGCCGACCTGGTGATGGCGCAGATGATCTTTCTGGAATACGAAGACGCCGACAAGGACATCACGCTCTATATCAATTCTCCCGGCGGCTACGTCTCATCCGGACTTGCCATTTACGATACCATGCAATTCATCAAGCCCGCGGTGTCCACCATCTGCATCGGCCAGGCATCCAGCATGGGCGCCATCCTGCTGGCGGCCGGCGGCAAGGGCAAACGGTTTGCCCTGCCGCATTCGCGCATCATGCTGCACCAGCCCATCGGCGGCGCGGGCGGTCAGGCCGCGGACATGGCCATCCATGCGCGCGAGATCGTGCGCATCAAGGAGACGCTCAACCAGATCCTGGTCGACCATACGGGCCAGAAGCCGGAGGTGATCAAAAAAGACACGGACCGGAACTTTTTCATGAATGCGGAGGAAGCCAAAAAATACGGCATCATCGACGAAATTCTGAGCGAGCGGCCGTGATTGACGCGCGCGCTCCCGAAGCGGTACAATGAAACCATAAGCCCACACCCATCGACGCGGGAACCATGCCCTCTAAAATCAACAAATTCAGCCAGATCCGGTGCTCATTCTGCGGCAAGGGCACCGATCAGGTTGACAAGATGATCACGGGTCCTTCGGTGCACATCTGCAATCTGTGCGTGGAGATGTGCAATGATATTCTGCGGGAGGAGCGCTCGGCCATTCCCGACGGCCTTTCGGCCGACGGCCTGCCCACGCCCATGCAGATGAAGGCGTTTTTGGACCAGTATATCATCGGCCAGGACGAGGTGAAGCGGGGCGTGTCGGTGGCCGCATACAACCATTTCAAGCGCATTCTGTCGCGCTCCAAAAAAGACCGCGACGAAACTGAAATTGAAAAATCCAACATCCTGCTCATCGGCCCCACGGGCACGGGCAAAACGCTCATCGCGCAGACCCTGGCGCGCATGCTCAAGGTGCCTTTCACCATCGTGGACGCCACCATCTACACCGAAGCTGGCTATGTGGGCGAAGACGTGGAGAACATGCTCGTGCGTCTTTTGCAGGTGGCAAACTACGAGACGGCCAAGGCCGAAAAGGGCATCATCTACATTGACGAGTTCGACAAAATCGCGCGCAAGCAGGCCAATCCGTCCATCACGCGCGACGTGTCGGGCGAGGGCGTGCAGCAGGCCATGCTCAAAATCCTGGAAGGCACGGTGGCCAACGTGCCGCCCAAGGGCGGCCGCAAGCATCCCGAACAGACCATGATCCAACTTGACACGCGCGACATTCTCTTCATTTGCGGCGGGGCATTTGTCGGCCTGGAAGACATCGTGGAGCGCCGCATCGGCAGAAGCCGCATGGGGTTCAACGCGCAGGTGCTTTCGCGCGCCAACCGGAGCATCGGCGATATTCTGAGTCACACCGAACCCGACGACCTGATCCAGTACGGCATGATCCCGGAAATCGTCGGCCGCGTGCCGGCCTTTTTCGCCCTGGACGATCTGGACGAAGAGACGCTTTTAAAAATCCTGACCGAGCCGAAAAACGCGCTTATCCGCCAGTACCAGAAACTTTTCTCCATGGAGGGCGTGCGCCTGACCTTTGCGCGGGAGGCGCAGCGCGAGATCGTGCGCATCGCGCTCGAAAAAAAGACCGGCGCGCGCGGTCTGCGCAACGTGCTGGAGAGCGCGCTCATGCCGGTGATGTTCGAACTCCCGTCACGTTCGGATGTCAAGGAATGCCTCATCACGCGCGAGGTGATCCGCAAAAAAGCCCCGCCCACGTTCGGCCTCAAGCGGGAAACCGCCCCGGAACCGCAGACCGACGATCAGGACCTGCCCGAGCAGAAACTGGCGTCGTAGCGTTCGTTCACGCCTGCATCTTCTTCCACAATTTCCAGGTCCGTTCGGCCATGGCGTCGATTTTCACGACGGTATTGTCCGCGATCGACGTATGCAGCGTATTGTTGATGCGCCGCGCCCAACGCGCGGGGATTTTCCGGGCGCCGGTCATCATGCCGACGATGGACCCCACGGTGGCGCCGTTGCAGTCGGTGTCGAAACACGGCTGAACGGCTTTGCAGATGGAATCGCCGAAATCGCCGTTGCCATACAGCAACGCCACGACGCAGATCACGGCGTTGCTGTTGGTATGGCACCAGTCGTGCGAGGAGCGTTCGTTCCATCGCGCGTGGATTTCCGCGACGGCCTGGTCATACGTCAGGCCGTTGCGGGACCAGTCGATGGCCGTCGCGATGTCGCGCCACAGCCGGGAGGTTGCGGGTATCCGCGCCATGCCGGCGCGCAGCACGGCCTCGGCAGTGTCGCACCTGGGCGCCGCGGCAATGCACGCGGCCATGAACATTTCGCCGTATATGCCGTTCTTGACATGCGAGATCGACGCGTCCCGCCAGGCGAATTCCGCCGCACGTTCGGGATCGCCCGCGCAGGCATAGCCAAACGCGTCGGCCCGGATCTGCGCGCCGATCCATTCGCGGTAGGGATTGCGGAACACCGCGCTGTGCGGCGGCTGCATCAGATGCAGAAAATTCCGGTATGCCACGCGTTCGGCCGTGCAGGTTGTCAATGCGGGAATATTGCGCATCCAGAAAAATGCCACATCAGCCGGCGTAAAGTCGCACCCGCCATGCTCCATCACGAGCAGGCCGGCAGTGGTGTAATTGGTGTCGTCGTCCATGGGCATATGACCCACGGTACGATCGTACCAGGTATGGGACCGAATGAGCTCCGCGTCATCAGCATGCAGCCCCCGCTTTCTGGCATGCGGCGCAAAGGCGATATAGCCGGCAAGCGGCCATTGGCCGGTGGCCGAAAGATAGCGCTTGAGTTGCGGGAGATGGATGCCTTCAATCGGTTTGCCCAGCATGCAGCCGATGCAGCGGCCAAGCCATGCGCCGCGGATCCGGTCGCGCATCACAGCCGCCGATGGCGGCCGCGCGGTCCTTCGCGCTTCCGGCGCGCAAAGCCTGCGAATATCGGCATACTCCGACGGCTCGTTGAATGAATAGCCGCTACGCATGGGCAGCGTCTGCGCCGTGTCCAGAAGCGCAGCGCATTTTTGCTGATTCTCTGATGCAAAAAGGCATTCGTCGCCAAGGGAAATCAGCTTCTCGAACTCGCCCTGGACGGTAGAGACGTCGCGGCCCTCGTCTTTGAGCTGCGAAAGCTCGGTGATAAGATCATTTGCGGATATCCACAGCCATGCGTCTTTGATGATGGTCGCCATGCAGCGGGTCCTTTCGTTGTATCGGGGATGGCGCGCAATGCTGGATAAATTAATGCATGCGGATGGCGAGATGAAGGCACATTCAAGCAAAAAGCGGGCAAAACCGATCAAATGCGTGCATGGCCGGCCGGAAAATGATGGTCAGGCCGGAACGCTGAATTTCATTGTAACGAATGCCACGGGTTAGCTATTTTCTAAAGCAACCAAACCTGAACCGGAGAAATCATGCTGCAACACCTGACTCGTCTGCTGTTGGTCGCAGCCTGCCTGTTCGCCGCCGCGCAGGGCGCCGATTCATCAATGGCGGTTATCGTGCTGCCGTTTGAAACCGGCGGCGTACCCAAACACTGGGGCGATGCGCTGGCCGATGAAACCGGCCGTATTCTGGGGCAGTATCCGGGAGTGTCGCTGGTCAACCGGGCGAAGTTGATGGCCATTTTAGATGAACAGAAACTTTCGTTAAGCGGCCTGACCGAAGTATCGCCGCAGGACATGGGCATAGGCCGCATGGCGGGCGCCACGCATTTTGTCACCGGCCGTATTTCAAAGCTCGAAGACCTGACGGTCGTTTCGCTACGGTGCATCGAAGTGGCCACGGCAAAAGAGACGGCGCTGGTGTCGCGCAAGGGAAGTTATTCCATTGAAAAAAGCCTGTCGTTCCTGAACCCTATGGTTGACGAAATGATCGATGCTCTTGCCGCGCAGCGCCGAACAGCGCCCCGGACGGACGCCGCCGCCGGTTCGTCCGTCAACCGGGCCTTTGTTCCCGCCGGATTTGCGTTCATCGATGGCCGGCGTTTCACCATGGGCGCCGGCCCTGACGCCCATGCGGTGACGGTGCGGCCGTTTTACATTAAAAAGACCGAGGTCACCAACGCGGAGTATGCGGCCTTCTGCGCCGAAAGCGGGCGGGAATTCAATGCGAAGGGTTTGCCCGGTCTTCCCGTCACCGATATTTCGTGGGAAGAGGCGAAGGCCTATTGCGAGTGGTATTCCGGAAAAAACAACTGCGCCGCGCGCCTGCCGTATGAGTGCGAGTGGGAATGCGCGTACAGCGCGGGCATGCCCGCTAAAAAGCCCGCCTTGCGCGACTATGTTTCCTCCATCGCATGGCATGCCGGCAATTCCGGCGGCGCGCTCCATCCGGTGGGGACAAAAGAGAAAGATGCGAACGGGCTCTTCGACATGCTGGGAAACGCAGAGGAGTGGTGCATGGACTGGTATGATGATAACTATTATGCGCAGTCGCCGGGCATCCAGCCTAAAGGGCCGGAGAACGGCGAGTACCGGGTGACCCGTGGCGGCAACGCCTTCAGTCCGATCGAAGAACTCTTGCCAACGCGGCGGGGATCGCAATTCCCCGATTACGGGTTCAATCGCGTTGGATTTCGCGTGGTGATTGAAGCGCGATAGCCCGATATTCGGCGGTTCTCCGCAAAATCAAGCGGACGACCCGGGCGAAAGATGGTTGCTTCATGAGAAAAGGCCGGCCCTTTCGGACCGGCCTTTTCGTTTTTGCATTTTCGGGCGCGCGTCAAGCGGAACTACAGGTAGAAAGCGATCCCGTAATTCTGCTGGAAATTGACGCCATAGCCGATGAGAAACGTGAATTCATAGAAGGCGAAGATATACTTATACCCCAACTCCGCGCGTACCAGCGGACCGCCGAAGTAGAAGCGGTCGCTGTCCCATGCTTTCAGCTTGGAATCCGCAAGACTCCCTGAATAATTGGACACGTTTTTCGAATTATACCAGAATCCGAGGGTAAACCCGGGCTGGAATGAGATCACATCGGCCGCATTCAGCCCGCAGTATCGATATTCAAGGCCGCCGCCGTAAACATGACGAATAAGATCGACTTCGGTGGTATCATAGGGGGCGGGGGAAGAGCCGGTTTGCACCCGCGCCATTTTATATTCATGATCGTTGATTAATAGATTATAATGCCCGCCGAAATAGCTGTTCCTTCCTCGCACGCCAAGATAGAATCCGAGTCCATGGAGCGAAAGCTCGCTGTCCCAGTTTGTCGCCTTGGTGACGCCGATGGCCAGGCGGTTGCGCTCGCCTCCGAACAAGTTTTTAAACTTGCCGAAGGCCTCGTTCATGGCGCCCTTGCCGGGGAGCTGGAAACCTTTGTGGACTTCGCCGCCTTCGAATTCCAGCGAAAAATAATCCTTGTCCTGCGACCCGCGATAGACGATCACGGTATCTTTATTGATGCTTAAAATCCGTTCTTCGGTGTTTTCGCTGCCGTCAATACTCCACTCGTTTTTTTCCACCTGCTGAAGGGCCGGCGCTGATGGTGGTACGGCCGGTGATGCAGGTGCAGGCTGGGTTCGTATAGAATCCGATACGATCGCTCCTCCCATTGGCGGCGCCGTCTGGGCTGTTATCCCCGGCGCTCCGGCCAGCAGAAGAAGGAGTATCGGCAGGTTGTTACTTCGATTCATTCGCCGCTCCTCTGCTGCTGGTAAGTTTTGACGCGACCAGTTCGCACATTTTGATCATTTTAAAATTCGGGTCTTTTTCGATGGCCTTTGTATACGACCGCTCGACCTGGGGGTTCGAGACATTGTTTTCGAAAGTAAATGCATTATATTTGAAATAGGAAGCAAACACGACTTCCCTGTTTTTGATTTCAATCACGCGAACCATCAACTCGGGAACCAGCATGCCTTTTTCGAAACTGGGCGTAATGAAGAGGATATAATCGGTGTTCCAGCGCTTGATGAAATCGTCAACAAGCGCATTCAGGTCCCTGAACCGCAGGCCGGCCTCTTTGATTTCATTCAGGTTCATGAGGTCCTGCCAGAATTCTTTGCTTCCGTTGATTTTGGCTTTATTCGTGCCCAGCATATTGATGAACTGGTCCATGAAGGCATAGCGTTTTCCGTTTGCCGACTGGATCCGTTCTTCGATGCTTTGCGGAATGAGATCGGCGGGATTGATGGACTTGACGTGATACCCCCTGCGCATGAGCGCGGTGGTCATGAAGACGCTGAGGTCGTTGTTGGACGACTGACCGCCCCAGGGGAGGTCGACCAGAACGCCGATCGTGCATCCGGCGGGGAGCGGACCGCGCGACGCTTCGTAGACAACATAGGCGCATCCGCCGGCCAGTATCGGCAGACCAAGGCAGGCAAGACCGAACCAAAGGCTTTTTGTACTTCTGGGCATCAAATCCTCCTTGTGCGGATTGCGGGTGAGGGCTGTGCGCGACATTGCGGCCGTCCGCGCAGTCAATGCGGGCGGATGAGCATTGCCTTTTGGGAGAATGTAGTATAGTTTATTCCACTGCGGCGTGTCAAAAATGCGGAATAAGATTGACCGTCGGGGGCGGTTGCCTGCACCCCTCCGGCATTACGCGAAGTGCATCAGCCGGCATACACGCCCATCGTGTTCCCGGCGATGGTGTCCCACGAAAACGCGGTTTCGGTGGCGCGGCGGCCGTTGCCGCCCATCCACCGGGCATGATCGAAATTGGCAAAAAGGGTGCCGATGCCCCAGGCGATGGATTCGGGGTTGGGATGCACGCGGTAGCCGTTGACGCCATGCCACACAAACTCGGCGCCGTTCATGGTGGACACCACGGGCTTGCCCGCGGCCCATGCTTCCAGGATCACGATGCCGAAGGGTTCGTTGCGGCTGGGCACCACCACGCCGTCAACCGCCTTGTAAACGTCGATCAATTCGCCGCGCGGGAACACGCCGTAGAAGCGGCAGGCATGATGCACGCCGCGCTCGCGGGCGCGCCGCTCTATAAGACCGCGCATATCGCCATCGCCGGAGATGATGAATTTGGCATTGGGATGGAATTTCAGCACATAGGGGATCGCCTCTATCAGCAGGTCCGGGCCTTTCTGTGATGTCAATCTGCCCACGAAGAGCATGGTGGGGTCCAGGGGACCAACACCGTAGCGCGCGCGCACGGCGCCCGGATCGATAAATCCGTCGAACTGCCAGTAGCAGATGCCATTGGCAACCACGCAGGCCTTCCAGTCGGGGACATTATAGATCCATCCGATTTCGTTCTTTAGCGCCTGGGACACGGTGATGACTTTGTCGGCGCAGAAAGTGCCGTTGCGCTCGTGGTCCATGATGCGCTGGGCCCTGCCGCCATAGAAGTTGTTGCCGCACCGGCCGTATTCGGTGGAGTGAATGGTCAAAATGCCCTTGCGGCCGCGGCCCTGCTTGATCCAGACCATGGCGTTTGCGGCCATCCAGTCGTGCGCGTGCACGATGTCGAAATGCGAGCCCATGTAATCTTCCACATGGAAAACCGCGGACACGAACGCGCGGCACATGTTGTTGACATCGTCAACAATATCGGCCGCGCCGCTGTACGGTACGCGATGATAGTGCACGCCGTCGATTCTATGGTACTGCCAGTCGCCGGCCCAGCGCATGCGCGTGAACACGTGCACTTCGTTGCCTTTGCGCTCGAGCGCCGCGGCCAGTTCGGTCACATGCACGGCCACGCCGCCAACGGCGATCGAATGAAGTGATTCCCACGTGAGCATGGCAATGCGCATGATAGTGCCCCTTGGTTGACGGAATTAATAATGCGTGCTGTAAAACTATATTGTAGGAATATAAATCGTATTATGCAAGAAGAAAAAGTCCGGCATGAAGTCCGCATCGCCGCCTTCGGCCGCAGACGGCGTTGCGCATGGAAAACGCGTCTCGCGGATTTTCATGGGCATCCTGCCGTCCGGGACGGTATCATTATCATACGGTCAAATATGAGCATCCTTCTCGCATTCATCGGCGCGGTGGCGGGGTTCCTGGTGGGGGGGGCGATCGACGAAGCGCTCACCAGCGCCCGGTTCCCGCTTATCGGCCTGTTCGGCTTTATCGGCATGATCGTCGGATTTGCCGCTGTGCCGGCAGCGTTCGGAACGCTCTGGGCAAAGTTGCCGCGGACCGCCAAGATTGCGCTGTTTACCGCGGCCGCAGGATATGCGATATTTCTCTTTGTCCGGTTTCTGGTGATGGCTTTCGGATAATACCAATCCGCCAAAGCGCTACGGACGCATTCTCCCGCCGAAAAACACCTTGTTCGCGACCTTGAAAATTTCCATGGCCCAGAAAGGCGTAGACGCAAAAAGCAACACCAGCGCCAGTTCGGCCCCCGAAAGCGGCTGGGTCTTGAGCACGGTCTGGAAAAACGGATTATAGATGGCCATCATATTGAAGGTAATGGAAACGAGCGTGGCGCCAACGAGCTTGCGGTTTGAGAATACGCCGATTTTGAAAAGGGATTCGGTCTGGTTGCGGCAATTATACGAATGAAAATCCTGGGAGAACGCGAGCACGACAAATCCCATGGTGCGCGCGCGGGCCAGCAACGTTTCGCGCAACTCCGCCGGGATCGTGAAGATCGATTGCAGGCGCTCCCCGTCGCCGGCGAACAAGGCCCCGAATGCATCCATCACCGTCGCACGGCCTTCAAGGTAATAGACATACGTAAATGCTGCAAGGCTGCAGAATGCGATGACCGCTCCCTGACCGACCATAAAGAGCAGTCGTTTTGATGACACCACACTTTCATCCGGGCTGCGCGGACTGCGCATCATGATATTCCGGTCAACCGGGTCCACGCCCAGAGCAAGTGCCGGCAGGCCGTCGGTGACCAGGTTGATCCACAGGAGCTGCACCGGCAGAAGCGGGATGGGCATGCCAAAGAGAGATGATAAAAACATGACCAGGATTTCGCCAGCATTGCAGGAAAGCAGGTAATGGATGAATTTCTGGATGTTGTCATAAATGCCGCGGCCTTCCTCCACCGCGGCCACGATAGAGGTAAAATTGTCGTCGGTGACCACCATGTCCGACACCTCTTTGGTCACGTCGGTGCCGGTGATGCCCATGGCCACGCCGATGTCCGCCTCCTTGACAGCAGGCGCGTCGTTGACGCCGTCGCCGGTCATGGCCACGACGCGTCCTTTGCTCCGCCAGGCCTTGACAATGCGCAACTTGTGCTCCGGCGATACGCGAGCATACACCGGCGTGCGCTCCACGGCGCCGGCGAGTTCATCAGCGCTGAGACCGTCCAGGTCTTCGCCTGAAAGCGCCTGGTCGCCCGCCGAAAAGAAGCCGAGGGACCGGGCTATGGCCACCGCTGTTTTTTTGTGATCGCCGGTGATCATGACCGTGCGGATGCCCGCGGTTTTGCACTGCTCGATGGCGTGCCGCACCTCTTCGCGCGCCGGATCGATCATGGCGACAAGTCCGGCGAACACAAGGTCCCGTTCCACGACGGCGGCATCATACGACGCGGGCGGTTTTGCAAAGGGCCGCACGGCAACGGCCAATACGCGCATGGCCTGTTCGGCCAGCGCGTCGTTTTCGGCCATGATGCGGCACCGATCCGCATCGGTCATGGGCCGCGCGGCGCCGTTGTCGCAGATCGAGACGCATCGTGCCGCCAGCACGTCGGGCGCGCCCTTTACATACGCGATCATGGCGCCGCTGTCGCGGCGCAGCATGGTCATCATCTTGCGTTCCGAATCGAACGGGATCTCCTCGACAAGCGGCTGCTGCCGTTCGGCATCGGCAAGGCCGATACCCGCCTTGAGCGCCGCCGACAGCAGCGCGCCTTCGGTGGGATCTCCCACGATTGTCCAGGTTTCGCCCGTGCGGGAAAGCCCGGCGCCGTTGCATAAAACCCCGCACTGCAAGGCCCGGCGCAGGTCGGGATGATCATCGGCGGAAATTGCTTTTCCGTCAAGCAAGAAGCCGCCATTCGGCGCATACCCGACGCCGGTGACCGAATACCGTCTGCCGCCCGCGTACACGGCCTGCACGGTCATCTCGTTGCGCGTGAGCGTTCCGGTCTTGTCGGAGCAGATCACCGACGCGCAGCCCAGCGTTTCGACTGATGGGAGCTTGCGGATGAGCGCGTTTCGCTTGACCATGCGGTGCAGACCAAGCGCAAGGGCGATGGTCACCACGGCAGGCAGGCCTTCGGGGATGGCCGCCACGGCAAGGCTCACGGCCGTCAGGAACATCTCCACAATTGTTTCCTTTGACAAGCCACCCGCCTGATATCCGCGGAAAAGCTGCATGCAGAAGACCAGAAAAACGAGGAGCCCGCAGAGGTACACCAGCCATTTGCCGAACTGTTCGAGCTTTTTCTGCAGGGGCGTCATCTCTTTGTCAACCGCTTGGAGCATGCCGGCGATTTTGCCCAGCTCGGTGCGCATGCCGGATTCAATAATAAGGGCGCGGGCCTTGCCTGAAGTCACCGATGTTCCCATGAAAAGCAGGTTCGTGCGATCGGCCAGGGGCGGATTATCGGCCGGGATTGGCGCGGCGTTCTTGTGCACGGCCGTGGATTCACCGGTCAGTGACGCTTCCTGCACGGAAAAATTCGCGGTATGCGAAATCACGCGGCTGTCGGCCGGCACATTGTCTCCGGCTTCGAGCTCAACAAGGTCGCCGGGGACAAGGTCCGCGGAAGGAACGGACTCGTGTTGCGCGTTGCGGATGACTTTGGAGTTGGGGCTGGCAAGTTTTTTAAGGGCCGCAAGGGATTTTTCCGCCCGGAATTCCTGGATAAAACCGAGGACGGCATTCAGCAGGACGATCGCGATAATGGCCAGCGCGTCGACCCATTCGCCCAGAAACCCGGAGATGATCGCCGCGCCGATGAGCACCCAGATAATAAAGTCATTGAACTGGTCCGCGAAAAGCTTCCATGCGGGCTCTCCTTTTTCCTCGTGGAGCTGGTTGGGCCCGTATTTCAGCAGGCGCGCCCGGGCGTCCGGAGTGGCAAGGCCGTTGACCGTATCGCATTCCAGCTTCCCGCTGATTTCGCCTACTGTCAATTGCCACCATTGCGACATGCGGAATTGCCCCTCGTGATTGGGATGATGCCGGGGGGGGGATTTCCCTGCGCGCCCGGCGGATTGTGGGGAAAAAATAACTTGTGCCGCGCAAAAGTATGCGGGGTCGATCAAGCCATTGCAGCGGCGGGATGCTCAAGAAGGGCACTGATTTCGCTGAAACCATGCTTCCGTGCGATTGACAATGCCGTATCGCCCGTGAAGAGTCCCCGGTCATCGACGATGCCGGGGTCTGCTCCTTTTTCAAGCAACAGCCGGACCATGGCCACATGGCCTTTTTCAGCTGCCAGCATGAGTGCCGTCAGCCCCTGGCGTGTCTGGCAATCAAGACGTGCACCATGCTCTATGAGCTCGCGGGCAATATTCAGGTGCCCGGCCTGCGCGGTAAACATAAGCGGTGTCGCATGGTTGGCGTTTTTCGCATTTACATCCGCGCCTGCCTGGATCAGCATTCTGACGGCCTCGGGTTTGTCGTTTGCCGCGGCAACCATCAGCGCCGTCCATCCTGTCGCGTTTTTGGCTTCAAGATCCGCCTTGCGTTCCAGGCAAATCCCGATGATCTCATGCTGATTATGATGGATCGCGGCACGCAAAGCATTCCATCCCTGATGGTTTTGGAGATTGATGTCGGCGCCTGAATTCAGAGCGCGCAGGAATTCCTCTTTGTCGCCTCTTTGAGCGAAGGCAATAAGCCGCTCGTCTTCTTCATTCGTCATCAGCTGCTCGAATACGTCATGCAGGTTTTCCATTGGGCCCATCCTTTGTGATTGACAACAAATCCGATTTGTCTGCTGCTATCGCGCTGCACTGAGTATACCATTCATTCATCCAGATTACGCTTTAAAGAGGCATAATCGTACATCGCGGTGACAAACGCCTTCAAGCTCCTTGTTTACAGGCACTTGGGGAGTTTCGGAAAGGAGGATTCCATCATGCGGGGTATATGAGCGGCCGGCATCGGCGATATAAATCCGTGCCGGGCCCCGGGCAATTTGTCGAAGCGCCGCATGCAACGCCGCGGCTTCGGTTTTCTGATAAAACAGGTCCGCGATCAATATGACATCCGCGTTGCAGGTGTGCGGCGAAGTCGTATAATCGTGATTATCGGGCAGCAGCTCTACGCCGTTGGCGGCGGCGTTGCGCTGCATGATATGCAGCGCGACCGGATCGATGTCGTTGGCGCATACGCAGGCCGCCCCGGCCTTGCTGGCGGCAATGCCGCCCGCGCCGCCGCCGCACCCCAGATCAAGGACCCGCTTGCCCGCCACAATTTCCGCATGGTCAAGGAGATAGCGCGCCAGCACCGCCGCGGCCGGCCAGACAACGGCCCAGTAGGGGATTTCGCGCTCATGGCCCGACTCCGTTTCCCAGGCCTCCCATAGGGCGAAAAAATCGCTTGCCTGGTGGATGAGAATTTCGGGACAGCCCCAGACCGGCGTCAGCGGCGCAAGGGCGCGGATCAGGTCCCCGGAAGGCATCGGCAGGTCGCTCACGGCATCAAATATAGGTTGCGAAACCGGCTGAAAAAAGGAAAAGCCCCGCGCTCATAGTTCAGCGCAGGGCCGGTGTCTTCCGCGAAATCACTGGAAAAACCGCTATTTCCCCTTTTGCAAATTGAACATGTTGTCGATGTTGTTCAGCAGGTCCTCGCCGCCGGGGAGGTCGGATTGGCCGGCGTCGGCTTTTTTAGCGCTTGTTGCGCTCTGCGCATGATAGACGCGCTGCGCGGGCTGCTGCGCCTTGGGCTGCTCGGCGGGCGCCGCCTCGACCGCGGGTTCCGCGATCGTGCGTGCGAACCCGGAGAGGAACTGCGCGATTTTGGCGCTTTCAGCCTTGCGCAGCTTCAGATCTTCATTGATGCGCACAATGTTGTCGTCAACGCCCTTGAATCGCATCTGACTTTCGTTCTTTGCGGCCGAAAGCTTCTGATCGATCTCCTGCCGGACCATGGCAAGGCCGTCGCGCGCCTGCTTGTCCGTGTTCTGCGTCTTGGTGTTGACATCCGCGACCAGCACGTTGAGCCTGTTTTCGAGGCTGACGAATGATTCGGAGCGGTTTTTCTCCTCGGTGCGCAACGATTGGAGCAGCCCGGACACCTGCTTTTCAAGGGAGGCCCGGAGCTCATCCATCGCTTTTGTCAATTCGCTTTTAATCGCTTTAATGTCCGACGCAACGGAAGATTCGAGGCGCTTGATCGAATCCTGCATCGCCTTGACTTCGTCGCCCACGAGAATGCTTTTCAGCGTCGACAGGTCCTGGTCCGCCTTGTTTGCCACAATATCCTCCTTGGCTTTGGGGTCTGAATACGAGGGATACATAAATATATCATATAGAATGGGGTTCGGCAATAGATTCGGCGGCTTTGACGCCGGCACCCATCACCCCATCATTGCCCGGTGCCGCGCGCGGTACTTGCGCGGAGAGAGCCCGAATCGCTCCCTGAACAGCCGGTGAAAATGCGGCAGGCTGGCGATGCCGCAGTCAAGCGAAATGCGGAAAAGGCTTTTGTCCGAAAGCACCAGCTGCCGCACCGCGTAATCGAGCCGCGCATCGTTGACAATCTGCGTCGGCTGCCGCCCGAGGATTTTGCGGCACAGCCGCGACACATGCTCGTTGGTTTTGCCGGTCAGTTCCACGAACCCGGGCACGCCCTTGACAAACCACACCGGCTCGACGATTTTGCGGCAGGCGTTTTGCAGCCAGACGGGCATCTCGTCCGCGTGCGCGGCGCTGCGCGACCCCGCAAGGCCCAGCAGGTGCAGAAGGTTCAGCAGAAAACGGTCGATGCCGAACCGGCTGCCCTTTTCCAGCGCGAGTTCATCCACAGCCGCGGACAGCCTTGCGCGCTGCTTTTTATCGAGATGGACCACCGGCGGCGCAACCTGCTCTCCGCCCCAGAACGCCGGCGCCGCGGAAAAATATTGCGCGCGGATCGCATTGAGCACCTCCCGCGGAAACGCCACATTGACGCCCACGGCCCCGCGATTGGCCGGGCAGCGCAGGCCGTGGATGTCATTAGGGCGTATCAGCACCAGATCGCCGGCCGTCAGCTGGCCTTCCGAGCCATTGATGGTATGGCGCATGGCGCCCTTTTCCACCCAGAACACCTCGGCAAAGTCATGGCCATGGTCGGTCTCATGCAGGCCCGGCCCATAGAAATGCCGGACGCAGTGATAGGCGCCGAAAGGCTCCATGATGTCCCAGTGGTATTGCCGTAATTTCATGGCTGCGACCCCCTGAACCGCTGCAGTTGAATATTCGTAAATCGAATGCCGGCGCATCCGGATTTGCGGATTAAAATATTTTTCTGCGCTTCAATATATCCCCAATGTCAATAAAACGCGGGGGCCTTCCGCCCCCTGCACCCCTGACCAAGGGATGTTCTGCAGCGAACACCCCTTGGAACCCCGCGCCGCCCTGCAGCGACGCTCATCGCACAGCGCGCAAGGGTGTTGCGGAACAATGGAAAAGATAGTATAAAGCGTTTTTCTTGCGAAAAACGCGGACTCGTCCTCGCGCCTTTGCTTGCGCGCTGTGCTGCGTCGCTGATGGGGTTTACAGAAACAACCATGCGGCCTTCTATGGCGACTCCAGTCGCTATCTAGCAAAGCAGTTCAGGAAATTTCGCGGAATTCAGACCGGATGCGATATCCGCCGATTCCAGCATTCCATGAAATATCAATATAGAGAACTAATATATCATTCTACGTCATGAAATATCAAATTAAATGCTGTATCATTATAGCATGCCCACAGAAAGGCGGACCATGAAGCTTCAACGAATATCCAACAAACCCATTCTCGAGCCCCGTGCCAACATTCCCTGGGAAAAGAGCGCGGTCCTGAATGCCGCCGCGATCCATGACGGCTCGCATTTTCATCTCTTCTACCGCGCCGTGGCCCATAATCCCGGCTCGCTTAACGAATCCTGCATCGGCCATGCGATCAGCAGGGACGGCATCCACTTTGACCGGTTCGATACGCCGATTCTCGCGAATAAACAATCGCCCGAGGAGTCGCGGGGCGTTGAAGATCCGCGAATCACGAAGATCGGCGATACCTATCATCTTTCCTATGTTGCCTGGGACACCCGGCGGACAGTCATCAGCCGCGCAACGTCCAATGACCTGAAAACCTGGACGCGGCGCGGCATCATGTTCCCTTACGAACAGTTCGGCAACAACAAAAATGCCGCGCTCTTTCCTGAAAAAATTGGCGGCCGCTACGCGCTGATCCATCGCCCAATGGGCTTTGCCTGGGACGACCACGATTACCCGCTTGACATGTGGATGTCCTTCTCGGACGACCTCAAGCAGTGGGACGGCCATCGCCGCCTTCTGCGCGCGCGCAGGGGTGAAATCGCCTGGGAACACGGCAAAATCGGGCTGGGCGGCGCGCCGCACAAGACCGCCCGGGGCTGGCTCATGATCTACCACGCCATGGCCGGCAACACCTATCGCCTGGGATGCGCCATGCTTGACATTAAGGATCCGACGAAGGTGCTCTGGCGGACTGACGAACCGATCCTGGAACCGGAACTTGATTGGGAGAAAAACGGTGATGTCTCGAACGTGGTGTTCACCTGCGGCTCGGTGCTTCTGGGCGATGAGCTGTGGGTGTATTATTGCGGAGCGGACTCGAGGATAGGACTGGCGAAATGCATTTTCCGATAAGCCAAAGAGGAGTGTGATGCCATGCAGAACCGCCGTATAATTCCCGCCGTCAATGCCGACGCTGCGCCGGCGATGCCGATGTCCGTCGCCCGCGAAAACGCGGCCGTCTCTCGCTGGCTGAACAAGCCGATCCTCGATAGCCGGCTATTGGACGATATGGAAAGCCTGAGCGCCTGGGCCCTTGAAAACGAGGATGAAGGCAACGGCGGGATGCTGTTGACGACCGAACGATGCAGGGACGGCAAGCACTCGCTGCGTCTCCGCGCAAGGACCATGGGCCAAAAGCCGGGCAAGACCATGGGTCGTCCGCCGGGGACCGTCAGCGTGGTCCGCCTTGTCAACAGCGAGGACTGGAGCGCGTGGAACCGCCTCTCCTTCTGGGTCTACCCGGACCTGCCGGGCTTTCGGGCCGTCTCCCTGCTTATCCTGATCACCAACGGCGACCCTGAAAAGGCCTATGGCTGGAATGACCGCGCCGACTTCGTGCTTGTAAAGAACCACCGGTGGAACCGGGTCGTTTCGGAGATTGCGCACATTGCGCGGGACAGCGTGACGCGTGTCGCGATCCAATACCGTTTGCAGGGGAATGAGCCCGGCGCCGCCGATACCGTCTGCTTTGATTTCGACCATTTGGAATTGCAGCGCGTCGAGCCGGACTATTTCGAAGGCTGGCCGGTGTGGCCCGGCAGGATTTCATACAGCCACACGGGTTACCAAACCGGAAGCACCAAGACGGCAATTGCCAATGATCTTTCGGCAAGTGAGTTCCGGGTCATTCGACAGGAGACCGGCGAGACGGTGCTGACCAAGCCGGTCCGGGTGATCGAGAGCCGCATCGGCCGGTTCCAATTGCTTGACTTCAGCGAGGTCCGTCAACCGGGCGCCTATGTCATCGCGGCCGGGGAGAGCCGGACGCGGCCATTCCCTGTCGATGACACCGTCTGGCGGAACACCATTTGGAAAGCCCTTAATTTCTTCTATGTCGAACGGTGCGGTTACGCGGTCCCCGGCGTTCACGACGTCTGCCACGGCGACTGGCAGGGCGTTCATGGGGACGGGAAGATCATCATCAATGGAGGCTGGCATGATGCCGGCGACCTGTCGCAGGGGTTGGTTAACACATCGGAAGCCGTCTACGCGATGTTTGCCCTGGCTGAAAGCCTGCAAGCCGGGAACCGAGAGCCGGCGCTTTCCGCGCGCCTGGTGGAGGAGGCTGCCTGGGGGTTGGCGTGGGTCCTCAAGACGACATTCCACGACGGCTATCGCGTGATCTGGGCCACCATGGACTTCTGGACAAAAGGAATTATAGGCGACGTCGACGACGTCACTTCCGAGGCGCGGAATTCCCCTTATGAAAACTTCCTGGCCGCGGCCGCCGAAGCGATCGCGCATCGGGTCCTGAAGAACGGAAATCGGGACTTGGCCGCCCAAAGCCTCACGACCGCGCGGGAGGACTGGCGTTTCGCCGTCGAGGGGTTGTCCGGACGGGATGCGGGCGTCCAACCGGCGTCGGCGGGTATTCTGGCGTCGCTGGAACTCTATCGGGCAACGGGAGAACGACCGTATGCGGACAAGGCCGTGGAACTGGCGCCGCAGATCCTGAATTCACAGCAGCGGAGCTTTCCCGCCGGCTGGAAGCATCCCATTGCCGGCTTCTTCTATACAAGCCCCGCCAGGGACCGCATCCAGCACTTCGATCATCGGGGCCACGAGCAGGGACCGATCGTGGCCATGGCGCGATTATGCGAGGCGTTTCCCGACCATCCGGACTGGACTAAGTGGTACTCGGTGGTGGCTTTTCATTCGGAATATTTCCTCAAGGCAGGCGCGAAATTCACCGAGCCCTACGGCATGCTGGCGGCTTCGGTCTACCGGGATGACGAACACCTGCAAAGGCCCGAGGAGCACCGCGACTTCTTCCGCGCGCAGGTATTGAACGGCATCGAGGTGGGCCCGCATTATTATCTGCGCCTTTTTCCCGTCTGGGGTTCTCCCTACTGTCGCGGCAACCTGGGCGCGCTTCTCTCGGCGGCAAAAGCCCTCGGCGAAGCGGCCCGTCTTCGCAGCGACCCGGAAGCCGCCGAACTTGTCCGGCGGCAACTTGAGTGGACCCTGGGGCGCAATCCCTTCTGTCAAAGTCTCATGTACGGCGAAGGCCACGACTATGCCCCGCAGTACACGGCGATGTCCGGCGATATCGTGGGTTCTTTGCCGGTGGGTATTCAGACCAGATTCGACCGTGACGTTCCGTATTGTCCGGCCGCGAACTGGCCCAACTGGAAGGAGGTCTGGGTCCATCCGGTCTCCCGCTGGATATGGCTGATGCGCGACCTGGCCGATCCGGCGCCGGCGGAATGCCGGCCCGATCCCGCGCTGGATTTCAAGGTTTCCGCGCATGCCGACACGGCAGGAAGCGTATGCATCCGCGTGACGGCCCGCGGGACGGGCGCGCGCCGTTTTGCTATCCGATCTGTCAATCTGACCGGAGCGGAGGGAGAGAAAGTGATACCCTTGAGCGGCGCCGACGCGCAAACCGTCGAATGGCGGACTCGGGCGACGTGCGAGGACGCCCCCTGGGTGGCCGTGGTTATTCCGGATGGTCAATTGGACCGGCGCGCGGAAGTGATCGGACCAATAGAAGGCCGCTGATCGGGGCGCTGCAACCGACCCCCGTTCCATCATCGCCGATACGGTCGGTCAGCCGCACGGACGCGTGATTGCTTTTCCGGCGATCTATGCGAGCGAAGAGCGGGGGACGGCATGCTGCGCGCAACCTTCCGCCGCTGTTCGGCTTGGGCAGCACATGCCCTTGGCCGGACCGGCGACGGATTATTCTATTTCATAGCACTGCGCGATTTCCCCATAATAAATCGTATGATAGTCGTTGTGAGGATACAGCGGGGCAAGGGTCCCGCCGGCCAGCGCGGGGTCCATGGGCGTTTTATGGACAATGACGCATTCGAAATGGACGCCGGGGATTTTAATGATGGGCGAAATGACCTTGAACGCGCCGGCAATCGCAAGCCCCGAGGCTTTGAGTTTATCCGTATCGCGGCCGGATTTCGTTCCGCAGAGCGACAGCGCGTCCTTAACGGGCCGGGTGGGGACCGATACCGTGAAATCCGCGCCGCGATTGATGATCCCATAGGTATGGCGCGAATTGCGCACGGCCACCGCCAGAACGTTGCGGCTCCACATAACGCCGATCAGCGCCCATCCGATGGTCATGACGTTCAGGTCCGCGCCGGCCTTGACGGTAAGGAACGCACCGTCGCGGATGGTGCGCAAGGCTTTTTCGCAAACGGAAAGCGGGTCGCGGGGCGTCATGGGGTCCTCCGTTCTTTCTGCACCAGCACCGCGGTGCGCGGATAGAATTTCCATCGCCGGTAGAACGCATATGCCGGTTCGTTGCCCGCGGCGACGGAAACCGATTTGGACATGGTTTTGCGGCCGTCCATCCAGGCAACGATGCAGTCAACGAGTTCCGTTCCCACGCCCCTGCCGCGCCAGGAATCGGCCACGAAGAGCGACTCGATGTCGCCATTTCGTTTCTTGTCAATGACTCCCACGCAATAGCCGATCACCGGGCCCGCGACCCCCGTGCGCGCAAGCGCGATGCGCAGCGACCCGCGCGCGGCTTTTTCCGCAAGATCCGCCCTGCGGTCGGGCCAGCGCGCCATGCGGAACTGGCGCGAAAAATGGGTCGATATGCCGGCATGGTGGCGCGTGAGCCTGCGCCAGAGCGGGGCGATCAGGTCGAGGGACGCCGCGCCGGCAAGGGAGTAATGGATTATCGGGGTTTGTCGCGACATACACGGCAATGATAGATCGTGTCCGTCCCGGTCACCGCTCCCGCCACCATAGGCCTAGCCAGCGCCGCTATGACACTGATTAGAGACGGAACAATCGCTTTGGCCAAATGCCCCTGCGATTGAATAAAAATCCAATTGTTATAAAAAGGCATGATCGCCGCAACCGTCCGCACGGTCGCGGTTGATACTTCGTCCACAATATGCGATACCGGGCGGCCGGCGCGCTTGAGCAATCATTGCAATCTCATTCTGCCAATACAACCCGGCGGAACAAACATGAACATCCGGCAGCTCACTTCAGACGGGTTTCGCGCAATTATCGTTTGGGCAGATCCCGTTTCGCCATTAAACTTCCATCCGATTTCCTCGGCATGGATACCGATCCCCGGTCGATAAGCGTGCACACGCCGGCGATATCCCGGTTGCGGTCTGCGCGAACCTGAAAATCGCCGAGAAAGATATGGGAGGCCAGATATCCCAGTCGGGCGAATCCGAAATCAATATTTGACATGGGAAAATAGATTGCTAGAGGCGAATTATCGAATGAAACCACCGATACATCCTGCGGGATTTGAACGCACAATGCCCGGAATAAAATGTAGTATTCTCGCGCAATGGCATCATTGATTGCAATAAGCGCCGTTGGGCGGAACTCGCTGAGAAAGCGTACCAGAGAGGCGGCTTTCCGGACAATTTTTCGCCTAAACGATTCGTCGAACGGGACTTTTTCGCCGGGCGCAACCGGAGAGCCGCGCCATGCAATGTCTGAAAGCGCCGCCCCCGAGGTGTTTGCGGCCAAATTCCCAAAATCCCACCACCGCTCGGCGGGATACGGACAACGAAAGACGTGGGGCGCCGGATCCATCCCCACGGAAATTTGCTCAATCAGCTCGGCCCGCTTAATTGACCAAGCAGCAATCTCCCAGCCGTGAATACCGATTCGTCGGTGCCCGTTTCCGGCAAGTTCTTTGAGCGCGGCGCTTATCGCTGCCTTCTCATCAAGGTGCAATCGGTAATAGACCTTTTTTGATAGCGCATCGAGCAGCTTTTCTTTGCATAAATATGATCCGCCGTCTGCGCTGTCAAAGCAAACCACGGGCATCCGGAACCTGCTGAGAGCATTGATCCACGTATGAATTTGCGCCTCCTGCAATGCAAGCATGGAAACCAGGGTCCCTTTGTACCGACTGCCGAGGGACGTAATACGGGATTTTACTTCTGCAAAACCCGAGGAAACCGCATACGCTTCCCGATGGGGCTTATGGGTAAGGGCCGCCTCCAGAATGGTATTGTGGTCCATGAGCTCTTTTCGGAAAAGATTCATGAAGGGACTAATGAAAGTATCCTCTAATCTCGAATAGCAGTCGGAGGAGTCATGCCCCAATACGAGCACTACCTGGGGTTCGCGCAATATTTGTCTTTTCGAATCAGGGGCCGCGCCGGGAGCGGGGGCCGCACCGGCAAACCACCGCCTTCCCCTCCGATGGATCAGGTTGTCTTTGGCCAGACGGGCAAAAGCGGCGCATACCGTGGAATACGAAAGACCTTCGGCGGCAACCAAATGTGACATCTTCGGAATCTGTTTCCCGATTTCGTAAATGCCGTCAGTCAATTTATTTCTGAGCATTTGATAAACCCGATCCCCGGCGCTTCCGCCCGACGGATTCTCGGCGAAGCAGGCCGATCGAGGACCCGCGGAAGGCAAGGACCCCTGCCGAAGTATGACCAGCTGATCGCCGGCCAATAGCCTGAGCGATTTTCGGATAGTGGGGCGGGAAACGGACCATTGAAGGGATAATTCGGCGAGGGAAGCCAGATGGTAATTCGGATCATTTTTTAATGAATGCTTCATCCGCGCGGCAATTTTTTCGTAAAGGCAGAGCGTTTTTTTCATTCGGCATTCTCTTTCCGCGTTCCCGCAGCACGGGATGGCGGTTTGTCGCGCTCGCTACGGGCCATCTACTGGCTCCATGCGCAATCCACTCTGCGATAGGCCCGATTGAACATTACAAGTTAGTTATGTTCAGTAGTATAATAATATATCATGGGGATAGATCCTCTGCTATATTGTAATTGTCAGTGCAATATAGCAAACACCTATCATCAAAAAATGATTTAAAGAAGTTGTTAATCGCTTAATATGTATGGCAGAATATGCGCCAAATCAAGATTCAGCCCGAATGAATGGTATTGTAAGGTTCGTTATTTAATCCACCCTTAACAAAGGCGGGAAAGCATGTTTACAGCACGCACCTCAGTACCGTGTTTGTCCATTTGTGCCTGTTTGGTGCTTTTTGGCACTTCGGCAGGTGAGAACATAGTTTTCCCTGCCAACTGCAAGGTAGTGGACGTCACCAAGGCTCCTTACAACGCCGACAACACCGGCAAGACCGACGTCACTGCAATCCTAAATAATGCCATAGACAAAGAATGTTGCCAACCCACCTGGCTTTCCAAGTGGGTGTATCTGCCCAACGGCACCTATTTGGTCCGTGGCACTGTTAAGTGGAGGACAGCACCCAGCGTCGGGCCATTTCTTCAAGGACAAAGCAAAGCAGGAACGGTCATTCGTCTTGCGGACGGCACCTGGACAAGCGCTGGATTGAATTACGTCTTGAACACCGGCCTTGGCGCCAGTTCAGCAGACTGTTTCAACCGGGGTATACGCAATTTAACGATAAATATCGGCAAGAACAACGCCGGCGCATCGGGCATCTTATTTTTTTCAAACAATGAGGGTATTATATCGGATGTTGATATTATTTCTGAGGACGGGAATGGGACGATCGGACTGTCGGTTACCCAGTCGATGAACGGTCCCAACCTGGTGCGCAACCTCTATGTCAAAGGATTTAGTTATGGCGTGCAGACCAATGCCCTTAGCGGAGTGACTTTATTAAACACAACGGTAGAAAATCAGAAGACCTGCGGAGTTTATTGCTCGGGGAGTCCGTTATGGATCGATGGCCTGGTGAGCAACAATACAGTCAGGGCTGTGCGCAACAACGGACAGATGGTGCTTGTGGATGCGGTTCTGAATGGCGGCGATGCGGCCACCGATGCGATCTCAAACGAAGGCGGCGGCTGGATTTTCTTGCGCAAAATAAGCGCATCAGGATATAAAAGGGCCCTTAGTTGCGTATCAACGAGCGTGCCCGCGGCATCGATTCCTCAGGGTACGACTATAACCGGCGACTTCAGCTCGCATGGATCAAAAAGCCTCTTTCCTTCCGCTGCCGGCGCGCTTAACCTTCCCAAAAAACTCCCGCCAGACCCCGAATGGGAGCAAGACATGAGCAAATGGGCGCTCGTGAGCACCTACAAAACGACGGGCAGAACCGACGTACAGGCTTTTCAGGCGGCTATCGACGATGTGACTAAAACAAGCATAGCCCTCGATATGAACCTGACTTTCAACGCCGACGTGCACGTTCGTAATAACATTAAGCTGATAGTCAGCACATTCTCCGGAT